>Ga0207954_1000118_pt1 | contig 23825 bp, 23 predicted proteins | sample CryBogmetaGMA0M_FD_184547 | JGI IMG/M metagenome (GOLD analysis project Ga0207954, IMG submission 184547) | Freshwater microbial communities from Crystal Bog, Wisconsin, USA - MA0M (SPAdes) | ecosystem: Environmental > Aquatic > Freshwater > Lake | place: Crystal Bog, Wisconsin, USA | collected... | reverse complement strand
TCTCGGTGCTCCGGGATTTTGGGTGAGCGCGGTTGCCTTCGCTCTTACGATGGCTCTCCTGATTGCTGGACTTGCTAAAATGCGTTCTGCGCGGCTTAACGCTTGAGTTGAAGAACTGTTGTTACAACTGCAATGATGAAGATACCTAGCGCGGCACCAAAGTCTGCAACCTTGTGCTTGCGAGATAGGTGCGAGTAAAGCGCTCCAACGAAGTAGAGAACAAGCGCAGCAGAAGAAACGATTCCAAGCTGTTTGTTCCAGATACCGAGGATTACGCCTAGGCCACCCGCGATTTCGAGTACAGCGAGAACTGGAATCTGATTTGGCTTCACGCCAACGCTTGCCATGGCAGCCATTACATCTGGGACTTTAACTAGCTTTGAAATAGCTGAGCCAATAGCTGCGAATGCGAGAAGTGAACCGAAAATGATGAGTGCAATAGTCATGCTCTGAGATTAGCAGTCTATGTTCGTATTATCCTTGAACCATGAGATTCCTTATCAATGTAATTGACGATATGGCTAATTCAGGAACTCCTGAAGAGATGGTCGAAATCGATAAATTTAATGACAAGCTTCGCGATAACGGACATTGGATCTTCGCGTGGGGGCTACAAGCACCTGAAACTGCGACTGTTATCGATAATCGTGGCGGTAAAAATGAGGAAACAGGCAAGCCTCACTTTGATGCACAAGAGCACTACAGCGGACTGTGGCTCATCGAAGCTGAATCGCCTGAAGTGGCTAAGGCACTTGCTTATGAAGCATCAAAGGCATGCAATCGAAAAGTTGAGCTACGCCCGCTCCATTAATTGAAGTAAGCGATGATTGCACCGGCAACCATTAAATTGATTGCATCATTCGCAGTCTCAATGATCCAGACCTTGAGGCTATCTCCACCGAATATTCGGTGTGAGAGAGAGGCAAACATTCCGATACCGACGCCGAGTGAGAGCCCAACAAAAGCGCCTTCGCTGGCATGAATATGTAATCCCGCGTGCTGCAACGAGGTAATGATCAAAGCAAGCGTAAGTGTTTGAACAAGAACTCCGATGATGGTTCCACCAAAGAGCAATACTGGCTTATTTTGATTTGTATCAAGCTGACCGGATTGGATTCCGCGAGCTTTCATCCAAATTGGATAGAAAGTCTTTGGCCCGAACCAGATTGCGCCGCTGACGAATGAGAATCCAAAGGCAACGATTACGCCAACGATATTGAGTCCTGTAAATGTCATGAGAAAAGGGTAAATCAGGGCAAGAACTCTCAGATGAATCTAAGGTCCTTTCTAGAGTTTGTGTCTTATTTATGCCTAGAGTTCTCGAATGGCAGATATCAAGCGCGTCGGTGGATCAGCAACTTATAAGGATTGGCTGGTGAAAGTTCCAGAAGTCACTGCCTATTTCTGGATTATCAAAGTTTTAGCCACAACCGTAGGCGAAACATTTGCCGACTATCTCAATGAGACTCTGGGATTTGGCCTCATAGGTACAACTATGGTCACTGTCGGCGGATTAATTATCGCTCTCTATTTCCAATTCAGATCACGTCGATATCGACCTGCGTTGTATTGGCTCGTTGTTGTTTTGATCAGTATCGCTGGAACACTATTTACGGATAATCTCACAGATAATCTCGGTGTTTCACTGATGACTTCATCCGTAATTTTCGCCGTACTCCTTGCGGCAGTCTTTATCGCATGGCATCGTTCTGAATCTTCTCTTGCGATTCATAGTATTTATACGCCTCGGCGCGAAGCCTTTTACTGGCTCACTATTCTCTTTACCTTTGCTTTGGGCACTGCAACCGGAGATCTCTTCGCTGAAAGATTGGGCCTTGGATACGGAACATCACTATTAATTTTTGCCGGAGTAATTCTTGTAATTTCTTTATTGTGGAAGGTGCGAATCTTCAACCCCGTCTTTGCATTCTGGGCAGTCTATGTATTGACTCGTCCACTCGGCGCATCCATTGGAGATTTGCTATCGCAGAAGAAAGTTGATGGCGGTATTGGATTAGGAACCACTAAGACGAGCGCAATTTTCTTGATGATTATCGTGGTGCTTGTAACTTACTTAATCAAGACGAAGAGAGATGCAATTGAACTCGAGAAAGCTATAACTGAAACTAGCTAGCAAACTTCTCTGGCCTCAATCGGAAGGAAATCTGACCGGCAATTATCAATGCAATTGCTGGCATCAAGAGTGCGAGTGGCAGACCAATAAATTTAGTAAGAAGTGAAACTAGGCCGCGACCAAAGAAGAAACCGAATGCCGAAATCATCTGCATTCGCGCAACTGCACGCGCAGTTGGAATCCCCGGAATCGCGCCAGCAATCGACGCAAATGATGGAGCCATAGGTGCCAAACCAAGTCCCAGAATCGCGTACGCAATACACATGGTGATGAGCGCAGCATGAGGGCTCGAGGTATGAATTGCATTCGCAATGACTAAACCACTGAAATACCCAACTCCACCGATCGCAGCAAATAAACGCATAATGGTTTGAATGCTGTATTTATCAATCAATCTGCCGACGGTGAAACGTCCAATTGTTTGAATCAAGATAAAAGAGGTGTACCCATATGTATTTACTCCTAGAGCTACATTGAAATCCTCGTGAAGCAAGATTGTCGACCAGTCACCTACAGAGGCTTCTGCGATTACTGACATCATCGAACCGATTGCTAAAACGAATATGAACTTCTTTATAGGTTCTGGAATGGGTTCGTTCTGAGGGAGTCCCGCATTGGAATTTTGGTCGTGAGTATCTACTGCTGTTGGAAGTAGATAGCGGTAAACAAGCGATGCTCCAGCGAATGCGATTACTGAATTTATAAGGATGTGAGTTCCCGTTGAAAGATGCTTAGCGGCAAAACCTGCTGCAAATGAAGCGGTGAGTGCACCAATCGACCAGCTTCCGTGGAATGAAGGCATCAACGATTTTCCAGCACGCTGTTGAATCATCGATCCTTGTGAGTTGGCTCCAATATTTGCAAGCGCGTAGGAAGATCCTCCGGCGAAGGCACAGAGTGGGACTTGCCAAAGTTGATTGATAAAGCCGTATGAAATCTGTGCGCAGACGAAGATAAACATGGCGATGCGCAGAATTGTTCGAGTACCGAGTCTGTGAGTAAGTCGCCCACCGATGAAATTTCCGAACATCCCACCGATATTTCCGAGCATAAGAGCTGCACCGAAAGCAGATTGCGATCCACCGGTGTTGTGTTTGATTTCAGCAAGACGAGCTGAGCTAGCGGCTACTGCCATACCCATAAAGAAGAAGGTAATTCGTAAGGCCCATTTTGCTCGAACCAGTTGATGTTGGGTGGCCTCAAGCACCTATAAAGTCTAGAGGTATTCTTTCGATATGAAGCTTCACGTTGAGCAGCTTTCACCTAATGATTGGCAACGCCTTCGCGACATTAGGTTGGCTGCCTTGCGACACGATGGTCATGCATTTGGTGGCAACTTAGAAGCTGAGAGTGCAATGAATGAAAATGAATGGCGCACAAAGTTCGAAATCTTCACTGGCCTTGTCGCAGTGCACGATGGTGTCGATGTTGGCTTTATGTCCGTTGAGAATTTAGCAGGAGACTTCGGCGCAACATGTTGGGTCGGAAGCTGTTGGGTAAATCCGAATTTCCGAAATCGTGGGGCTCTTCGCGCACTCTTTGAATATGTGGATGCGAACTCTAAAGAGAATAGTTGGGAAATCCAGGGGCTTGGCGTCTGGGTTGATAACTACAGCGCGATAGCAGCCTATGAAAAGCTAGGTTTTGTGAAGATGGGTGATCCGCAAGAGAGTACGAGAAAACCCGGTTTGTATTACCAGCGGATGATCAGGAACGTAGCGAAGTAATTGCAGCATTTACGAGCGAAGCAGAATCTGGGCTCTTGTAAATATAAGACGCTGAAACTTGAATCCAATTTCCCTTAACGAGAATATTTGCGCTCCAGCTATGAATTTCGCGCGCATTCATGGCCGCATCGCTGATCACAAAAATTTTATCTGCCGTTACCCCTGGAATTGTTTGCTCTTCAAATCCAGCAGCCTTCCATCCAGCAATCCTTGAATCAAAGAGCCCTTTGCTGTCTTTGACCCAAGAGATCGTTGCACCAATTTCAGCTTGCTGAACACCGTAGGTACAAGCGATTCCTCCGCCACCAAGAATTGCAGCAAGGTCTGTGCCATCAGCAGGTTGCCATTCGGTCGGGATATAAACCGCATTAGTGAGATCTTGGGGAAGCGCTGACAAGACATTAGTGTCGTTGCAATTAGCCGGTGGAGAAAAAGATGTAGCCGCGACGGGAACCTTTGTTGTTGTTCCACAACTAGAAAGAACTACCGCTAACGTGGCGATTGCCAGAACCTTCTTAAACATTGTTAGAGCTGGACTCGGTATTGACGCTTACCGGATTCAAGAACATAGGTGTCATACAACTTACGAGCTGTCTCATTATCGGCATCGGTATTCCAGTAAAGACGTGAACACTTGTTTTCGACAGCGTAAGCCTTGACGTAGTCAATGAGAGCGCGACCGGCACCTGTTCCGCGAACTTCCGGAGCCACAAAGAGATCTTCTAGATAACAGTGTCCATTTGGAGACCAGGTGGAATTCTGAAGGTTGTAGGTAGTAAATCCAACAACACCGCCATCCTTCACGGCGACTGCGCACTTCATATTGAAATCTGGAACCATGATGCGATTCCAGGTGCGCTCTGTTTGTTCAGGGGCAACTGAAGTCTTATAGAAATCTAGATATCCCTGCCAGAGAACAAGCCAAGTTGGCTTATCACCAGCTTCAATAGGGCGTATTACTAAAGTCATATGGCAAGGGTATATGTCTCTAAGGGAATTTTCAGATTGCCCTGACACTCTTCGCCCATGCTGAAATTGACTGATATGCGTTCAAAACTGAATTCGGATAAGCCGTACTACTTGCAGCTTTCTGCGATTGTAATTTTTAGCGCCCTCGCGACCCTGTGGTCGATAGCCAAGGTGCAACGCTCCGAGTATTACGCAGCAATTGCCATGAGCATGAGCAAATCTTTCAGCAATTTATTCTTCGGCGCCATTGATCCAAGTGGCTCCGTGACCTTGGACAAAATCCCAGGGTCATATTGGGTTCCCGCTATTTTTGTTCGAATTTTTGGATTTAGCACTTGGGCAATTACAGTGCCGAATGCTCTTGCAGCGATTGCATTAGTTGTGGTGGTCGCGAAAACCGCCAAGCTTTTATTCGGAAATACCGCCGCAATTATTGCCGCAGGAATTATTGCGACAACTCCGATAATTACCGCAGTTTCTCGCTCAAATCAACCGCAGTCATTCTTCTTACTCACACTTGCAATTGCGAGTTACTACGCAGCAAAAGCTTTCACTCAAGAAAGTCGCAAGTACTTAATTATCTCTGGTGCTTTCATTGCACTCGCTTTCCATACTTATATGTTGGAAGCATGGGCAATTTGGCCAGCAATAATCATTGCTTGGTTCTTTACCGCTCGACCAATTAAAACCAAATTTGTTGATTTGCTCATCGCTGGTTCAATTTCACTAGGTCTTTCACTTACGTGGATATTAATTGTTTGGTTAGTACCTAAGAGCCATCGCCCTTACATCGGCGGGACTTATCACAACAATCCATTCGAAATGGTCTTTGGATACAACGGACTCGGCCGTTTCAGTGGAACTTCCACATTATCTTCGGCAACGGATGATCCAATTTTTAGATCCTTTACTCCACCATTCGGTGGACAGGCAGGTTTCGGAAGAATTTTCTCGAGTGCAGTTGCAGGTCAGATCGCTTGGTTAATTCCTGCAGCATTCGTTTCAATTGCATTCTTAGCAATCTTGCGCCAACGTAAAACCATCACAATTTTTATAGGTGGATGGCTTATTACCTTCTTCATTATGTTTTCGTTGGTCGCTGGTATTCATCAGTTCTATACAAGTTCACTTGCTTTACCAGCAGCGCTCCTTATAGGAGGAGGACTTGCGAAAGCTATCGAATTGGATAGACCCGCATTGAAAATTGCGTTGGTAACAGTTACTTCTTTGACTGCCTTTTATATTGCGGCGCAAAATAAGTCATATTTAACCTGGGTGGTTTACGCACAAGCAGCGAGCGCAATTATCGCAATCGGACTTTTAGCAATTCGTCACAATGGACTTCGAAAATTCGCGATTCCAGCAGTTCTAGTTGCCACAGTACTTACTCCAGGAGCCTGGGCAGTTGACGTTCATAATCACTCTAATTCGATTAATCCAATAGCAGGAAATGGAGATTCAGGATTCGGCGGCCCTGGTGGTGGAGGTTTCGATCGCGATCCACGTGGCGGATTCACGCCACCGCAAGGCTTCACTCCACCTAAGGGCTTCACGCCACCGCAAGGTTTCACTCCACCAAAGGGATTCACTCCGCCAACTGGGGGAATGACAATGTTTGGACAACAAGATAATTCAGCAACGATTGCTTATCTGAAGGCAAATCGCGGTTCAGCAAAATACTTACTAGCAACTTTCGGGGCTCAGAGCGCATCGTCATTTATTACCGCCACTGGAGAAAATGTTTTACCAATTGGCGGTTTTGATGGAAGCGATCCAACTCCGTCGGTTAAATCATTCATTGCAATGGTTAATGCAGGCGAAATTAAGTATGTATCACCCGGCATTGGTCGAATGGACGGTGGAATGAATAACGCTCCCGCAAAATCACAGAGCACAGTCATCGCAGCTTGGGTTAAATCCCATTGCGCGATTGATGCAAACGCACCGATATCGCTCTATAAGTGCAGCGCGAATTAATTACAGTTTAAATGAAGGATATTTATCTGTAACTAAAATAAATGCGTATCCACTAACACGGTTCCAGAATTTGATGGTGCCGTAGACGAACTTGCCAGCCCACTTTGGGTACTTGCCAGTTGACCAGGTCATAATCCAGGCGATAAATGTCATGCCAAGAGAGATAAGAGAGTAAACAATTCCAACAACATAGAGTGGAATAGCCAATAACCACTTCACTAATGGAAGCCAGCGATTGAGAGTCTTTCCGCCTTCAATATCGGGGAAAATCACCGCGATATTTTTATTACGCTCTATTGATGGGTAGTCATCAGTAAGCAGAAGCGCATATGCAATTACTCGAGTTTGAAGTTCGAGTAACGCATGGTTAAAAGTGAGTAGATAACTTGGGTATTTCTCGCGAAAAAGTAGGCTAAGAAAAACCGGAACGATAATGAATCCTGAAGCCCAGGCCCAATTCATATTGACTGCAAATGAGCTGATGAAGACCACAACCGGGAAGACTAGGATTCCACGCCAAAATACTGTGGTCTTATTGCGCTTCTTATAGCTAATTTCAACATCTGTCTTAATTTGTTTGCTCATGGCGCGATCATAACTGTGGTGGGTACTCTTTCTCCATGAGCACACGCGAATATGCAGTAATTACTGGAGCAAGTAGCGGAATAGGTGCTGCTACCGCAAAACTTTTGGCAGAAAATGGCTACCACGTCATCGCGGGCGCTCGACGTAAAGATCGCCTTGATGCACTCGCTGCGTCACATCCAGAAATTGAACCAGTCGAGCTCGATGTCACGAGCCAGGCAAGTGTTGATTCACTTGCAACCCAACTAAAGGGTAAGCCAGTTTCAATTTTGATCAACTGCGCTGGTGGAGCATTTGACGGCGCATCTGTTGCTGAATCAGATCCTGAAATTTGGAAGAAGACTTACGATGTAAACGTTGTGGGCTCTGTGCGAATGGTCAAGGCAGTAACTCCCTTGATGCAATCACATGGTCAAGGGCACATCGTGATTATTTCCTCTACAGCTGGACATCGTGCCTACGAAAATGGTGGTAGCTACGTCGCAGCAAAGTTTGCTGAGACTTCTTTAGTTGAAACACTTCGCCTTGAACTCAATGGGCAACCTATTCGCGTCACAGAGATCGCTCCCGGAATGGTCAAAACTGAAGAATTTGCGAAGGTTCGTTTTAGTGGGGATGCAGATCGCGCCGCAAAAGTGTATGAAGGCGTGACACGTCCATTAACTGCCGAAGATGTTGCCGAATCAATTCGCTGGTCGGTAATGCTTCCAAGTCATTTCAATATTGATTCGATGGTAATTAGGCCGATTGCACAAGCTGCGGCGCATAAGGTTTATCGCCAACCGCTGTAATTATTTAACGACGCGATAAGTAGCAAGCGTCGAATCAGTTGCATAAGCGATTCGAACCCCTGCCTTACGCGATGCACTTAAACCTTCGACAATTTGTTGTGTAAGTAATTCACCTGGTGCGACAACTGCAACACCGGGTGGATATGGAGCAATAAGGTCGGCAGAGATACGACCAATGGCCTTATCTGTGCTCACCATTTCAGTTTCAGCAAAGTAGGCGTCGCGCATCGATGTTGCTCGCTGGGGGACTACTGACCAACTCAACGCTGTTGCGCTTTCGCGACGTTGTTCTTGGCGCTTCTTCAATATTGGAATCAACGAATCGGCCAAGTAGTCAAAATCCGCTTGCGTATCTGCAATTGTCGCAAGGAAGACGATGGTGTCTCGATCCGCCATCTCCACACGAATGCCCTTAGCCTGTAAATCATTTTCGATTTCAACACCCGATGCACCAAGTTGTTGGACTCGTAGAACTATCTTCGATGGATCAAATCGACCAGCTGGAAAATCGCTTGGATACAAGAAAATTGGTAGTGGAAATTCAGCCTGAACCATCTCTTTAAAACGATGAATATTGTCAAGCAACGTGCCAATCAACCCTTCACCACGAGTTTCAAGCAAAGCGCGAACGCCATCAATTGAAGCGAGCGGTGCTCCAGCAGGGGAAGTCGTATGTGTTGTTTCAAAACTTTGCTCTAAGCGTTCTGCACTAAGCAGAGTTGTGCGGGCAAGTAAAATTGCAGATGCGCTATATCCAGGAAGAGCCTTATGTGTACTCGTAATGAGTGCATCAGCGCCTACTTGAAATGCATGACGAGGAAGCGCGTCGTGGAAACCAAAGTGCCCACCCCATGCAGCATCGAGAATGACGGGTACATCAACTGCGTGTGCAGCTTCGATAAGAGCTGGAAGATCTGAAATTGTTCCGAGGTAACCAGGTTCAGTGAGCAAAACCGCAATTGGTTTTTCAAGAAGTGCCCGCTGTAATTCAGCGATACCGATTCCAATCGGAACACCTGTTGCAGCATCAATGTCAGGTGACATCCAGATTGGTTCTAGCCCTGCAAGTACTAGTGCGCTCAAGACCGAGCGATGAGCGGTACGTGAAACTGCAACTTTGTCTCCGGGTTTTCCGAGAGCAAAGATGATTGCTTGATTGGCATGGGTCGATCCGCCCGTTGAAAAGCGTGCGTAATCTGCACCCCACAGCTTGGCTGCCAGAGCCTCAGCTTTCTTCAAAGTTTGATTCGTTAACTTAATTTCATCTAAGCCGCCGTAGAGCGGAGTATCCGAATCAACTACTGCGCCAAGGCCAGCATCAAGCGCGCTTGTCTTCTGCTTATGACCTGGAATCGTGAATGGTGTTCTGGAGCTTTCAAAGTAAGACAGGTAAGCGTCGAGAAGTGGCGCGCTGTCTCTGAGATTGCTCATGTGGCAAGCCTAACTTGTACCGAGCATAACTTGGGCTGGCGAGACAAAATCAGGGGCTTAGACTTTCTCCATGACATCAAAGGACCCCCTCCCTCAATCACGCCATCTGGCCACTGAAATTCCAGGGCCACTATCAACTGCTGCAATGCAGCGACGTAAAGAGGCTGTATCTGGGGGACTAGGAACTGCGATGCCGGTGATTGTTAGCCGTGCACACGATGCCATCATCGAAGATATCGATGGCAATCGCATCATCGATATGGGTTCTGGAATCGGCGTTGTTAACGTCGGTAACGCCGCTCCTCGCGTTGTAAAAGCTGTGCAAGATGCAGTCGCGAACTTTACTCACACAAACTTCACAACAGTTCCTTACATGGGCTACATCGAAGTTTGTGAAGCGCTCAACCGCTTAACTCCTGGAAAGTTCAAGAAGAAGTCAATCTTACAAAACTCAGGTGCTGAAGCTGTTGAAAATGCAATCAAGATTGCACGTCACTACACAAAGCGTTCAGCAATCGTTGTCTTTGAACATGCGTATCACGGTCGTACCAATTTAACGATGGCGCTCACTGCAAAGAATCTTCCATATAAAGAAGGTTTTGGGCCTTTTGCAAACGAGATCTATCGCATGCCTATGCCATATTCATATAGATACGATGGAAATCTTGCAACTATTGCAGAAGATTCACTAGCGCATGTGATTTCTAAAATCGAGAAAGAGATTGGCGCACACAACGTTGCGGCAATCTTGATTGAACCAGTTGTCGGAGAAGGTGGATTTATCGTTCCACCCGTTGGTTTTATGCCAGGACTTCAAAAGTTCGCTACTGAAAATAAGATTGTTTTCATTGCAGATGAAGTCCAGTCAGGCTTTGCTCGTACCGGCAAGATGTTCGCTGTCGAGCACGAAAACATGGAGCCAGACATGATTATCTCGGCGAAGGGAATTGCAGGCGGAATGCCACTTGCTGCAGTTACAGCCCGTGCCGAAATTATGGATTCTTCACATGTGGGCGGACTAGGTGGCACTTACGGTGGAAATCCTGTTGTCTGCGCTGCAGCACTTGCTGTCATCGAAACAATCGAACAGGAAAAGTTGGTTGATCGCGCAGCTCACATCGGCACAATTCTTGTCGATTCACTGAACACCTTGAGAGCGAAATATCCAATCATTGGTGAAGTTCGTGGACGTGGTGCAATGGTTGCAATTGAATTGGTTCACGAAGGCACCAAGGATCCAAATCCAGATGCGATGGCAAAGGTTATTAAGTACTGCCAGAGCAAGGGCGTATTGATTCTTACAGCCGGCACTTATGGAAACGTCATCCGTTTCTTACCTCCACTCGTGATTACAGATGAGCTTCTCAAGGATGCACTTGGCGTACTTGCAGAAGGTTTTGCAACGCTGTAAATCGCCCGCTGAGAATCACCGCGATTTATCACCCCAAGAGGGGTGATTCGGCCTTTCTTTAACCTCGCACTTGCATCACCCTAATCCCATGGCAGTGAAGAAGGGTGAGCGGACCCAGGAGTTCGAAATCGCTTCAGGCGTCACACTTTCTCGAACCCTCATTCCGAAGTTGCCCCCGAATTACTTGTCACGAAAGCACCTATTTCATCTCCTTGAACATCCGGCGCCAAGTACGACGGTTGTCTTGGCGCCAGCGGGTTATGGAAAGACATCATTAGTCGCAGAGTGGGCTGCTACCCAAAGAGATCGCGTTATCTGGCTAACGATTACAGATAGCGATTCTTTAGACGATATGTCTTCGCTCTTTATTCAAGCAACTCGCAACATACTTCCAAACTTTGCGCCATGGTTTGAGAGCGAACCACATACAAGGCCAGTTGAGATTGTTCGCCGCTGGGGCAACGAGCTTCTAAGTAAGGGCAACGATTTCATTCTGGTCATCGATAACTTACGTGAAAATACAACTCGAGATGTAGATATCGCGGTACGCCTTGTAGAGCAATTTCCGCCAAACTTGCAATTTGTAAGTATCAGGCGAGACAGCCTTGAAACTGTGTACGCAACATTTGCATCCCGCGGACCACTCTCAGTCGTAAGCGCAAACCAACTTACATTTAGCGATTCGGAAGTGGATTCACTTGCATCGATGTTCCACGTTTCTCTCGATAATATGGAAAACGAAGAAACTCTCGTCGGAGCACACGGATGGCCATCAGCGGTTTCTATGTTGCTCCACCACATGGCGAAAAACCAGAGTCAAATAAATTTTGAGAATCTAGTCGCATCCGAGAGCGAACCGTTACGTGCGCTCGCCACATCGGTAATCCAGTCGCTAGATGCATCAACCAAATCTGTGATTACTGCACTCTCGGTCGTCCAAGAATTTAGCCATGAACTCGCCGAGGCCATACTCGGTGATTCATATTCCTTTGATCTCATCAATAGCTTCGCACTTGAAGGTCACTTCTTCTCACAGTCGAGTGATCCAGAGCAAACCTTCTTCTTCTCGCGATTGATGCGTGAAGTTTTATTGGTTGAACTTCGAAAGGATGGCGCTAAAAAGAAGAGCATTCACGAATATCTACTGAAATATCACGAACAGCGAAATGAGCCGAACCTCGCGCTTGAACATGCGTACTTAGCTGGAAATTTTGAAAAGGTTGCTGAACTCTTTCCTGATGCAGCGCGCATTCTGCAGGCTACAGGGCGCAGTCGAGAACTTATCCGATGGTCAATTTTTGCTGGCGATAATTCACATCTTGGCTTATTGAAGCGTTCTACGGTGGAACTCAGTGGCCGCCTTGCAGGACTCGAGTATCGCAACGTCACGAGCATGATTGAACAGATGAATTTTGATGCTGCCGGAACCGAGTTAGAGGGTTTCATTAAACAACTCACATTTGGTGCAAAGGCATATGTTGATTTCGCGATGTGTAGGTTCGATGATTTCGATCAAAGCCTTTCGATTGCATTGGATTCAAGTGCCGGACCAATCATGTTTGGCATTGAAGAACAGATTGCTCTCTACCGACTTTCAGCCATGCGACATTTCATCTACGACGAAGTTGAAAAGATTGAAGATATTTATCTCAAAGCTAAATCGCTTGCGTCAAAATCAAAGATTGCCCATAGTCATTTACTTCTATCCTCAGTCAATGCGATGGCACTATTTGCGGTAGGCGACTATCGCAGAGCTTTTGAAGCGGCATCAGTCACCTTGACCCAATTTTCAAGGAGAAATTTCGTTGGAATTTTCGGCCCACTTGAATCCATGTACATCATGGCCCGTTGTTTGCTGGAGTTCAATCGCCCCCGAGAAGCCTTTGAACTTTTTGGGCAGGTCCGAAATTACGCTGAGCAATGGCAACAATGGCCATGGCATTTCCTGGCAGATGGATATTTCGCGCGAGACTTGGTCTCAAAAGGTCTGGTAGCTGAATCTCTTGAAAACATTAAGCAGGCCAGGACTAGAGCTTCTGACTTAGAAGGCATCCACAACGTTCAATCGATAATTGATGTCAGCGAAATATTTATTCGCTACACCTTGAAAGACCATGACCGATTGGGTGCGCTCCTTGAGAGAGCGCCAAAACTTACTTTTGTGAAGCAAATTCAACTTTCTCATGATGAACAGATGGGCAAGAAAACGGTTCGTGAAGATGTCAAGAATCTTCCGGATGGGACATATCGAGAACAAATTTGGAAATACCTTGCGGATGCAAGTGAAGTCATCGATCAAGAAAATCAAGCAATGCAGCATCTTAAGAAGGCGTTAGAAATTGGCGCCAAAGTAGGAGCAAAGGAAACTTTCTTGCGCCAATCAAAGACCATGGGAGGTCTCATCATGAAGATCGCTGGAGAAAATCCGACTGTCTATCTGGAGGACCTAGCTTCAAGCGTTGCCGAACGTATTAAGAATGAAAACAATAAGCCAACTGAATTTTCATCTTCGCTTACCAAGCGTGAACTTGAAGTATTGCGCCACCTTTCCACCGAACGCCCTATCAGCGCTATCGCAGCCTCGCTTCATATCTCACTCAATACTATGAAGACTCATTTAAAGAATTTATATAGAAAGATGGAAGTCGACGGTCGCGTGAGCGCTGTTGAGAAAGCCAAGGCTCACTTTCTTCTCTGATTCAGTGCGATAATTCGCATATGTTCGAGCCTGTAATCATCACCAATAGATTAGAACTCCATCACATTCCTGCACAGGGCATTATTGATCTATTAGATTCGAAAGATGACACTGCTGCGATAGCTGGTCGAGATTTACAAAATTCCCTCAAAGTCCTAGTTGAAGAACCGGGACCACTTGGCTGGAGAGTTCCTCAAGTAAAGAAGAATCCTGAAGTAAATAAATGGTTTGTGCGATTCATTGTTCTCAAGAGTTCGCGTGAAATTATTGGGAGTACCAGCTTTCATGGGGTTCCGGATGAAAATGGAATGATTGAAATCGGACTTGGAGTTGAGGAAGCGTTCCGCAATCAGGGTTATGCGCGAGAAGCCCTCGCTGGGATGTGGAGATGGGTTTCAACGCAACCGGGCGTAAAGACTTTGAGATACACGGTTAGCCCCGATAACCTTCCGTCAATTGCAGTAATTAACTTCTTCGGATTTGATTACAAGGGCCAACAGATGGATGACATTGATGGTCCAGAAAATATTTATGAGATGTCTACTGCGGACTTCTTATCCAAGTGGGGGAACGACAATGACCGATAACTTTGATGAACTCATTGGCGATATCGGTGACGAGCTCGACCTCACCTTGTATGCAGATGGCGCAGAACTTGCCGATGAAGTTACTGTTCAAATTCTTGCGGCGATTGAGAAAGGCTTAAAACTCAAGAGCCAATTCCACTTAGTCCTGACGGGTGGGACACTGGGTGTTCAGATTTCCGAAGCGCTCGTCAATGAATTTAACGCGGACTTAGATGCATTTAGTGGACTACATATCTGGTGGAGTGACGAACGTTTTGTCGAAGCCAACAGCGTTGAACGTAATGCTTTTCCATTCCATAACACCGTGAAAAATAAAAACATCATTATTCACGAAGGCTTAGCTAGTGATGTTGCTCAAAATATCGATGAGGCAGTGGCGGATTATTCGTTGGCACTTGAAAATGTAGATATTGATCTCAACATCCTAGGTCTTGGTCCTGATGGACACGTTGCTTCACTATTTCCAGGAATTGCAGATATCGATGACACCAGAACTATTTTTGCGATTACTGATTCTCCAAAACCTCCGGCCTCGCGAATTTCGTTCACAATGAAAGCAATTAATAGCGCGGAAGAAGTGTGGATTGTGGCTGCGGGTGAAAGTAAAGCGGATGCAGTAACGAAGGTAATCGAGGGAGATCTTTCGATACCCGCGAGTTATGTGCGAGGAAATTCACATACTCGTTTAATTGTTGATACCGAGGCCTTTTTTTCCGAATAAATTCACGTAAAGTTTGCCTGAATTCGTGAGCAGTTAGTAACTCGCGATAGACTTACATCCTCAACGTTGAGCGTTTTCTTTTAGCGAATAGGCACATCATGACTACAACAAATTTCGGTATGGTCGGACTTGGTCGTATGGGTGCAAATATTGTGCGCCGGCTTCATCGTCACAACATCACATCAGCTGTTTATGACGTTAGCCCAGATGCAGTCGCAGCACTCGCTAAGGAAGGCTCAATCGGCGCAGCTGATATGGCAGACCTCGCTTCAAAGCTCTCGGCGCCTCGCACAGTCTGGATCATGGTTCCTGCGTCAGTTACAGACTCAACTATTGCAGCGATGGCAGAACATTTATCTGCAGGTGACACCATCATTGATGGTGGAAATAGCTATTACAAGAATGACTTGAAGAACGCTGAACTCTTGAAAGCTAAAGGAATCAACTTTGTTGATGTCGGAACTTCAGGTGGCGTCTACGGTCTAGAACGCGGATATTCATTGATGATTGGTGGAGATGACGCTGTTGTTAAGTCACTCGATCCAATCTTTAAGGCGCTCTGCCCAGGTGTTGAATCAGCAGAACGCACACCAGGACGTACCGGCGAACCAACACAGGCTGAATACGGATATCTCCATTGTGGCCCAGTCGGTTCAGGTCACTTCGTAAAGATGATTCACAACGGAATTGAATACGGAATGATGGCAGCCTTCGCTGAGGGTTTAGCAATCTTCGAAGCAGCAGATGAGATGACTCCTGCATACAACCTAGATATTCCAGCAATCACTGAAGTCTGGCGCCGCGGAAGCGTTGTTGCTTCATGGCTTCTTGATCTCACTGCACAAGCCCTCGTCGAATCTTCTGAACTCACTGAATACTCAACGCAGGTAAGTGATAGTGGTGAGGGTCGTTGGACCGTACAAGCAGCTATCGAAGCGGGAATTCCTGCTCATGTCCTGAGCGCTTCACTGTATTCACGCTTTGCTTCACGCAATAACGATGAATTCGCCAACCGAGTCTTGAGCGCAATGCGTTACAAGTTTGGTGGTCATAACGAGAAGCCCCAGTCATCATCAGATAAGGCAAAGTAATGAAGGCAGATGCTCTAGTTCTATTCGGCGCGACCGGAGATTTAGCACGTAAGAAACTCTTTCCAGCCCTTTACGACCTTGAAGATCTCGGCGAGCTCGATGTACCAATTATTGGTGTTGCATCTTCTAAGTGGTCGCAGAAGGTATTCCGCGAGAATGCTGAGAAATCTATTCGTGCTCGCAAACCTGAGGTTGATGAAAAGATTCTAGAAAAGCTACTTCACGAAATGAAGTTAATTGTTGGCGACTATGAAGATGAAAATACGTTTATCCAACTCGCAAAGGTTCTTGAACATTTCAAACTTCCGGTCATTTATTTAGCTATTCCACCTGAGTACTTTGCAAAAATTGCTGAACAGCTTGAGAAAGTTGGTATCACTAAGCGCGCTCGTGTAGTAGTTGAGAAGCCTTTTGGACGCGATCTCGAGAGCGCCCGTGCACTCGATTTAGAACTTAAGAAGATTCTTCCAGAAGAGCAGATTTACCGTATCGATCACTATCTTGGTAAAGAAGCGGTTGAAGACCTATTGGTCTTCCGCTTCGCGAACACACTCTTTGAGCCTGTATGGAATCGAAATTATGTTTCGAATATTCAGATGACCATGGCAGAAAATTTTGGTATTGATGGCCGCGGAAAGTTCTATGACGGCGTAGGAGCGACTCGAGACGTGCTGCAGAACCACTTGTTGCAAGTTCTCACAATGTTGACGATGGAGCCTCCGATTGAGATGAGCTCTGAGGCAATGCAGAACGAGAAGATTAAAGTGCTCTCAGCAATCCGCGATATCAATAAGAACGAAGTGGTTCGTGGCCAATTTGAAGGCTATCTTGATGAAGACGGCGTCGATGAAAATTCTGATACAGAAACCTTCGTCGCTATGAAAATATTCATCGATAATTGGCGCTGGGCGGGCGTTCCGATTTACCTACGTACAGGTAAGAAGATGCCTGAAACAGTTCTAGAGGTAATCGTTGAATTTAAGCAGCCACCACGCGCACTCTTTGGTAAGGCAAGTTCAAATCACGTTCGCTTTAGATTAGGCGCTAAAGACGGTGTAGATATTGCACTGCAAGCAAAGCGTCCCGGAACAAAGTTGATTACTGAGACTGTTGATTTATCGGTTGAATTCGTTGCTGAATTTGGCGATCGCCAAGGGCCTTACGAAAGACTTTTGCGTGCAGCAATTTTGGGAGATCACTTCCGCTTTACCCGTATCGATGCCGTACTGCAGTCATGGCAAATTCTTGAAGACATTCTAAAGAATCCACATCCAGTCATTCAATATGAAGGTGGAACATGGGGCCCGACAGAAGCTGAGGAATTAGTGCCAGGTGGTTGGACAAAGGTTGGTACTGAAGCAGATGAAATTCAGAAAGGTCATCACTGACTTAATCTCGTGATTGACCCGATTTATGGGTATAGCGCCCCATAAATTCCTTCTTCATATCCTGGAAACTTCCGTCGATGATTGCTTGGCGCATCTGATCGACTAGGCGCACGATAAATCTCTCGTTGTGAATCGTTGCTAAAGTGCCTGCCAACATTTCTTTTCCGCGGAATAAGTGGCACAGGTATGCGCGTGTGTAGTTCTTGCAGGTATAGCAATCACATTCATCATCAACCGGGTTGAAGTCACGAACGTATGGTGCATTAGAAACATTGAATCGCCCGGTCATTGTGTAGACAGAGCTCGTGCGTGCAATACGTGATGCAAGTACGCAGTCAAAGGTGTCGACACCATTTTCAACTCCAACAAATAAATCTTCGGGTGCACCAATTCCTAGCAAGTGCTTAGGCTTTTCTTGAGGAAGAGTTGAGTTAACCCAACCCACAATGGTGCCGAGTGAATCTTTATCAAGTGCGCCGCCAATACCAAAGCCATCGAATTCAATACCGGAAGAGCTCATGCCGCCGAGATCAGTTGCTGCCTTTTTACGCAGATCTTCATATTGAGCACCTTGAATCACACCAAAGAGGGCTTGGTAAGGCTTGCTGACGCGCGAATCAGTTAATCGCTTGTGTTCGTCAAGGCAGCGAATTGCCCAGTCATACGTGCGAGACATAGCGAGCTCTTGATAAGGGCGAGTGTTATGCAAAGTTGTACATTCGTCGAAGGCGAACATGATGTCGGCGCCAAGTTGATGCTGAATCTGCATTGAAACTTCAGCAGTAAATCGGTGCATAGATCCGTCGAGATGGCTTTTGAAAGTAACGCCTTCATCGTCGACGTGAGCAAGGCGTTCCTTATTTTTAGCAATTACCTGATCAGAGCGGAAAGTTTGCGCATCCATCGCAAGCACTTTTTTAAAGCCGACGCCCAGTGAGAGAACTTGAAAGCCGCCACTATCTGTGAAAGTTGGCTTATCCCAATTCATAAATTTTCCGAGGCCACCGGCTTCATCGAGAACGCTCGGTCCTGGTTGCAAATAGAGGTGATACGCATTGGCGAGCAGCGCTTGTGCACCGAGATCTTCCATCGCTTCAGGAAGTACTGTCTTTACATTTGCCTTAGTTCCAACCGGAATAAATGCGGGAGTCTGAATTTGGCCATGAGGGGTATTGATGACTCCGGCGCGAGCTAATCCCGAATCAGCGGCATGGGTAATCTCATATGAGAAGCCCTTCTCTGCATTTGCCGAAACCATGTCGCATATTGTGTCAGAGTAATAGACTGACCAAATGCCTCAATTTAAACTCAAAGATGGTCGCGAACTCGAGATTCTCGATAATGGAATTAATTCTGAAAGCGCAATCATCTTCCATCACGGAACACCAGGTCATGCATCAACGTGGGCCGATTGGCTTGAATCGGCAGCAACTGCTGGAATCCGCGCAATATCGTATTCACGTGCAGGTTATGGCACCAGCGATCGTCACCCAGGTCGAAGCGTGATCAGTATCAATAATGATGTGGCTCAAATTCTTGATGGAAAAAGTATTACAAAGTTTGTTTCTATCGGTTGGTCAGGTGGTGGCCCACATTCGATCGCAAATACATTTGAACCACGTAACGTTGGTGCGATTTCACTGGCAGGCGTTGCTGCTTTTGGCGCAGATGATTTGAATTTCCTTGAAGGTATGGGACCTGAGAATCACGATGAATTCGGTGCCGCTATGAAAGGCGAAGCAGTCATAGATCAATGGATGAATGACAATGCAGGGCCGATGAAATCTGTGACGGGCAGTGACATCATCGAGGCATTTGGCGGCTTGATTGGCGATGCAGATAAGTCTGCTCTCAAGTCAGGAGAGGCAGATCAAATGGCTGCTTCAATGCGCAGCGCACTTGCAGTCAGCTTTGATGGCTGGATTGATGATGATTTAGTCTTTGTGAAGAATTGGGGCTTTGATCTTGCATCAATCACAAAGCCAGTATTTCTCTGGCAAGGCGATGACGACTTCATGGTTCCTCACGCGCATTCGTACTGGCTTGAAAAACATATTCCTACCGCCACGCTCACTTTCAAAGCTGGAGAAGGTCATATCTCACTGGGCGTTAAGTATCGTTCAGAAATCTTGAAGCAAGCTGCGGATTTATTGAAGTAAATGCTCTTTAAGGAATTCACCGTACTGCTTAATCCGCGGTCGCGGAAAATGGTGATGGGCATCTGCCTCAATGCAATTGGCGGCGGCATGACGCTCTCGTTGCTCTTGGTATATCTCCACGATATGCGCGGTTTTACAAATACCTTTGGTGGATTATTGCTCGCTTACGGTTCGATCGTCAGCATTGTTGCAAGCACTCCTATGGGCGCACTCGTCGATCGAATTGGGCCTAAAAAGGTAATGATTTGCGGTCTGATTCTTAATTCGATGGCATCTCTTTCACTCTCGATTGTGCATACACATTTTCAAGCAATTTTGGCGCTCACATTTATTAACATTGCAGGGCAAGCAATCTGGCCCAGCCAGAGCGTGATTCTGACGCGAGTAACACCTGAGAAAGATCGTTCAAAAATCTTTGGCTTTAACTTTATGTTGCTTAATTTGGGTCTTGGCTTAGGCGGATTGATTTCATCGCTCATCATTCAAAAAGGCGATTTGATTTCATTCCAGATCATGTATTGGGTTGATGCATCGACCTTCCTGATTTATTTGCTGATTGTTCTTTCGGTTCATGGCGAAGAAGTTCGAAAATATGTTCCGGATATAGACGAACCACAACAAGGTTCATATCGAGATCTCTTTGCAATACGTCCACTGATTCTGCTCGGAATAGCCGGAACCATTCTCTTCACATTTGGTTACGGAACGATTCAGGCAGGAATTCCGGTCTTTGCAACACAATTCCTCGGGTTATCTCCTAAGTGGCTTGGCATCATTTTTGGAGTCAATACAATTTCAATCGTCGTTTTTCAGCCGCTCGTAATGCGAGTACTCGAGAAATATTCGAAATACACCGCACTTATTTCCATTGGAATTATCTGGGCGCTTTCATGGCTCTTCGTTGGGATCGCACCGTTCTTGCCGATATTTGCATCCGGTGTTGCAATTTCTGTCAGCCAACTCGTCTTTGCAGTCGGCGAGATGATTCAAGCGCCGACAATCCCAACTCTTGCCAATGAACTTGCTCCAGAACATATTCGTGGTCGCGCCAATGCCTGGATGAGCTTGCAGTGGTCGGTCTCTGGCGTGCTTGGACCCGCAATTGCCGGAGTAATGCTTGGAGCCAATCACCCGCGCCTCTGGGTCGCCACGATGTTTATTGGTTGCTTCCTTTCCATTCCGATCTTCCTAGCCATGAAGAAGACCGCAATAAAGGGGAGATAGCCCCTGTAACGATTGGGTAAATATGGGTGCAATTCGGACTTTTGGGGTAGTCAATCGGGCCAATTGCGATTACCTTTCACTACTCACGGGTATCTCCCGTGACGCTACATGGGGAGTTTTGTAATTGGCTGACGCTGCGCTCATTGATGAGTCACAAGAGATTGTTCAACGCACCCCGAAGCAGATCGCCTGGGGTCGTTTTAAGCGCAATAAAGTTGGCGTGTATTCAGGAATCGCATCGATCTTCTTTCTCTCTGTTGGTTTCTTAGCTCCTCTTATTACTCGCGCATTTGGCGTTAATAACCATTCTCGCTACCCCAAATACCTCAATGAGTTTGCGATGCCGATTGGCCACTGGGGCGGAATTTCACTTGCCCACCCACTTGGACTTGAACCCGGAACAGGTCGCGATGTATTCGCACTCCTTCTTTACGGTTCACGTATTTCTTTTATCGTCGCAATCATTTCGACTGTTGCATCTATCAGCATCGGCATGTTGGTAGGAATTGCTACTGGTTATTTCAAGGGCAAGATTGATTCAACGGTCGGTCGAGTTTCAGATTTTCTACTTTCGTTTCCAAGTACTTTTATGATCATCGCTCTTTCGCTTCCGCTCGTACAACGTGTTGAAGCACTTGGTATTGCTCATGACAACAGCGCTCGCATCGTTGTTCTCGTCATCTTCCTTGTCTTCTTTGGTTGGACTGGTTTCTACCGTTTGATTCGTTCTCAATCGATGTCACTTCGCGAACGTGATTTCGTAATGGCGGCACAAGCAATGGGCGCTTCCAGCTGGCGCATTATCACTAAGGAACTCCTTCCTAATTTGTGGCCAACGGCAATTGTCTTCGTCTCACTTTCACTGCCGGGATATATCGCTGCTGAAGCGACATTCTCATTCCTCGGCGTTGGTATTCAAGCTCCAGAAACTTCTTTCGGTTTAGTCCTTTCAGATGGAATCGGATATTGGCGTGATGACCCTGCCTACCTGTTGATTCCTTCACTTATTTTGATTGCCATTGTGCTTTCTCTGAACTTGCTTGGTGACGCAATTCGCGATGCGCTCGATCCAAAGGCAGGTAGATAGACCCCAGAATTCCCTAGAGATAGGGATTCCCTAGAGATAGGGATTCCCTAGCGATAGGGAATGAAACTTCAATGAAGAGATATCTCGCGAGTTTCTCTTAATGAAGTTTCACATCTGGTTCACGGCCGTGAATCAGAACCGCTTCTACAAGGAGGACATATGTCCGGTTTGAAAACAAGCCGTCGCATCCTTGCCTCAACAGCAGTCATCGCACTTGCTGTTGGTGTAACGCTTGCTTCAGGCTCAGGTGCAAACGCTGCAGCTACTGCTAAGCCAGTAACTGGCGGCACTTTGTACTTCATTACACACGATGATCAGTTCGATCACATTGATCCAGCCCGTGTTTACACAGGCCGCGACATTGCGTTCTTGAACTCATATCTATTCCGTAACTTGGTTTCTTATAAGCCAGTTGCAGGATCAGCAGGTTCATCACTCGTTGCAGACCTTGCAACAAACACTGGTGTTCCATCAAATGCAGCTAAGACATGGAAGTTCACGCTTCGCTCAGGCATCACATGGGAAGACGGTTCACCTGTCACATGTGCTGATGTTAAGTACGGTGTGTCACGTCCATTCGCAACTGACGTCATCACAGATGGTCCTCAGTACCTAGTACAGGCGCTTGATATTCCTACAAACGCTGACGGTACTTCACAGTACAAGGGTCCATACAAGAAGACAGGTCAGGCTTTGTTCGACAAGGCTGTTACATGTTCTGGTAACACAGTTACATTTAACTTGAACCGCTCATTTGCTGACTTTAACTACGCACTTACTTACCCAGCAGGTGCACCAGTTAAGGCATCAAAGGACACAGGCGACAAGTACGACCTACGTCCATTCTCAAACGGTCCATACAAGATCACTGAATACAAGATCGGTGATCAGATGGCTCTCGAGCGCAACGCTGCTTGGAAGAAGTCATCTGATGCTGTTCGTACACCGTATCCAGATAACATCGTAGTTCGCTTCGGTCTTGCTGAAGATGTACGCGATCAGATCATGCTTGAAGATCAGATTCCTAACACTGTAACTCTCGATGGAATGCAACCAGCAAATATGCGTGCATTCTTCGCAGATCCAACAAAGAAGGATCAGCGTTTCAACGTCTACGATCCATATGTTCGCTATGCAGCAATGAACGTTTCTGCTGGCCACATGGATTGCCTCGATGTTCGTAAGGCAGTCTTCTTTGCGATCAATACACAGGCACTTATCGACCTCTCAGGAGGAAGTGAGTACTACGGAGATCCTGGCGATAGCCCAATCAAGCCAGTTCTAGGTCTTGACTACAAGAAGACCACCGGAAATATCCACGATCCAAAGTGGAGCATCAACGGTAACCCAGAATATGCAGCGTCTTACATCGCTAAGGCAAAGACATCATGTCCTGCTGCATACGACAAGGCGACAAACCCTGACAAGGGAATCATCTGGGATATCTCAAACACAGCTACTAACCAGAAGGCATCTGTCTTGATCATTGACGCTGTTAAGAAGGCGGGAATCAATCTCAAGTTCAACTTCATTCCTTCAGGTCAGTACTACTCAACAGTTCAAGACACAACAAAGCAGAATGACATTTCATCTGTTGGTTGGGGTGCTGACTGGGCAAATGCGTCAACTGTTATTCCAGAACTCTTTATTAAGGGACATGGATTTAACTTGACACAGAACTGGAACGATCCTAACTACGCAGCGTTTGCTAAGAAGTCTGATGCGGCTCTCAATGAGACAAATCGTCCAAAGCAAGCAAAGATGTGGCAAGAACTGTCACAGTCAGTTATGGATAACTACTGGATCATCCGTCCAGTCTTTAGCAAGGCCCAAGATGAATGGGGC
>Ga0207954_1000114_pt1 | contig 24164 bp, 13 predicted proteins | sample CryBogmetaGMA0M_FD_184547 | JGI IMG/M metagenome (GOLD analysis project Ga0207954, IMG submission 184547) | Freshwater microbial communities from Crystal Bog, Wisconsin, USA - MA0M (SPAdes) | ecosystem: Environmental > Aquatic > Freshwater > Lake | place: Crystal Bog, Wisconsin, USA | collected... | reverse complement strand
GGTTGAAAACCTGCGGCCACTCGAGAAAAGTCGAGCGAGGGGCTGCCCGTGCCCGGGAGCCGGGCTCTGGGAGCAAGCGCAGGCAGGATGCCGAAGCGCCGCGGACATGCAGAGAGCCTCGGCCCGGAAGGCCGAGGCGGACGTCCGGCGACGGGCGCGGGCAGCCCCTCGCGGTGGTGCGGGGAAAGCCCAATTCCCCTTGCGGCGGCGATCGGGCCCCCCCGGCCCGCGTCCCGCCAGTTTTTCGGCCCGTTTTCATCGTGTATGGTTGAGGGCCTGTTTGCAGGTTTCCGCCGCCCCCAGGAGCGATCCCATGGCCACCGTTTCCCGTCCGTCGAAAGCGTCCGAAGCCTTCGTCTCCGGGGCCGACGTGGTGGTGGAGTCGCTCGTCCGCCACGGCTGCGACGTGATCTTCGCCTATCCGGGCGGGGCGAGCATGCCGCTTCACCAGGCCCTCACGCGCTACAAGGACCAGATCCGCACGATCCTGCCGCGGCACGAGCAGGGCGGGGCGTTCGCCGCCCAGGGGTATGCCCGCACGACCGGCAAGCCGGGCGTGTGCATGGGCACGAGTGGCCCCGGGGCCCTGAATCTGGTGACGGCGATCGCCGATGCCAAGCTCGACAGCATTCCGCTCGTCGTCCTCAGCGGGCAGGTGGGCACCAGCGTGATCGGCACCGACGCGTTTCAGGAAACGCCCATGGTGGAGGTCTGCCGGGGGATCACGAAGCACCACTACCTCGTGACCGACGCCAACGACATCGCCCGGGTGATGAAGGAGGCCTTCCACATCGCCACCACGGGCCGTCCGGGCCCGGTGCTCGTGGACCTGCCGAAGAACATCCAGCTCGCCCAGATCGTGCCCGACTACGACTGCCCGATGGATCTGCCCGGCTACAAGCCCGAGGCGCGGAAGGCGGCCCCGGCCGAACAGATCGCCCAGGTGGCGGCGGCGATCAAGCGGGCCAAGAAGCCGGTGATCTACGCGGGCGGCGGCGTGATCGCCTCCGACGCCGCGGAGGAGCTCCGGGCACTGGCGCGGAAGACCGGCATCCCGGTGACGATGACGCTGATGGGCCTCGGCGCCTATCCCGGCGACGATCCGCTCTCGCTCGACATGCTCGGCATGCACGGCAGCGTGTATGCCAACTACGCGGTGGACGAGGCCGATCTGCTGCTGGCGATCGGCGTGCGGTTCGACGATCGCGTGACCGGCAAGGTCGAGGCCTTCGCCGAGCACGGTTTCATCGTCCACATCGACATCGATCCGTCCGAGATCAACAAGAACAAGGTCGTGCACGTGCCGATCGTGGCCGACGTGAAGACGGCCCTGGGCCAACTCAACGCGATCGTCGAGCGGCCCACGGCCGACCTGGCCCCGTGGCACGCGCAGATCGCCGAGTGGAAGAAGGAAGACCCCTTCTCCTTCGACACCTCCTATCCCGGCATTCTCGCCCAAGAGGCGATCAAGGCCCTGTCGCTTCTCACTGCCAAGCGGGACACCGTGGTCGCGGTGGGCGTGGGGCAGCACCAGATGTGGGCCGCCCAGTTCTTCACGTTCCGGGAGCCGCGGACCTGGCTGTCGTCCAGCGGCCTGGGCACGATGGGCTTCGGCCTGCCGGCGGCGATGGGCGCCAAGGTGGCCCGGCCCGACGCGATCGTGGTCGACATCGACGGCGACGGCAGCATCCTGATGAACATCCAGGAGTTCGCCACCTGCAAGACCGAGAACATTCCGGTGAAGGTGCTGCTGCTCAACAACCAGCATCTCGGCATGGTGGTGCAGTGGGAGGACCGGTTCTTCAAGGGCAACCGGGCGCACACCTACCTCGGCCCGGTCGATCACCCCGAGGCCTTTGGTCGGGGTGATGGCATCTCGCCGGGCGACCGCTACCCCGACTTCGTGATGATCGCGAAGGGCTTCGGCTGGCAGGCGGAGACGATCTCGGCGAAGAAGGATCTCGTGCCGGCCCTGGAGCGGCTGATCGAGGCCGAGGGGCCGGCGATCCTCGACGTGCAGGTGCCCTACCAGGAGCACGTGTTGCCGATGATCCCGTCGGGCATGACGGTCCGCGACCTGATCAAGAAGTAGGTCGCAGCGCGTTGGTGAGCGGTTCGAGTTCGCGGATGCGCTGCGTGGATCGCGTCCGCGCGGATCCTGGCCGCGCCGCAGCGGGTCGGAGGCATGCTCGGCGCCGGCGGCACTTGTGAGTTCTCAGCTCTGACGGAATGTCGGAGCCCAGTGTCCACAAGTGTCACCGGCTTCTGCGCGTGCCTCCGACCCGCTGCTTGGCGTGATGGGGACGCACTCGACGTGGGGACAGGTTTTTAACCTGTCCAAGGATCTCCCAGGACTGGGATACACCGCAGGTTAAAAACCTGCGGCCACTTTGAACCGGGAGGCCACCAGGAAAAGGGAGCTCGGGGCTGCCCGTGCCCCGGGAGCCGGGCTATGGGAGCAAGCGCAGGCAGGATGCCGAAGCGCAGCGGACATGCAGAGAGCGTCGGGCAGGATGCCCGACGCGAACGTCCGGCGACGGGACACGGGCAGCCGCGAGCGGCGCGGACGGCCAGTCCCCATCGCTGACACGATTGGGCTTGCTGATGGCGCGGGTTAGTTGCCGGTGCCGAAGGGGTCGTTGGCGGGCGGGGCGGCTGCTCCGCCGGGGGCCGCCGCGGCAGGCTTCGGGGCTCCCGGCCTGGCCGGCGCTGCCGCTTGGGCGAGTCTCTCGATGGCGGCCAGGACCTCCTTCACTGCCGCCGTGTCGGGCGACTCGTCGAGTGCCGTGGCCGACTCGCGGAGCGTGGCCGCGACAGTCTTGGCCCGGGTGGCGGCGGCGTCGTCGAGGAGGGCGGCCAGGCCGGCGGCGCCGTCGGGCGTGGCGACGGCCGTCGCGAGTTTCCCGAGCCGCCAGGCGTCGCGGCGTACCACCAGCGGCTCCATGGGGTCGTCCACCGCCGTGGTGCCGGGCGCCGCTCCGAACTCGCCGACGCCGCCCGGAAAGCCCGGTTGCATGGCGGGCGCGATCGGCTGACCGCTCAAGCGGGCCGTGAGGCTGCGTTCGGCAGCGGCGACCAGATCGGCCTTGAGCGCCTCGGCGGCGAGCGTGCGGATCTTCGCGATCGCGTCGCCGGCGTCGACCCGGGAGTCTGGCGTAGCGGCGGCGCCGAGTGCCGCGGCTGCCCGCACTCGGACGTCCACCGGTCGACCCGCGTCGGCCAGGATCCCCATCAGGGCGGCCGCGGTCTCGGGCGACGCCTTCGCCTCCACCGCCGGCAGCATGTCGAGTGCCCGGGCGACGAGCCAGTCGGCGGCGGCGGCGTCGGTGGCCGACGCGGGCGCGGTGATCACCCCCAGCAGGGGCTTGAGCGCGGCCTGGGAAAGGGCCGGATCGGGAGCACCGGCCGCCTTGGCGGAATCGACGTGCCGCGCCAAGCCGGCGGCGGCGGCCACCCGCACACCCGTCGGGAGCTTCGGGTCGCTCATGGCATCGGCCAACGGTTCGACCGCGCCGTTCCAGGGGCGGCCGTCCTTGCCACGAAGTTCGCCGACGAGGAGCATCGCGTTCACGCGCACCGCCGCGTCAGCCTGCGGGTTGCGGGCCTGCGCGACGAGCCAATCGGCCGCCACCTTCCCGGCCTGACCCAGGGCCGACGCTTCGGCGGTCTTCTCGTTGAGGAGCGTGTCCCGCATGCGGCGGCGGACCCGTTCGATCTGCCGACGGTTGCCCTCGGCCGCGAGCTGAGGCAGGGCGACGCGTTCGAGAAACGCCTTCGCGCCGGCGTCGAACTCCCCCTTCTTGAGCTGTTCGAAATACTTCTTGGCGTCTTCCGACCCCTCCACTTTCGCCCAGGTGCTGAACTGGGGCTCGTTCTGGGCGTGCGTCGGCGCGGCGAGCGTGCCGCTGATGGCGATCGCGAGGGTTGCGACCCGCAGCGGGAGCAGGCCACGCGACGGATGCGAGGAACGGGGGCGGCGTGTCATTTGTTCATCCCTCGGCGGCGCTGCGGGGCTTCGAAGGGATTCGCGCCTTCGGGAGCGACGTTCGCCTCCGGCGCGACCGGTGGATCGAGCGTCGGCATGTAGCGATCGGAGAGGCGTTGGGAGTCGGCTGCCGAGACGACCTCGCACGAGCCGTCGGGCCGCAGGAAGAGCAGCTCGAAGGCCTCGGCCGGCGTGCCAGGCTTGCCCGACTCGTCCTGCCGGCCACGGACGTCGACGAGCACGCGGCCGGTGGTCACGTTGTCTCCCTTCACCCTCACGTCGCCCGGCTTGTTGAGGCTCGAATCGACGTCGGCGAGGCCGCCGGTCTCCGTGATGAGCGACCGCAGCGTGTAGGTGCCGGTCTCACGGCTCGGGGCCAGCACGAGCAGCTGCAGCGAGCTGACCTTGAGCTTCTTCTCCTTGACCTGCTCCTTGGTGAGCGTCTGGACGAGGAGTGTGGTCGCATCGGGAACGACCACGGTCGCCGTCTCGTTGCTCTCCTTCGACGGAAGCAGTTCCATCTTGGCTGACGTTGGGTCGGCGAGGTGCTGGCGGTCGATGCCGAAGTTCGGATTGCGGACCGAGAGCTTCACGCGATAGCGATACCGCTGGCCCGGCTTCACGGAGGTGTCGAGGAAGCGGAACAGCCGGAACTCGGCCCCGTCGAGTCCGCCGCCGCCAAGTTCGCTCCCCATGCCCCCGGCGAACTCGCCTCCGCTCGGCCCGCCACCTGCGGCGAACGGGAACGGCGCGGGATCGGCCAGTTCCTCCTCCGTCTCGCCCTCCGCGGCCGGATAGGAGATGCCCAAGATGTGCGCCACGCGGATTTTTCCCAGCTGCTCCATCCGCACGCGGAGGGTGCAGCTGGTGTCGCGCCTGGGGCCGTTGTCGAACTCGAGCGAGCGGGCCCAAGCGGCCGACATCGCGAACACCGGCCGGCTGCCGGTGCCGAGCGCCTCGAGCGGAAACGCCACCCCTCCGTCGGCCGATTTGACCGCGAAGGCCACCACCTCGCCGAGCCGCTGCGGCTCGCCGACGATCTGCATGTCTGCCAGCACACCGATCTGCCCGTCGAACTCCTCCGCGGCGTCGCGGAGCCGCTTGGCGTCGATCGGCACGGCGGCCACCTCCCCAAGCAATCCCGGGGCGGCCTCCTCGAGGAGCTTCTTGAGCTGGCCTCGAAACCACGGATGCACCGCCTCGAGACCCCACGGGTCGTCGATCCGCTGCGGCAGCTGGGCGGCGTAGCCCCAGTCGGTGTCGGTGCTCCCGAGCAGGAACGTGGCGGGCACCATCTCGGTCTGCATCACCTCGGGAGTCTGGTTCGGCGGCACCGGCGCCATGCCCCCGTCTTGGCCGAAGCGCTCCACGTTCTTGATCTGGAGCCGCTCCCACTTGCCCGCCACGCCGCCGGGGCCGACGACCGACCGTTCGACGAGGTATTGATTCCAGTGGGGGAGGTCGAGCTGCGCGTCGCGGAATCCCGCCGAGCCGAACGCCCGCAGATACTCGTCGCGCTGCTTCGTCACGGGCACCAGGCCGGTGACGAGCACGTAGGGCACGACCTTGCCGCGCGGACCGCCCGCGGCCGGGTTGAACTCCGCCGGGGCCGGCTCGGGCGGCGGCTCTTCGCCACGAGCACCCGGCTTCGGGCGGCGGCCCGGACGCGTGGGCTGCCCCTCCGCGGCTGCTCCATCCACCGCCGGACCGCGGCCCGGCGGCGCGACCGCGGCGGGGTCGGTCATGTCGGGGAGCACTGCCACGCCGGCGAGGGCGCGGAGGTCTTCGATCGGCAGCACCTCGGGCTTGGCCCGCTTGGCGAGTTCCTGCACGAGCGGGCGATCGAACAGCGCCATCTCGGGCGCCGGAGCGATCTTGACCTGCTGCGGCCGCCAGGGATCGATCGCCGCGGCCAGGTCGCCTCCCTTGCGGAGCGTGTCGGCCGGAGGCTTCGACGTGGCGTCGATGTGCTGCACGGTCTGCGAGGTGAGTTGCGACACCGCCTCGGGCGTCTGCTCACTGCGGACCGACTTCAGCCGCAGGGCGTTGACGCCGTTCCAGGCCAGCACGAGGCCGATCAGGCCGACGAGGCCCACGACGAACTTTTCGCAGTGGTTGAGGAGAAAGCCGAGGATCGCGTCCTTGTCGAACTTCAGACTGGGCCGTTTCATGCGCCATTTCCTCCGGCGGCCGCCTGATCTCCGCCGATCGCCGTCTTGTCGGGCGGCGGGGCGAGCCCCACCGTGCCCCGCAGTTCCACCGTGACGTCGAACGGCCGCACGCCCCCGCCGCCCTCCATGGTCGTGGCGGTCGGTGCGCCGAACTCTCCTCGGCCCGGCCCGCCGCCCGCGCCACCGGGCTGCTGCGACGGGTTGATGCGGACCTGCCGGACGTCGATCGGCACCGCGTTGGTCGCGAGGTCGGCCAGCAGGGCATCGAGTTTCCGCTGGTCCATCGTGACGCGGAGCACGAAGGGCATCAGGTGCACCATCTTGGCCGCGGGCACCGTGGCCAACTCGGCCGCCGCGAGGGGCTTGCCGCTGAAGTCGACGTAGATCCACTCCTTGAGTTGCTCATCGGGCGACGCCACCGGGGCCGCGTTCGGATCGACCATGCCCTCGCCCGGGCCCGCGTTCATCGCCGGGCCGGCGCCTCCGGCGAACCGCGGGTTGAGCGGTCGGCCAACTGCCGCCCCCATCCCGCCGGCCGCGCCGAACTCGGGCGACGCCATGCCGCCGTCGGCGCCGAACTCACCACCGGCGGCCGCTGCCGCCGCGGCGGGGCGGATCACCCTGCCGGTCCCCTGTCCGCCGGGCTGGTCTTCCGCGGCCGGATAGCCGACGGCGAGTTCGAGGACCGAACTCACGGCCGCGTTGAAGGGGCCCGCGGCGCCGTCGTTCGCCTTCTTGATCGTGTCGCAGAACAGCCCGTAGACCCAGAGTTCCTCCTGGGCCAAGAGCACCTGCGTGGTGGAGGGAGCCTTTTCCCACTTGAACGAGTCGTAGATCCGCTTCTGGTCGGTGGCCGACCACGCCACCACGGCATCGGAAGCACCGGGGCCCGCGACCGTGCCCGGCCGCCCGCCGAACTCCCCCCCCATGCCCGGCCGTCCGCCGAACTCGCCGCCGAGACCTGGCCGCAGGCCCACGCCGCCATCGGCTCCGGCGCCCCCAGGCTGAGCGCCCTCGATCATCAGGTCGTCCGCCCCCATGCGCTTGGGGAGTTCACGGACCATTTCCGGAACGGTGTTCTGATAGCGGAGGAGCAGGTCTCGCTTCAGCCCCCCGCCCGGCTTGAGCCCGCTCACGGCCTTCAGGAAGTCATCGCCGAGCCGCGGCGGCCAGGCCCGGAGGAACTGCTGGGTTTCCCAGAACTTCTGCCACTCGGTGAGCGTCTCCTGACGGATCTTGTCGGTCTGGGCCTCGACCGCCTGCGACCAGCCTTCGTTGGGATGCTCCGCGATCCCCTGCACCGACTTGAGCGCCGACAACCGGCTCTCGATCTGTGAACGCTGATCCGCGATCATCGTGTCGAGGCGGCCGGTGCCCATGACCAGCATCGGGATCAGGAGCAGCGGCACGAGCCCCGCAAGAATCCAGAAGTGATACTTCGAGATCTTCGCGACGATCGGCCGGATTTGTTCGGGGAGTTGGGGCATGGAGATCCTCTCGGCTACTGGACCGCCGCCTCGCCGGCCGCAGGTGGCGGCGGCGGGAGTTTCGAGCCGGGCGTGATGGGTTGCCAGGAGAACTGGAGGATGAAGTCGTACCGCTTCAGCTCCACGGTGCCGGCCATCGGATCGACCACCGCACCGGGCACGCCCGGGCCGGTGCCGGCCGCCGCCGTCTGCAGCTGCACCTTGCGGAGCGGTGACGAGAGCACGAGCACGGGGTAGCCGATGCCGAGCCCGGCCACGGGCACCCGCTCACCCGACTTCTCGCCGGCGGCGACGGGAACCTCGTCACCGTCGCCCAGCAGGTTCCGCACGAACGTGGAGCGGACGAACTGCTCCCCTTCGTTGCCCTGCTCCTCGTTGTGGAAGTGATGCCCGGTGATCTGCACGACCCAACCCGGCCCCTTCGGCCCGGCGGCCGGGGACGCGGCGGCGGCCGGATCGGCGGCCGGCTCAGCGGGGGCGGCGGCGTCGGCCGCTGCGGCGGCCTGCTGGGCGTCGGCCGGCGCTGCGTCGCCTTCGGGCCGCTCACGCTCCGCGGCCGCGGTGGTCTCGGCCCAGTTGCCCTGCACGCCCGAGAACCACTCGGCGAGGTCGGGAAAGAACTGCATGTCGAGACTGTCGATGTGAATCTCGCGGCGGTCGGCGATCCGTTCGGGAGCCTTGCCGTCCGGATCGCGGGGCAGCAGCGACCCGATCGCCCGCATCAGGTCGAGCGACTGGAACCGCCGTTCCTGCGACTGCACGAGGTACTGCTGCCACGAGGCGGCCTCGTCCTGCTTCTGCTTGACGGCATCGAGGGCCGACACCGCCGCCGCGGAACGCGTCTTGGCCTGGTCGGCCGCCGCGAAGGCCTGCGAATACTTGGCCGGCGCGTAGCTCTGCCACGCCAGGAACATCCCCGCGAAGTTCACGAGCGCCGCCGACAGCAGGCCGAGCATCGCCGCCACCGCCCATGGCTTCTTGGCGGCGATCATCCGGTCGCGAACGATCTCCTTCGGGATCAGGTTGGTGCCGAGGCTCGCCGCACCGGCGGCCTGCAGCGCCAGCCCATAGGCCGTGGCGAAGGCGAGCCGATTCTCGCGGAAGCCGTTGGCGGCCACCGCCGGCCCCTCGAGGGCGTTGTATTTCTCCAGCCGCTGCACGTCGAGGTTCAGCTGCTTGGCCATGAAGTCGGACAGGCCGCGGAGCTTCGCGGCATTGCCGACGAGGAACACCTTCCCGATCCGCAGTGACCGGTCGTTGCTCGTGAAGAAGGTCAGCGACCGCTGGATGTCCGACGTGAAATCGGTGAACACCTGCCGCATCGCCTTGAACACGGCCCGCGGATCGGTGGCCCGGACGGCGTTGCGCTTCTCCTGCTCCGCCTTCTGAAAGGTGAACTGCATCTCCTTCACGAGCGCCTTCGTGAAGGTGCTGCCGCCGATCGGGACGCTCCGCTGCGCCATCTTCAGGCCGTTGGTGACCACCACGTCGGTCGAATCGACGCCGATCGAGATCAGCACGATCGAGGGGGGCGGCTCGTCGGGGTCGATGGTGTCGGCCGGGGGCAGCTGGTCGAACATCAGCATGTTCGCCAGGGCGATCGGCTGGAGCTGGAGGACGTCCACCTCGATGCCGGCGTTGGTCAGCGGCGCGAGCGCCTTGTTGACCTGCTCCTTCTTCATCGCGAAGAGCGCCACCTCGGCGTCCATCACGAAGCCGCTCTCCTCGATGCCCCCCGCGAGCCGCTGCCACGTCCATTCCACCTGGTCGAGCGGGAAGGGGATCTGCTGGCTCGCCTCGTAGCGGACGATGTCGGGGATCTTCTTCGCCTCGATGGGCGGCAGCTTGATGAACTTTGCGAGGCCCGACTGTCCTGGGGCGGCCACGGCCACCCGTTCGCCGACGAGCGAGTGCCGCGAGAGAAACTCCTCGATCGCCGCCCGCACCAGCTCCACCGGATCCGCCTCCGGCTGCGAGAGCATCATCGGGTATTCGATGTACTCGTAGGTGTCGGCGATCAGCTTGCGGGGGTCCGTGGGCGAGACCTGGCAGCGCAGGGCCTTGAGGCCGCACTTGCCGATGTCGATACCCCAGGCGTACGGACTGCGAGCCATAGGGGACGTGTTCCCGGTGCGGAGGTCTGAAGTGGGTGGGCCGGGAAAAGGACGATTTCGACGGGTAAATCCCGCCCGCTCATAACTTTACGAACGCCTTCCCGGGGGTGTCAAACCGCCCCCCTTCGCGCCCGCACGAGCGACGATCGCGATCAACTACACTCCCTGCCATGCCCTTCGAACGCACGACGGTCTTCCTCCCCTGCCACACGCTGGATGACTTTCCCACGTGGCTGGCGGAGGCCGAAGCCGACGACCTGCTGGCGGCATGGACGGCGGCCTGGCATCCGGCGCTCGTGGCCGCGGTCGGTGTGGCGCCGCAGTGGGCCAGCATCGATCTGCCGGTGCCGGCGGGGCCGATGCTGGGCATCGTGCCGGCGACGTGGGACGATCGGTTTGCCGCCCAGTTCGATGCCTCCTGCACGGTCGGTTCCGCGTTCGTCCGCCGCGCGACCGGTGCGGACGCGATCGAAGAGGCCGCTGCCGATCGGCTGGGCCTGCCCGCCGGCCCGCTGGCCGGGGCCGCGTGGGTGAACGACTTCCGAGCCCTCGGGCTCGCCGTCCTGCTCGCGGAACTCCTCGCCCGCCGGATGCGGACCCACGCCGATCTCGACACCGCAGCCTTCCGCGCCGCCGTGGTCACCGCCGCCGGGGCCGCGGTAACGGGCCACGACGACGATGCGTCGCAGGCCCTGCGAGAAGCCTTCGACACGATCTCGGCCAGTCGGGCCCGCTACTATCCGGTCGATTCCTACGCGGTCGACCTCGTGCTCGTTGCCGCCACCAGCCGCGGGGCTGCGATCCAGGCGGCCGTCGACTCTCCCGTGCCGGTCGCGGTCGCCGCCGCCGGCGACACGATCGCAGCCCTCGCGGCGACCGCACCCGAGGCAGCGGCCGCCGTTCGCGCCGGGGTGGCGGCGGGCGGCATCGAACTCTGCGGTGGACCAGCCGACGGCGGTCCGCTCGATCTGTCCACGCCCGAATCGACGCTGGTGTCGTTCTCCCGGGCCCGCGAGACCTTTCGCGACGCGGTCGGTTCGCCGCCGGTGTCGTTCGTGCGGCTGACCGGGGGAGGCGTGGCGCTTCTACCGCAGCTGCTCGCCGGCCTCGGCATCGAAGGGGGCCTCTGGACGCTCTTCGACGGCACGCCGCTGCCCGCCGTGGGCGGCGGCATGATCCGCTGGCAGGCAGGCGGCGCGGCCGTCGATCTGCTCGCCGCCGCCCCGCTCGACGCCCGGTCGGCCCGCACCGTGCTCGCGCTTCCCGAGACGCTTGGCGACGCCCTCGATCACGACCACGTGGCGGCCGTCGTGTTCGCGTGCTACGTCGGCACCGCGAGCCGCTGGCACACCCTCATCCGCCGGATCGGCCGCTGGACCAACCTCCTGGGCACGTTCGTCACGCCGCGGGAACTCGCCCGGCGGACCGCCGGCACCGCCACGCCGGTGACGCTCGAGCCCGATGCCTTTCCGCCGACGCTGCCGGGGGCAGGTGCCGTCGTCGGGGACGACCCGCTCGGAGCCGCCGTGGCCCGAGTGGCCGAAGAGGCGCGGTCGATCGTGGCCGCCGTCGCCCCGCTGACGGCCGCCCGCCCTCGGTCTCCCACCGCACTCTCCGCGACCGTCGAGCCTCCGCTGCGGCGCTGGCTCTCGTTCGCCGTGCCCACGCGCGGCGATGCCGCCGATCGGCTCGTGCTCGACAACGGCCTCGTGCGGGTGGAAGCCCATTCCCAGACGGGCGGACTGCTTTCGATCCGCCGCGATCGCGCGGGGAACAATCGCCTCTCGCAGCAGCTCGCCGTGCGGACCACGCCGCCGGCCAGCGGCGGCCGCTGGGACGCGGCCGACGAGCCCCGGTGGACGCGCATGGTGGCCGATTCGATCGACCGCGTGTCGACCGCCGACGGCTCCCCCGCCCTCGCCTCGCGGGGCCGACTGCTCGCGGCCGACGGCGGCGTCGCGGCGCGGTTTTCGCAGCGGGTCACGCTGGTCGCGGGGCTTCCCCTAGCCCTCCTCGAGATCGATGCCGAGTTCGAGCGGCCGTTCGCCGGCCCGCTGCTCGACGAGCACCTCGCCGCGCGGTTCGCCTGGCACGAGAACGAGCCCGTGGAGATTCGCCGCAGCATCCTCACCCAGTCGGTCACCACCGAACGAACTCGGTTCACCGCGCCGCACTTCATCGAGATCGTGCCGGAGGCCGCGCGACTGGCGGCCTCCGACTCGTGCGTCGCGATTCTCACCGGCGGACTCCCCTGGCACCTGCGTTCCACGCCGCACGTGCTCGATACGGTCCTCGCCGGCGGCGGCGCGACCCGCGTGTCTCGCCGGCTCGCGCTCGGGCTGGGCCTGCGGCGGCCGTGGGATGCGGCCCTGGCGCTCGCGGCGGCCGCGCCGCTGGATCGGGTCATCCCCGGCCTGCCGGATAACGTCCGCCTCACGGTCGCGGAACTGGCCACGACCGCCACCGGACCGGCCGGAGGCCGAGTCGGCCTCCTGGAATCGACCGGCCGGGCGGGCGAGGTGACGATCGACTGGGGGCGGCCGGTCGCCCACGCGGCGGTCGTCGACTTCACCGGTGCCCCGCGGGAGCTGCCGGCCGTTGCGATCGCCGGCTCCCGCACCGTAGTGTTTCTCGAACGCTACCAGTGGCTGCAGCTCGATGTGGGGTTCGCGGGATGATCATCACGCTCGACGGTCCCGCCGGTGCCGGCAAGAGTTCGGCCGCCCGCGCCCTCGCCCGCCGGCTGGGCTGGTGCTACATGGACACCGGGGCGATGTATCGCGCCGTCACGCTCGTGGCCCTCGAGCGGGGCGTGCCACTCGATGACGCCATCGGCCTCGCCGTGCTGGCCGAGTCGCTCGCGATCGCCTTCCGCGACGGCCGCGTGTTCGTCGGCGAGCGGGACGTGTCGGGCGAGATTCGCACGGAGCGGATCACCGCCGCCACCCGGCCGGTGGCCGACGCTCCGCCGGTGCGCGACGTGATGAAGCGGATGCAGCGGAAGATCGCCGAAGGGATCGACGTGGTCACCGAGGGCCGCGATCAGGGGTCGGTCGTGTTCCCGCATGCCGAGCTCAAGGTGTTCCTCACCGCCTCGGCCGAGGAGCGGGCCCGCCGCCGCCATCGTGAGGAAGAGGCCCGCGGCGCGGCCATGTCGTTGGAGGCGGTGCTCGCTGCCCAGAATCGCCGCGACGAGGGAGACCGGGTGCGTGCGGTCGGGGCCATGAAGGCGGCCGACGACGCGGTCCTCGTCGAGACCGACGGCCTCTCGCAGGACGAGGTGGTCGAACGGCTCGTGCTGCTCGTCGAGGAGCGGCGCCGGCCGCGGCCCGGATGAGCGACCGCGGCGACGACGAGATACCGGTCGGCGGTGGCCACACCCCCTTCGGCAAGGCGGTCTACGCCATGCTCTGGGTACTCTGCCGTACGCTCGGCGTGGCGGTGTTCGGATTTCGGGCGCGGTTCGTGGAGCCGCTGCCGCAGGAGGGCGGGCTGATCGTGCTCTCCAGCCACCAGACCTTTCTCGACCCGCTGCTGCTCGGCCTGGCCACCGACCGCCGGCTCTCGAGCCTCGCCCGCAGTTCGCTCTATCGGTTCAAGCCGTTCGGGGCGTTGATCACCGCGCTCGACGCCGTGCCGATCGACCGCGAATCGTCGGCGCTCAAGGCGATGAAGGTGGTGATCGCGCGGCTCAAGCGAGGCGCGGCCGTGACGATCTTTCCGGAGGGCTCCCGCACCGCCGACGGCCAGCTCGGCGAGTTCAAGAGCGGCTTCGCGCTGATCGCGAAGCGGGCCGCGGTGCCGATCGTGCCGGTGGCGATCGTCGGCGCGTTCGAGTGCTGGCCGCGGACGCGGCTCTTCCCGCGGCCGGGGCGGATCCGTCTGGAGTTCGGCGAGATCCTCTCCGCCGCGGAGGTCGCTGCGCTCAGCGAACAGGAGATCTTCGCGATCTGCACGCAGCGGATTCGCGAGCTCGACGCGAAGGCCCGGGCCGCAATGCGGACTACGGCCCGGTCGCAGCGGCCGGTGGCGCACTCGCCCGGGCCCGCTTGAAGGGGTCCACCGTTCCCCCGTCTGGTCCCGGGGGCGGCTCGTTGCCCGACTGGCCGAACGGCACGAGCTTGGGCCATTCGAGGCTCATGCCCGGCCAGCCCTGCGGCTGGGGCGGTGGCGTCGCCAGCGGCGGCCGGGTCGGAGCGGTCGCTGCGGCCGTCGGCGGCGGGGCGAGGAGATCGTGCGGCGTGGGGAACGCGGTCGCCTGACCGCCGGTCGAGACGGGCGTGGCCACCACGCCGGGGCTGCCGCGATCGACGGTGCGGATCGAAACCTCGTCGATGAAGGCCTCGCCGAGTCCGGTGAGTGCGAAGGTCACGGTGAGCGGCTCGCCGGCCGAGTCCGCCGGGACGATGCGGTGCAGCACCAGCCGGCGCCAGGTCTTCGTGGCGGCCACCCGTTCGCCGAGGGCGGGGCCGCCGAGCGAATCGAACACGAACAGGCCGTCCACGCTGCCGGCCACTGGCTTCGACACCATCACCTGCGCCGAGATCTCGACGAGCTTGCCGGGGGGCGGCTGCAACGGCGGTGTCATCACCCAGAGCGGCGGCGTCTCGACCACGATCGGCGGATCGTCCTTGGCGGCGGGGCGGGCCACCAGCCGCAGGCAGCCCTGCCCGGAGGCCGGCTTCGCCAGCGAGACCTCGAGCTTCGTGACGATGTCCGATTGAGTGCGGGCGAAGTGCCGCCAGCCGCCTCCCGAGAGGTCTTCGATCCGTTCCATGCCCCCGCCGCCGAGCAACTCGGGGCCCTGCACCACCGCGGCGCGGGCCGCCACGAACTGCCACTCCTCCGCGAGCGCCGTGTCGGAGGCGAGCAACGGGCTGGCGACCATCGAGCCCTCGGCCTTCACGCCGTTCTCCCACACCCGCCGCTCGAACTGCCCGGCGATCGCCGCCGCCCGCCGCAGCCGCGCGATCGCCGTCGGCGCGTCCGAGCCCGACAGGGCCTCTCCCTCGGCGGCGAGGCGGCCCGCCTCGGTGAGCATCGCTACGGCGTTGATCGGCGGCGGCCCCGACAGAGCCTGCGGCGGCAGACGGCCGAGCAGGTCGCCCGAAGCCGCCAGGGCCGTCGCGGCGACGGCGCGGGCCGACGAGAGCTCGACGGGCAAGAGCCCGCGGATCCGATCCTGCACGTGCGCGGTCACGGCCGGTTCGCCGCTGAAGAGGATGATCGAGTGGGTGAGGAAGTCGTCAACCGTCACCGACACACCGCCGGTCACGCGCTGCTGACGCAGGGGCTTGAGCCCGCCCGGCGCGACCTCCCAGGCCTGGTGCGCCTCGGGCACGCCCGGGACGAGGATCGTGAGCGGCGCCTCGCTGGGCGGAATGTCGCTTCCCGCGTAGCGGCGGGCCACGATCTGCGCGCCCTGCACGCACCGCCACGCCACCACCATCCGTGCTCTCGCCGCCTCCATCACGAAGGCCTGCACCTCCTCGCTGCTGGTCTGGGCCTGGGCCGCGAACCGGCCCGCCGCGCCCCAGGGCTCGAGCACCTGGAGCCGGAGATTCATCTCGCGGCATGCCGTGGCCCGGACCCGCGATTCGCGATCGTCGCCGTCGAGGCGGCGTGTGGAGGTGAAGAGGATCCCGCGGGTGCCGGCCGCCACCGCGGAAAACGCCGCCAGCGACAGGCTCTCGCCATCGACCGCGAGGCCGCGGCCGCCCACGCCGGCGAGCGCCGCCGCCTGCCGGGCCGCCCGCGCATCGATCTCCGTCGAGATCGTGGCCACGAGCGGCGTGCCGGGCCGGGTGAGCCGCGGCCGCTCGCGGAGCCACTTCAGGTAGTCCACCAGTTCCAGCGACGTGCCGAGCACGGTCTTGCGGGCCACGAGCATGTCGAGGTGTCGTGACACGGTGCGCAGCCCCGAGTCGGCGGATCCGATCAGTGGTCGGCCAGCCCGCTGGTCGCAGGCCCGTACCCGCCGGCCCCGCTCCGCGAGCGTCTCGACGTCGTCGTCGGCGAGGCCGGTCCCGAGGTCCCACATCAGCACGCGGTCCCAGTGCCGCAGGATCGGCAGCGAATCGGGCTCGCGGACATCCACGTCGGGGATCGGTGGTGGCGGGCAGATCACCCACAGGCCGGCCTTCCGCGCGCCGGCGAGCTGCTCGGCCGAGGCGGGTTCGGCGAAGCGGACGCAGTTGAAGCCGAGCGCCGCCAGCGCCTCGAGCGGCTCGCCGTTCCAGTCGATCGACCGCGGGAAGAACGGCAGGCCGTCGACCTCGAGCACGCCCCGCGAGAGCCCTGCCGGCGGATCGACCGGCATGGCGATCGTGGCCGTCGCCGGCTGCACGAGGGGATCGGCGACGGTCCGCGACGGTGCCGCGGCCGCCGCGACCTCCGGGGGCGGAACGAGGCCCGTCACGTGGAGGTCGTCGATCGCGATCTCGAAGCGTCCGGGCGTAGGGGGCGCGTCGAGCACGAGGTGTGTGGCCCGCGCGCCGGCTGTCTCACCCGGGCCATGCTCGAGCCGCAGCGGCGGCAGTTGGCGGGCCAGTGCCGCGGGCAGGCTCTCCACGTCGAGCAGTTCCCACCGCTCGACGTCGCGGGTGGTGCCGCCGCGAATGAGCACTTCGACGGGCCGGCCCGTCCTCTGCGACACCCATGCGGGCAGGACCACGCGGACGGCGATCTGCACGACGGGCCGGCTGGCCCGCACCCAGACCGAGGCGCGGAGCTCGTCGAGGATCGCGGCCGGGCCGAACGGGAGTTCGATCCGCAGCGGCTGGCCCGCGGTGGTCTCGAGGACGAGCCGTTCGCAGGCCCGACCGCGGTGGGGCGAAGCCTCCGTACGGTCGTGCACCAGCACCCGGCCGGCGGCGGGGTCGGCGGTCCACGTCGGGGTCGGGCCCTCGAAGCCGTCGTGCACGTCGCCGCCGCGGGCCCATGACCCGCCGCCGAGGCCGGTGGCCACGAGCAGCGCCGCACAGGCGCGCACGGCGGTCACGAGGGTGGGAAAACGCACGGCCATGGGAATCCGGGAAAGGTTTCGCCACCGGGCTTCTAGCAGCCGCCGGCACACCGGTTCCAGCCGAGATGGGGAAAATGGGCGAGACGGTCGCAAAATGGGCAGATCCGTGGTTTCATGGGGGCTGGTGCCTTCCTCGCTCCGCGCTGTCCGCGGCTGATCCGCTCATGAAGCCGTCAACGGCCGAGAACCTGCTCCACCTGGTCGGCGATCTGGAACTCGTCCCGGCGGCCGCGCTCAACGAGGTCTTCGCCGACGCGGGCGGCCACGCGCTCGACGCGGCGGCGTTCGGCCAGGCCTTGGTGCGGCGCGAGCTGGTGACCGGCTTCCAGCTCGAGCGGCTGCTGCGGGGCGAGCGGGGCGGCTACTTCTTCGGCCGGGCGAAGATCCTCTACCAGATCGGCGCCGGCTCGTTCGCCCGGGTCTACCGCGCGATCCACCGCGACACGTCCGCCGTGCTCGCCGTGAAGGTGCTCCGCAATCGGTTCTCGAGCGATCCGGACAAGTGCCGCGCCTTCCAGCACGAAGGCGAGATGGGCCGCCTCCTCCGCCATCCCAACATCGTGGCGATCGAAGACGTGGGGCAGGAGAACGGCGCCAGCTACCTGACGATGGAGTTCGTCGAGGGGCAGACGCTCCGGGAGCTGGTGAAGATCCGCGGCGCCGTCGACGCGCGGCGGGCGGTCGACCTCATCCACCAGGCCGTCTGCGGGCTCGAATACGCCCATCGCCGTGGCGTCACGCACCGCGACATGAAGGCCTCCAACGTGCTCATCTCCTCGACCGGCCGGGCGAAGCTGGTGGACTTCGGCCTGGCGGGCGTGGACGAGTCGGGCGACAAGGTGCTCGGCCGCGTGGAGAAGCCGCGGACGATCGACTACGTCGCGCTCGAGAAGATGGCCGGCGTCCGCGACGACAGTGTCCGCAGCGACATCTACTTCCTGGGCACCGTCGCCTACCTGGCGCTCGCGGGGGCGGCGCCGCTGACGGAGTCGCGCGACCGGAGCGTGCGGAGCGACCCGCGGCGGTTCACGCAGGCGGTGCCGCTGGGGACGCGGTGCCCCGACCTGCCCCGAGAGGTCGTCGAGGTGGCCTCGCGAATGATGCACGTGGACCCGCTGGAGCGCTACCAGACGGCGACCGACGCGAAGCTCGCCCTCGAGACGCTGCTCGCCCGCCTGGGCTCGGGCGAGGCGACGGTGTCGGCCGGCCCGGTGACCGCCGCGGCCAGGCCCCAGGCGGCCGCGGCCGCGGCCGCCAAGGGCACCGTCATGCTCGTGGAGTCGGGAGAGAAGCCGCAGCAGGCCCTCCGGGAATACTTTTCCAAGCTCGGCTACCGCGTGCTGCTCACGGAGAATCCCCAGCGGGCTCTCGCCCGGTTCTCGTCGATCCCGCTCCCTGCCGACTTCCTGGTGATCAGCGCCCGGGAACTCGGGCGCGCGGCGGTGGAAGCCTTCAATATGCTTTCCAAGGAGTCGTATCTGGCCGACGTGCCCGCGATCCTGCTGGCGAACCCGAAGCAGCCCGAGGTGGCGGCCGCCGCGAAGGTGGACGGCCGTCGAAAGGTCTTGCCGCTGCCGCTGCATGCGACCGAACTGGCGAAGGTGCTCGGCGAGATCCTGCCGCGCAAGGCCTGACCGCACGGCTCCGAAAAGGGTGACAGCCACCTGTTGTCTTTCGCGCGCCGGTTTGCGGTACCGCGGGCGTCGGGTATCCTCCCTGACTCCGCGGCGGCCTGCGAGGCGGCCGGACGTCGCGGCCCCGCCTCCCTCTTTGCGAACGGCCGCCATGGATTTGCAGGCGTATCAGACCGAGGGCTTTCACGACGAGCTCTTCGACGCGTCGCTCGGGCCCCGGCCGGGCGCCGAGTTGCTCGTCAGCCGGCTCGCTGCCTCGTGCGACGGCGAACTCGCCGAGCGGCAACGGGCCGCCGACAAGATGCTGCTCACGATGGGGATCACCTTCAACGTCTACGGCCACGAGGCCGGGACGGAGAAAATCTGGCCGTTCGACATCGTGCCGCGGGTGATCGACGCGGGCGAGTGGAGCGTGATCGAGCGCGGCTTGAAGCAGCGGATCCACGCGCTGAACCTGTTCATCGACGACGTCTACAACCAGCGGCGGATCGTGGCCGACGGCGTGGTGCCCGACTGGCTCGTCGACTCGGGCAAGTGCTTCCGCGGGCCCTGCGCCGGGCTCAAGCCGCCGCGGGGCGTGTGGTGCCACATCACCGGCACCGACCTCGTCCGCGGGGGCGACGGCGTGATGTACGTGCTCGAGGACAACCTGCGGACGCCTTCGGGCGTGTCGTACGTGCTCGAGAACCGCGAGGTGATGAAGCGGACGTTCCCGCAGCTCTTCGCCGGCCAGCGGATCAGCCCGGTGGAGAACTATCCCGAAAAGCTGCTGGCGATGCTCGAATACATCGCCCCGCCGCAGGCCCGCGATCCGACGGTCGTGGTGCTCACGCCCGGGATCTACAACTCCGCCTACTTCGAGCACAGCTTCCTGGCGCGGCAGATGGGCGTGGAGCTCGTGCAGGGATCCGACCTCGTCGTGCAGGGCGACGTGGTCTTCATGCGGACCACCCACGGCCTCGAGCGGGTGGACGTGATCTACCGCCGCATCGACGACGACTTCCTCGACCCGCTCGCCTTCCGCGACGATTCGCTCGTCGGCGTGCCGGGGCTCATGCGGGCCTACCGGGCGGGCAACGTGGCCCTCGTCAACGCCCCGGGCACCGGCATCGCCGACGACAAGGCGGTGTATGCCTACGTGCCTCAGATCATCCGCTATTACCTCGGCGAAGACGCCATCATCCCCAACGTGCCCACCTACGTCTGCGGCGAGCCGGCCCAGTGCGACCACGTGCTCTCGAAGCTCCACGAGTTCGTGGTCAAGCCGGCCAACGAGAGCGGCGGCTACGGGATCGTGCTCGGCCCGCGGGCCACGAAGGAGCAGCTCGAAGACTGCCGGGCGCGGATCAAGGCCAATCCCCGCAACTACATCGCCCAGCCGATGCTCTCGCTCTCCCGCGTGCCCACGGTGGTGGGCGACTCGCTCGAGGGGCGGCACGTCGATCTGCGGCCCTTCATCCTCTACGGCGAGGAGATCTTCGTGCTGCCGGGGGGCCTCACCCGCGTGGCCCTCGTGAAGGGTTCGCTGGTGGTCAACTCCTCGCAGGGCGGCGGCAGCAAGGACACCTGGGTCGTGCACGAGAGGAGGCGGTAGGCATGCTCTCCCGCGTCGCCGACAGCGTCTACTGGATGAACCGCCAGATCGAGCGGGCCGAGAACGTGGCCCGCGCCGTCGAGACCACGCTCGACCTGGCCCTCGACGGGACGATCAGCCCGGGCCGCCTCTGGAACGCGCTGGTCTGCACGTTCGGCGACGAGGCCGACTTCTGGGCCCGGTTCGGCCTGGCCGACCAGGCCAACGTGATCTCATTCCTCGCCTTCGATCAGACCAACCCCAACTCCATCGCGTCGTGCCTGCAGGCGGCGCGGGAGAATGCCCGCACCGTCCGCGACATGATCAGCACGCCGATGTGGGAGGAGATCAACAAGGCCCATCTCTACGTGCGGTCGGCCGCGGCCGCCAACGCTGAGATCGACCATCCGCGGGAGTTTCTCGACGAGATGAAGCGGGCCAGCCAGCTGATCACGGGCGTGGCCGACGCGACGATGTCGCACGGCGAGGCCTGGCACTTCGCCCGCATGGGGCGGCTCATCGAGCGGGCCGACAAGACGAGCCGGGTGGTCGACGTGGAACACTATTTTCAGCCGGCGGCTGTGCGAATCGCGCCGCCGGCTTCCGGCACCGCGGCGGCGGCGGCCGTCCTCGAGGTAGGGACCGATGCGGTGCAGTGGTCGGCCGTGCTCGAGAGTGCCAGCGCCCTGGAGATGTATCGCAAGGCCTACGGCGCGGTCACGCGGCGGAACGTGGCCGAGTTCCTGATCTTCGATCGCTTCTTCCCCCGGGCCATGCACTTCTGCCTGATCAAGGCCGAGGAATCGCTGCTCGCGATCACCGGCGGGTCGAAGGGCGCCTACTCCAACCCGGCCGAACAGCGGCTGGGCCGACTGCGGTCGCAGCTCGACTACGGCGCCATCGACGAGATCCTCGGAGACACCTCCGGACTGCACGGGTTCATCGACTCCTTCCAAGCCGGCCTCAACCGGGCCAGCGACGCGATCTACGACACCTTCTTCGCGCTGCGTCCCGTGGGGTCGGCCGCGGAGGCCGCCGGCTGATCGAGCGTGTCCGGGAGCTCCTGCTTCGATGTCGACTCGCATCGCCCTCTACCACCGCACGGTCTACCGCTTCGATCGGGAGGTGCGGCTCGGGCCGCACTCGATCCGGCTCCGGCCGGCGCCGCACTGCCGCACCCGGGTGGCGAGTTATTCGCTCCGGGTCGAGCCCGAGGGGCACTTCCTCAACTGGCAGCAGGATCCGCACGGGAACCACGTCGCCCGGGTCGTGTTTCCCGAGAAGACCCGGGAGCTGGTGCTGGAGGTCGATCTCGTCGCCGACCTCGTGGCGATCAACGCCTTCGACTTTTTCCTCGAGCCCGAGGTCGAGCGGCTGCCGTTCGCCTACGAGCCCGCGCTGGCGGCGTCGCTCGCGCCATGCCTCGTGGTGCCCCCCGGAGGACCACTCGTCGAGGAGTTCGTCGCCGCGTTCCGCCGCGGGCTGCCGGCGTCGGGGACGCGGACGGTGGACGCGCTCGTGGCGGTCAATCGGGCGGTCTACGACCGTGTCCGGTACCTGATCCGCATGGAGCCCGGCGTGCAGGATCCAGAGACCACGCTCGCGCTCGGCAGCGGGAGCTGCCGCGACTCGGCCTGGCTGTTGGTGGCGGTGCTGCGGCGGCTCGGCCTCGCGGCCCGCTTCTGCTCGGGCTACCTCGTCCAGCTGGCGGCCGACGTGAAGCCGCTCGACGGCCCGCCGGGACCGACGAGCGACTTCACCGACCTGCACGCTTGGGCGGAGGTGTTCCTGCCGGGAGCGGGCTGGGTGGGCTTCGATCCCACGAGCGGCCTGCTCGCGGCCGAGGGGCACCTGCCGTTGGCGGCCACGCCCGATCCGGCCGGGGCGGCGCCGGTCACGGGGGGCGTGGACCCGTGCGAGAGCGACTTTCAGGTTGAGATGCGGGTCAGCCGGCTGGCAGAGTCGCCGCGGACCACGCGGCCCTTCGGCGAGCCGCAGTGGGACCGCATCCTGTCCCTCGGTGAGCAGGTCGATGCGGCGCTCGTGGCGGGCGACGTGCGGCTGACGTGCGGTGGGGAGCCGACGTACGTCTCGATCGACGACTTCGACAGCCCGCAGTGGAACATCGCCGCCCTCGGCGACGACAAGCGAGCCCGCGCCGGCGAGCTGGCCCGGCGGCTGCTCGACCGGCTGGCGACCGGCGGCGTGCTCCTCGAATCCCAAGGCAAGTGGTATCCCGGCGAGCCGCTGCCGCGCTGGTCGCTGGAGGTCGTCTGGCGGGACGACGGCCGACCGATCTGGCGGCACCGCGGCCTGATCGCCCCGGATGCGCTCGGAGCCGCCGGGGTCGAGGCCACCGACCGGCCAGGCCACCGACCGGCCGCTGGCCAGCGGCTTTCTCCGCCGGCTCGCCGCGGCGGTCGAAGTCGATCCGACCTTCGTCATGGAGGCCCACGAGCTGCCGCCGAGTGATCCGCTCGCCGCGCCGATCCGCGACGGCGGGCCGGTGGCCCACGTGCTGCCGCTGATGCGATTCCGCAACGCCGGCGGCTGCCGCTGGAGATCGAGTCGCTGGCCGATGCCGCCCACGGGCGTGCCCCTCGTGCCCGGTGACTCGCCGGCGGGCCTGCGGCTGCCGATGGCGAGTCTGCCCTGGCCCGACGAGCAGGGGCTTCGCGACGGCACGTCGATCGTCCGCACGGCGCTGGTCACCGAGGTCCGCGGCGGCAGGCTCCACGTCTTCGTGCCGCCACTCGACACCGTCGCGGAGGAGGGTCGCGATCCAGCCGTCGTCGATCCTGCCGGCGACGACTGGCTCGACCTCATGACCGCGGTCGAACGCATCGCGACGGAGCTCGACGTGCCGGTGGTGCTAGAGGGCTACCCGCCGCCGCATGACCGGCGGTTCCGGCGGCTCTCGGTCACGCCCGATCCCGGGGTCATCGAGGTGAACGTGCCGCCCGCGACGACCTGGCGCGAGCTTGTGCAGCTTCGCGAAACGCTCGACGAGGAGGCCCGGGCGACGCGGCTCGGCGCGGAGAAGTTCGAAATCGACGGCCTCCACACCGGCACCGGCGGGGGCGACCACATCGTGCTCGGTGGCTCGACGCCGGCCGACAGTCCCTTCCTGCGGCGGCCCCGCCTGCTGGGCGGGCTCGTGGCCTACTTCAACAACCATCCGGCGCTCTCGTATCTGTTCGCCGGGCGGTTCATCGGGCCCACGAGCCAGGCCCCGCGGATCGACGAGGCGCGCCACGAGAGCCTCTACGAGCTCGAGATCGCGCTGCAGGAGCTCGCCGCCGCCGGCGATGACGTGCCGCCATGGTTCGTCGATCGCGTGTTCCGCCACCTGCTCACCGATCTCACCGGCAACACGCACCGCGCCGAGTTCTGCATCGACAAGCTCTACTCGCCCGACACCGCCGGGGGCCGCCGCGGACTCGTCGAGCTGCGGAGCTTCGAGATGGCGCCGCACGTGCGCATGGGCCTCTTGGCCCAGCTGATCGTGCGGTCGCTCGTGGCGTGGCTATGGCGCGAGCCCCGGCCGGCGCGGCTGGTTCGCTGGGGCACGTCGCTCCACGACCGATTCCTGCTGCCGCACTTCCTGATGGAGGATTTCGGGGTCGTGATCGACGACCTGCGGACCGCGGGCTTCGCCTTCGAGCGGGAGTGGTTCGAGTGCTTCGCGGAGTTTCGCTTTCCGCGGCTCGGCGAGGTGACGCACGACGGCGTGCGGCTCGAACTGCGGTCGGCGCTCGAGCCCTGGCACGTGCTCGGCGAACAGCCGATCGGCGGGGCGATGTCGCGGGCGGTCGACAGCTCGCTGGAGCGGGTGCAGGTGCTCGCCTCGGGGCTCGTGGCCGGCCGGCACCTGATTGCCTGCAACGGCCGGCGGGTGCCGCTGGTGGCCACCGGCCGGCCCGGCGAGTTCGTGGCCGGCGTGCGGTTCCGGGCCTGGCAGCCGCCGAACTGCCTTCATCCCATGATCCCCGTGCACTCGCCCCTCGTGTTCGACGTGCTCGACACCTGGAGCGGCCGCAGCGTCGGTGGCTGCACCTGGCACGTCGTGCATCCCGGCGGCCGGGCGTTCGAGACCCGTCCGGTCAACGTGCTCGAGGCGGAGAGCCGGCGGGTGAGCCGGTTCTTCGCCACCGGGCACACACCCGGTCCGTGCGC
>Ga0207954_1000112_pt1 | contig 24198 bp, 20 predicted proteins | sample CryBogmetaGMA0M_FD_184547 | JGI IMG/M metagenome (GOLD analysis project Ga0207954, IMG submission 184547) | Freshwater microbial communities from Crystal Bog, Wisconsin, USA - MA0M (SPAdes) | ecosystem: Environmental > Aquatic > Freshwater > Lake | place: Crystal Bog, Wisconsin, USA | collected... | reverse complement strand
GCCCGCCGCGCCCGACGTCCCGACACCCTCGGCGACGCCCGCGCGGGCCGCTATCAACGCCGCCATGACGGCGAAGGGCAGGGCGAAGATCGTGTGGCTGAACCGCACGAGCTCGAGGTAGCTCGTCAGCCGCGAGGCCACTGTGCGCGGTTCGGTCGCCGCCGCGGATGCCATCAGGCGTCCTCCCCCCAGCGCCGGATCAGCCCGTTGGCCACGCCCAGCTGGTCGCAGATCCGGGCCACCACGAAGTCGACGAGGTCGGCGACCGTCGCCGCGCCGTGGTAGAAGCCCGGCGCCGCCGGCAGCACGACCGCCCCGGCCTCGTGGATCGCCTGCATGTTCTTCAACTGCGGCAGCGAGAGGGGCGTCTCGCGGGGAACGACCACGAGCTTCCGCCGCTCCTTGAGGTGCACCTCGGCCGCACGGTGGATGAGGTTCTCCCCCATCGAGTGCGCCACCGCGGCGAGCGTGCTGCCGCTGCACGGGCAGATCACCATGCCGGCGGTGAGAAACGAGCCGCTGGCGATCGGCTCCATCAGGTTCTTGTGGTGGCAATACCGCAGCCGACCCGCCGCGGGGGGCGGCCCGCCGAAGAGCGTCTCCGGCTCGAAGCGGTCGAGGTCGAGCCGCCGGCCGATCTCCAGCTCGAGCACCGCCTGCCCCGACGGGCTCACCGCCAGATGCACCTCCCGGCCCGCGTCGAGGAGCACCTCGAGCAGCCGTACGGCATAGGCCGCGCCCGACGCTCCGGTGATCCCGACCACGAGCGGCGGCGAGGCCGGCGACCGATCGGCAGGCATGTCGACCCTCACGATCCGCGGGTGGCGATGGAGAGCGTGGCGATGCCGAACGTCAGCGGCACCATCTCCACCCGCTCGAAGCCCGCGGCGCGGACGAGCGCCGCCAGCGCCGGGCCCGACGGAAATGCCTCCACGCTCTGGTTCAGGTAGGTGTAGGCGTCGGACCGGTTGCGCGCCACGGCGTTGCCGAGGAACGGGAGCACGTTGCGGAAGTACCAGAGGTAGCCCGCGCGGATGACGGGGTTCGCCGGCAGCGAAAACTCGAGGATCGCGAGCCGGCCGCCGGGCCGGCAGACCCGGGCCATCTCCGCGAGGCCGCGGCCGGTGTCGGCGATGTTCCTGAGGCCGAAGGCGACGGTCACGAGGTCGAACGCCGCGTCGGGGAAGGGGAGGTCCATCGCGTCGGCCTCCACCCACTCGATCGCCGCGCCGTTCCGCCCCGATTTCTCGGCGGCCCGATCGAGCATCGGCCGGCAGAAGTCCGCGCCCACCACCCGCACGCTCGCCGCCGCGGCGGCCCGGTAGGCGAGCGCGAGATCGCCGGTGCCGGTGCAGAGGTCGAGGATCGCGCCGCCGGCGGGAGGAGGGGGGGCGCGGCGGACCGTGACGTGCCGCCACCACACGTCGATGCCCCCGGAGAGCAGCCGGTTGACGAGGTCATACCGGGGCGCGATCTCGGCGAACATGCCGCGGACGCGGCCGCCGCTCTTGTCGACGCCGGGGGCCGTGTCCAGTATCGTTGCGGCTGCTCGATCGCTCACGCTGCTCTCCCGGCCCGATCACGGCCCATTCCCTGCCCGATCCTGGCCGGCCTCGTGCCGGCTCACTCCCGATCCCCGCGGCGACACGCCGATGCGCTGGCACTGCCACAGGCTTTTCAATCGTATGCCGCCGGGGTCCGTCGCGGGAGGGATCGCCGTGGTGATCGACGTCCTGCGGGCCTCCACCACGATGGCCACGGCACTGGCGCACGGAGCTTCCGGGGTGCTCCCGGTCCGCGACCTGGCCGAGGCCCGCAGCCGCGGCCTGGCGCTCGGCCCCGCCGCGATCACCGGGGGCGAGCGGGGCGGACGCCGGATCGAGGGCTTCGACCTCGGCAATTCGCCCCTCGAGTACGGCCGCGACCGGGTGGCCGGCCGCACCGTGGTGTTCACGACGACCAACGGCACCGCCGCCATCGACGCCTGCCGTGACGCCCGCGAGGTGCTCGTGGGGGCGGTCGCCAACCGCACCGCCGTGGCCGCCGCGGCCCGCCGGCTCGCGCTGGCCGCCGGCGGAGCCGACGTGCACCTCGTCTGCGCCGGCACCGACGGCATCGAAACGCGGGAGGACCTGCTCGGGGCCGGGGCGATCCTCGACGCCGCCGCCCGCGGTCGGACCGCGACCGATGACGACGTCCTCGATCCCGACGCCGTCCTGGCGCTGGCCGACTTCCGCGGGGTGGTGGCCGCCGGCGGGGACGCGAGCGACGGCGGGCGCACCACGCCGCCCCCGGCGCTCGTGGAGGCGTTTCGCGGGGCGGCCGGTGGCCGCAATTTGGTCGCGCTCGGCATGGAGGCCGATCTCGTCGCCTGCGCGAGGATCGACGGCCTCGTCGCCGTGCCCCGGCTCGACCGCACGAGCGGCCTCTTGATCGCCGACGGCGCCGCCCGCGGGTGATGTGGACCGGCGCGCCGCGGCGTCACTACACTCCTGCCGGACCCCCGGGCCGTCGTCGTCCGTCGTCGTTCTTCCCGTCGCCGTTGTTCCGTCACCGCCCACAAGCCCCCGGATGCATGTCATGTCGCAGGACAAGCCCAACGATCAGTCGCGGATGGATCGCATCGTGTCGCTCGCCAAGCGTCGCGGATTCATCTTCCAGTCGAGCGAGATCTACGGGGGCCTCAACGGCTTTTGGGACTACGGCCCCCTCGGCACGGCGCTCAAGCGCAATCTCAAGGAATCCTGGTGGCACGACATGGTGGCCGGCCACGACGAGCTCGCCACGCCCCCGGGCGCCCCGACGCCCTACGAGATGACCGGCCTCGACTGCACGATCATCATGCACCCGCAGGTCTGGAAGTGCTCCGGCCACTTCGACCTCTTTCACGACTGGCTCGTGGACTGCCGCGAATCGAAGCGCCGCTACCGCTACGACCACCTGCAGGGCCGCTGGGCGGCGCACCGCGGGAAGCGCGTGTTCGTGGTCACCGACCAGTCGGGTGAGGAGGCCGGGCCGCACACCGTGACGCGGGCGCAGAAGTTCTTCGGCCTGCGGGCGAAGCAGGTCGAGGAGATCGAGTGGGAAGGGGGCCTCGTGCCCCTGGCGACGAGCGTGGCCGCGGGGGCGGTGGCGCTCGCGGAGGCGCTCGGCCCCGACGCCGCAGCCCCGGGCACGCTGACCGAGCCGCGCGAGTTCAACCTGATGTTCGAGACGCGGATCGGGGCGCTCGCCGGCGGCGACGACGACCGGGCCTTCCTCCGGCCCGAGACCGCGCAGGGCATCTTCATGAACTTCAAGAACGTGCTCGACACCTCGCGGGTGAGCGTGCCCTTCGGCATCGCCCAGATCGGCAAGAGCTTCCGCAACGAGATCACGCCGCGCAACTTCACGTTCCGTTCGCGCGAGTTCGAGCAGATGGAGATCGAGTTCTTCTGCCGCCCCGCCGACTCCGCGGCCTGGTACCGCTACTGGCGCGACCGCCGCTGGAAGTGGTACCTCGACCTCGGCCTCACGCCGGGCAAGCTGCAGCTCCGGGAGCACGGCGCCGACGAGCTCTCGCACTATTCGGTGGGCACGGCCGACATCGAGTACGCCTTCCCGTTCCTCGCCGCGGGCGAGTTCGGCGAGCTCGAGGGGATCGCCCACCGCGGCGACTTCGACCTCCGCAGCCACATGGAGGGCAAGCTCGTGCGCCGCGACGGGGCGCTCGTGCTCGAGACCGGCCCCGACGGCAAGCCGCGGCACCGGGGCAGCGGCAAGGACCTGAGCTACTTCGACGACGTCACCCGCGAGCGGTTCGTGCCGCACGTCATCGAGCCGTCGGCGGGCGCCGACCGGGCCGTGCTGGCCTTCCTCTGCGACGCCTACCACGAGGACGAGGTGCCCGACGAGGAGGGCAAGCCGCGCAGCCGCACCGTGCTCAAGCTGCACCCCCGGCTCGCCCCGCTGAAGGCGGCGATCCTGCCCCTCGTGAAGAAGGACGGCATGCCGGAGGTGGCCGTGGACCTCTACCGCCGGCTCAAGGCCCGGATGCCCTGCATGTACGACGAGAAGGGCTCGGTGGGCCGCCGCTACGCCCGTCAGGACGAGGCGGGCACGCCGTGGTGCCTGACGGTGGACGGCCAGACGCTCGCCGACAAGACCGTCACGCTCCGCGACCGCGACTCGCTCGCGCAGACCCGGGTGCCGATCGACGAGATTCCCGACCTGCTCACCGGGCGGCTGCGATGAAGCCGGCCATCGCCACCGTCTGCTCGCTCGACGCGCCGCTCGAGACGGTCCTCGAGGAGTACGCCGCCGGCCACTGCGAGGCGGTCGATCTCTGGCTCGGCCACGCCGAGTCGTTCCTCGCCGGCCGCGATCCGGCGGCGCTCGCGGAGCTGCTCGGCCGTCACGGCATCGCCGCCGTCGCCGCGAGCTTCCAGGGGGGCCTGGTCGTGAGCCAGGGGGAGGCCCGGCAGGCCCATTGGCGGCACTTCGAGAGCCGGCTGGGCCTGCTCCGCGACGTCGGCATCCCGGTGCTCGTGGTGGCCGGCGACGCCTTCGGCCCGCTCGGGGCCGCCGAGCTGTCGCTCTTCTCGCGAAGCCTGGCGGAGGCGGCGGCCCGCGCGGCCGACGCGGGGGTGCGTCTGGCGCTCGAGTTCGACGCCCGCGCGAGCTTCCCCAACAATCTGCAGTCGGCGTTCGCGGTCGTGGAGGAGGTGGGCCACCCGGCGCTCGGCCTGTGCCTCGACTGGTTCCAGTTCACCGTCGGGCCGAGCAAGCCGCTCGACCTGGGGCTGCTGACGGCCGAGACGCTCTTTCACGTGCAGCTCTCCGACATCGCCGACGTGCCGCGGGAGATGGCCACCGACGCCGACCGCATCCTGCCCGGCGAGGGGGCGTCGCCGCCGCAGGAGCTGCTCGAACGGCTCGCGGCGATCGACTACCGCGGGGCCGTGGCCGTCGAACTGCACAACCCGGCGCTGTGGCGGGTGCCTCCGCGGCAGTTCGGCGAGATCGCGACCACGGCCCTGCGCCGGCTGCTCGGCCAGTCGGCGATGTGACGCCGGCGTCGCCCCGGGGCGTGCCGCCGGCAAGGGCGCGCGGTCAGGCCTCGTGGTCGCGGAGCAGGTTGGCGCGGGCCTCGACCTCGTCGATCGGCCGCAGGGCCGCGCGCGGGGGCACGAGGGGAAAGTGCCGCGCGCCGGTCAGCTCGTCGACGATCTCCCCGCAGAAGCGGGCGTTGTTCACCCACAGCGCCGGATCGTGCCGCCGCAGGTCGACCGGCACCGAGAAGCCGCGGAGCGTCTTCCGCCGCCGTTTGACGTACTGCGGAAAGAACGACAACGCGAGTTCCCGGAGGCTGCGGTAGATCGGATCGCGGTAGCGCAGGAAGGGACTGTTGCTCTTGGAGATCGCCCCCCAGTGGCCGTCGCGGCGAAACAGGGCGACGACATGGTCGACGTCGCCGCGGGCCGCCGCCAGGTCCATCAGGAGCGGCGGTTCGCCGGCCAGCCAGAGCGCCATGGCGGCGACGAACGCGGCCTCGATGCAGTGGGCCCGGTCGGCCTCGAGGGTGCCGACGACGGAGCGGGCCGTGGGGCCGTCCGGCTCGAAGTTCCAGCGGATGGCGTTGACGTGATCCTGGATGCGCTCGGGCGTCGCGAGCCGGGCGAGCCGCGTCGCCATGGCGGCGGGAAGCCCCAGTTCGATTCCACGCTTCACGGCCGGCTTCATCGCTGCCTCGTCCTCGGGCGGCGAGACTACCCGGCCCGCCCAATTCCGCTCAACCGCCCGACGGCGTGCGGCGGCGTCGCCCGGCGGGATGCCCGCCACTGGACGCCCCCCGGCTGGACACTGGTAGAATCATGAGAAGCGGTCGACGACGACGATCGGCCGCTGGTTTGCTTGATTCGCGGCCTGGCAGGCCGCGAATGTTTTGCTTGATTCCCGGCCTGGCAGGCCGGGAATGTGTTGCTTGATTCGCGGCCTGCAAGGCCGCGAATGTGACGGAGGGCTTCCATGCCGCGGTCGCGACGATTCGTCTGGCTCCGGGCGTTGGCGATCCTGCTCGTGACGGTGGCGGCGTGGTCGACGCCGCGCTCCGCCTCGGCCTGGCACGGCCACTGGCGCGGCTTCGGCTGGGGCCGGCCGTTCGTCGGCGGCCCGTTCTGGGGACGGCCGTTTCTCGGCGGCGGATTCGCGCCCGGTTTCTATGGCGGCTGGGGCTTCGGCGGCTCGCGGTTCTTCGCCTCGGAATCGGTGTATCTCGGCGGGCCGTTCGGCGGCTTCTTCTCCGGCGGCATCCGCAGCACCGTGATCGGCGGCCCGTTCATCGGTGGCCCCTTCTGGGGTCGGCCGTTGTGGTTCGGCGGCTCCGGCTATCCCTGCACCTACATGCCCTACGCCTACGGTCCCTACGGCTTCGGTGGGTATCCGCCGGGCTGGTATGGATACGGCTATGCGCCGGTCGTCGTGTCACCGTTCCCCGGCGCGATCGCGCCGGTGTTCGGGCCGGCCGGGATCCGTCCGTTCCTCGGTGTGTCGGCGACGCCGCCGGGAACGCTGCCGGGCGCCGCCGTGCAGGGCCTCGCCGCGAACGGCGACGCGGCGGGGCGCGGCCTCGCCGCGAACGGCGGCCGTGGAGCCCCGGCGGTGGCCGCGTCCATGCCCGCCGCCCAGCCGGCTCCGGCCACGATCGTGCGGGCGAGCAACGGCGACGCCCGGCTGCGGGCCGGCAGGCTCGTGGCGATCGGCGACCGCCATCTGCGAGCGGCCGTGGCCGATCGCGGGAAACTCCGCGCGGCGGTCGATGCCTACCGGCGTGCCGCCGCGATCGCTCCCGACCTGGCCGACACCCACCTGCGGCAGGCGATCGCGCTCTTCGCCCAGGGGCGCGACGACGACGCCCAGAAGGCGGTGGGCCGCGCCGTCGCGATCGATGCCCGCCTGGGGAGCGATCCGGCCGCGGCGCTGGCGGCCCGTCGGTCGCTGCCCCCCGATCCCGTCTTCGGCGAGCGGCCCGACAGCGGCCCCACCACGCTGGCGGCCCGCACGAGCGGGATCCTGACGCGGGTCTTCCGCGACGCCGACGCCGGACCGGCGCATGCGGTGGCCGGCGGCAATTGGATCGCCGACCTGTGGCTGCGACGGTTCGCCGACCCTGCCGGCGCGCCGCCGGCGGCGGTCGCGGCGCGGTGACGCCGCCGCGGCCTGTCGGCCGCGGCGCACTCCCCGTGGAAAACGTCCCACGGACGCTCGTCCACGGCGGAAAACCTGCGGTTTTCACGGGAGCTTCCCGGCCGCCGGAGCCATCGCTGTGACCACGGGAGCCATGTTTCCCGAGCCTGCTATGCTGGCAGCATGACCACCACATCGACGCCCGTTTTGGGCGAGCTTTGCGCACGGATCGACCTCGCCGCGGCCGATGGTCGCCAGAAACTCGACGCCCTGCGGGGCCGGCTCGTGTCGCAGGGGGAGGTGGTGAGCCCCGCGGGCCGGCAGCGGACGATCGACGTCTTCGGTGAGCCGCTCACGCCCAGGCAGGTGGTGGAGCGGATTTGTGCCGACGTGCGAGCGGGCGGCCGCGCGAGCCTCCTCGACTACACCCGACGGCTCGACGGCGTGTCGATCGCGCCGGAGGCGCTGTTCGTCGAGCCCGCCGCCCTCGCCGCGGCCCACCGGGCCGTCGAGCCGGGGTTCCTCGGGGCCGTGCGACGGATCCGCGACCGCGTGGAGCGGTTTCAGCGGGCGTTGCTCGCCCGCGACGCCGAGGTGATGCTCCCCGGCGGCGGCTGCCTGCGGCAGCGGTATCTGCCGCTCGACCGGGCGGGCGTGTGCGTGCCCGGGGGCGCCGCGGCCTATCCCTCCACGATCCTGATGACGGTGGTGCCGGCGGTCGTGGCCGGGGTGCCGGAGATCGTCGTGGTGGCGCCGCCCACGCGGTTCGGCTCGGAAAACCCGCACGTGCTGGCCACCTGCCATGAACTGGGCGTGACCACCGTCATGCGGGCCGGTGGCGCGCAGGCCGTGGCCGCGATGGCCTACGGGATCGAGGGCCTGCCCCGCGTCGACACGATCGTGGGCCCGGGCAACCTCTTCGTGGCGCTCGCCAAGGAGCACGTCTTCGGCGACGTCTCGATCGATTCCATCGCCGGCCCGAGCGAGATCGTCATCGTGGCCGACGCGGCGGCCCACCCCGACCACATCGCCGCCGACATGCTCGCGCAGGCGGAGCACTCGCCCGGCTCGGCGATCCTGCTGACGGCGTCGGCGGCTTTGGCCGACCGCGTGGCGGCCTCGCTGCGGGAGCGGCTCGCGGTGCTCGAACGGGCGGACCTCACCCGCGACAGCCTGGCCCGGTTCGGCGCGATCGTGATCACCCGCGACGACGCCGAGTCGGCGCGGCTGGCGGACGAACTGGCCCCCGAGCACCTCTCGATCGACACGGTCGACCCGGAGGCCACGCTCGCCGGCATCCGCCACGCCGGCGCGGCCTTCCTCGGCCCGTTCAGCCCGGTGGCGGCCGGCGACTACGCGGCGGGCCCCTCCCATGTGCTGCCCACGGGGGGCACCGCCCGGTTCGCAGCCGGCCTCTCGGCCAACCACTTCCTGCGCGGCGGCAGCGTGATCCGCCTGGCCGCGGCCGATCTGGCCGAGCTTGCCGATGACATCGCCACGCTCGCCGACACCGAGGGCCTGACCGCCCACCGCCGCAGCGTGGAAGTGCGCACACGCCGCTGAGCAGCCAGCCCCGCCGCACGACCCCGAGCCAGCGTCACGGGCCTCGTGCCGCTGAGCAGCCAGCCCCGCCGCACGACTCCGCGAGGGGTCGCCCGTGCCGTGGAGCCGGCGTAGGCGGCAAGCGCAGGCATGGATGCCGGAGCGCAGCCGGCTCCGAGTGAGCGAAGCCCAGGATGGGCGCAGCGAACGTCCGGGCGACACGGCACGGGCGGCCCCGAAGCCAGCGTCACGCACCGTGACCCGTGGCGTAGCCCGCCCTGCCACAAAACTCCGAGCCCGCGTCGCCTGCCCGCCGGCGCATCCCGGCAACGATTCCGCCGATTGTGCCGGTCGCCGGGGCGGGCCGCCCGGCGTGAGCTACACTTTTCCGCATGAGCAACAGCACATCCCCATCCCCGATCCGCGTCCGCCCCGACATCGCGGCACTCGAAGGCTACGTCCCTGGCGAGCAGCCGCAGGGGGGCGGCTGGATCAAGCTCAACACCAACGAGAATCCCTACGCCCCGTCGCCGGCCGTGGCCCGGGCGATCGCCGCGGCCGCCGCCGACCGCGGCCTGGCGAAGTACCCCGACCCGCTCGCCACCGCGTTCCGCACGCGGGCGGCCGAGGTGCTCGGCGTCGATCCCGGCTGGATCATCTGCGGCAACGGCAGCGACGACCTGCTCACGATCCTCGTGCGGACGTTCGTCGGCACGGGGGAGTGCCTGCGGATGACCTATCCCAGCTACATCCTCTACCGCACGCTCGCCGGCATCCAGGGAGCAGCGTGCGAGGAGTTTCACTTCCGCCGCGACTGGTCGCTCGACGACGGCTTCGCCGCGGCCCGTCCCGACCTGCGGCTGGCGATCATCGCCAACCCCAACAGTCCTTCGGGCACGCTCCTGTCCCCGGCCCGGATCGCCGCGCTCGCCGCCGCGATGCCCTGCCCGCTGGTGGTCGACGAGGCCTACGGCGATTTCGCCGAGACCAACTGCCTCGAGCTGGTGAAGACCGATCCCCGGATCATCGTCACGCGGTCGTTCAGCAAGTCCTACGCGCTCGCCGGACTGCGGTTCGGCTTCGCGGTGGCGCAGCCGGCCGTCGTCGAGCAGCTGCAGAAGGTCAAGGATTCCTACAACTGCGACACGCTCTCGATCGCCGCCGCGACCGCCGCGATCGGCGACCAGGCGTGGCTCGCCGATAACCGGGCCCGGATTCTCGCCACCCGGCGCCGGCTCACCGACGCGATGCGGTCGTTCGGCTACGACGCCGTCGAGAGCCAGGCGAACTTCGTCTGGTGCACGCACGCCGAGCGGCCGCACCGGCCGGTCTACGAGGCGCTCAAGGCCCGGGGCATCCTCATCCGCTCCATGCACTACGCCGGCTGGGGCGACGGGCTGCGGATCACGGTGGGCACCGACGCCGAGATCGACGCCCTCCTCGCGGCCCTCGCCACGATCTGAACACACCTCTCCCCATCCGCACCATCATGCCCCGCACCGCCACGATCCAGCGTGACACGAACGAAACCCGCATCCGCCTCGCCGTCGACCTCGACGGCACGGGCCGCGCCGACGTGGCGACGGGCCTGGGCTTCTTCGACCACATGCTCACGCTGCTCGCCGGCCACGCGCTGGTCGACCTGACGATCCGCTGCGAGGGGGATCTCCACGTCGACGGCCACCACACCGTCGAGGACGTCGGCCGGGCGCTGGGCACGGCGGTGAAGGAGTGCCTGGGCGACCGCCGCGGCATCCGCCGCTACGGCCACGCGATCATCCCGATGGACGAGGCCCTGGCCACGGTGGCCCTCGACCTCGGGGGCCGCACGGCCGTCGTGTTCGCCGTGGACTTCCCGGTGCCCACGATCGGCAGCTTCGACGCGCAGCTCGTCGAGGTCTTCTGGGAGAGCTTCGCCGCCACGGTCGGGGCGAACGTCCACGCCATCCTGCACCACGGCCGCAACGGCCACCACATCGCCGAGGCGGTCTTCAAGGCCGCCGCGCGGGCGTTGCGGATGGCCGTCGAGGCCGACCCGCGTCAGACCGGCGTGCCGAGCACCAAGGGCACGCTCACCCAAGACTGAGGCGGGCCGGCCGCCGCCGCGTCGGGCCTACTCATTGACGTAGGTCTCGAGGAATCTGGCAAGCCGGTGGAAGTCGCTGCCGCGCTCCACGAAGCGGACGACGGTCACGAGGGTGTTGGGGTCGACGAGCTCCTCGAACGGCACGTAATTCAGATCGAGCTGCCCCGACACGCTCACCATCACGCCGTTGAGCCCCCGCTCCGCGAGCGCCCGGTAGGCGCCCACGCCGAGCTGGCTGCCGAGCATCACGTCGAAGGCGTGCGGCTTGGCGCAACGGGCCTCGTAGCCGAGCTGCAGACCCACCACCTTCCGTGAGCGGCCCGTCTGCTTCTTGAACTCGTCGGCCACGAGCTTCGCGAACATCCGCCCCAGCTGCACCTGCGCGATGGAGATGTGGCCGTGCTCGTCCCGCGGGATGCCCTCGAGCGTCTTGGCCGGCAGGTACTCGGCGAGCCCCTCGGCGAGCACGATCACGCCGTACTGCTTCCCCTCCTGCTCCTCGCGCACCCGCATCGTCTTCACGATCCGGCCCACGACCTCGTCGGTGTTCATCACCGGCTTGATCCGCGTGCCGCCGGAGGCGTCGGTGACGGTCTCCTCGCCCCGGTACTTGCCGTGGATGTCCTCGACGCTGATCACGAGGCTCGCCTCGCCGGAGATCGCCGCGCCGTAGGAGAGCCAGCCGGCGCTGCGGCCCATCGTCTCGCAGAGGTAGTAGCAGCGGCCCGCGTCCGCGTCGTAGAGCAGGTTGCGGATCTCGCCGCCGAGCGTGTCCACGGCGGTGAAGTAGCCGAACGTGAAGTCGATCCCCATGTAGTCGTTGTCGATCGTCTTCGGCAGGTGCACGACGGGAATCCGCGGCTCGCCGGCGGGCAGGCGGTCCTGGAAGAGCTTGAACTTGTTGGCCGTCTTCAGGGTGTCGTCGCCGCCGATCGAGATCAGGGCCTCGACGCCGAGCGAGCGAAGCCCCTCGTAGACGTTCTTGAGCGGCTTCACCCGCTCGGCGTCGGCAAGGTGGTCGGGGTGGGAGACGTGCTTGCCGGGGTTCGCGCGGGCCGTCCCGATCATGATGCCCTGGCCGCTCCGCGTGCGCTTGAGAAACTCGGGGGTGATCCGGATGTAATCGCGGCCGTCCACGAGCGGCTTCGCCGGCGAGTAGTCCACGAGCGAGGAGTAGCCGTGCTTCATGCCGACCACCTCCGTGCCGCTGCGCATGAAGGAGGTCGCGGCGGTCGAGATCACGGCATTGGCGCCCGGCGCGGGGCCGCCGGCGAAGAGGATCGCGACGCGCCGAAACTGGTGGACCGCCTGCGGCGGACGGGACAGGGACTCGCTCATCACGGTTGCTCCTCGAAAAAACCCGCCGCGACCGCGGCGACACACTCGCTGCCGGGTCGCACACGGCGGCCCGCCGGGGCCCCGCGACGCCGCGGCGGCCCGCCCCCGGCCGGCGTCATCCGGCCAGCATCCGCTCCACGAACGTGGTGTCCATCTGCGCCTCATGGAAGGCGGCGTTGGCGAGCACCTGCAGGTGGAGCGGGACGGTGGTGCGGATGCCCTCGACACGCAGCTCGCCGAGCGCCCGGATCATGGTCCGGATCGCCTCCTGCCGCGTCGGCTGGTGGACGATGAGCTTGCCGACGAGCGAATCGTAGTGCGGCGGCACGACGTAGCCCGTCGTGGCGTGGGAATCCCAGCGCACCCCGAAGCCGCCCGGGGCGATGATGCGGTCGATGCGGCCCGGGCAGGGGCGGAAGTTGGCCGCGGGATCCTCGGCGTTGATGCGGCACTCGATGGCGTGGCCGCGGGGCACGATGTCGGCCTGCGTCACGCTGAGCCGCTCCCCGGCGGCCACGAGGATCTGCGCCTTCACCAGGTCGATCCCGGTCACGAGCTCGCTCACCGGGTGCTCCACCTGGATGCGGGCGTTGACCTCGATGAAGTAGAAGTTGTCCTGCTGGTCGACGATGAACTCGACCGTGCCGGCCGAGTAGTAGCCGGCCGCCCGGGCCAGCCGCACGGCCGCGTCGCACATCTTCCGCCGCGTCTCCTCAGGCAGCCGGGGGGAGGGGCTCTCCTCGATGAGCTTCTGGTGCCGCCGCTGCGTCGAGCAGTCGCGTTCGAAGAGGTGCACCACGTTGCCGTGCTGGTCGCCGAGGATCTGGATCTCGACATGCCGCGGCCGCTCGATGTAGCGCTCGATGTAGATGCCGGGGTTGCCGAAGGCCGCCTGCGCCTCGGCCGACGCCTGCTGCCAGGCACCGGCGAGCGCCAGGTCGTTGGCCGCCACCCGCATCCCCTTGCCGCCGCCGCCGGCGGTGGCCTTGAGCAGCACGGGGAACCCGATCTGGCGGGCGACCGTCACCGCCTCCTGCTCGCTGGCGATGATGCCGTCGCTGCCGGGCACCGTGGGCACGCCCGCCTCGCGGGCCAGCGCCCGGGCGGAGTTCTTGTCGCCCACCCGCTCCATCGCCTCCGGCGTCGGCCCGATGAAGCCGATGTTGCACGACCGGCAGACCTCGGCGAAGTGGGCGTTCTCGGAGAGGAATCCGTAGCCCGGGTGGATCGCCTGCACGTTGCCGATCTCGGCCGCGCTGATCACCCGGTCGATCCGCAGGTAGCTGTCGGCCGCCCGGGCCGTCCCCACGCAGATGGCCTCGTCGGCGAGTTCGAGATAGGGAGCGCCGCGATCGGCCTCGCTGAAAATCGCCACCGTCTCCACACCGAGCTCGCGGCAGGCGCGGATGACCCGCAGGGCGATCTCGCCGCGGTTGGCAATGAGAATCCGATTGAACATAGGCTCCGCCACCCTTCAGGCCTTCCACGCCGGCCCCGGCCGCATCCGGCCGGTTCATGCGGTGCAGCGAACCGGGGTTCGATGCACGCCGCGAATCATCCAGGCCCGCCGGCCTGGAATCAGGAACAGGCTCGTGTCAGGAACGTCCGCTTCACGACACTAGCCCTCGGGATCGACCTTGATGAGCGGCTGGCCGAACTCGACCGCCGCCCCGTTCTCCACGAGCACGGCCACGACCTGCCCGGAGACCCCGGAGGGGATTTCGTTGAAGACCTTCATGGCCTCGACGATGCAGACCGTCTTTTCGGGGCCGATCCGGTCGCCGACCTTCACGAACGGCGCCGCGTCGGGGCCCGAGGCCCGGTAGAACGTGCCCACCATCGGGCTCTTGATGACGAGCATCCGGGCGTCGGCGGCGGGCTCGGCGGCCGCCGTCACCGCGGGGGCCGCCGCGGGCCGGCCCGCCGGACCGGACATCGGGGCCGCCGCGACCACCACCTCGCCCCCGCGCTTGATCCGCACCCGGTGATCGGCCTGCTTGATGTCGATCTCCGCCAGATCGTGCTCCTTCATCAGCTCGATGAGCCGGCGCACCTTCTTCACGTTGAACAGATCGCCGGGGTTTTCTGCGGCACTCATGAGGGGGCACCCGTCTCCGTTGGATCCGCGGTATTCTGTGACTTCGCCTGTATCGCCGATCGGTGGCGGCGAAGGTATCCCCTTGCGGACGTTTCAGTCAAGGTAAACGCGGGGCGGAGCACGCGGCGGCCCCGGGGGCGGCCGCCGTCGCGCGGCCGCCGACAGCGGAAAAGAGCAGCAGCGTGACGCCCCCAGCCGATCTCCCGAGACTGCCGCGACGCCGCCGCGATTCGAGCAAGCGGGACTACGGGCGGGTGGTCGTCGTGGGGGGCGCGGCCGGGATGGCCGGGGCGCCCGCGCTGGCCGCCATGGCGGCCCTGCGGGCGGGCGCCGGACTCGTGGAGCTGCTCGTGCCCACGTGCGTCACCGGCGTCGCCGCGGCCTTCGACCCCTGCGTGATGACCCACGGCCTCCCGGACGACGGGCGGGGCACCTTCGCCGCCGAGGCGTTGCCCGCGATCCTCGCCCGCGTGGCCGCCGCCGACGCGGTGGCCGTCGGCCCGGGCCTCGGCCGTTCCGCCGGCGTCCGCGACCTCGTCGCGCGGCTCTGGCGCGAGCTGGAGGCGCCGGCCGTCTTCGACGCCGACGGGCTCTGGGCGATCGCCGTCGCGGACGGCGCCACGGCCCCCCACGCGGGCCCGCGCATCCTCACGCCGCACGCCGGCGAGATGCTGCGGCTGATCGGCCTCGAGCCGACGGACGCGCGCGGGGGCGATCGCGGCTGGCTCGAGACGCGGGCCGCCGAGCTGGCGGCGGCGGGCGATGTCACGATCCTCCTCAAGGGTCCGGCGACGCTCGTCGTCGATCCGCGGTCGACCGCCCACAACGACACCGGCAACCCCGGGATGGCCAAGGGGGGCAGCGGCGACGTGCTCACCGGCGTCGTCGCGGCGCTCCTGGCCCAGGGGCTGACGCCGTTCGCGGCGGCGCGGCTCGGCGCCTGGGTGCACGGCACCGCGGGCGACGCGGCGGCCGCCGACAAGGGGGAGGTGTCGATGACGCCGCTCGACCTGCTCGACCGGCTGCACGTGGGCTTCCGCGCCGCGGGGGCGTGAGGTCGAAGCCCGCGACGCGGGCTCGGGGCCTTGCGGCGGGGCCTGATGCGGCGGTTGGCGACGGCGCACCGTCGAGCCCGCGGTCAGCCGCGGACACGGCCGGCGGCGATGCCGGTGACCTCGACCACCCCGTCGTCGCGCGCGAGCCAGAGCCGCACACCCGGTTCAGGGGCGACCCGCAGCCCCCCGGTGAACGAGCCGAAGGCGGGGAGCACGACGAGCCCGGCGCGGGCCACGAAGCAGCGGTCGGCGAGCCGGTCGCCGCTGCGGCCGCGGACCGCGACGGTGGGGTGCAGATGGCCGGCGACAACGCACCGTCCGTCCGCGGCCGCCGCGGCCCCGTCGGCCGGATCGTGCACGAAGTGGAAGGGGGGCTCGTCGAGGCGGGGCAGGCAGGCGTCGATGCCGAGCGCCGCCGGGAGTCGGCCGATCGAGCGGTCGTGGTTGCCGCGGACGAGCACCACCTCCGTGTCCGGGATCCTGCCGCGGGCCGCCGCGAACTCGGCGAGCACGGCCGGCGTGCAGCCGGTGCCGGCGTGGAAGAGGTCGCCGACAACGAGCAGCCGCCGCACCCGCCGCTCCAGCACGAGCCGCGCGAGCCGGTCGAGATCCCGCTGCGCCGAGCCCTCCGGAACCGGGATGCCGGCGTGCCGAAAGGTGGCCGCCTTGCCGAGATGGAGATCCGCGACGAGGAGCGTGGCCGAGTCGGGGAGCAGCGCCGCGCGGCCCGGCAGCAGGAGCATGTCCGGCGCCGCCGCCCCGGCCGCGGCTCCGCTCCCCGCCTCGCACTCCACCCGCACGCGATCGGTCACCGGCCGGCCTCGCCTTCCAGCTCCCGCGCCATTTCCGTGATCCGCTCGAGCCAACCCTGCGTGGTGAGCCGCGACTGGATCTGCTCGGCCCAGATCGGGAACGCCAGCGGCGAGATGCGGGGCGTGTCGACGACGCGGATGTCGCGGACGGCGATCGCCTCGACCGAGTCCCGCAGCCGGGTGAACTCGAACTGCTGCTCGAGCACCTCGCGGCGGGTCTGCGCGAGCAGCATGTTGCCGCCGTCGTGCTCGGCGAGCACGTCGAAGAGCAGCCCGGCCGAGGCCTGCGTCTGCCGGTTCGTCCGCCGGCCGCCCGACACGAGCCCCGCCACCCGCGCGATCTCGCGGAAATGCCGCCGCGCCATCTCGGTGGAGTTGAGGCAGGCCAGCAGATCCTCGAGCAGGCCGGCCGGGGAGAGGATCCTGCGCCACTGCCGCTCGTCGGCGGGCAACGGCTCGCGACCGGACAGCTCGAAGCCCCAGTCGGTGGCGGCCATCGTGAACGTGGCGGGCGTGTCGCGGGCGATCCGCCAGGCCACGAGCGTCGCCAGCCCGTCGTGCACGAGCCGCCCCGCGAAGGGATAGACGAACGCGTGGTGGCCGTCGCGGCCCTGCACCCGCTCGACGAGCAGCTCGTCGCCCGAGGGCAATCGGCTCCACCGCGCCTGCGTGGCGAGCAGCGGCGCCACGGCCTCCACCTCGGGGGGCAGCCGCCGGCCGGGCCGCCGGCCGGCGGCTGCGTCCTGCACCAGCTCGAGCACGGCGGCGGACAGGAGCGTGGAGAGGGGCATGCGGCCGCCGTTCCAGCGGGGCACCTGCAGCCCCTGCGACGACCGGGCCCGCCGCACCCACGCCGTGAGCCCGTCGCAGCGGAAGAGCACGAGCGGCCGGCCGGCGAAGAGGAAGCGGTCGCCGGGGGAGAGCCGCGACACGAACGACTCCTCGATCGTGCCGAGGCTGCCACCCCGCAGCCACTTCACCTCCACGGTGGCGTCGCCGGCGATCGTGCCGATCGACTGCCGGTGCTGCCGCGCGACGGCGGGACTCGCGATGTACCAGCGGCCGAACCGCTCCGTGATCCGGGCGTAGTTCGGATAGGCACAGAGCGCCGGTCCGCCGCGGGCGGCGAAGTCGACCGCCCACCGCCACGAGGCGTCGTCGAGGCCGGCGAACGCCCGGGTGCCGCGGACCTCGGCGAGCAGCTCCGCCTCGCGGAAGCCGCCGCTCGCGGCGACGGTGACGAGGTGCTGCGCCAGGCAGTCGAGCGCGCCGGTCAGCGGCCGCCGCGGCTCGACCACCCCGGCCGCGGCCGCCCGCCGGGCGGCCGCGCATTCGATCAGCTCGAGCGCGTGCGTCGGCACGCAGACGAGCCGCCCGGTGGCGCCGGGCGCGTGGCCGCTGCGGCCCGCCCGCTGCAGCAGCCGCGCGATGCCCTTCGGGCTGCCCACCTGGAAGACCTGCTCGACCGGCCCGAAGTCGACGCCGAGATCGAGGCTCGACGTCGCCACCACGCAGCGGAGCCGCCCGCGCCGCAGCCCCTCCTCCGCGGCGTGCCGCAGCTCGCGGTCCACCGAGCCGTGGTGCAGCGCGACCACGGGCCGCCAGTCGGGCCGGGCGGTGACGATCGCGTCGAACCAGCGCTCGGCCTGCGCGCGGGTGTTGGTGAAGACGAGCGACGTCCGCGCCGCCGCGATCCGCTCCACGACCTGCGGCAGGAGCCGCATGCCCATGTGCCCGGCCCAGGGAAACCGCTCCATCGGCCGCGGCACGAGCGTTTCCACCTCGAGCCGTCGCGGCACGACGGCCCGCACGACGCGGGCGGCGGCGGCCGCGCCCGGGCCGGTGAGCGCGGCCACGGCGTCGTCGAGGTTCGCGAGCGTCGCGGAGAGCCCCCAGGACGCCAGTCCGGGGGCGAGCCGCCGCAGACGGGCGAGCGCCAGCTCCACCTGCACGCCGCGCTTCGTGGAGAGCAGCTCGTGCCACTCGTCGACGATCACCGTCTCGAGAGCGGCGAAGGTCTCGTGGGCGTCGTCGAGCGAGAGGAGCACCGAGAGCGTCTCGGGGGTCGTGACGAGCGCCGCGGGGGGCCGCTCACGGAAGCGGCGGCGGTCCGACGCGGGGGTGTCGCCGGTGCGGGCCACGACGTCGAAGCGGCCCGGCAGCCAGCCCGCCGGCAGCTCCGCGAGCGGCCGCTCGAGCGCCCCGAGCGTGTCGGCGGCGAGCGCCTTGAGCGGCGTGATCCACACCACCCGCAGGCCGCCGGCGGCCCCGCGGCGCCGCGCCCGCGCGAGGGCCCCGAGCCAGGCCGCGAGCGTCTTGCCCGTGCCGGTGGGGGCGTGCACGAGTCCGCTCGTGCCGCGGGCCAGCTCCCGCCACACCGTCCGCTGGAAGGGGAAGGGCCGCCAGCCGTTGCCGGCGAACCAGGCGGCGAACACCTCCGCGTCGCCTTTCGCGTCCGCCTTCACGTCACCGGCGGCCGCGGCCGTGCCAGGGCGGCCCGTCGCGCAGGCCCTCATGGCGCGGCCTCCGGCGGCACCGCGGCCAGCATGCCCCGCAGGTCGGCGAGCGTGCCGGCGTCGGGGGGCGACTTGTCCCGCCGCCAGCGGACGATCCGCGGAAACCGCACGGCGACGCCCGCCTTGTGCCGCTTCGACGCGGCGACGCCCTCGAACGCCAGCTGGAAGACCTGCGTCGGCTGCACCACCCGCACCGGCCCGTGCTTCTCGAGCGTCGTGGCCCGCACGATCCTGTCGACCTCGACGATCTCGGTGTCGGGCAGTCCCGAATACGCCTTCGCCACCGGCACGAGCCGTCCCTCGTGCCAGACGCCGAGCGTGTAGTCGCTGTGCAGGCCGGCGCGGCGGCCGTGGCCCGCCTGCGCGTAGAGGAGCACGGCGTCGATCTCGAGCGGCTCGATCTTCCACTTCCACCAGTCGCCGCGGACGCGGCCCACGCCGTAGCCGCTGTCGAGCCGCTTGAGCATCAGCCCCTCGACGCCCCGCTCCCGCGACGCCGCCCGCAGTCGCGCGAGCGCCTCCCACGAACCCGCGTCGAGACGGGGCGAGAGCAGCAGGCGGGGCACGTCGGACGACACGGGTGCTCCGCCGGGAACAGCGGCCCCGCGGCCGGCGGTGCAGGGGACGCCCACGAGCCCCTCGAGCCGCGTCCGCCGCGCCGCGAGCGGCAGGCCGCGCAGGTCTGCGGCGTCATGCTCGAGGATGTCGTAGGCGACGAAGACGCAGGGCACCTCCTCGAGGAGCCGGCGGGGCACGCGGCGGCGGCCGCTGCGTCGGGAGAGCGCGGCGAACCCGAGCAGCTCGTCGCCACGGGCGGCCAGCAGCTCGCCGTCGAGGACGGTGCCGGTGGGCAGGTCGGCCGCGGCCGCGACGATCTCGGGAAAGGCCTCGTTGACGAGTTCCTCCCCGCGGCTCCAGAGGGCCACGTCGTCGCCCCGCCGCACGAGCTGCGCCCGCATGCCGTCCCACTTCCATTCGGCCATCCACGTCGCGACGGGCCCCAGGTCGCCGGCCGCCCCCTCGAGACCGGAGGCGAGGAAGAACGGATAGGGACGCCGCGAGTCGGCGGGGGATGCGGCCGGATCGAGGAGCCGCGTGAAGCCCGCCGCGTCGCCGACGTCGCCCCCCGCGAGGCGATGGGCCATCACGTCGGCCTCGACGCCGGCGACGTCGGCGAGCGCCCGGGCCACGAGCGTCCGCGACACGCCGACGCGGCAGCCGCCGGTGATCAGCTTGTGCCAGACGATCCGCTCCCGTGGCGCCAGCTGCCGCCAGACCCGCTCGACGGTGAGCCGCTGCGCGGCTTCGTCGCGGCCCCGCAGCCCCTCGACGGTGGTGCGCAGGCACTCCTCGAGCCCCAGCCCCACGCCCGCCACGTCGGCGGTGACGCTGCCCGCCGCGTCGGCCGCGTCGGCCGGCGGCGGATCCGGCAGCAGGAGCGCCAGCGTCTCGGCGAGGTCGCCGACGTGGGCGTAGCACTCCTCCACGAGCCAGGCGGGGATCCCGGCGGCCTCCGCGGCCCACTGCCGCAGCAGCGTCGTCGACACGGCCCGCAGCCGACGGCCTCCCGAGAGCACGTCGAGGGCGCAGGCGGCGTCGCCGGCGGGGGCGGCGGCGAAATAGTCGCGGAGCGCCGCCACCTTCTCGGTGGTCCGCGTGGTCCCGTCGAGCCGCCAGTAGAGCTCGGTGAACCGCCTCATGCCGGCTCCTCCAGCGGCACGTCCGCCCCGGCTGCGACGCCTCCCACGGCCGCATCGGCGCCGGGATCGGCGTCGGCCCGATCGGCGTCGGCTGCGTCGGCGTCGGCTGCGTCGGCGTCGGCTGCGTCGGCGTCGGCTGCGTCGGCCTCGGGATCGTCGCCCTCCGCCGCCGCCTCCGGCACCGCCTCGCCGGTGAAGCGGGTGGCCAGTTCGGCGGCGTCGAGGCCGCGGTCGCGGAGGAGCCGGGCGAAGGCGTCGGTGAAGCCGTGCGTGACGAGCACCCGCTTCGCCCCCGAGCCCTCCACCGCCGCCAGCAGGCCGGGAAAGTCGGCGTGGTCGGAGACGACGAAGCCGCGGTCGAAGCCCCGCCGCCGCCGCACGCCGCGGAGCGTCATCCAGCCCGAGGCCATCGCCACGCTCGTCTCGCCGAAGAGCCCCAGCCAGCGGCTGGCGGCCACGTTCGGCGGCGCGATCACGAGCGCCCTGCCGTCCCCCATCCGCCGCGTCCGGGGCGGCACGCGTTCGATGGCGGGGAGCCGCACCCCGCTGGCCCGGTAGGCGTCGACCATCTTCATCACGGAACCGTGGCCGATGATCGGGCCGATCGACGGGTCGACGCTCGCGGCGAGCCGCTGCGCCTTGCCGAGGCTGTAGGCCAGGAGCACGCTCGTCCGCCCGGCGTCGCGGTTCTCGCGCCACCAGGCGTCGATCTCCGCCGCCACGGCCGCCGGCGGCCGCCAGCGGTACACCGGCAGCCCGAACGTCGACTCGGTGACGAACACGTCGCAGGCGACCGGCTCGAACGCCTGGCAGGTGGGATCGGCCTCGAGCTTGTAGTCACCGGTCACCACCCAGGTGACGCCGCCGTGCGACACCCGCACCTGCGCCGAGCCGAGTACGTGGCCGGCGGGGTGGAGCGACACCTCGACGCCGTTGAACGACCGCGTCTCGCCGTAGCGCACGCTGTCGATGGGGGAACCGCCGCCGACGCGCGACCGCAGCACGAGCATGCCGGGGGCCGCACAGAGGTAGCGGCCGCAGCCGGGCCGGGCGTGGTCGGCATGGGCGTGGGTGACGACGGCGCGGGACACCCGCCGCCAGGGATCGACATGGAAGTCACCTCTGGAGCAATAGAGCCCGGCGTCCGTCAGCGTCAGCAGATCCTCGGGCATGCGCGGACGCTCCGTCTTCCGGCGGCCCTCGCCGCCCACGGAATGGTAGCAGCCCATCGGCAAACAACCCGCCGGAGCGGAGGCACGGCGGCCTGGGGCCGCGGCGGCGCTGCGCGAGCGGCCGCCGGCAACGGGCCGGGGCAGGGGAGGGCGGACCGTCCGGGCGACTCACCGCCCCGGCAACGCGTCAGCGATAGGCCTGCGAGCCGACGGCGGGAAACCGGTAGCCGCCGAAGCCCAGCGGCGCGTACTGTGGCCAGTTGCCCGGCACGGTGCCCGGCGGCATGCCGTACATCTTCCAGGTGGGCGTCCGCGGGTTCGTGGGCGGCACGAAATAGCGGGGCTTCTGGTGCACCCCGGCCGTGTAGGGGGAGGCGCCGGGCTCGTAGGGCGCCTGTCGTTGGGGCGTGCCCGTCGACGCCTGGGACCGCGGACCGGAGAGCCAGCGGCCACCGGCGGCCGCGGCCGGCAGGGGCAGGAGCGCGGCCATGACGACCGCCGCGGCCAGGAGGGAGCCACGACGGAGGGCATCACTGGTGCGTGTCATCGCCGGTTCCTTTGCTCGCTGGCCATGGAAAAAGTCCTCCAGGACTTTTTCCAGGCACGAAAACCTCCGGTTTTCACGGGAGCTGCGCTCCCGCGATCGCATCCGTGCGACCGAGCAGGCTGTTTATCCACAGCCTGCTTGGGACCGCGCCCGACGGGTCCGCCGTGCTGCGATCACTGCCGAATCTTCCCTGTTGCATCGGCCGGCGGCGGGGGGCGGATTCGGGAAACCGTCGGCGGGACGCCACGCGCCGATTCCAACGGTTGTTCGGCCGCGCGGGGCCGCGAGCCGAGAGCACCGCGGGCGGCGAGCCCGCAGCACGACCGGTCGCGCGCCAGCCCAACCGCCGGCCGCACGCCCGTCACCGGCCCGATCCGTCGCCGTTGCCGTCATCCCGCTTCCGCCGCCGTGGCCGGGACGCCCGCCCATTCCGCTCGGGGGCCGCGTCCGGCGGTCCGGCCCACTGGATCGACAGCGGCAGGCCGAACACCCGCTCGAACAGGTCGGTCCGCCGCTCGGCGCCCCAGATGTCGACGAGCGGCTCCTGGTCGGCCACGACGTCGAGGAACACCCGCCCGTCCTCGATCCGTGTCCGCACGTCCCGCACCTGTTGCGACCGGCTGCGGTCGAGCCCCCCCGCGAGCCGCAGCACCGCCGCCATCCGCTGCACGCGGCGCTGGTCCTCCGGCGAGAGCCGGGCGAGGTTCTCGTGCTTCCGCTTGGGATGGGCGCCGCGATGGTAGCGGGCGACGTTGGCGATGATCTCGAGGTCGTGGGAGCGGATCCCGGGGAGCCGGCTGTTGCGAATCAGGTGGTAGCTGTGCTTGTGGTGCTGGTCGTAGTTGATCACGTAGCCCACGTCCTGCAGCCGGGCGGCGCACTCGAGCAGGAAGCGGTCGCCCGGCACCAGCTCGAGCGGTTCGCAGAGCTGGTCGAAGAGGCGGCCGGCCAGCCGGGCGACGGCGCGGCCGTGCTCCGCCTCGCCGGAGCAGGCGGCCGCCAGCCGCTCGATCGCCGCGTCGCGGTGGGCCGGATCGTCCACGGCGGTGCCCACCGCGTCGTCGATCATCTCGCGGACGAGCCCGTCGCGGACGCCCCGGGTGTGCACGACGAGCGTGTTCACGCGAAACCGCTTCATGAGCGCGTCGACGATGGTCAGTCCGGCCACGATGATGTCGGCCCGGTCGGGCGTCATGCCCGGCATGCCGCGACGGGCCCGCACGGGCATCTTCAGCAGCCGGTCGAGGAGGTGCCGCACCTCGGCGTGCGACACGCGGTAGCCCGCGACCGGCAGGTCGGCCTCCCGCTTCGAGGCCATCACCAGCTCGGCCAGCGTGGTGAACGTGCCGCCGCAGCCGACGAGGAAGTGGGGCGCGAAGAGCGGCCGCGTGGTGCGCTTCTTCAGGAGCCCGGCCACCTCGTCCGCCAGCCGCACGGCGTCCCGCAGTACCGCCTCCGGCTCGGCCCCCTCGCCGAGGTCGAACTGCTCCGTGAGCCGCACGGCCCCCAGCGGCGTCGAGAAGATCGCCTCGACGAGGTTGCCGGTGGCGAAGACGATCTCGGTGCTGCCCCCGCCGATGTCGGCCACGATCACGTTCTTGCCGGTGAGGTCGAAGGCGTTCTGCACGCTGGCAAAGGCGAGCCGGGCCTCGCGGTCGCCCGAGATCACCTCCACCTCGAGCCCCACCTGCTCGCGGACGCGCCGACAGAACTCGGGCCCGTTGCGGGCCTCGCGGACGGCGCACGTGGCGATCGTCCGCAGGCTCGTCACCTGATAGCCGGCGGCGATCTCCTTGAACGTGCGCAGCGCCTTGATCGTCCGCTCCATCGACTCGTCGTCGAGCAGGCCCCGCTCCGCGACGCTGCGGCCGAGCCGCGTCGGCTCCCGCTCCTCGTCGAGGATCCGGTAGGTGCCCCCGCGGAGCGCCTCCGCCACGAGCAGCCGCACGCTGTTGGAGCCGATGTCGATCGCGGCGAGCCGGCAGGCCAGCTCGTCCGTCAGATAAATCTGCTTGTCGTCGCTCGTTTCGCCGGCCATGCGGGTTCCTCGCCACGGATCGACCCGGGAGATGATACCTCCCCGCCGAGGCCGCCGGGGCCGACGGCCGACCGAGCAGTGGTACGCTACACTCCGCTTCTCCCCGGCCCCCTCGTCGCCCACCCGTGCG
>Ga0207954_1000106_pt1 | contig 24790 bp, 38 predicted proteins | sample CryBogmetaGMA0M_FD_184547 | JGI IMG/M metagenome (GOLD analysis project Ga0207954, IMG submission 184547) | Freshwater microbial communities from Crystal Bog, Wisconsin, USA - MA0M (SPAdes) | ecosystem: Environmental > Aquatic > Freshwater > Lake | place: Crystal Bog, Wisconsin, USA | collected... | reverse complement strand
GTGTAGTGGGGTTGTACCACCGATTCTCTGGCCACCAATCCCCCTAAAACACCGGTGAAACTGATTTCCTGCGAATTGCTTTAACCTTTTCGTTAGAACTTTGACGGAGCTTAACGAAGACGTTAGAACTCGTCAACAGGGAAATTCTTTGAGGGCGGAAAGAATCTGAAAGATGGCCCGCGACAAGGGGCTGTCGGTGCCTAATTCCTGCCCGATTCGCACAAGGCAAAGACCGCTGATGATGCGGTTAAAATCCATTGATCGTCCTCCAGTGTGGTGCCGTGCTGGCACCATATCTTCGTCGCTAGAACGCAACGCACTGAAGAAAATTAGCAGGCCTTGAAGCCACCTTTGGGGCGGCCTGTTTTGGCTTTCGTCTTGGATCGCTTGAGGATCTGGGCCTTGTCAAAAACGAGAGCTCTTGGCGTGACGTGGTGCGACCACAGTCCGCCTTCGTCTTCAGGCAGCATCGCCAACTGCCGAAGTCGCCCCATGGTGACTCCAAGAATTTCGGCAGCTTCGTGCGTCGAAATAAGTGTCCGGTCTCGGGGAAGGTCAGTCATTATCGTGTTCATGCCCCCATTCTAGCGACGGCGATAGCCCCAACGAAACCCATGAAAAATCCCGGCCGCCACTCCGTAGAGTGAACTGACCGGGGTAGTTCGAATGCCCGAGAGAGGACTGTACAGGTGTACAGCCGTTGGGTATACTCGACCGCCCGGCAGCCAGGCATGGAGGCCTCCAGAAAAAGGGCTTGCCATGCTCCTCCGAACCCTGCTCCACGAACGATACGCCGTCCTGCGAGACCTCGCCCCGATCACAGTCAAGAAGTTCGATTTCACGATCGACAGGTTTCGCGATTTCCTGCGGGACACTTCACCGGGCCGCGATCCCGAGCCGACGCTGGCCGACCTCGAAGACCTGATCGTGATGCGTTTTCTGCGCTGGCGCGGTGAGCACGTCCACCACGGGCGGAAACCTTCGCCCGAGACGCTGCGGAAAGACAGGGCCTGCCTACTGGCGTTGTCAACTTTTGCAGCAAGAAAACGCATGGAGGCGACCGCCGGCGAAGGGCCTGTGCAGTTCTTGGAGCTCAAAAGCCGGCCGCCGGCGCTGCGAATCCCGGTTGCCTACACGGCCGACGAAATCTCCCGCCTGGTGGTGTTGGCCCGCCAGCGTGAGGGCGACGTCGGCGGGCAGCCTGCGGGCTGGTTCTGGAGCACACTCATTCAGACGGCTTTTGCCACCGGGGAGCGTATCGGTGCCCTGCTGGCCCTACGCTGGGGTCAGGTCGATCTCGACGCCCGGGTGATCACGTTCCTTGCCGAGACCCGTAAGGGGCGGGCACGAGACATCCAGCGGGCCATCCCGGCCGAGGTGGCCGAAGAGATGCGGCCCCGCCGCCAGGGCGACGCCGATCTGGTCTGGGACTGGTGCCGCGATCGAAACGCCTACAGCCTGTGGCCCTCGCTGCGGCTGCTCTGCCGGCGGGCCGGCATTAAGGTGACTGGGTTCCACGCGATCAGAAAAGCCAGTGCCAGCTACATGGCAGCCGGTGGCGGCAACGCACAGGAGCACCTCGGCCACTCGTCGCCCACCGTGACGCGAGACCACTACCTTGACCCGAGGATAACCGGCCGGCAGTCGGGGCTGGAGTATTTGCCCAAGCTCGATCTTGGGGCAACGCCGTCGCCACCGCCGAACGGGTAGCCCATTTGCGGATTATTGCCCCAGACGCAATCAGCCCGAAATAAAATGCCAGCCGGGGCGCTCGTGGCGAGGGAGGGCACCACGGCGCCGCACCGGCTGGCACGGGAGGCTTATCTGGCGGGCAGATCCCGCCGCTCGTCTCTCTGGGCAATCTCCACCAGCAGGCGGTTCCGCTCGGCCAACAGTCGGATCACGTCGGCCGCCAACGTCCCGCTGGTGCCGGTCCAGCAGTTCGCCGGGCCAGCCCTGCGGGCACGGTGCTCAATCCGCACGACGTCGTCAGCGGTCAAGGGCTGGGCGGTCATGCTCCTCCCGGTAGAGCGTCAGGGCCAGCAGGGCGTAGGCCGCCAGATCGATCAGCGTGTCCTCGACGGTCTCGTGCCTGAGCTTCCCGGTGCGGTTGAATGTTTCCAGCCGGGTGACCTTGTCGGAGAGACGCACCATGCAGCCCCGCCACGGCTCAATGCCCACGAACCGGGCACCGTTGCGGATGTTCGCCAAAGGGTCGGTCATCGACCCGTAGTCCTCGCTTTTGCTCAGGTGAATCTGCCGCACCTCCTCGACCGCCTCAAGAAATCGCAGCGACGCCGGGTGCAACTGCTTGGGCTTGGCCTCTTCGGCCAGCAGCTGCTCCTCGCGGGCCAGCAACTCGCGGATCGTCGGGTTGACGTCCGCCCGCTCACGCTCGGGGATGTAGTTCGGGCAAAGCTCTTCGATCGGAATCGGCGTCAGCATGGTCACTCCAGTGGTTGCTCGTGGTACGTCGGAATCAGCCTGGTTTTGTCCCGGTTCATCTTCAAATGCAGCCAGTAGCCGGGGCTGCTCGTCGGTCTCGGCCCTCGTCCCTGCTCGATGTGCCAGCCCACCAGCGGGCTGTACTCGTCCTTGTAGGTCGAGACCCGCACCAAGTGCGTGTCGCTGACCCGCCGGATGCCGTTGCTGCTCAGTCGCTCACGCACCACGGTAGACAGGTTCTTCGTGTGGATGTGGCCCGACAGGATTGCGTCGGCGTCCACATATTGTGAGACCCTATTCATCCCCAGCAACCCCTGCGTGACCGGGGCATCGCCGCCGCTGCCGTGATGGTAGTAGAGCCTGTAGATGCCCACGGCCTTGCCCGACAAGGCGTAAAACTGCACCCACCCGTTGTAGCCGCCCATCCGGCACGGGCTCCCGGCGGACCGCAGGCGTTCCACCAGCCTGGTCGTCAGGCACGTCTCGTGGCGGGAGTAGATGCTTGACTCGTGGTTGCCGATCGTGATCAGGCCCATAACCGACAGGTAGGGCTTGAGGAACTCGGCGGCCGTGTCCACCAGGGCGTCTAGGTAGCTGCCCGTGGCGTGCTCGGGGCGTAGGGCCTGCTTGTCTGCCCTGCGGTCGAACTTGCCCTGCATGGCGCAGAAATGGTCGCCAGCACTGATGACCATGGCGCCGATGCGCTTGGCCGTCTGCAGGTCACGCTCCAGCATGTCGAGCCGGCACTTGGGGTTATCCCAATGCCAGTCCGCACTCAGCAAAACCCACATATCTGACCGCAGGGCCGGCGGCAGCGTAACGCGGTGAACGCCGCTCTCAACCGGGTCGATCCTCCACCGGCTTGCCTTTGGCTTTGGTTCCTTGACGGGCTTTGCCTTTGTCATTTGCGTTCTCCGTGCCGCTGCTGCGGCGTAGGTAGACCATGCCATCGTCGTCGGGAATGCCGCCGCCGGCCGGCACGTCGTCGGGATCGTAATCGACGTCGAACTCAGGCTTGCCCTTCTTGCGTGCCATCTGGAGCCCTCCCGATGCCGATCGATCTGCCGAACTCGTTGAGCGCCTCCTGGCGTTGTTCGCACCCGCCGCAGCTGCCAAGCACGGCCGCGACCCGCTCCTGCGTGATGCCGACGGCGTTAAGCCCGGCCTTGACCATGTCGCCAAGCCCGACCACAACCGGTTCGCCGGGGCACTCGCGGTCGTCGTCGCCCGAGGCGTGGCGGGCAAGCCGATTGCAGACCGTGCAGCGGCCGTACTTGCGGTTCACGGGGACGAGCTGGCACTTCATGTCGCGGTCCACCATATGGCGAGATTCGTGCAAACGTTGTAGTCGCCGGGGTCGCCCAGCGTGATCACATCACCGACGGAAACGCTGAATGTGTTCGTGATCGATCCTGTGTTTCCGCCGTCGTCGCCGGTGGAATCGCTGCCGTACTCGATGACTTTGGTGCTGCCGCGAAAAACTCGCCACCAAAAATCGTAGTAGACGTTGTTGGCAGTGACGTGGACTACGCCTGCCTTGCCTATTTTTATAGACGGCCTGTATCCCAGGTAGCCTTCAATGGTAATGTCTGCCGTAAACTTGTCGGAGACCGTCCCGGTGCCGCCGAAATACCAATAGGCATTGGCGGCATAAAAAGCAGCAGAACAGCTTGTATCGGGAACTATCAGCAAACGCGCGTCAGGGAACGCAAGCCACGCCCTTCCTGAAGTGCCGCCTGCGTTGCAATCAACAGGAATTGAAAACGGCAGCACGACTCCGTCGGAATCGTAAAAACCATATGGCATGTAAGACGTGCCAACAACAGGAATTGTTGATGACAACGGGCACATTGCATGGTTGGAAAAAAATGGCACGCCAGAGCTGACGACTTTGATCCCCCAGCTGTAAAGCATGTGCATTCCAGAAACAGTCAGCTCGCCTTGGTTAAAATCAGGGTCGACGCCAGGGTACATCGCCTCAATGTATGAGCCAGTCCTGCCTCCTGCGGCGCATGAGAAATAAAGGTATGTGTCGTTCCACTCGCCGGAATGATAAAAAGATCGGTATTTGATTTCGCTCGAAAGCTCATATTCTGGATCGCAGCTAACGCTGTACAAATCCATCGGCATGCACTCGCTCTTTGCTTCGATTGCTGCTTTTACTGCAGCCGCCTGAGCATCGCTGATTGCGTATCCCGTGCGGGCACCAGGTGTCCCAAGATCAATCCGCATCTTGATAGACCCAGGCAGGTTGCATGAGTCTGGGCAGTAGCTGCACGAATCGGCAGGCCCACCGCTACCGCAGCAATTGCACCCCGGTATAAACATGCCGCCCCCTTAGGTGCACTGGGCTGCGATGAGATACCACGCAGTGCCGTCCTTGGCGATTGCGCAGTTCCGTGGCGACGTGGCAGACGTGGCGATAGCCGCAAAGATGTTGACCGCAACGGCCGTGTTGGGCGTGCTGGTCGTCGTGCGAAACGTCACCGTGTTGCTGGCGTTGAGCGCCCACGCGCCGGTAAACGTGCCCATGCGGATCATCTTGGGCGATGACCCGCCGAGCGCCGGGTTGAAAGTCACCGGCGGCTGGTCGCGGTTGCCACGCTCAACCGACAGCACGGCAGCGGCGATCCGCTGACCGCTCTGGCGGTCAAACCGAACGTAGTTCCTCCCGGCTCCCTCGGGCATGCTCACCCCTCCAGAATCTGTAGAAGCAGTGGCGTGCCCTCGGCGGCTGCCTTGGCGGCATAGGAGCCGGCAGAGAGCCGCAGCAGGGCCGCCTCGCCAGGCCGTAGCGTTACGGTCTCGTAGAGCGTCGAAGAGACGTAGCGGCCAAAGGAGACCGTCGTGGACGTGCTGGTGGACGTCGATAGGTTGCGGGCCAGACACAGCCCCACGCTGGCGAGCGTAGCGGTCGAGATCTGGCTGACGGCGGTGCCCAGCGTCGGCGTGACGCTGTAGAGTCCGGTGGCGGCCATGTCAGCGGTGACGCCAGAGACGGCGAACGCCTGCGAGAGCGGTGCCTTCGACAGATTGACATTGAACGAATAATTGATGTCAGCCATGGGAGCCTCAAGGAGGGGTGCCGAACAATTGGCCAAAATCGCCCGAAGCGTGAACGCGACGGGTAATGATGATTGGCGGGTTGCTCTCGCCGTAGGACGTTTGGAGCGACCCGTCGGAATTAAGGGGCTGCGGATTGGCAGATACGATCTTGGTTTTGTGGTCGGGGTCTTCCGGGTCGATGACGTAAACCCGTTCTTTGCGGCCACCGACCAAGTAGTTCCAGCCCACGTTGGGCAACAGCAGCGGCCACCCGTCGGGCCTGTAGGTCAGCGTTACCTCGACCTTGTAAAACCGCACATCATTGTCGTCGACGATCTCCACGGCAGGCTCGCCGCTGATGCCGTCGCATTTCCAACAATAGGCGGCGCCGCCGAGGTACTCGCGATCGTTCAAAATGTTGGTTGCCCCGGTTGCTCTTGCGTAGTCGAAACTTTGCCTGTTGCCGCTGATGTGGGCCGTTAGCATAGAAAGGTCGGTGGTGGCACCCTCAAAAAAGTCGCCAGCGGAGTTGACGAGGGCTTTCCTGTTCGTGCCGTCGTAGTACCACAGCGCCGGAATCGACATACCGCTGGTCGAAAATTTCCAGATGTCAGGGCGAGACAACGGGTTGACGTCCGTGTTTGCCTGCTTGGGAGTGTCGTAGTTCCAAGTGACGAGATAGTGCCACTTTGACCCGTTGTAATTGTCTACCTTGCAATCCATGGCAAGGCTGTAGGCAGCGTTTGGGTGCGGGTCAAGAAACGAAATCACATTTTCGCCGTCCTTTGGTGCTTTACTGATCGTGTCGTGTGGTGTCGCCGGGTCGTCCACCTCGACTACCCACTGACGCTGCAACTTCGGCACTGTGCCGAACGTCTGCGTAGCGGAAACCGCTGCAAGTTCTGTGACGCTCTTGACTGCCATTATGCTGCTGGCCCCCCGAGGATCGTGGCGTTTTCAACCCGCTGGGCACGCTGCTCGGCCAGCAGCTGCATGAGCGTGCTGGTCTGCTTGCGGTACTCCACCAGAGCGGGATCGTCGCGGCCGGTGGCAAGGGCCATGAACTGGCTGATCCCCTCGCTGCTGCGAATGTCGTTGGCCTGAAGGGCCTCGGAAGACTTTCCGTTTAGAAGGGCTGCGTTTTCGCCTTGAAACTCAGACGCCTTGGATACGGCCTTGTCCATGGATTCGTTGGACTTGGTCGCGTTCTTGACGGCTTGCTCCTGTTCTTTCTCGGCCTTGAGCATTGACGCATGGACTGCGTTTTCCCATGCGTTTTGGTGCTGCTCGGCCTCGCGTTCATCTTGCAGCAGTGAATTGTGGACAGCCTGCTCCCATGCGTTCTGGTGCTGCTCCGATTCACGCTCGGCCTTGAGCAACGAGTCCTGCACGGCGTTTTCCCATGCCTCTTGGTGCCGGGCCGCCGCCTGCATTTCCTTGTCAAAACCTTCGGCAGCGGGACTGGACCCTGCCGCAGCTGCTGGTGCAACGCTGCCGGCACCGGTGCCACTGCCGGCGGCAAACGCCCTGCCGATCACGGGCACCTTTGCCATCATCTCGTAAAACCCGTCCAGCTTTTGGTGGACGTAATCGATCTTGTCCGCGATGAAATCAAACGCCGAATTCATCCCGCCCCGAATCGCGTCGGCAAGATTTGAGAGACCCACGATGAACGGCGACAGGAACGTGTTGAGCGCCGCACCGGCCAGCCGCAGCACGACGCCCACGCCTTGTGCCAAGATGCCCACCAGCTTCATGGCCCCCTCAGCGACCGTGCCGAGCATCGTGCCAAACGGCTGCAGCAGGCTGGCAACCGGGGCCGCCAGAGCGTTGACACCAGCCATGATCTCGGTCAGCCCGTTGGTCAGGGCTGCAGAACCGGAGTTAATGGCCGCGAACGCGCCGGTGAACGGCACGGCCAGCGTGCGGCCAAACGACTCAAAGACCGTCGCGGAGCGCTTGCCGGCGGTGTCCACCTCGTCCAGGGCTACCGCCAAGTCGTCGAAGTGCCCAACGTCGATCTCAGACATAGCCACGCCCAGCTTGACAATGTCGTCGCGGGCCACACCGGCAGCCAGTGCTCTGTCGATCTGTAGGGCGTTGACGGTCACGCCGAGTCGCTGGGCCTCTTCGGCAAGCCCGCCAATCGCCGTGGCGGTTTCGTAGGCTTGGTCCTTGGCGGCAAGAAACTGCCGGCCGAGGTTGAGCGCAAGCAGTCCAGCGCCAATAAACGGGTTGGTCAGACCAACCACGGCACTGGCTAGAACGCCTGCGCCACCGCCGCCAATGGCCAGACCGACCCCAAGGGCCTTGGCCGCCAAAATCAGCGTGCGGGCCGCCATGGCACCCTTAAGCGCCGACATGGCGAATTGCCCGATTGCTGCCGGGTTGCGAACGGCCGAAAACACTTTCCACTGAAGATAGGTCCACGCGACGTCTTTACCGAACGCGATCACCGAAATACCGGCCTCGGCCATGCTCTTGACCGAATCGCCGACGCCTTGGGCAGCGTCGGTGACCCGGTTCAGCACGTTCTCGGTGGCCGACAGGCCGTTGCGGAACTTTGAGACGGTTCCCTCCGCTTCGGCCAGCTGGGCGTCGGCCTTGGCCACGGCCCGGTTGTAGACCTCTTGGGTCAGGGCGCCCTTCTCAAGGTACTTGTCCAGCTTGGAAATGGTGCTGGCGTAGACCTCGGTCGGTGTTTGCAGTTCCCGCGTGATCTTGGCGGCGTCACGAAACATCGCAGACGACTTCTGCGACGCCTCGCCGACGCTCTTCAGCTGGGCGTTTGCCTTGTCAACGCCAGCCGCCATCCCCGAGGCGTTTGCCGACAGCTGGAAGGCTAGATCAAGTTTCGCCATGGCCCGGCCTTTTCAGTTTTGCCAACTCGGCTTCAATCTCGTTCGCGGTCATCGGCGGCTGCATCACAGGCATTAGCTTGCGGGGGTCTGGAGGCGAGCCTTTGGAATACGGGGCCACCACCGCAGACGCCAGCAGGCACGTTTGAAAATACTCTTGCCCAAGGGGGTCGAAATACCGGTGAAACGCCATCCACTTTCGCAGTTCGGCAACGTCCATCGACTCTGCCAACTGCCTCAACGTCATCTTCAAGTGTGCTGCCAACCGCAGGCGAAACAGTTCGTCTGGGTTGGCCTTTAGTTTTTTGCCTCTTCCTCCACGTCGTCGTCGGAAATACTGTTGTGCTTGAGCGCCTCTTCCCACAACCGATTCATGACCTTGGCGCTTTTTGTGGCCAGCTTTTCGACGTCGCCGTTGTTGAACAGCCGCACGCCAGACTCATCCACCAGACACTTCACGAGATACCGGGTCCGGAAATCGTCAAAGCTGCCGTCTCCCTTTTTCTTGGCCTCGTTGGTGTAGGCATCAAGTTCTCCCACCGTCATGACCCTCAGCCACACGTCACCGCCCCACTCGGGCACCGCGATCTTGACCAGCCCCTTGTCGTCTGCCGCAAAAATCTCGTCCCGTGTCAGTGCCACCCTATCCTCCGATTTTGAAAGTCACCGAATACGTCTGCAGTTCGCCCGTGGCGGCCTGCCAGTTGAGTCGCTCGTAGATCGCTGTAGAAAAGTTCCACGTTGACGATGGTGCCGAAATCGTCAGCGACGCAGTGCTGCCGACGTTGGCGGTCACCATGCCGGTGGGGCTTCTGGCCGTCATCGTCACACTGCCGTAGTCGATGTCGGTCGAACTGTACCGCGTCGCCCTGGTCGTGGTCCGTGGCGTGATCTCGACGGTGCCGGTCTGCACGCCGTCTACGCTGACATTCACCACCTCGGTGAACGTCGTGCCGCCCCATGTAACCGTCGTGCCTTGGCTCTGCTGTGGCATGCCGTCCCCTTATCAGGAGACCTTGAACGTGGCGTTGCCTTTGACCAATTCGCCTACGGCATAGGTCAGGCTGGACGAGAAACAGGTGGCCGTGCCGGTGTAGCTGCCGATGGTCAGCGTGCCGGTCGTGCCCCTCGTGATCAGGCTGGAACCGAGGTAGTCCAGCGTGATCTCGTCCGCTTCCTGCAAGGCCGCAGCCTGGAGCGGCCGCTTGCTGCCGGTGGCCAGCCCGAGGTGCGATGCGTCAAGCTCGTTGGTGGAGCCCGAGATCTGCACGTTGGTGGCGGTGAAGTTCGTGCTGGCAAACGCAAACGTGTTGCCCTGGGAATCAACTGCCATGACGGCCTCCTAATTCGGGTGGCGGCGTATGCCGTAACACCGAAACTAGGGGGCAATGGGGCACCCCTTGCAGTTAGCCGATGGCCTTGGACGCAGCCTTTTCCATCAACTGCTCCAGCTGCGCTTTGAGGCGGGCTTCCATCGACGTTTTGGCGGCAAGGAACGCCATGCCGAGCGGGGCCTTGCCGGTCACCTTGCCACGCTTGCGCCGTTCCTTGGTGCCGTACTCGATCAGGTAGGCATGCGGCGCCACGCCCTTTTCGTACCCCACCAAGGCAATCGCCACGGCGTTCCGCTTGTACTGCCGCGTGACGATCCTCGGCGACTCAGCCAGCCGACCGGTGATGGGGTGTATTTTCTTGACGTTCGCCACCAACGCCGACAGCCCAGGTTCTGCTGCCTTGGCACACGCAGCGACCAGATCGCTGGCGGACAGCTGCACGGCCGGCAGGGTCTTGCCAGAGATCACGCCGTCGGTGTCGAACGTGGTGACGATTGAGACGTTCAGCCCGTTCATACAGCCTCCGCGACGCGAAAGGCAAACACTTGCTGCACGTAGTAAAACGGCAGCATTTGGTCGTCCTCGGGCATCTGGGCGCCGTCGATTTCGCTGATCAGGTTCGTGCGTTGGATCGTGACGTTGCCGTACGTGCCGGTGTAGCCATCCACCGAAAGCCGGATCGCTCGGGCGATCTGCTTTAGGTCGATGTAGCTTGTGCCGTAGGTCGTCAGCTGCACGCTGATCACGGGCGACCCGGTTGGGCCGTTTAGCGCCGGCTCCCGGCTCACGCCGGTGCGTTGATAGACCACCAGCGGCATGGCCGTGCCCTGCGGCGCCAGAACCGGGAAGACTCGCGTGCCGACGTAGCTGGCCACCGTGGCGTCTGCCAGCAGCCGGGCATAGAGGAACGTCTCTGGGCTCTCCTGCAGGCTCATGCGGGCCTCCTTTCGGTGCAGACAATCTCATGCACCCACAACCGCTCCCGCTCGTTGATCTGCCCGATTTCCAGCGTCCGGTCGCGGTAGATCACCCGCATATTCGACGTCAGGCCGGGCAGATACCGCAACGTGACTTTGTGGGTCATGATCCCGAGCACCTCGCCGTACTGCACCGCCTCGCGGCTTGATAGGGGCTGCACGTTGGCCGAGACCGTGGCGAACGTGGACCAGGACAGAACTGGCTCACCCAGCTCATTGGGCGTGCTGGTGGGCTGCTCAATCGTCACTCTGGCCCAGAGGCTGCCGGGGTCAAGGGGCATGGGTCACCTATTGGTAGCCGCCCCAGCGGCAGGAATCGAGCAGGGTTTTGACGCCCAGCGGCGTCTCTACGAGCCCGGCGACGTCGGCTGCCACCCGCCGCTCGTACCACAGGTTGACCATCATCATGATCGCGTGGCGGATCTGGCGTGGCACAGCCTGCCCAGAGTCGCCGTAGCCGGCATACCACGAGATGCTGACGGCGTTCTGGTCAACCCGGTGCGACGGCCAGCTGCCAGAGTAGAGCGGCCGCATGGCGCCAGGCGTGGAATAGGAGTCCATGCGGTACTGGTTGGTCGGCAGCGTCGTCGTCGTGCCGTCGGCCGTGACGTAGGTGATCACGCTGGTCATGTTCGCCAGCGACATCGGCGGCCGGGGTAGCTCGATGTCGGGCGGGAAGATGTCGGCCCGCACGCTCAGCTGCGTGGCGATGAACGTCCGATCCTGATACGCCTCAGACAGCTGCCGGGCCATGGTCGGGAATGCGTCCAGCCGCATGGTCCACTGAGTCGTGATCAGCGTGCGGTCAAGGTAAACCTCAACCCACTCGCGGGCGGCCGTCACGAGGGCCATGATGTACGAGTCGTCGGTCTCGGAATCGACGCGAAGATGCTGTTTCATCTCCAGCAGGCTCACCGGCTCGACGGCTGGCTGTGTCGTCCGTGTGAGGCTGCGCCATCTCATTCTCGTCGTCTCCGTTTGGGCGTCGCGTCAGCCGTTCGCAGGTCTGCCGGCTGGATCGTCGCCGTCTCAAGCAGGTCCTGCTGCTTCTCGACCACCGCCGCCTGATCGCGGCAGCACCGTTCTGCCAGCCGCTCGTCGCATTCAATTACCTGCCCACGGTCGTAGCGCAGATACGGTCTGGTGAACCTGATCTTCACGGTAGTCATTCGGGTGCCTTCCATGCAGTTTCGGGGCGCTTCTTGCTGTCGTTGAAGTCCTGACAGTATTGGAAAACGGGCTTCTGAAGGTCGCGGCCGGGCCACGAGACGACGTACTCTCCGTGGCCCAGTACCACGCGGGGAGTGACGTAGATACGGTTGCCACAGGCCCGCCACGATCGCCAGAACGATATGTCAGCGTCGGTCCTGCCTTCGTTCCAGCAGCCATCGGGGCCGGGCTTACTGTGAAACCACGGCTTTGGCATCCGCTTGAGCGCCGCCGTGGAGATGATCGTGCAGCCAAAGTGTGCCGTGTCCACCTCGTTAACCGGCTGGGCAAACCACTCCTTTGGCACCGTGTAGGGCTTGCCCTCGTCGACGTCGTCAAGCGTGTCTTTGAGCGTCAGCATGGGTCGGCCGTCCTCACGCTTCGTCTGCAGGCCCGTAAGGGCGTCGCATTGGAACGTGAGGGCCAGAGCAAACAAGTGCTCCAGATCCTGCTGGCTGAAAAATGTATCGTAATCGACTGTGAGCAGATATTCGCACTCGTCGATCCACTTTTCGCAGGTTCTGGTCAGCACCTGGTCCCAGAACGCCCCGGTGCCGAACGTAGGGCGAATGCCCAGCCCGAGGAATGCCGTAGCCCACGCCTGGTGGTTGGCGGTAAAGCCCAGCCGGGGCATGCTGAATATGGCCTCGACCCTGACGTCAACATCCGTGTTACCGACAGCGACCTTCATGCGGCGCTCTCCAAAAGGAAACGGGCGGCAGACCGGGGATGGTCGCCGCCCGCTTCGATTGATTGTAACAAGTCGGACTAGCCGGAAACCCAGTTGCTGACGTTTCCGCCGGTCGCGTCGATCGGGGCTTGGTTGCCACGCCCGAGTCGAGCCACCGAGGTCACGCCCACCGTGAGGGCCGGGGTGGCCACCACGGTCAAGTAACGCTTCCGGCCACGCAGGTCAAGGTTGAACCGGCCGACGTAACCGTTGTCGGCTCCGGTCGTCGATCCAGCGGCCACCGTGAAGCTCGTGCCGCCGACAAAGCCGGTGATGCTTGTGGCACTGGTGCCCTGACTGGCGGTGTCGCTTTCGCCCACCCGCAGCACCAGGGCGGCCGTGGAGGCTGCCGCAGTGAAGGGGCTGAGCACCACGTCGATCGACGCATACTCGTAGCCGAGCGTGTCGATTTCGGCGGTGAACGTCGCACTATTGGCCACGCTGGCCGTGCTCTTTGTGATCGTCTTGGTAGCTGCAATGTGATGCACTGCACGTCTCCTTGGCTATTGGTCAGGGGTGGATCAGGAAGCAGCGGTCTTGAGAGCAACCACGGGGCCGGCGGTGCTGGTGTCACCAAGGCTGTGGTGGACGATATCGCCACGGAACGTGCCGTACCATGCGGCCAGATCGAGCTCGATGAACCGCTCGGTGGTCATCCGCAGGGCGAAGTCCTGCCGCATTCCCATGATGGACGAGAGCCCGAGGTCACCGACCAGAACCTTCACCTTGTTGGCGTCGGTCGTGGTTGTCGAGTCCATCACGACCACCGGGATGACCGGCAGGCCGAGGAACTTGTAGGTGATCCCGTTTCCGTTCAGGATCGTGTCGGCAGTGTTACCACCGCCCTGATACCCGAGCGACTGCATGCCGACGTGATACACAGCCGGGCTGACGTACCATGCCGGGTTGCCACGCTGGAACACATAGCGGGGCACCTTGGCCAGAGCCGACTCAAAATCGGCAATGGTGAACCCGCTGACGGCGGTGTGACCGCTGGCAGCCGAGACCACGCTGGCGGTGTAGGACGAGGTGGCAATCTTCTGCACAACGCCGTAGATGCCGCCGTAGCTGGACGACCCGTCGCCGTTGAAGGCAGCGTTGTCCTGGGCGTAGCTGATCGCCGTGGCGAATTCCTGCAGCAGCCAGTCGGCCACGTTCACAGCGTTGGCGTCGTTCAGCACTTCGTTGCTGACCTTGGTGCCCACGCCCAACTTCTTGGCCACCAACTGCACCATCGTGCCGGTCGGGTCGCTGGTCGTGATTTCGGTGTTTTCACCGATCCAGTAGGCCGTGGTGCCTGTCAGCCGCTTCGGCACCAGCTTGGTGTCGGTGGCCATTTGCTCACGCTGGAGCACCTGGCTGGAAACGCCGTACTGCTCGACCAGGCGGATCAGGTTGGTGGAGAACTCGTCCACCATCGTGAACCCGCCGGACGAGTTGACGGCCTCGACCACGGCCCGGCTCTCGACGCCGTGCTCTTGGCACCACTGGCGGGCCTCGGCGTTGCCAAGGAACTTCGCTTGGATGAACCGGCCGGCACGATAGGCGTTCTCGTGCGTGTCGAAATACTTTGGCTTGGGTGCAGCGACGGCTCGGATGTCCACCTTCTTCTCCTCGATCGCGGGGGTGAGGGCAGGGGCGACGTTTTGACGCAGCTTGGCGGCCGACTCGATGACCGCCTTCTCGAAACCGATGCTCTTGGTGAGCTCGGCCGATCGCTTGACCAGACCTTCCAGCTCCAGATCGCGGGCCGCGATCGCGTCGGCGTCGCCCTCGATCTGCCGAACTGCATCGATGCGGTTGGCCAAGTCAGCGGCGTCGTTCTGCAACTTTGCGAGCGGGTCCATGTGAACCTCCTGCGGTGTGTCGTGGATGTCGACTAGCGACCCACGCACACTACGGGGCAGGCTGGCACACCTTGCAGAAGGTCAATGGCCCAAAGTTGTGCCATACAACGCTGGCTACTTCGGGCGGCGCCAGATCGCAGTAGCTTTGACGAGACAGCGGCAGCTAGCGCCGCACTTGCGGCAGACCATGTACCGCAGTTGCTCGGCGCCGCAGGCCTTGCTGGTGCGTGTCCGCATGCGTTCGCCGCACTTGCAATCCTTGGGCTCAGGCATTCCGCAGCACCTCTGCCCATACGGCAGCTGCGTCACGCAGCCAAGAGCGAAGCGACACAGCAGGGGGCACGGGGGCCGCCACGACCTTCTCCTGCTCCTCCTGCCACGCCTTGAGGCTACGCAGGGCCATCTGGGCCGAAGTTTGGACGTAGGCCGGCGAGACCACCGGCCCCATCTCGTAGAGGCCCGAGGCTTCCCTGACGTCGCGGATCACGCCCTGAGCGTCGTTGCTGAACGCCTCGCCGCCCGACGCCACGGTGAAGGCGAAGGAACTGCCCTTCACGTCCCGCCGGGCCACCAGCTCAACGACGTCGGCCCGAGACAGCGGGGGCGTCACGCTGTAGCCCACGCCCTTCTCGTCGCTGAAAACCTCAAGCGTGCCGGAACTCTCCCGGCCCAGCAGCATGTTGGGGTCATGATTGAAGTACGACACCAGGTCTTGCCGGCCACGCTGACGGCCCAGCACCTTGTCAAACGCCCCCGGCATGATCCGCTCGCGGAAGCCGCCCAGATCCTGCGAGAGTCGGTTGTAGACGATCGCGTAGCCACGGATGACGGCGCGACCGTCAGCCCGCTTCTCAACAGACAGTTCGGCCTCGGGCACGTCTTCCCAGCTAATCGCCCGGCGTTCAAGTTCCATGCTATGTGTTCTCCTGAATCATCTCGGCCTGCTCGCTCTCGTCCACCTCATCCATGCCAGCACTGGAGTCAACGCTGCTTTCCTCGTCTTCTGCCACCGGCTGCGTCGGCACTGGGGCAAACTCGTCGGCCGGAGCCGCCGCAGGCGGGTTTATAATCCTGTCCACAGTGGTCATGTTGAGCTGCATGAACCGGGCTTCACCGCCGTTTTCCACCGGGTTAAGCCCTTCCATGGCTCGTATTTCATCAATCGAAATTGCCCCGATGTTGAGCATCTCGCGATAGTAGGTCGTGCGGCTGGCAGAGTCGCCCATGGAAAGCCGCCGCAGGTCAAATTCTGCACAGAACGTGTCGGGCAGCGTCAGGCTGACCAGATCGCGGCCAATCGCACCTGCCCACCGCTGTGCCCAAGGCTGAATGCAGTAGGTCAGAGCGTCGATGCCGTTCTGCTCAATGTTGCTGTAGGTCGCCCGCGTCAGGTCTTGCAGCAGGTGCGGCGGCACGCGGAAATAGCGGGCTATGTCGATGATCTGGTACTGCCGGCTTTCCAAGAACTGGGCCTGCTCGTTGCTGGCCGAGGAGATTTCGACAGGCTTGGTCCCCTGCGGCAGGAAAGCAGTCCTGAACGCCCGATCGGCACCACGGTGCATCCGCTCCCACTGCTCGCGGGCACGCTCGATTGCCTCCTGCGGCATGGCGTTATCGTTGGTGAAAATCACGCCAGGGCGGGCACCATTGCCAAAAAACGCACCGGCGTGCTGCTCAAGGGCCTGTGCCAGCCCGATCGCGTCCCGCAGCATCGACGGCGGCTGCAGCCCGGTGAACCCGTCGGTGGACAGATACGGCAGCCGGAACAGGTCTTCCTGCCGGAACCGCACTTCTTTCTCGGTCACGGGCTTGCGGTAGAGGTAGGTGACCGAGTAGTCGTCGTTCTGGCGGACCGTGACCCGCGAGGGGTGCAGCGGCACCAGCTGGTCGTACGCACCGTTGCGGCCCGGCACACGCTGGGCAAACGACGTCCCGTACATGCACGCCAGTGCCGTCATCGTCTCCACAAACTCAAACCGGGTTTGCCACGAATTGGGCCGGCGGGACAGTGTCCTGTAGAGCGGCTGTTCGGTAGCGTAGCGTTTGCCGCCGCCGGCCATTTCTTCGACCAGATTGAGCGGGCAGGAGGCCAGCGTCTCGCTGATCACCCGCACGCAGGCAATGAACGCAGAGCACTTCAGCGCCGTCTCGGGCGTCACACGCACGCCCGAGGGCGTCTTGTTCGCGCCCACAAACGCCCACTCGGCCGACCGAAACTCGTGGACCTTCCACTGATCGACGGTCGCAGCGTACTCGCCACGCCGGTCGGTGATCGTCAGGCCCGAGTCTTCTGCTACATCCATGTGATATCCCAGTTGATCTCGGGTGTTTTGACCGCCGTGGCGTGGATGCCGAGAGCCATCACAAGGCTCACTATGCCGTCGATACGTTCATGTGACCGGCTCTTGCTGGGCTTGATGTTTCCGGCGGCGCTGTCCTGCTGGATGGCGACGTTGCCCGCCTGCCACGTCAGTACGTCGGAGTTGTGCAGCAGTTTCCCGCCCACGACCAAGGCTTCAAGCTGCTTGGAGGGGCTGGACATCGACGCATAACCCTGACCGAAACCTACGACGTTCACGCCATCCCCTTGCAGTTGGCCCGAGAGTTGCGTAGCGTTCCAGCGGTCGATCGCCAGCCCCCTGATCTGGTATTTCTTGGCCAGTTCGTTGATGTCGGCCCGCACCTGGTCGTAGTCGGTGACGTTGCCCTGCGTCATCCGCAGCTGCCCGTTGCGTGCCCACGTCAAGTAGGGGACATGGTCGCGTCGCTCCCGCTGCGTGGCGTTCTGCTCGGGTATCCAGAACACCGGCTCGACCCAGTAGCGGCCGTCGTCCAGGGGGAACAACAACACCAAGGCGGTCGTGTCGAACGTCGTCGCCAGATCGAGCCCGACCCAGCACTCGCGGCCCTCCAGCGGCACCGGGCAGAGTTGCTTCCCTTGTGCCCAATGGTCCATCCGCAGCCACCGCGTGTCCTGCTCAGTCCACTGGTTGAGATACAACTGGCGAAACGTGTTCTCGTAGGTCGGCATTTCGACCGCTCGGGCACACTCAGTACGCAGGAAGTCGAGCCGGATCGACACGCCAAGGTTGGGGTTGGCCGCCGCCCATACCTTCTCGTCCTTCCAGTCGGCCTCCACCGGGGCTGCGTAGATCGCCGGCAGGAAGGTCTCGTCCACTACGGCGCCGCTGGCGACCTGCTCGGCGTACTTCCAGACCTCCCAGCAGACCGATTTCCTGTCGCTGCCGGCCGTCGTCAACGCCACCGTGATCGGCTGCCGCCGGGCACCCTGCGAACTGATCATGACGTCCCACATCTCGCGGGTGCTGACGTGCAGTTCGTCAAAGATCACGCCGTGAGCGGACAGCCCGTGCTGGATGCCCGCCTCGGCCGACAGGGCCTTGTACGTTCCGTGCGTCGCCTCACGCACGATCGCGTTGCGGTAGACCTTCAGGTGCCGAGACAGCACCGGCGACTGCTCGACGGCCACCTTTGCCATGTCAAAGACCAGGCGGGCCTGATCCCGCGACGCCGCACAGCTGTAGATCTCCACGCCCGGCTCGTTTTCGAGGAGCAACTTGAGGGCGATGCCGGCACACAGGCTGCTCTTGCCGTTCTTGCGGGGCAGCGCAAGAAGGCTCGTTCGCACCTTGCGAACGCCATTAACCTCGGCAAACAGGTTGCGAACGTAGGTTTTCTGCCACTGCTCCAGCCGAAACGGCTTGCCGCCAAGCTCTCCTTTGGCGTGCGTCAGCACCGTTTCAAAGAACAGCACCGCCCGGCAGCTGGCACACTTGCAATCAGCCGAACAGGATGCGGCTGGCTTCGTCTTCTTCCGGCTTTTCGTCACTCGCTGCTACCCTCGATGCGGCCGACGCAGTCAGGCCAAACTCGGCAGCGAACCGCAGCATCGACGCCCGTGCGTCACGCTTTCGATTCCATGCCGGGTGGTTGCTGATGCGGCCTTTGTCGTCCATGAACGTGGCGCCGTTGGCCCGCAGCTCCTCGTCAGCCTTTACCATGTCGGCAAACGAGTCGCAGTACGCTGCGAGTGTCTGCTGGTGTCGGGGCGACATGACCTTCGACGCCTCCAGCATAGGCGAGACGCGATCCCACTCGGCACGGCCGACGTCGCACAGCCAGGCCGGAGCCGGCGCCGAGCCCGGCGGGACGGTGAGCGATTTCCTGTGCCGTTCACGGATTTTGGAACCGCGAATTTTCAGGATGGGTTTGGGGGTTGGTTTGCGCCCCTTCACGGGCGATTTTCCTTTTGCCAATTTCGGCCCCGCGTACGGTTGACGAAACCACGGGGTTTATATTTGGGTTTTGTTTTTATGATGCCAAAGGCCCCGGTAGTCCCGACCAGCTACACCATCAACCTCATTTGACCAGATGCCTTCGATCCCTTGGTGATGTTGCACTTCCAGCACATGCACTGCACGTTGTCTCGCGTGTGTCCCTTTTTGCGGTGACTTAGCGGGACAATGTGGTCGACAGTCGCAGACAAGGAATGAGGAATGCCGTCGATCAGCTTAAAGGATCGCAGGCACTTCATGCCGCACGATTGGCACACCCACGAATCACGTTCAAACACTTCCTTACGCTTGAGCGTCCTATCAAACTCTACTCCATACCTACGGCATCGCGTCCTGTAATGACCCTTGCATCCGGCCATTCTTTTCTTGACGCACGCATCACACCGTCGCCTGCAGCACGACGTGACTCCCGCAAGAGAACAACCGCAGTCTCGGCATGACGTTGGCAGCGGGTGGTTGCTTCTGTGCTCACACCTTCGGCTACAAAACGCCGCAGGCTTGCCTGCATGATGCCCATACAGGGTCTTGCCACAATGACCACATGGCGCCTGCGATGGCCTCTGCTGCTCCCACTCGACAAACCAATCAAACAGCCTTGCCCATGCGTCCTGCACTCGTCCCTTGAACTGCTGTTCCCCTTGCCTAACGCTTTCGAAATAGCACTTCTTTGAGCAATACTTGCCGGCGTCAGCTCTTTTGTTTCCCCTTGGGCGAGTAATTGACATTCCGCATCTCAAGCACGAACGAGGCTTACGCACGGTCTCCAAAAAGCACTTCCTAGAGCAATACTTGGCTTTGTCCCTGATCTTCTGCTTGCAAACAATTTCAACGCCGCATCTTTCGCAGCACCTCGGATTCCCTTCCGACATAGCCACCTCCTATGGGTGGCTCTATTGTACGTCCGTACAGTCGCCTACAAATCCCCCTATTGCCCCTGCTCTTGCCTAGTTTTCCGTGCATGGCATCGGTAGCACAACGTCTGCCCGTTGGCCACGTCGTACCGTGCCCCACCTCGTGCGATCGGCACCACATGGTCGGCGTGGGCCTCACGCTTCTCTGTGCACAGCCGACCACAACCAGGCTGTTGGCACTGCCATGCGTCCCTTGTCAGCACGGCCAGCCGCCACGCCCGGTGTGCGGCGTCGCAGTAGCCACGCTGATGGGCGTTGGGCCGGGCCGACTCGTCCCGTCTGTAGAAACGCATCCTCACGGGCTGGTGTGCGGGTATACGGGTTGGCATCACATGCCTGCGGCTTCCACGAATGCGGCATCAATGGCGGCGGCGTCCATGCCGAACGTAGCAGCCATCTGGGCGAGCATGCTGCTGCTACGGTGGACGACTGGGCTGTACTCCCACTCTATCTCGGTCTGCTCCCTGACTCCGTCTGGCAACAAGGCAATTGCTCCAGCAACTTGTTCTGGCGTGATGTTGTGTTTCACGAGCCACAATCTAATTTGCACTGCAGTTACTGAGTCCGGGACAACTGGAAGCGACGACTGGTTTTGGCCAATGCACTTCCCGGAGTCGTCATAGACGTTCCATGTCTGCAGGCCGTCAACGATACCAACGTATTCAGTTTTCATGGAGTCATCCTAGCCCATGGCATGCCAGCAGCTATTGACAAAGATGAAGTCGAAGTGACTAAATCCGAGTTGCTGACAGCTTGAGCGCCTTGCTTTAATGCGGCGGACAAAATTCCAGTCACTGAAGACTTAGCAGCATACTGTCCCATGGTGGTCCCAACAACTATAAAAGCAACACCATAACGAGTTCCGGCGTTTAGTGTGTATGTTGTGGGATAACCACCAGTGGCAGAAAGTGATCTTTGATAAATAGTATTTGCGGCAGCAAATAAAGTCGTGTCTGAGTCTGTCCTTGCAACAAGGGTGGCTGTGGTTTCATCAAATGTGTACAAGCCAAAACGAGCCAACGTCAAAGAAGAAGACGCTGTGCCGGTAGCAAAAGATATCTTGCTGATTGTGGTTGTGATCAAAGGAGTAAAAAAAGCAAAATATATTGTTCCTGACGTAATGCTGGAGTTAGACGCCACTCCCTGTGCCGACGTGGCGTCAACTGACGTTGTGCTGTACCCAAGAGTCTGGAGCACTGCTGATTTGGTTGGTATATTGCTGCTGAGTTGCGCGTCGGGGAGTGTACCGGAGGTGATGTTGGAAGCGTTCAGCGCGTTAGTTGTGGCTGACGCAGCCAAGCCGCTTACGTCCCCAGAAGATATTGTGACAGCACCCGTCCGCCCTGCTACGCTCGTCACATTTGCCGACACAGTCCCGCTGGAAACACTGAGCCCAGAACCAACAATCACGCCTCCAAGGGAAGATGTGGTGGCATTTGGCAATGAGTACCCAGCCGGGTTGGTGCCGCTCGTCACGCGGCCCTTGGTGTCTACCGTCACGCTGGTGTAGGTGCCCGCCGTTGCCCCGCTGGCTGCGAGCGTTGCCGCGAAACTGCCCGTTCCGCTGCCGGTAACGTCCCCCGTGAGCGTGATTGTCTGGTCGCCGGTATTGGTTCCGCTGCTGGTGCCGCTGAACGTGCCCGACTGCGTCGCCAGCGTGCCCAGCCCGCTGATGTCGCTGGTGCTAAGCGTGACCGTGCCAGTTCTGCCGGCTACGCTGCTGACGGTTGGCGCCGTGTAGCCGCTCACGTCGGCCGTGGTCAGAGTTACCGCTCCGGTGCGGCCTGCAACTGACTGCACGGGGGCAGCTGCTGACGCGGCTGCATTAAACCCGCTGATGTCACTGGTCGTCAGCGTCACGGTGCCTGTCTTGCCAGCCACAGACGAAACCGGCGGCGACGTGTAACCCGAGATGTCCGACGTCGTGAGCGTGACGGTTCCGGTGCGACCCGCGACGCTAAACACTTGAGGAGCAACGTAGCCAGACACATCTGCGGTCGTGAGCGTGACGGTTCCGGTGCGACCGGCAACGCTGGTAACAGGTGGCGCGGTGTATCCGCTGACGTCGGCCGTAGTGAGCGTTACAGCACCTGTTCTGCCAGCCACCGAACTGACGGCCCCAGTGGCGCTCAGGGTGCCGTTGCCGGTCACGCTTAGGCCCGTTCCCACAATGATTCCGCCGATGGCCGTGGTCGTGGCCGGCGTGAGCGACGCAGGGTCGCCTTGCGGGCCTGTCGGCCCCTGCGGGCCGGTGCCGCCGCTGACAGTCGCCGTGGTGACGTTGTCGGTCACAGACACGCTGACGTTTGTGTCGTTGACGCTGACCGTCACCGGGTTCTGCGTTGTCGTGACGTCTACGCTCATGCCACCACCTCGATCTTGCCGTCCAGCTGCGTGCTCTGCACGGCGCCGGGGAACGTCGTGACCATCCGCCAGCCGTAGGTGCCCACCGGCAGGGCTGCCGTCTGCACCTCCGTCAGGGCGATTGCCGCCGTGGCGACGGTCCCCGAGAACGTCAGCGTGGTGCTCATGGCCGAGACCGTGTTGCCAGTCACCAGGCTGTAGACCGTGCTGGCGGCCGTGTAGCCGGTCGTGGCCTGGGCAACACGCACGCTGGCCCCCAGCTCGTCGCCGGAGCGAACTTGAAAGTTGAGCGTGCCGGGTAGCTGGCTGAATGTGCCCATCAGTTTGTGCCCTTGTGCTCGGGGTAGCGATCAACCGCGTGCTGCAACTCTCGCTGCCCAATGGCGATCTCTTGCAGCGTCTGCTGGCTGGCCTTCTGCGTCTCCTCGATCCCTTCAAGCGTTTTTTGCGTGGTCTGGAGGAACTCAACGTGTCCTTGCACGACCGGCTCGACAACCGTTTTGTTGAGGCTGATGGCGGCGTCTCGGACCAGCCACAGAACAACGGCTAGCACCAAGACAGGCACGCCGAAACGCTCGCCAATCCGCACGAAGGAGTCGGTGATGGTGGTGTTTTCGCTCATGGTGTCAGGCTCCGCTTGAAACCCATCATCAGCACCTTGTTCTTGTGATTTTCCCGATACCACTCGGCCAGAATGTGGATGATCTCTTGGATGATGCTGCCAAGAATCAGCGTCAGGATGATGCCCATCTGCACTTCCCGGTGCTCGTCGGCCTCGATCAGTTCCACCGCTGGCATCGTCACCTCGTCGCTCTCGGGCCACCGCTTCACGGCCCGCCTGGTCAGCCGGTTGATACGCCACCGCCCGACAGCGTGCTTTTTGCCGCCCATCTCACGCCAAACGTGATCTTCCAGTTGGTCGAGATTCATCGGCCGGCTCCGTCGTGCAGGAGAACCCAAACGATGATCCCGACGTACCCGCCGAGCACGCCGACGACGATGCCTGCGATAAAGCAGAGTGCGTGTGTCATTTGCAGGTTCCTGTGGTGCATGCCTTGGCCGCTTTGCAGACAGGGCAGGGGATGATCGCCAGACCGTCACCGCTCAGCACCTTGCCGCTGCCACCGCATCGCGGGCAGATCGCCGGCTTCGGGAGCGGCGCCGGCTCGGGGGCGGGCGTCGGCGTTTGCACGCGGGCGAACTCGCGGGCCGTCTCGCAGGCCAGATCGGCGGTAACGCTGGCCGTGTCCGGCGTCGCCTGCATGGCAACGGCCAGAACAAACGCACCGGCAACGAGCGTCGCGGTCCTCATAGGATGCCCCCTGTCCAGTCGGGGAGCGATCGGGCCTTGAAACCGTCGAAGCCCGCCAGGGCGAACGAGTCCTCACCCGACAGCATGCGAGTGCAGACCGAGAAATCGACCCAGCCGCCAGAACGCTGGAACTGCACCGGCAGCGTGGTGTCGACGCTCCCCGAGTAGCAGTCGCCCCAGCTGTTTTCAATGAACAGCTGTGGCTTCGGCTTCCACCGCACGCCGCAGGCCATTTGACAATGCGACCAAGACCCCATGGGGGTTAAAGCGCCGTCCCTGAGCGTCATTGAAAAGCCAATTCCGGCACAAATGGCGATCGGGTAGGCATTCTGGATCGCCACGGCCGCCTGTTCGGCAGTCGTGCAGAGCGTGACAGACGCGACCTTGTGCTGGGCCGCAAACGGCTCAAGGTCGTCGGGCACGCCCGACCGGCCCCATGCCTTTTCCAACTGGCCGGTAGACGCAGAAAACTTCTTCCCGCCGTAGTCCTGGCCGAGGTGGAGCGTGCCGAACTGCGTCACAGCCTTGGCAGCGGCTCCGCCGTAGCTGCCGTCCCCGCCATTGTTCGTCTTGTTGCCACGGGCCTCGACGCGGCTGAACCCGTAGACGCTGGCCTGCAGCGTGTCGCCGCCGTAGCTCTCCGACTCGCCACGGCAGACGATGTCGCACGCGGCCAGCATGTCCACCGCCAGGCTCCAGCCCCAGCCAACGCAGCTACCGATCTCTTGGGCGCCACGCTTCCATCCGGGGTTCATCTTGAGCAGGGCATGGCCCAGAAACACGTCACGCGACTCGTCCAGAACGAGATCCCGGCCGGCGGTCGCCAGCGTCGGGAACGGCAGCGACGCCACGAACCGCTCGGTGGCGGCCGGGTTGGGCTGATAGCCAAAAAGGGGCAGAACGGCCATGTTCACCCCTTCCCAGCGCCGCACCATGACAGCGCGTTGCAAAGATCGACGTATTGGCGACGCAGTTCCGGCGTGACCGGCCGGACATCAAGGCCCAGAACGCCCGAGAACGCCTTTTCTGTGGCCTCAGACAGACCGGGGTACTTGCCAGCGGCGTTGTCCCCGAGTCGGCGCCACGCGATCCGTAAGGCGACCATGTTGAACAGCCGGAGGGCTCGCGTGTCGCTGAAGACAACTTCGGTGTCGGTTGCGTCGCCGTTGACCGTCTTGGCGGCCTTGGCCCACACTTCGGCCCACAGAGCGCGATCGACCGCGCTGGCTCTGAGCATGATCCGGTGGACGTCAGCGACTGCGGCTTGCATGTCGGCACTCGGGACGACGACGGGGGACGGTGCGGGCTTGGTCTCGGGCTGTGCAGGAACGCCAAAAGCCGCGACGGCGGCCAGCACCAGCGACAGGATGATCTTGTGCGTGTCGGTCATGCCGGCGGCGCCTTGGGCTTAAGGATGTGATCGAGCAGCTGCTGGCAGAGGG
>Ga0207954_1000105_pt1 | contig 24798 bp, 37 predicted proteins | sample CryBogmetaGMA0M_FD_184547 | JGI IMG/M metagenome (GOLD analysis project Ga0207954, IMG submission 184547) | Freshwater microbial communities from Crystal Bog, Wisconsin, USA - MA0M (SPAdes) | ecosystem: Environmental > Aquatic > Freshwater > Lake | place: Crystal Bog, Wisconsin, USA | collected... | reverse complement strand
ACGCCGCACTTGTGGATGAGGTCTAGGTAGAAGAATTCTCGTTCTACCGGATCGCTCGGAATTCTCATGGTGTTAGTGCCAAGTTCTCATGGTCAGCAATGTAACTTGCGGCTTTAGGTCCCGTGAGATTACCAGTATCTTTCGGGTTTACGCCAACAGATTCTCCGCGAACCGATTGGGCAACTTTCCCGGCAAGTGCTGCCTGCATATTAATGTTCTGGAAGTTGCCACCCCAGATAGCCGCATCGCCTGGGCGAGCCTCTTTGACTTCTGGCTCTTCAGGAATCTGATGCTGATGGTAACCGGATTGGGTGTCACCAGAGCGGGTGGACTTGATGTCTGACATCTTGAAGTCTTGGGCGAGACCTTTGAGTTGACGGTCAGCCTGTTTGGTTTTATCTGATTTGAGTGCAACTGGTTTTAGAAAAACCATATTGAGTTCTGCTGTGCAGAATTTGATAGGGCATTCTGCTTCGTATGATTCGAAGAGGCCGTGAGACGCGCAAAGATAGTCGTGGAGTACGCTCATGATTCGTCCAAAGTAGGATAAGAGTAATCGTGACGATTACGGGGGCCGATAGATAGTTTGAATCCGTCAGGGGACTTGACGATCCCCATGTGCGAGAAGATAGCAGGTTCTGCAACCTTGCGGTAGTCAACGTATTGGGTCTGGTCTTTGCGTCTCATGACCTTGACCCGACCTTCGCGCCACGCTTGGTAGGCGGATGAGACCCGACGTTGGGTGGTCTCACTCATAGGTGCGTTTTCGTAGATGAACACGTCAGCCAGAAATTCTCTTGAGATACCACAGAGGTCAGCAAACTTCTGAAGAGAGATACCGCGCTCCTTATCTTTAAGGAGTCTACCAACCAAGATCTTGAGTTCTTGTTTAGGAATTACGGTATTCAAACTTGTAGCCCTTGTCTTGCAAGAACATCAGGAAGTCCCATTCACCAAATACATTATCACACTCTTCTGCCGTGCTTCTGATGGCAATAGATTTGTGGCCGATTAATTTTCTGCTGGGTGCGTGATGACCGACCAGCCGCTCTAGGTCAATGCCATCGTGCAGGCCTGGACCCATGTACTCAATTGAGAAGTGCATGGCAATTTTCAACGGCGCGAACCGCACACCGACAGATTCCAATTGAGGTCGCAACAAACCTGAGAGCTGAACATCTTCGTTGATGAACGGCTGCTGGTTGTACAACTTGTGAACGATGCCGTGCTTAGACGGTGCTTCCAAGAACTTGCGGCTACGCAGGGAGAACCCGCCGTTCTGCACAACGATGGGGTCTTTCACATGAACCCACGAGAAGTGGAACATGGCTTGGTCGCCCAGGATGCCCATGTGAGTAGGTGCGCCCACATAGTCGTACTCGTAGTACTCACCCGTGAAGTTCTCACCGTTGATGACCCATCCATCGTCTTGCACAACCAAGCAGTATTCAGTGTCGATGTAATGCTGGAGGCAGTACATACAGAACATCGAGTATTGGAAGTAATCCAGCGGTGCTGTTTGTTTCCAACCGATATGGTCTGGCAAGGAAGGAGGTCTTTCAAGAGAGATCAGCAGACCCCGGCTTCCGGGCAACTGAGTCAGACTCTCAACAATACTTGGGATAGCGGCAGCACCATCTGTATGGCCGTGGATAGATACGATTGTGAGATCAGTGTGTAGAGCCACCGTACATCCCGATTTTCTTGAGGTAGTTGGATACGTTACGTCCAGCAGCGATCTGTTCTGGCGTTTGGTTCTCTTGGGCATGAGAGATTTCTTTTGTCAATCTCATGGCAATCAATCGGGGTTGAACTTGCTCGGCATAAGCAACAGCGGCCAGCGCACTGGCAATAACTCTATCATCTTTGCCGCGCCCAGGCGCACCGATAAACCCGCCCTCACGAACAATGCCTTTCATCTCGTCTAGCAGGTCCATAGACTTGATGTCCATCAACCCACGTTCGAAGTAATCCTTCATGTAGGTCAGCATCCGCTCTTTGGTCTGACTCGTAGTCAAGAAGCCAATAGAGTTGGATAACCCGGACATCGTATCGTTACGACGCCAGATGTAGTTCTGCATGGAACCCAGCACATCCATGATTCCGTGACCGGCAGTACCTTGCGCGGCAGCAAGACGTTTGAGGTTACGCATCTCGTTGATGACCGCCTGACCGGGACCGTTGACTTCCAAGTTCAGAGTTGAGTTCTTGTACGCACCGGCAAGGTGGGCAATCACCCATGCAAACTGGTAGGTGTTCATCTCACTGGTCGCAAACTCCGCAACCTGTTCCATGCCATTCGCATAGACGCGGAACACTTGGATAGAAAATCGGTCTGCCCAATCGGATGATCCATAAGCAGGGTCAGCACCAATGACGTAGTAGGCAGTGTCAATGGGTTGCTCCCAAACCTTCAACGTCCCCAACTTCTCTGTGGACTTCAAGACATCAGTGTCTTGGAACATTGCCCCAAAAGCATAGCGGAAACATTCCGGATGTAGTTGCCGAGATTTCTTGGCAGCGTCAGTACACCGGGAGTTTGAGAAGAAGCTCGTACCAGTCATCACGAATGCGTAGTCTTCCGTAGGAGGAAACTCCTGGTACATCAGCGCATCGTCCTTGATCCCCTCGTGGAGTTTCCACCTCCACCACGCCATCTGCCTGCTGTTGATCTCCACCCCGTACAACTTCTTGATGTCCTTCACCCACTCTTTCTCTTCCCCAGTTAATTTACCGTCCCAATAAACTTTATAAACATCCGTCTCTGCTTCTACAGAATAAAGTTCATTTCTCCACCAACCACAGAATATAGCCCTCTGAGTTCTAGCCTTCTTAGCAGTGACATACATATCGTGGAACATATTAAATCCACGAGCAGTACTCTCAAATAAATACAATCTCTGAGGATTTGTCTCGGCAAGAGAAGCCAAGAGAGACGCTAGGCCCTCCTCGTCTCCCCAACTGGATGTCTCAGTACCATGAAGGTACGTTATCGCCTTACCGCGCCCCAGAGACCCCTTAGAACGCAATCCAGCCACCTGATAAAACAACCGACTGCGGTTCTTCAACGAGATGTGGTTTCTGTTGTGAGCAATAACAGGTACTTTATATTCTCTAGGTAACCCATCTATATACATAGACAAGGTACTTCGGAACATATCCCTGTTCTCTTCCGTATCTGTCGTTAATGTACCCTGTAATCCAGGATGTACAAAATGCCAGTAAAGATCTAATGCCAAAGAGATAGTAGTTATCCCTAACTGTCTACCCTTTAATATCACAAAGAAATGAATATCATCCTGTAGACCCTTAGCTATCTCATCCATAATATATGTCTGAGTACCTAATAACCTATCCATCTTCCTGAGACCATGTTCCTTAGTCTCTATTTTAAGTTCACTACAGAACTTGTAGAACTGAGCCAGATTAAATGACATGAATTTTTCTTGGGGGGGAGAACGGTTGGGTGCACGCACACACGGGGGTCATGTCCCACCGCATCGGGCCGGGGTGTGGGCGGATGGTAGCACGGTGTCGGGTTGGCGTCCCAGCCCATGCCAGCGTCAAGGTGCGAGCGTATGCGTGGAGCGGCAGCTAGTGCGAGCGTAGAGCGTAGAGGGTGGAGGGTAGGGGACCGGGACCATTGACGGGAAAGATGTGGCACGCACTATGCCAATACCCCAGTGATGTGTCGGACAGTACAAATACAGTACACACACTCTATATATGTATATAGGATGATCAGTACACCTACTGTACACCTACTGTATGGATGTACATTAGGGAAACCACCTATAAAAAAAAATAGATTATCTGTTGACAGAACATAATCGGTAGGTTAATATGTACTCACTGTCTTAGATCAAGACAGATTATCTTATAGAGGAAACATCATGTTCAAGTTTGCAAACGGATGGTTGATTGGTTGTGCAGTGATCTTGGTCGCTGACATCGTTTTCCTGTTCTCTCTCGCAATCTAATCATATTTAGGGGTACACAATGGCTAAGCCAAAACTGTCTGTTATCACATCATCCATTCGGATCAGCGTCACATCCAAACTTGACGGAATCCGTTCGTGGAGTCTGCAAGCTTTAGAAACTTGTCCGGGTTCTATCGGGTCGGATGGTCAACTAGTAGCTGCCTGTAGCGGATGCTACGCCACAACGGGAAACTACGTTTTCGACAATGTTAAAGAACCACGCTTGCATAATCGTGAGGATTGGAAGCGTGCCGAATGGGTCTCTGACATGGTCTCAAGCTTGAACAAAGACAGATACTTCCGTTGGTTCGACAGTGGCGATATGTACGATCTGAAGCTTGCCAAAAAGATCCTGTCCGTCATGGAATCCACGCCATGGGTTAGCCATTGGTTACCAACCCGGATGATGAAATTCAAGAAGTTTCACGCTGTACTTGCGGCCATGCAAGCATTGCCGAACGTCATGGTCCGGTTTTCATCCGACAGTGTATTCGGTGAGTACGATTCACGTCATGGTTCTGTGATCGTGCCAGATCCGCAGTCAGTGCCAGAGGGGACCAAACTTTGCGAAGCCTATCAACATGGCGGGAAGTGCAATGGTTGCCGCGCGTGCTACAGCAAGGATATCGACGTGATCGCCTATCCAGCACATGGTCGCAAGATGGATAAGGTAATCCGTATCGCACTAGCGGCCTGATCGTATGACACTAGTGCAATCCTACCTTGTGATGATATTATGGGTTGCACTAGCTGTCGTGTACACTATATTATTCGACTACCTACTTAATCTTATCTGGAGTCCACTATGATCAATTATGATCTTCCGTTTATGAATGACGCTGGCGTTTTCTACCTGCCAGAGACCAAGAAATACTTTACGTTTCGTCCTACTACTGACTCGTGGGCGTTGAAGCACGAGCTTATTCACGCCATCGACGTATTGGATGGGGTCAGGTTTGGCGTTGTGCGAAACACCGTGGCCTATGTTGCCACTGATGAGGATCAGTACGGGAACCCCATTCTTGATCGCTGGTCGATCACGAAGCGTAAGGTTCTATCCAAACCTTGCACGTAATGTGTTGACGGGGTGATAATCTCACCCCATAATCTCTTCACCCTTTATCTTATCGGAGCATTATCATGTCAGTAACGCAAGCAATCAAGACAGCATCATCCCATGTCCGGATGTTCCGGTCTGGACGACAGTGGATTGTCGTGTCCCCATATTACCGCGATCAGTTGGATGGTCCGACCACGCATTCACTGCCATCAGACTACTGGGCAACCCGTCGTTTAATGACAACGATACGGGCCAGGGTTGCGTTAACCCTTTTGGGATTCGGACCTGAGTGGACCGATATCGAGGACATCGGAGACATCCGATCGGTGGTCTCTAACGTCGTGCGCCAACATAAGTCGGCCACACAATGACACCCAGCGCCGAGGACATCCTGGATATGCTGCTGGACGGTGACCCCATCGTCTGGCACATCTCACGGGAAGGTAACGACATCCGCGTCGTTGCCACAATGCCTGACGGAACATCGAGACCCATAGCAGTCCCCATATCAGCCCCTACAAGCGATTCTGACTCGTGCGTGTAGGGTAGCCTACCCTGAACCCTTTTCGCCTCACCTAGAGGCTTCTATCGCCCCTTTTGGGGTATCAACTGGAGTGTGTGTATGTTTTACGAAGAATTACAGGCCAAGATCGCCGATCTTCAGGCGCAAGCAGCCCGTGTGAAAGAAGAGGAGAAAGAACAGGCCATCGGTATGGCCCGGACGATGATCAGTGCTTACGGGATAACGGCTAAGGACCTGGGACTAGACAAGGCCCCTAAGGTCAAGACAGGCCCCAAACCTGGGAACAAAGTAGCGGCCAAGTACAGAGACCCCCGGTCTGGCGCCACATGGTCAGGACGCGGCAAAACCCCTAAGTGGATCAACGGAGCCGATAGGTCCCAATACGCTATCTAACCCGCATAGAGCCTAGGTTCCGGGTCCGGGTGATCCGGAATCTAGTCCCGTAAAATCAGGAATCTTATATTATGAATCCCAATATTATATTGCAAGCATTGTTGGTATCAACATTCTCGGCAGGCATTGTTGGTGCAGCCGTGGGTGACCGCGTGTTGTGTGCTATCGGCCTGCTGACAGCATTCGGATGTGCCGTCTTACTGATGTCGAGGGACGAAGAATGAAGGGGAGCTGGATCATCAAGGAAGTGTATTTCGAGGATGGTTTTCCCAAGATCATCCGAGATCTCAAACCTGAGACCCCCGATGTCACCCCCGATGACCGGGGAAGTACCGGGGAAGTACCGGGGAAGTTGAAGCCGGTAGGTAAGTTTGCCCAGTTCACGGATGGAATCTGGCGTGAAGTGACTGATGGATCACCCGGAGTCTTTCTTTATCAAAGAGAAGAGAAATGAATGACTATCAATTGATGCAGATATGGCGTGGTATTAAATACCCCCAGAAAGAAGTAGAGCAGAGAGTTCTGGAATTCGGTAAGCAGGTCATGCACGAGTCATCCGATCACTACTACCAGCTCGGCAGGCAGGAAGCCTTCCATGCGATGAAGCCTGTACTCCTGAAGGCATTGAGTGCCTTGGACTCTGCTCACTACATTCTGATGATCCAGCCCGTGACACCACGGGAAGAGGCAGTAGCAGTAGATGATGCTATCAAGCACCTGAGTTCAATCCTGGAGGTTCTATGACCCCTGATTGCTTTCCCAGCAGACTGGAATACCTCGACTGGGTACACACTGCCCGGATGCATCCACCAGCCCCAGGCCACGAGTATTGTGAAGACTGTACGTTTGAGTATCAGAGTGAAATGATCAGGCAAGGTAGATGTCAGTATCCTGGGACTACGTTCAAGCAGTGGGGAGAGGGTCGAGACCTCGCCATCGTTGGACGAAGACCACACCATGTCGTGTCCAAGATGAAGCAGATTGCAATTTATGGGTTAGGATAGAGTTTGTTCGTTGTGTTCTCCTCTCGGTCTGTGAGACCGTTAAGCCCAGTCCTTGTACTGGGTTTTTTTTTGTGTTAGGGTTTACCCGTTGTGGTCGTACGCAACTAGAAGACTCCTTACTCATGCGTCGCCTCTATACGAGGGTACGACCGGCGCAGCAGTAAGGGGTTTTTTTTTGCAGGCCAGGACCGCACTCCTCGCGCAGAAGTGGGCCTAGATGGGCCGCAGGGAAGGAAACATCGGCCAGGGAGTACCACCCCTTGCGAGCCGCGCAGCGTTCCAGAGCGACTGCAAAAGTGTCGAACCTCCTGGGTGGTCTCAGGCTCGGCATGATTGAATCTGGCGTCAAGCGAGCACTGGCAGAGTTCGAAGAGTGACCCTGCGGGTGGGGTGGTTGCCTTACCACCTTGGAGGTTCTTTTGTCCGGAATATCTGACAGGAGAACAGCCACCGTTAACCACCGACAAGCACCGTTAAGCACCGTTAACGGACACAGTTGACAGACTGTTTTATCTGTGATCTAGTTCAGTCTCTCTCGTTAATCTTATCTATAGGTGATCTATGAAACTGTGTATTCAGTGCAAACATCTTATGCCCCGTGAGGGCGACCCAGAGTACGCTCTAGCTCGGTGTGGTGCGTTCTTCACCATCCATCCCGTCTCTGGCTCCAAAATCTATTCCTACGCCTACAACCAACGGATGTTCAGCGAAGGTAAGTGCGGCTTGCCTGCTGCCTTTTTTGATCTTATCGAGGTGCACACAGATGAGTGAACCTGTTGCGTGGAGGTGGGGGATTCCTGGTCTGAAGGGGTACATCCATTGGAGGTACTCTCTCAAAAAGACCAAGGACAACGCAGAACCTCTGTATGTTGTCCTACCTCGTCTTACTCCTCTCCCAGAGAAGCAGGTGGACGTTATCATTGCGAAGATGTTTCGGGGTCCACAGGATTTTAATTATCAGCAACTTCGTTTTTTTGCTCAAACTATCCAATATAATATGGAGAAGATCAATCGTGGATGAATTTAGCCCAGAAATCCGTAACTCTGCTTGGTGGTCGGGAGACAGCCGTATGGCCGCTAATGGCCGTGCAGCAGAAGCTATCCTTATCAAGCAAGGCAGGGTTACCCCTGAAGACATCTCCGATAAGGAGAACGTCAAGATGGGTCACGTCATGCAACCCGTGATCGGCAGGCTCGTGCAGGACCGTCTGCAAGTGGAGCTGAAGGACGCTGACTATGCGATGACACATCCGAAAGAACCCTGGCTTAGAAGTCACTTCGACTTCATTGCCGCCGATGGAAGTTTCCTGGTTGAAGCCAAGAACTACAACGGATCACAAAGACGAAAGTTCGATGAATCCGGGATCATGCCAGATGCCGACAGAGTGCAGTGCATCCACGAGGCTACCGTTCACGGTATCAGCAAGGTTTATCTCGCAGTGCTATTGGGAGGCCAGGAGCTACAAGTAATCCCGGTAGATGTAACCCCTGACATGATGCTCGACCACGTTAAGTGGTGCGCTAAATGGTGGGGCTATGTTGCCAGCAAGACAGAACCTGAACCTGAAACTATCGAGCAGGCCAGACTTCTGTTCCCAACTTCTGAGGCGTCTGTAGCTACTGCTAACGCTGAACTTGAATCTATCCTTGCTAGGCTTTCTAGCCTTACAGAACAGCGTAAGAGCATTGAGGATGCAGAGGAGCAGCACAAGTTAGCAGTGATGCGTTTCCTCCGCGACAGGGACGTTTTGACCTCTGTTGATGGTAGTGTTCTGGCAACTTGGAAGTCAGCTAAAGGCAGCAGGAAGTTTGATGCCACTGCTTTCAAGGAAGCCTATCCTCAGATGTACGATCAGTTTGTCCGGGAGGTTCCCGGATCTAGAAGGTTCCTTATCAAATGAATGAAGAGTCAGTCAATGACGATGATGTTTGGCATCTATATCGCGCTCTAGCGATGGCCGCATTTATCATCAAACGAGAGAATCCATACCATCATCAAAGCAAGCAGATGATTAGGGACTCAGCTTCTGAATATGCCAATCTTATGTTAGAGGGACTTGAACATGAGCCAGTTAATAACCGTTGATCAAATTCAGACGATGGCTAATGCTGTCGTTAAATCACAACTATTTGGGATGAAGACAGTAGAGCAGGCAACTGCTCTGATGCTGATCGCCCAGGCAGAGGGCTATCATCCTGCTCTCGCCGCTCGTGACTATCACATCATCCAAGGTCGGCCAACCCTCAAAGCAGAAACCATGATGGCGCGGTTTCAGCAGCAGGGGGGCAAGGTCGAGTGGAACGTGCTCACTAACGAAGAGGTGACTGCCACTTTTAGTCATCCATCCGGTGGATCGGCAAAGATCACCTGGACCATCGAGATGGCGAGGTCAGCAAAGTTGGCTGACAAAGAAAACTGGAAAGCATATCCACGCGCCATGATGCGAGCAAGGGTTGTATCGGAAGGTATCAGGACGGTCTTCCCAGGCGTTGTGCTGGGCGTCTACACACCTGAGGAAGTTCAGGACATACCTACACAACCACAGGTCAAAGACATGGGTTCTGCAGTCTTTGTAGAACCTTCTGCAAACGATTCTGCAGAAGCGCAGAAGCCTGACCATCCCTTTTCACTCTTTCTCTCAGATGGAAGTGTTTACAAAGGCTACCCGGATTTCCCCGAGTACATGGAAGGCATTAGGTCTATGGTTGCGAAGATAACCAATTCTTCGAAGTTCACTGAAGAGGAAAAGAAGCAGAAGATCACCTCTCTGTTGACTGCTAACAGTAAGCAGATAGATTCCCTGCCTGCTCTGGCTAAAGTTCAGTTGAAGGGTGCACTTATCGGGGAGGGATCGAACCTCCCAAACGCAATACGGGAACCGTCCGACCCGGAGATATCAGAGGAACTGTGAGCGGTTTCCATCGTATAGGTCAGATCAACATCAGAGGTTTTCATGAGTTACGACAAAAAAGAATATCCAGTGACCCCCGGCAAAACAATTCTTTTCTCGAAAGATCCCTCCCAAAAGAAGAACCCTAATTCTCCTGACTGGGATGGTGATTTAGTTCTCACCAGATCGTATACCGAAGGTCAAACCCTCAAACTATCTATCTGGAAGTCTATGGCTAGGAACGGGAAAGAGTACTTCACCGTTAAAGAAAATACCTACTTCAAAGACAAGGAGCTGACTGATAACGCTCCCAAGGAAGTGCCTGCTTCTTACAAGCCTTATGGCGGGACATTCAAGAAGCCGGTGGATGACGATAGCGACGTTCCTTTTTGATGACTCCTACCCAGAGGTCTTTAGAGTACCTGCGTGAGCAAGGCTATCTCTGCGCCATAGTCGAGAAGTGGAATCCACACGCTCGGATACGGCAGGATCTCTGGGGTTGGTGCGATATTTTGGCTATCCGCAAGAACGAGGTTCTGGCAGTCCAGGTCACTGCATCTGGAGTGTCAGACCGTATCAAGAAGATCACTGCATCTGAGACGGTAGGGCCGGTCAGAGAGGCGGGGATCAGGATAGAAGTACACGGGTGGCGGAAGAACTCCGCCGGTAAATATGTAATGAGGATTGAGGATATATCGTGACTAGTCTATTTGTAGCCACACCTATGTACGGTGGGATGTGCACAGGTTTCTATCTGCAATCAATGCTATCACTGGTAGCTACCGCCAAGGCAGCAGAGGTGGAAGTCTCTTGCAGCTTCATGTTCAACGAGAGCCTGATCCAGCGAGCCAGGAACGGTCTTGCACACCAGTTCTTGAAGACCAACTGCACTCACCTGATGTTCATCGACGCTGACATCCGGTTTGATGCCAACGACATCCTGTCAATGGTTGCAGCAGATAAGGACATCATCTGTGGTCTCTATCCCAAGAAAGAGATCAACTGGCATCAGGTAGCACTATCCGCTGCTGCTGGTGTTCCGGTTGACCAGCTCAAGAACCACACGGGTGCGATGGTGGTAAACCTAGTGGGACAGGAAGGGGAAGTTATTGTTCCTCAGAGTGAGCCTCTGGAGATCGTCAACGGCGGGACTGGGTTCATGCTTATCAAGCGTGACGTATTCGTTGGTCTGAAGCCATTTGTAGCCACCTATCACAACGATGTGCTGGACACGGCAGGTGAGTTCAAACCGGACTTAATGCACGAGTACTTTCCCGTGATGGTGGAGAATTCTAGACTGCTCTCGGAGGACTTCGCGTTTTGCACAATTGCAAGAAAGCAGGGGTATAACATCTATGCCGCACCCTGGGTACGCCTGGGACATTACGGCAGCTACCTTTTCGAAGGTTCCCTAATCCCCGCACCTTAACGGAGTTTGTTATGAAAGATCAGATACTTGACGCAATCGGTGGTTCAGAGCCTGTTGATGCGCTGAACTCACTTTTCTCTGTTGCGTTCCTCGTCGCCAAGGCTTCCAACATCAACGAGTTCACCTTGGGAAGCCTCTTCTCCTCCACTATGGACGCCCTGTTCCAAGCGCATGAGGAAGATGACGACGAAGAGGACGAAGAAGAGGAAGAGGAAGAAGAAGAAGAGATCGACGAACAAACCGTCTGATCCTTATTTCTTAGCCGTTCTGGCAGATCTGCGGAAGGCTGAGGCAGTTGGGTAACCCTTCTGCCCCGGCCTTTTCGCAGGAAGTCCAAGTTTTCTACGCCGGTTTATGTTGTAGTACAAACCCTGCTTCTTCATACTTAATCCTTAAAACTTCTGGGTTGACATAAGCCACAGTACCAGTGATCAGGCGATCACCCAACACCGGCTCTCCCTTCTCTAGCATCACCACCGAGTTTGTAAACTCCAGACGCTTGACCTGATGGTTAGTCTTGGTCTGTGCGTTGACAGCCGCTATAAAGCCCGAGAAGAAGCGTATAGCGTTATTCCCATACCCAGGCATCCACATCGTGTGGAAGTCCTCTACAACGTACAAACCGCCGTTGTTGAGCTTGGGCCACCAGACGTTCCAGTTCTCGATGATATCGTCTGACTGGTGAGATCCATCGTCAATGATGATATCAAATGTGCTATCAATCTGAGTTGTCTTGGAATCACCAACGATTACTTCAATACGCTCATCCTCAAACTTGAGGTCAGCGCACTTAGGGTCTACGTCAATGCCGTAGATCTTCTCGGCATTCCAAAAGTACTGCGCCCACGTTTCTAGTGAGCCACCGTTCTGGACGCCGATCTCTAGGATTTTGACCTGAGTGTCTTGTAGGTAGAAAAACCTGTCGTCATAAAAGTCTAGATACGATGACCACTTGTCAGAAACTTTACCTGTTTTCTGACGATGAATAGTTGCTAACGACATCCCCATCTTCTCCTGGCTGCTTTCCCGCGCTCCCCCGTCCACCCTCTTGAACGGGCGCAGAAACTTTTGTGGCGCGGTCCTGACTTGGTAGGAGCTTGCAGGTTAGATCCCGCAGCACGAGCCTTGGCTCTGCCCTTGGCAGTCAGTCCAGCACCACGGCTGGCAGGCAACTTCTCTCCCCTGCCAACGCTTAAATTTGGAAACTTCTTGCTCACAGTGTACTCACATCAATGAGTGACCCCCGAAAGTCAATGATACCCTCTGAATGTTTGCTTACCAACTCAGGCCACAACAACTTGTTGTCCTTCATGGTCAGCACAGCAAAGCCAGACCGCCAGTTGACCGGACTGTCTTCCAAGTAATCCAAGAACTGGGGGCCATCTATCTCTGCCAACGTGCCGGTATCCACACCCCACCTCGTGCCTTTGTAGTCACCAAACGGCGTGACTTTGAGCGAATGCAGGTGGCCGGTGACGATGCTAGTTCCAGAGTTCACGGTGTTGTTGTGAGTGGCATGGATACCATTTTTGTATCTATGCTTGATCACCACATTGTCAGACAGCCAACAAGTCCAGCAGGGATGCCATTTCGGAAAATGATCTTTGAGATTTGTACCCTGCACATTCTCAAACTCTGGTGCAGCCTGGGCTAAACGGGTCTCAAAACGGCTATCGTGGTTCCCTAGAGGCCACACCAACTGAGTATGGTGTCTTGCCTTCTCACAAGCATCCTCAATCTCTTTCATGGCCTCCTGGCAGGCATCTAACTCCTGCTTGACGTTGGGCCTATGCGTCCAACCTATGCGTGGAAATCTAGATATAGATGCACCATCAAAGATGTCACCATTGGCAACCACAACGTGCGGTTTAAGGGTGCTTATCGCCCATAAGAGGCCCTTGAAAGCAGTTGTGCGAATCCCCGGCCAGAAATGTGCGTCTGAGAAGACTAGGGCTATCCCGTCTGTCAGACCGGCATGGTGTCTGGCCTTTTGTACATGGGACTTTATTCCTTGGCTGCTGAGTTCTACCTTCAGCCTTCCCTCTATTTGTCGCCTTCTGGTGTGAGCGTGTCGCTCAGAGATGCCTAATAATTTTGCCACCTTCATGGCACTGTTATGCTGACCCCATAACTCAAGAAATTCTTGATCAGAAATCATTGGCTTTGTTGCCATAATTCAGTCCCGTAGTACGGAACCTGTCAAATAGCACACAATTGTTACAGAAGATCCGCTTCTGCTTGTCTGCGTTTTAATAATCCGGGCAAGACCTTACCGCCACCCTTGCACCACTTGAGAAGCTCCACCTTGGCTTCTTCCCAGTTCTGCTCGTTAATTTTTTTCTTGAGTGTGGAGGTCTGTAATTTGCCAACACCCAGGTTGTAGCAGAAGTCGACTATGGCGTTAAGCCTTTTTGTGTCCGTTATTAGACCAGGACAGTGGCGCAAGGCTCCCGGTAAATATGTGTGCCTCAGTTCGTATTCCAATAGCGCCTGCGCTTCTGCCTGCGTCATTGGCGGGTCTTCCAGAGTCACCTTCTTTCCGTTGCTGTACCGAGTCGACCCGAAACCAATTGTGGGGATCGAGGCAGGACAGAGGTACGGCGACCCTCGGAAACCTTCGAAACGCTGGCATAACGCTACCGCTATAGATAGATCAAAGTCCACGCTTTGCCAGAGTCCTGTCGAGGAACCAGTAGTTCAACGTGCCAGATACCAAAGCAGAAAAGTCTGCGGACATCATTAGTTTGAAAACCTCGGCTGGATCAAGGCCGGTTCTCCATGAAGAATAGCCCATCCAGAGATGTACGCCCGACCAAACAAACAAGATCCAGTAAGTGACAACAGGGCGCACACTAGCAGACAGGGAAGCAGCCCATCCACCAGCAGCTTTAGCCATCTCAGTTTGAGATTCGATTGCTGCGTTAAACGCATTCATTACTCCTGCATCAACCGTAGCCTCGTGCTGTGCGCCGATCTCGGCCATTTTCTGCTGGCCTCTCTGCGCCTCTAGCTCGCACTGGCGGTTGAACATCTCTAGCTCATGACCGCGCTCGTTCTTCTTGTCTAGGAACTTCAGAACCTCTGGCGCTAGACGAAACACACCGCCTATGAGCGAACCAAAGATCCCACCGGACAAGAGTTCAAACATTACCTCATCCCCTCGCCGGGAGTGACGTACACGTTAGCCGTACCGGCAGCAGTGATGTAAGTGATAAATACGTTTGAACCAGAAGAACACTGAGGTCCACTCAAAACCAGAGACTCTGCTGGACGAATAGGAACACCGTAGTTGCCAGACGTAGCGTTGGCTACAGCAGCATTGTTTCCGGCAGTGGCAGAGATCCTGACGTAGACCGGCTGACCAGTAGATGCAACCTCGTGATTGACAAACAGGTACTGACCGCAGGGACTGTCAGCGTAGATGTTTGCACTCTGGTTGGTAGTGGTCCCAGACAGGACAAACGTCCTGCCCATAGGGTAGAAAGCGCCATTGATAGCCATTAGTAGATCCTCTTGCCTGCGCCGCTGGTAGGACTCTGCTTGGTGTCATACGGACCTTCGCAGAAAGGAATGATGGACCGGAAACCACCCTTGGGCAGTTGGCCTGGTTCCCAGCGGATCATGTCCCTGCTACCGTCACGCGGTAATTGTGGGCGCACAGATTTTGCAATCTGTTGGTTGATGTCATGGTCCCGTTGGTGGAGACGGCTCTTCATTTCGATACTCCTTGGCAACAATCGTTAGGTAACAGAAAACCACATAGATGCCAAGTGTTGCCACCCGCTCCCACGTTGGGTTCCACATTGTCCAGCATCCTAGACCACACGAGGTCAGCAGGGCTAGGACGGTAATAAGCCTGTCCGTCACCACGGTCAAGGCTAGTTTGATCAATTGAATGGCTTCCATATAGATTACTCATCGTCATCGTTCATAAAACCCGTACCCCAGTCAGAACCCTCGTCTTTCAGACGCAGAGCTTCCAACTTCAGCGCACGGTCGATAACCTTCATCTTAGCATCAAGACTGGCTTCCGGGTCAGAGATGGTCACGCGCAGCATATCTGCGATAGCCTTCTCCAACTCTGTGCTGATGCCACGCTTCTTACTCATTTCGTGGCCTCTCCAAACGCAGCGCCAGCCCTACCAACAGCAGGATATGCGTAACCAGTGATTGCGTTTTTTACCAACCTAGAAATCATTGATGTTTTTTCTTTAAGGCTAATTGGAGCAACGTAAATTTCGTTTAACTTTGATTTCAGTGCTTCAACGGCATTCCTGTCCATCAAGCCATAATTAACGGCACGTTCTCCCATAGACTCCATAGTGTCTCTTGCGCCAGACAAACTGCGTTCTGCTTTCCTAGCAATCAACTGGCTGACGGCATCAGCAAACTTTTCTTTGCCGCCAGGAGAGGATCTGATGGCTTCGCCCATAGCCTGCCACTCACTATCCTTGCTACCAAGAACAATTCTTTCAAACATACTTTCATCAGTGGTGTCTGCCAAAAGAGTTTGAACTTTTTTCTGAGCCTGATCTCTAATAGCAGCAGCTTCTTTGGTCAAGGGTTCAGCAACTTCTTTTGCGGTTTTCCTAAGTTCTTCTGCTTTGGTAGACGCTTCTTCTTTCAAATCTGCAGCTCGTCTCTCTACGGATTTTGCTCCAGATGTGATTTGCGCTTCTTGTTGCTGTCTAATGTCTTGAAGTTCTGGAGTGAATTTTTTTACTTTTTCTTCTGTTCTCTTCTCTATTCCTCTAACAGCAGATTCTCCTTGCGCCATTCTTCTTTGCGCGGCAATTTGTCCTTTTGCAGCAATAGACTCTGCTGCTCGTTGAGGCGCTTGGGGCAAGTTTGTCAGCCTTACGCCAAGTGCTTTTTGAAGTATATCAATTCTAGATTCTTGAGTATCTGCTTTCTTTAAATTTGAAGCAGCAGTTTCTAATGATTTCCTAAGGTTTTTAAACTCTTCTAATGCCAACCAGTCTCTGTTGGAATTCAAAACTTGTTCAATTTTCCCAGGGGTTGGTTTTCCAATTTGGTCTGCCAAAAACCCTTTTGCCAAACGATTGGCCTCTTCTTTTCCTACTACGGTCAACAGTTGGTCTGCCGTGACCGCACTACGGAAAGTTGATTGACCAAGTTCTGGCAACCGCTCTAAATAGTCACCAACATTAAACCCTTCTGGCTTGCCAGTAACTTTTGCACCAAGTCTGCTGAGAAATTCATTGATTGGCCCAGATCCTTTTCTATAAGCATCTTTATATGCCAAATAATATTTGCCAGAAAATTCGTCTAGAATTTTTTCAACGTACTTGGCAAGCCTGCCAGCAAGCTGTTGATCTATAGCATCAACACCTTCTGCTGGCAATCCAGATGCTCTGTCTTTTAAACGTCGCAAAGTTATTTCTAAAGCATCAGCAGAAACTTTAATAGGAACTTCTATTGCTTGACCGGCTTCGTTGACTCGACGTTCTACAGGGTTAATTTGTTTTAACAAATTGTCAATCTGACCAGAAGCCTTTGAATCTGTAACTCTTACAAATCCTGTTTTGGGATCTATTTTTTCTGCTTGTATTGCATTCAACGCTTCGTCGTAAGCGGAAGTGTTTCTGTAAGTAATTCCTTTTTCTTCTTGAGAGGAGACGTTCTGTTTCCATTTATCTCTAAATGGCTTTGAAAGATCTTCTCTTGCTTTGTTTAAATCAGTTAGCCTGCTGTCAAAAGAAGTTCTAATTTCTTTGCCAAGATTAGTTGGAAGAATAGGGTCTCCCAACAAACCGCCCTGGGCAGAACGGAATGGATCATATTTTGATTTAAATTCCGAAAGCCTTCTTTGTTGATTTTCAATTCTAATTTGAGATGTTGCAATCTTAATTTCAGAATCAATCAGCAATTGATCTGCTTCTTGTTGTGCTGAAAAAATTGCTGCTTGAGCATCGTTTTCCGCAAGTTGCCTAACCGATGCACTTTGATTGGCCGAGTTTTTCCTAATAATTGCAGCGCGTTTTGCACCCGCTTCAATTCTCAATCTTGCTTCACCCTGAGCGTTTGATCGCAAAGTGTCGGCAGCAGAATCAAACTGGCTGCGAAGATTGGCTATCCTCTTGTCCATGTCTGCCGTAATTTTTCCACCGGCATTCGTGGCTTCCTTGATAATTTTTTCCGCTTCTGATTCTAGTGCAGACGCACGTTGTTCTGCAATTTCATTTATGTTCTTGGCTTGGGTCTTAAATAAATTAGCAATTTCAATTTCTGCCGCACGAGAACGCTCTCCTCCTGCGCGAAGTTCAGAAGCCTTTTCTTGCAAAAACTTTTTGTTTGCACTGCTCAGTTTTTCAACCTCTGCTGCTGTGATCCCTTTTTCCTGAAGAAACTCGCCAAAAGTTCTAGCTGCTCTCATAGATGGCAGCATTCCAACTACCTTTCCAATTGTGCTTCCAAACATTTGAAAAGGAAGAGGGGCAACAATTGATCCCAAAATTCTTGCAGTTTCTTCTCCAACCCGTCCTGCGCCCATTTCTTTTGCTGCTTGAGCTGTAGACTCTCCAGCAACAGCAGTAAACGCACCGCCCAAACCAGATGCCATTCTTGATCCACGGAGTGCTTCACCCGTCGCCGTAATCGTAGGTCCAACAACTTGTGTTGCTTTGCCAATCATCCCTGGGTATCCGGGCATGGTTGACAAGGATTTTCCAAGTGCCGTGAGTCCTACCCCGGCAGTTTCCATCGCCTCTGGAGCAAACAGGCCACCAATGTATCCAGATGGAATCGTGCTAGTTATAGCCTCCATCCCAGACTTTTCTTTAGGAGCCGATGGATCAGGTTCTTTTGCCCAATCAGGAAGTTCTTTAGCCATTACGGTTCAACCCCAAATTTTGCAACAAACTTCTTTTTCATTTCAGGACTTGATCTTCCCAATGCCCTATCATCTGCCGTTGGCTCTGGGGTCTTATACCTTTCTTTGAATGACTCACCAAAAGTTGTCGCACCCGTCTTTCTTTGAACAAATTTATTAATACTTTCAACGGTAAACGGAACAGAATCCTGAATGTCTTTTAAGTTTTGTTTGTAAATTTCTTTTAACGGTTCTGGGGTGTTTAGGCTTGCAACCTTGATTTCAATAATTTTTTCTGCCATCTGCCTTGCCTGAGCGAGCCTTGTTGCAACTGTTTCAATTGTGTCGTTTGTTCTAATTTCTAATGATTTGTTGATTACCCCGACTTCCGTCGCTCCAACTACCCTGCCTCCTTTCTGCATTTGAGCAATGTAATAGGCAAGTTTGTTCATTTCTGCTTGATATCTCTGTGCAGACTCTGGTGTCAACCTATTTGCAAAAGCATCAATTGGAGCGGTGAACAAACTTGTTGTTTGCCTGCCTCCAAAAATTCCACTTGTACTTTCGGCTGGAAGCCCCATAATATTTGTCAATGTTTTTGCAGCCTCGTTTGAAGCTCCAGCAACAATTTCGCCAAACCCATAAGCATCTCTTGCCCCAGGAGTTTTAGGCGTTTTTTCAGCAAGTTTCCCAGTTCCTGTAAACCCTTCTGGAACATCTACAGAAGTTATTTTCCCTGACTTATCCATTACAACAAGTTTTCCATCTGCCATGCCAATTGGCTGGACGCCCTGTTGCCCCATTTGAGCAATCAATGCTCTGGTTTGTCTGTCTGATGCTGCTCTCGCGTTTGCAGCCGCAATACTTTCTGCCGCTCTTTCTTCTCTTCCAGACTCCAACATTTTTTGAATTGACATTTGTTGGTTTCTAGTCAATTCAGATTCGTGAGCTTTAAACCTTTGTGCTTCCAATTCTTTTATGGCAGCACTTTTCTTGGTTTCCATCAACCTAGCCCAGGTATCATTCTGTTTTATCTGGGTCTCAAGTTTGGTGATGCTGTCTTGCAAACCAAACTTGTCTTTGTTGGTTTTTAAAAAATCAGCACCAGCTTCTGCAAACGCTGCGTTAGCCTCCATGTCGGCTGATTCAGCGTCATACTTCATCTTCTCTCTAGCAACATCAAGTTTAGATTTCAAGATCGCCATACGCTGCGTCATGGCCTTGACGTTGGTGTCAAACGTCTGACGTTCTTGCTTGTATAGGTCTTCTTTTCCTCTGGTGAATCCCTCTGCCATGCCGTTCATAGCCGACAATGCTGCTTTAGCATTGTTCTTACTCAATCCACCTAACAACAGTCCGGTTGCACCAATTGTTGCAAACACAACACCCAATAAAGATGCTGTGGTTTCACTTGGAACAAACATCATTTTGTCTGCCGATTCGTCAGCAAACTTTTTAAACTCTTGCATATCAGGAGAGTTGTAGTACTCCTCTCCCAGTCTGTCTCGGATACGTTTTCTTTCTCTGCTGTGTTCTGCTTCTAACTCTTTTTCTTTTATTTTGAGAAGATTTTTCCCCTCTGCATCTTTGATCATCATGTCGCCAAGCTGGCGAGTTAAATCAATGTTAGAAGTTAAAAACTTTTCTTCTCTTGCTCCAAGATCGGCAGCTTCTTTCTCAAGTCTATTAGTTGGTTGAGCAGGCTTGGTGTCAACTCCCAAAAAAGACAATGGAGTCTGAAGAACTTCAGTGAACGGGAGTTGAGGTCCAGCCATGATTACGCCTTGGTAGGTTGACTTGCCTGAATGGCGGCAGGTGCTGCCAGTCTAGTCAGGTTACCGAAATACTGACCGTACAAAGAAGAGATCTCTGCATCAGCACGGATGCCCTCTTGGATGGCTCTGGCAGTGTATTGATCGCCAATACCAGACAACTTTAACCCAAAGTCCTGCTGTGCTGCTAACAGACGGTTACGCAGATCTTCCTCTGCTCTCTGCTGTTGGGCAATACCTACGCCACCACGGGCAACACCAGCCTGGGCAGCACGAGCGCGTTGTGCCTCCAGAGCCTGCTGGTTAACCGGGGTCAACTCACCTCTTGCAGCAGCGGCTTGTTCTGCTAGGCCACGCTGTTGGTAAGGTGCACCAATATCACGGATCTGCTGTGCTGCTTGCTGTGCACCCTGACGAGCCTTGCGAGCTGTCAATGCAGTCTGGAGACCACCTAATGCACCTAGTCCCAGGCGAGCCTTGTCACCACCGGAAAGAGACTCCAAGAAGCTCTTCTCTGGTGCTTGACCGGCAGGCGCAGGACCAGCAAGGCTAGGTTCAAACGGTGTTGCTCTGCCAGTCAAGGCAAATTGGCTTGACGTTGGAGTTGGACCTAATTCGGCAGCAGCAGCACGTTCAAATCCAGTATTAAATGCGGGAGCGCCAACAGTTTCAGAGAAAGGAACTTTTGATTGACTATATGCTGTATCAAAATAACCTGATGTTTCTGGCTGAATTTGATCGCTCACGCCTGCGTCTGGATATGCCGCTTCTTGCTGGCTGATCAGACGATCCAAACCAGCCTCGTCTTGACCACCAGCGCCAAGACCGTCTTCAAACTCCATAAGGCCGGTCTCTGGGTTGATAGTTCCAGAACCACCTTGCTCACGCAGGAGTGCAGCCTCACGGGGGTTGATGTGCGCCAGGATCGTATCTCCGTTCCTGCCCTTGTCTTGCAGCAGACGGGCAATCTTGCGGAGATCTCCACCCATACGGGTCATCTTGCGTAGTTCACTCATTTACAACCCCAGAGCGTCTTTGAGACGCAGTGATTTCTCATTCCAGACATTTTGCCTTTCTTTCCCAGACTCTTCACCTTCTATAGCACCTGCTGGCCGGTAAGCAGCCAGAGCGTCTGCCAGTAATCTAGCGGGACTAACACCCGTGATTATAGGTTGTCTCCCCGGTCTTGCAGGAGGAAGAACGCTAGTAACGGTTGGATATAACTTTTTGGTTTCTTTTGCCGGTTCTTCTTTCTTAGGTTCTTCTGCTTTTACTTCTGGTGCAGCGGGAGGGGGAGGAGGAGCGACAGGCGGTGGAGTAACAGTGACTGGCTCTAACGCAGTGGGTGGCGTTGGGACATCCGTGACTACTTCAGAAATTTTTTGTTCTGGCAACGGTTTGTATTCTTCAAACCCCGGCTCTGGGAGTTGATCATATTTACCAAGAACCTCAACTGGCGCTAATGACCTGCTGGTTAGAACGTCAGTAACTACTTCAGGTTTGTCTGAATAACCCTGAACAGTAACGTCTTCCAATCTGGGAGGAAGAGGTTGATATGCCTCAAATCCGGGTTCTGGAAGCTGTTCATATTTTCCTAGAACTTCAACAGGAGATAGCGCTGTTGGTTGAACATCTGTAACAACTTCAGCTTTCTTTTCTTCAGGAAGAGGCTTGTACTCTTCAAAACCTGGCTCTGGCAATTGTTCATACTTGCCAAGCACCTCAACAGGAGCAAGACCTCTAGTTGTATCTGGCCGAGGTGTAGTTATTTCTGTTGAGACAGGCGCTACATTTGCTACGTTAGCGCCTTGTCCTTGAACTATGACTCGTTCTAACTCTTTAGGATCAACTGTTGGAGTTGGTTGTGCAGCGACTTGCTTGACCAGATCGAGGTCTGTGACTACTGGAGATACGACAGGCGCTGGTGTTGTAATTGTTTGTTGAGCAAGCGCCGTGGCATCAGTTGGTGCAGGAGGCGTAACCGGCTGTGCAGTAAATTCAGCACTAGCAATTCTAGAAAATTCACTAGAACTTATAATCCTTTCATTTCCAGCCTGATCGGTGACTTTGGCTGTCCCGTCTGGCTGTTCTTGATATGTAAGACCATTATCTTCAAATCGCACAAGGTCTTCAGAAATTTTTGCTGGCGTAGATGCTGCTTGAAGTTGTTGTGCGGTCTTAGCAGGTTGGTCAAGAGTGCCTATAGCCGTTAACGCTGTGTTTAACAACGTCTGATCCATGTTGCCGCCGGTTGCTATGTACGTCCTAGCAGCAGTCCCAATGATTTTTCCTGCGTCTGGATTTTCAGACAACGCACCTTGCACACCAGCTCCAACACCAGCAGCAAATGCGTTGGTGACTATCTGACTTGCATCTCCACCTCTGATAATGGTTCCGACAGCAGATCCTGTTACGGCTCCTGCAACACCGCCACCCATACCAAAGTTAAGCCCAGAGGCAACCCCCGCACCGGCAGCATTTTTAAGAACATCTTCTACTGTGCCACCCTGAATGGCAGTAGATGCAGCGGATATAGCAGAAGCGCCAACAGCAGCACTAAGTTGCGCGGCAGTCAAACCAACGGCAGATCCAACAGTTGCAGCAGATCCTCCAAGAATTGCAGATCCAATTGCTTCACCAAGTCCGGGAACCGCCATAGTCGCAACAGATAGAATAAGACCCGTGATTTGATTAAAAGTATTGAACCCAGCGGGAGGAGTCGGCTGTTGAACCCTGAGTGGATCAGGAGTTACATAAAAAGTTTGTGCTGGACCAGGAGTAGGCTCTTGACCACGGGTTCCTTCCTCCATTTCATACTCATACGTCCCCGGTGAGTATGGGTTGTAGAAGTTGCCATCTGCATCTATAGCCATTACTGACCTCCTGCCAGAGCGCCCATAGTCGCAAGAGCGGCCAAGGTCATGTAATTAACTTGTTCTGGTAGCTCTTTCTCTGTGAGGATCTGTGCGCCCAACAACTGTTCACGCAGGAGCGCATACAGGCTCTGGTCCCGTATAGCCTCCTGTGCCATCTGCCCTATAGACGCCATAGTCCTGGCATCCAGGCCATACTGCTGCATGAACTGCTGGGTAGCGGCCTGTGCTTGTTCCAATTGAGGGTCCATTACAGTCCTAATACTTTGACAATCTGTTGATGGATGCTCAAATGTACCCCTATCCAATCATAGAAGTCATCTTCAACATTCCAGTCTGCGTTGATCAACTGAAACGGATTGTCTAGGTTCAGTTGACTTGCCAGTCTTTCATGTTCTTGGTTGTGTACAAACAACCAGTCATCTAGGTTATCCGGATCTGCGTCTATCAAAGGATACTGCGGTATAAGGATGCCCTTGTCAGCCAACTGTTCGTAGAACAATTTGTGCTGAACACCGTTCTCAAACAGCATTGTCCCTAAACCGTCTCTGTCTCCAAACTCCACATAAGATAAATTATCCATGTCCATTACTTGGACTCTGATATTTTATTATATAGATCAAACAATACTTTAACCTTCTCTTCCAACACAGCAGTACGTTGATGGTGCTGTGCAAGAACGATCACTACGCTTATCAGACCCGCAAATACAGGCCAGAACTTGAGAACATGATCGAAAGAAGATTCCATGTCATATCCCGAGTATCTTTTTGAAAAACTCTGCTGCTGCACCTGGACCAAACAACACCGCTACCATCACTGCGTAGAGAAGGTACTCGATCTTGGTCATCCGCTTGTCGCCAGAAGCCAACGTATCAGAGATTTGCTTGTATCTCTCGGCACAAATAGCTTCGTGCACGGCTAGTTTGGTTTCAGTGTTGTCTGACATTCACTTACCTTCATTTGGCTTCTAGTGCAGCGATACGCGCATTTGCAGCGTCAAGTGCGGCAGATAATTGCTTAATCGCGTTAATTGTGTACCAAGTCAGATTATCTTGATTAACACTTAGAACGCCGGTTGACTCTTGTTTAACGCAATCAGGCAGCACCGTCTGAAGTTCTTGGGCAATAACACCGAGTTGAACGCCAGATTTTTCAATTGCCACATTGGGCGAAAGCTCAGGATCAATTTCACTCGATAGACGATATTCAAAATTACGGATTTGAATTGACTTTATTGCATCCAAACCAACATTGTTGTCGACAATGTTTTTCTTGATTCGTCGGTCTGACGTTACTGACCAAGTTGCGCTATTTGCGCCGTTATAAGCACCAGACGTTCCACCAATGAATGCGGTATTGTCGCCTTTACCAACTATGCTGTAACCGACAACAGTTTGATTTAACGCACCAGCCGCCGATACGTCCGTCTGATGTCCAAGACAAGTATTGTTGCTCCCGCTCGTAAGAGTAAACGAGGTTGCATAGCCAAGCATAACATTGCGGTCTCCCGTGGTAAGTTGCTCTGATGCAAATCCACCTACCAATGTATTTCTCGTACCGCTTGTTACTAGAACACCTGAGTTATAACCAACTGCGGTATTGTTTGTTGCCGTGTTTGCTTTTAATGATTGATACCCAATTGCTGTGCCTTGACTAGCCGACGGGGTTGTTAATGCAGCACTATTTCCTAGAGCAACAGTTGACGAGCCGCTTCCAGTCGCCCCGTATACCGTCCCGAGCGTGGTTGCAGTCGCAGCCGATCCTGCGCTTACCGATTGCCATGTCGGAGCACCGCCAGTATTCGCGCCTAAAAACTGGCCGGTCGTACCAGCAGCCGTTGCTACAGGTGCAGCGCCAGCTCCGCCACCGTAAACTATGCCGTATTGGGTGAGCGCCCCTGAACTGGCCCAGGCCGATCCGCTCGAAAAATACGGAACGCCGCCCGACGTCCCCGCAATCGTGAATGCTGGGGTTGTAGTCGCCGTTGCGACTGACACAATGCCGCCCGTCCATCCGACTGACGTAACCGTCCCCGTTC
>Ga0207954_1000104_pt1 | contig 24832 bp, 17 predicted proteins | sample CryBogmetaGMA0M_FD_184547 | JGI IMG/M metagenome (GOLD analysis project Ga0207954, IMG submission 184547) | Freshwater microbial communities from Crystal Bog, Wisconsin, USA - MA0M (SPAdes) | ecosystem: Environmental > Aquatic > Freshwater > Lake | place: Crystal Bog, Wisconsin, USA | collected... | reverse complement strand
GCCGGGGGGCATCCGCTCCGGGGCGGGCGTCGGCGAGTCGGTCATCCCGGCCGGCGCGGCCGCCTCCGCGGTCGCCCGTTCGGCCACCGACGTCGCCGCGGGCCGGCTGCAGCCGGCGTGGGCGAGCATGGCGCCCGCCGCGACGAGCCAGGCCCGGGGGAGCCGGTGTCGATACGACGGTGAGGCCGTTGGCAGCATGGAACGTTCGTTTCGATTCACGACCCACCCCTTCCCGGCATGTCCGGCCGCGCATCAGGCAAGGTCTCGGGTCATGAACTTCCGGCCCAGTTCTCAGACAGAACCTAGTGCGCGGCCGGGGCGGACACGCCGCCCGATTCCGCCGCCTGCTCCATCAGCTTCACGTCGGAGGGCCGCGCCATGTGCAGGGCCCGCTCCTGCGAGACCATGCGCGTGCGCATGCCGACGTCGGGCACGAGCATGATCGCCAGGAAGATCGCCATCATCGCGGCCGGGATCGTCAGCACGTATTTCCAGTTCGCCTCCCAGAGCACGTGCATGAAAAACAGCACGACGAGCAGCGCCTTGGTGCACGAGACCGCCATCATGAACGCCCAGCCCACCTGCGGCTGGTCCCGCCACGGCCAGGCCGACGAGTAGGTGAAGAACGACATCGTCGTCAGCAGACAGAGCGCCGCGAAGACGAACATGTACTGGACGATGCCGCCGTGGGCGTGGTCGTCGCCGTGCGCATCGTCGTCGCCGTGCGCATCGTCGTGGCCGTGGGCGTCGTCGTGGCCGTGGGCCAGCCGCTCGTCGGCCGTCTCGCCCGCCCGGGTGATCGGGCCGTGGGCGGCGTGGCCGTGATCGGAATGGTTGCCGTGGTCGCTCATGAATGCCTCGCTCGGCCGCAGGGCCGCTGGGGTGGTCGACGGGGGTGGATGCCGCCCGCGGGCGGTCGGGGACGGATCGGGAGACGACGGGTCAGAACAGGTAGAGCAGCGGGAAGAGGAAGATCCAGACGAGGTCGACGAAGTGCCAGTAGAGGCCGGCGTTCTCGATCTTGCCGGCGTCCTGCCGACCCAGTTTGTAGAGGAGCAGGATCGAGAACACGATCAGGCCCACGATGACGTGGATCGCGTGGAAACCGGTGAGCAGGAAGTAGGTGCTCGCCCACATGTTGCCCCCGGGAATGACGACCGGCAGCTTGAGTTCCGGGAAGACGTCGTTGAGCCCGTGGCCGCCGCCGTGGCCTCCCGAGCCGCCGGCATGGTCGGAGGGAAGCGGCATCACCTGATCCGCCACCACGGCCAGATCGAACGCCTGCTGGTCGGGGCTGGCCACGATCTTGCGGATCTGCTGCAGCCGGCCGCGGGCCGCCTCCTGCTCGGGCTTGAGGCTGCCGGCCGGGGCCTCGTCGATTTCCTTGAGCCGGTCGATGATGGCGGGCTCGCCGAGCCGGGCCCGCACGGCCGACCCGTAGTAGAGGTCGGGCTTCTCGTAGACCCGTCCGTGGGGGACGGCGGGGTAGATGCCGTGGGCGAACTTCGCCTGGTACTCGTAGGCCTTGATGCCGAGGAACAGCGTGCCGAGCAGGAGCGTGAGGAGCATCCAGCGCTTGGCGAGGCTCGACTTGTTGGCCCGGGCCGCCTCGAGGGCGAGCACGATCGTCACGCTCGAGCAGATGAGCACGAACGTGTTGAAGGCGCCGATCGGCTCGCTCAAGTGCACGTGGTGGGGCTTCGGCCAGACCGGCGCCCCGAAGCGGAGCACGACATAGCTGCCGAGCAGCGCCGCGAAGAACATGATCTCGGTCGACAGGAAGAGCCACATGATGAGCTTGCCGCGGGAGAGCGGCAGGCCGGGCTGATACTGGAGCGTGATGTGGCCGTGATCCCCGTGGCCGTGATCGCCATTGCCGTGATGGTCGTGGCCATGATGGTCGTGGCCGTGCGGGATCGAGATGCTGGATGCGGTCATGGTCGGTGGGGTGTTGCCGGGGGATGCGGAATCAGGACGGCCGGCCGAGCGTCACCGCCGCGGTGAGCAGGCCGAGGAGCGTGCCGAGGGAGACGAGCAGGAGCGTGCGGGCGCCGGAGCGGTCGCGGCGGACGGCGAAGCGGACCGTGGCGAGCACGTAGACGCCGGAGGCCACGGCCGCCGCGAGGAACAGCCGCGGGCTCCCCGACGGCACGGCGAGCACGAGGCTCACCGGCACCATCGCGAGCGCTGCGGCGAGCGACTGGCCCGCCGCCCGCAGGCCGCTGGGGTCGACGACGGTGAGCATGCGCAGGCCGGCGGCCGCGTACTGCTCGCGGTAGAGCCAGGCGATCGCCATGAAGTGGGGAAACTGCCAGAGATAGAGCACGGTGGCCAGCGCGGCCGCGGCCAACGCGCCGGCGGCGTCGCCGCCGGCCAACCGGTCGGGCCCGCCGGCGGCGAGCCAGCCGATCGCGACGGGCAGCGCGCCGGCCACGGCGCCCACCGCGGTGTTCAACGGTGTCAGACGCTTGAGCGGCGTGTAGACGACCACGTAGAGAAGCCAGGTGGCCACCGCAGCTGCTGCCGGCCGCCAGCCGGCCGCTGCCGTCGTCACGGCGACACCGGCGACGAGCGTGGCCGTCGCCAGGATCGTCGCGGTCGCGACGCTCATGCGTCCGGCCGCGACGGGCCGTCGCGCCGTGCGGGGCATGAGCCGGTCGGTGCGCCGCTCGAGAATCTGGTTGGCGATGCTCGAACTCGCCGCCACGAGCGCCGTGCCCGTCAGCAGCGCGAGGAACGACCCGGCGGCGGCGGGACGGCCCGCGGTGAGCCAGAAGGCCGTGGCCACGGTGGCGAGCACCATCACCGCGATCCGCGGCCTTACGAGCTGGCCGACCTCGGCCGCCACTGCGGCGACCGTGCCGGCGATCCGGCCGGCGGACATGCGGCCGTCGGACATGCGGCCGGCGGACACAGGACCGACCGACACCTGTCCGGCGGCGACCGGGCCGCATTCGGCGACGAGTTCGGCGGTGGCGAATCCGGCTGGAGGCGTCATGCGAAGGCCTCCTTGCGGCCGCCCACGGCCACCGTCGCCGGCCGCCTGACAAGCGCGCCGGCGGCGAGTGCCAGCGCCACCGCAGCCCCGAGGATCAGCATGCCGAGCACGGCGTGGCCGGTGACGATTGCCGCCCCGACGCCGCTGCGGGCCACGATCGGCTCGGAGAACCGCCACGATTCCGGCACGAGCGCCGAGGGCACGCCGTATTTCGCGATCCAGGCACCGACGCCGAGGCCGATCTGGCAGCCGACGAGCCCGAGGATCACGAGCGACCAACGCCGCGGCCGCGGGGCCGCTGCACGCGTGGCGACCACCGCCACCGCCGCGAGCGCCGCCACGGCGGCCGCCCCCGCGAGATGCGTCGCGACGAGCGCGTGGAACGTGCTGGGGGCGACGCCGGCGTCGAGGTGCCGGAGCTGGGCGCCGGCGACGAGCTGGAGGTAGGCCGCCACCACGAGGCCGATCGTCGTCGCGACGGCGAACCGCGACGCGACCGTCGGCTCCGCCCCGCCCCGCCGCACGAGCGCCGCGATCGCCACGACCACGGCGAAGAAGAGCGGGCCCGCGCAGGCGTGCACCTTGGCGACGGTCTGGTCGTCGAGCAGCACGCGGAAGCCACCGACGAGCCCCTGCAGGATCACCAGTCCCACGGCCGCGGCGGCCAGCGACCGCGCCGCCGGCCGCGTCGTGCCCGACCAGCAGGCCGCCGCGAGCGCGAGCGTCAGCATCCCCACGACCGTGCCCCAGAGCCGATGGCCGTGTTCGAGTAGGAGGTCGAACGGGCCGTAAAGCCATTCGGCCGGCGGAAAGAGAAACATGTTGTGCCCGCGGGTCGTCGGCCAGTCGTCCACGGCCATGGCAGCGTCGTAGGTCGTGACCAGCGCGCCCGAGCAGAGTTGCAGACCGGTGACGACGACGAGGACGCCGGCGATGATCCGCGGCCAGTTTGGTGTCGAACGTTGCATCGTCCCGATCCCACAGCCTCGGTCACCGGCCCGTCGCCGGTCGCCACCGAACCGCGGTCTCCTTTCGCTTCGCCGGTCGCCCGGTCAGTGTGCCGCCGCCGCCGCCACGAGCGCCGCCGCGTTGGGCGGATCGGTCTGCATCAGGTGGTCCTTCTCGACGCCGGGCACCGAGTACTCGTAGGGGCCGCGGTAGACCACCGGCTGGAAGTCGAAGTTGCCGTGGCCCGGCGGGCTCGGCGCCGTCCACTCGAGCGTGTTCGAGTTCCACGGGTTCCGTCCGGCGACGGGGCCGAAGAACATGCTCCAGAAGAAGTTCACGGCGAAGATCGCCTGCGAGGCGACCATGCCGATCGCGCACCACGTCATGAAGGCGTTGAGCGGCTGCAGGTGGTGGAAGGTCTCGTAGTGGTAGGCGTCGGCGAGCCGACGCGGGAAGCCCACCGCGCCCAGGATGTGCATCGTGAAGAACGTTCCGTTCATGAAGATGAACGTGAGGAAGAAGTGCACCTTGCCCCAGAACTCGTTCATCGTGCGGCCGAACATCTTCGGGAACCAGAAGTAGATCGCGGCCCACACGCCCATCGCCGTGCCGGCGAACAGGACGTAGTGGAAGTGGGCCACGATGAAGTAGGTGTCGTGGATAAAGATGTCGACGGGCGTCGCGGCCATGAAGATGCCCGACAGGCCGCCGATGATGAACATCGACACGAACGACAGCGCGAAGAGCATGGACGTGGTGAACTGGATCCGGCCGCCCCAGATCGTTCCCAGCCAGTTGAACGTCTTCACGGCGCTCGGCAGCGCGATCATCATCGTCGACACCATGAACGTCACGCCGAGGGCGGGGTTCATTCCCGACATGAACATGTGGTGGCCCCAGACGATGAAGCCGAGGCCCGCGATGCCGGCGACCGAGTAGACCATCGGCCGGTAGCCGAAGAGCGGCTTGCGGGCGAAACAGGTGAGGATGTCAGACACCATGCCCATGGCGGGCAGGATCATGATGTAGACCGCCGGGTGGCTGTAGAACCAGAAGAGATGCTGCCAGAGGAGCGGCTGGCCGCCGCCGGCGCCCGTGAGCGTGTTGTTGACGATGTTGCCCTCGGGGGAGAAGAAGCCGGTGCCGAGGGTGCGGTCGGCCACCTGCATGAAGCCGGCGGCGGTGAGCACGGGCAGGGCGAAGGCCTGGAGGATGGCCGTGATGAACATCGCCCAGATCGTCATCGGCAGCCGGAACATCGTCATCCCGGGCGCCCGCATGAGGATGATCGTCGTCATGTAGTTGACGCTGCCGAGCATGCTCGAGACCCCCACCATCGTCAGCCCGAGGAGCCAGAGCGTCTGTCCCCAGCCGCTGCCCGGCGACGAGGCGATGTTCGTGGAGAGCGTCGGATAGCTCGTCCAGCCGCCCGACGCCGCGCCCCCCTCGACGAAGAAGCTCGCACCGAAGAAGAAGAACGCGGGCCACATGAACCAGTAGGAAAGCATGTTGAGCGTCGGAAACGCCATGTCGTCGGCCCCGATCATCAGCGGGATGAGGAAGTTGCCGAAGGCGCCGGCGAGGATCGGGATGATCACGAGGAAGATCATCACCGAGGCGTGCATCGTGAAGAGCATCGTGTAGAACTCGGGGCTCATCTGGCCCCCCTGCTGCGCGAAGAGCTTGCCGAGCACCGGCACGTCGGACCAGGGCCAGGCGACCTGCCAGCGGACGGCGAGGGCCAGCAGCCCGCCGATCAGGAACCACAGCAGCGTCGAGAAGAGGAACTGCAGCCCGATGACCTTGTGGTCCTTCGAGAACACGTAGGTGGAGAGGAACTCGGCGATCGGCCGCCGGCTGCGGGCCGGCGAAGGGCCGTGCGACGTGCCGTGGGTGAGGGCCGGGGTTGAGGCGATGCTCATCGGAGTGTCTCCGGGAAGGAACCTGTGAACGGGCTGCGGTGTGGAAGGCGGTGGGACGGAAACGGTCGGAGGATCGGCGGACGCTGTGGACATTGACGGCGGAACGGATCGTCGAACCTGATCATTCGGCGGTCGCCGCCGGCACGTCCTCGGGGGCCGGCTGGGTCGCCTGCTGGCGGGCGTAGGTCTCCTCGAGCCAGCGGTCGAAATCGGCCCGCGACTCGATCGTGATACGGCCCTTCATCTTGTAGTGGCCCCAGCCGCACAGTTCGGCGCAGACGATGTCGAACTGCCCGGTCTCCTTGGCCTTGAACCAGACCGGGATCTTCATGCCCGGAACCGCATCCTGCTTGATCCGCAGGTTGGGCAGGAAGAAGCTGTGCAGCACGTCCATGCTTTTGAGTTGGACGAGCACGTCCTCGTCGACGGGCACGTGCAGATCGTTGGTGAGGAAAATGTCGTCCGCGGTGCCGAGCATGCCGTCGCGGCCGGGATACCGCAGCCGCCACTCGAACTGCCGCCCGACCACCTCCACGGTCGGCGCCATGGCCGGCCGCCGCATCTTGACGTCGGCCCAGGTGTTCATCTGGTAGATCGCCAGGAAGAGGAGCGTGGCGGCAGGGATGATCGTCCAGATCACCTCGAGCGCGTGGCTGCCGTGGATGTACGTCGCCGGCCCCTTGGCCTTGTTGGCGTCGTACTTCCAGATGAACCAGAACAGGAGCATCTCCGTGCCGATGAAGACGACGCCGGTGAGCGCGAGGATGAAGAGGAACAGTCCGTCGATGGCGTGTCCGTGGTGCGACACGTCCTTCGGCAGCCAGATGTCGTAAGCCGGCGCCACGGCGAAGCAGGCCACACCCAGCACGGGCACGGCGAGGAACAATAACGCCCAGAAGATGCCGCCCAAGCGACCGTTCATGTGTGCTGTCCTCGTGGGTCCTGGTGTCGGTGGTTGTGTTGTCGGTGGTCGTGTCGTCGGTTGTCGTCGCGGCGACGTGAACGGCGTCTCGGCCGGGCGCTCGTGTCAGTCGAACGGCGGCATCACCGCCGGCCCGGTGGCCGGACGGCACGCCGCGGGTCAGAACCTGTCCCTCGCCACCATCGGCCGGTCGGCTCCGAGTTCGCCGTCGAACTCGTACGGGAGTGAGCGGACGTAATTGACGATGTGCCAGATGTCCTCGGGGGAGATCGTGCCCTTGGCCGCCGGCATCGGTGCGCCGTTGATCCCCGCGTGGATGCGGTAGTAGAGATCGAGCGGCCGGCGTCCGCCCCGGTAGATGCCCTGCCGGAGGTTGCGCGGCGGGATCGTCCGCGGCTTGAGGGCGTCGCCGGCGAGCACCGCCCGCCCGAGGCTGGCCGCGGTGGCGTCCTTCTCGCCCGCGACCTCCTTCTTCCACTCGACGATGGTCTTGTTCCAATCGTCGTAGTCGTTGGCCTGACCGTCGCCGAGGCCCGTCACGCCGTGGCACTTCACGCAATTGGCCTTGTCGCCGTAGAAGAGCTCGCGGCCCTTGGCGATCGACGCCGTCAGGTCGATGTCGGCCGGCATGTCGGGCACGGGGATCCGCGCGGCGGCGGCCGCCTTCCACTTCTCGGCGACGGGCGTGAGCGTCTCGTCGACGAGAAACTCACGGGTCTCCGGCAGCTTCCCCTTGGCGTCGTCGTCGAGCTCGAAGAACGCCCGCATCAGGGCCAGCTCGGTCTCCCCGCGGATGCTCAGGTATTTCACATACTCGGCCAGCGCGTCGATCTGCGGCTCGCTCAAGAGCGCGAACGACGGCATCGAGGTGCCGGGAATGCCCTGGCGGAGGATGCGGAGCAGGTCGGCATGGGTCGGCTTGTCGGCCCGCTCGGTGCTCTTGAACTTGAACACGCCCGGACGGTAGTCACGCGGGTAGGGATTGAGAAAGGCCGCCGTCGGCCCCAGGCCGTCGCCGGAGATGCCGTGACAGTGGACGCAGTGCTCACGGTAGAGGCCGTTCTTCCGGCCCACGATGTCCGACCGCACCGGTCCGGACGCCAGCCGCAGCTTGGCCTCGTCGAGGCCCGTCTCGGCCAACGCGATCGGCTCGTCGGGGGTGCCGAACATCGCCTCGAGCACGGTCGCGACCTGCCGCTGCTGCTCCGTCGTCAGCCGCTGCTTGGCGGCCTCGACCATGTTGAGCCGGTACGCCGCGGCGGGCGTGCGGCCACAACCGGCCGCCGACAGGGCCGCGACCGCGAGCAGCAGCCAGGCGGCACCTGACGGAACGCAGGCGGGCGCGGACCGTCCTCCACGGAAGCGAAAGGAAGAGAATCGCAGTTGGCAAAGCGTCTTCATGAATCCGGCCTGTGCAACGAAAGGGTTGTGTTCACGTCCCCAGGGCATTCACGGGCACCTCGAGCGTGCCGAGATCCTTCACCTCGTCGGGCTCCAGCCGCACCTGGAATCGGCCCTTCGGCGTCCACTTGAGCGCGGCGTTGTCGAGGCCGAGCGCCCCGTTCGGCCCGCTCGATCGTTCGTGCCACACCTGAAACTCGAGCGTTTCCCCGGCGGGCAGGTCGGCGATCGAAAACGAGCCGTCGGCCGCGCTCACCGCGACGTAGCCGTCCTTGCGGAAGACGACGTAGGCCTTCATCCACGGGTGGATGTTGCAGGTCACCATGGTGGGCATGCCCGTCTCGGCGTCCGGCTTGTAGAGCGTGCCCTGCCCCGCCGGAATGAGCTGGTTGAAACTCGAGCCGGCGATGTTGGTGTTGTGGCCGATCGGGTCGCTGTTGTGCACGTCCACCGGTTGGCCCACTCGGGCGGCGAACACCGGTGAGAGGAACTCGCAGTTTTTCTGGTCGAAGACCTGCGACGATTCAGCGGTCTGTTCGGCGGACAGCGGCTTGACGCGGCTCGTCTTCCGGGCGAACACGACGACGTTCGCGAGGCCTTTGCTCGACGCATCGACCAGCAGGGAGCGGTCGAAGAGCTTGATCCCTCCCTTGGTGCAGACCTCGGTGTCCTTGTCCACCACGAGCGCCTTGGCGTCACCGGGCGACCCGGCGAACGTGAACCGCCCCTTGATCGCGGCCCAGCCGGTTCCCGTCGGGGCGGCCGCCTGTTCGCCGGCGGCCTGACCGCCGCCGGATGCCGCGACGAGGGTCGTCCGCAGTCGGCCGACGGACTCGGCATCGGCGCCGGGCGTCGACACCCTGCTCCGATTGCAGCCGATGGCGCACGAGGTGACCAGCACGGCGACAAACCCGAGACGAACGCCGCCGCGCCGCGACCAGCCGCCGCACCGGGACCAAGGGACGCTGGAACGGCAGGGCGTGGAGGGGACCGCCACGGCGGTGTGCGTTGACGAACGGCGGCGGAAGGCTGTCGTGATCATGTGGCGTCGCATCACTTCTGGAAGATGGCCGGGGCGAGAACCATCTCACCCAGATCGGTGCCGCTCGCGGCGACCTTCACCTTGCGCCGACCCTTGGGCGTCTTCTCGGCCTTGCCGCCGACGGTGAACTCGCCGATGTAGCCGGCCTTCTCGTGCCACATCTGCAGTTCAACCTCGCCGCCGGCGGGAACGTTCTTGATTTCGAACGTGCCGTCGGCGTTGGAGACCGCGGCGTAGGGGTTGGGCCGCACGACGACCCACGCCTTCATCCAGGGGTGGATGTTGCACGTGACCTGGGCGGGGATCGCCTCTTCGCTCGTGAATGTGAGCGGCGTCTCACCGCCGGCGGGGATGAGGCTGTTGGACGGGGAGTTCTTCACCGTGGCCACGTTGCTGTTGTGGCCGACCGTGTCGGAGTTCTTGATCACCAGCTGTTGGCCCGTCTGCACGGCGATGACGTGCGGGGTGAACTTGCAGTTCTGGTTGTCGAGTACCGCCTTCACGGCCTTCGCGGCCGCCGCATCGGGATGCACCTTGACGTCCTTGTCACGGACGAACACGACGACGTTCGCCACGCCCTTGTCGTTGCCCACGACGAGTTCCTCGCTCACGAGCTTGTGCTTGCCGCACACCTCGACGTCTTTGTCGGCCTTGAGATCGGCCGCCGTCGGCGCCGCACCGCCGAACACGAACCTCCCCTTGATGGTGCCCCACTCCTCGGCCCGGGCGGCAAGGCCGCAGCAGACCAGCAAGGCGAACGTGAAACCACGGGTGACTGTGGGCATCAGAAAGACTCCGAACGGGGAGAGGGACGCGACCTATTCAGTTTAGCGCCGGGTCGGCAGCCCGGGAGGCGGAGGCCCGGGGATCAACGACCGGCAGGGCCGAAGCGTTGCTCGCCGCCGGAGGGGTCACCGGAGCTACGCTCGCCGCCGGAGGGGTGACCGGAGCTACGCTCGCCGCCGGAGGGGTGACCGGAGCTACGCTCGCCGTCGGAGGGCCCACCGGAGCTACGCTCGCTGCCGGAGGGCTCACCGGAGCCACGCTCGCCGCCGGAGCGGTCGCCGCCGCCGGCTGGCCGGCGGCGGGCTGCGGTTGGGCCGGCTGCACCGGAGCTGCCTGCTGTGCAGGGGCTCCCGGCTGCGGACGCAGATAGGCTTCGAGCGACAGGTTCTTCTTGGCGAAGGCGTCGTAGTGCATGAGCAGGTCGGTGAGCGCGTCCACCTGCTGCTCGCTCGTCCCGACGTAGAGATCCTGGCTCACGGGCTTGTCGTAGGGGATGTTCACCGGCATGCCCGTGTAGGGGAGATACCGCTTCGGGTTGGCGATCCAATTGTGGACGTAGTCCGGACGCAGTCGCTCGTGCACGCGCTCGAGCTGCGGCGCGAGGGCCTTGGGATTGCCCGGCGGAGAATAGCTGCCCACCAGGTGGCATTTCACACAGTAGTTGTTGTTCGTGACGATCTTCATGGCCCCGTCGAGGTGCCCCGGGTGGCCGCGCTCGGCGGCGTCGAGCGAGCTCTCGTCGAGCCGGGCGTCGTAGACGTAGGGATACTCCGCCCCGTCGACCGCCGCGAAGTAGTTGGCGAGAGCCGCCGCCTCCGCGGAGTGGAAGTTGAACCGCGGCATCCGCAGCACCGCCGACGGCCGGATCGTGTGGGGGTTGAGCAGAAACTTGTGCAGCCAGCCCGACTGCACCTTCCGTCCCTCGCCAACGAGGGGCGGCGGCAGCCATCCCCAGGCGTCGTCGGGCTTGACGTTGGGGTTGATCTGCTTTTCATCGGCGATGACCACCGGGAAGAGCACGCGGGCGAGGTCGCCGCCCCGCGCCGGGTAGTGCGTGCCCGCGGCGAGCGCGTCCACGGGCACCGACACGCTCGGACCGCCGACAGCGCGGGGTTGGCCGTCGACGAGCGCGTCCTGCCAGAGCATCACGGGCTGGTGCGGCACCGCCTCGGTGTCGCCGGGCTCGATCGGCACGCCGTCCTCATCGACCTGTTGCGGCCGGCCGGTGACCGGGTCGAGCACGGGCATGCCCTCGATGCGGGCATGCCGCCGCCCCTGCCGGTCGGTGGCGAGGGACGTCGTCACCTCCTGATCGGTGAAGTGGGGTGAGAGGAAGGGATAGTCGGCCACCGCGGGCGCGTCGCCGAGCGACCCAGGCCTGTAGCGGATGTCCCAGCGGTCCATCTGCAGCGTGTGGCAGCCGCCGCAGTTGTACTGCTCGGCCACCTTGAGACCCGCCAGCCGGGCGTCTTCCCGCGGCGAGGGCTTGTAGACGAACTGCGGTGCCGGCGGCTCGGCGACCAGGCCGAGCACGAAGGTCATCACGGCCTCCCGCTGGGCGTCGTCGAACGGGAACTTCGGCATCCGGTAGCGTTCGTTGTAGGTCTTGTTCTCGGCCTTCTTGTAGTCGTAGCTGCGGGGGGCGCGGAGCTTCTGCCAGAGGAAGCCTTCGCGCTCGTGCCCGAGCAGCTTTTCCACGAAATAGCCGGTGGAGGGATCGAACGATTCGGGCGAGGCGTGGGCCGCCGACGTGGCCGCGTAGGCCAGGTCGGGAGCGAGCGGCTCGTCGGCCGGGATCGCCGGGCGGCCCGCGGCCGTGGCATGGCCGGGCACCGCTTCGGCGTGCATCCCGTCGTCATGGGCGGCCTGTCCGGCACCGTGCTGTCCGGCACCGTGCTGTCCGGCACCGTGCTGTCCGGCACCGTGCTGTCCGGCACCGTGCTGTCCGGCACCGTGCTGTCCGGCACCGTGCTGTCCGTCACCGTGCTGTCCGTCACCGTGCTGTCCGGTGGTGTGATGTCCGGCACCGTGTGCAGTACCGGCGGCATGGCCCGAGCCGTGGCCGTGCTGGAGTTGGTGCATCACGAAGTGGGAGACCTGCTCGAAGGCGATGCGGGAGGGGTCCTTGCGGCCCCAGTCGGCGAGCGCCGCGCCGCCCGCCTTCGCATCCTCGAAGCCCGGAATGTCGTGGCACGCGGCGCACGAGAGCTTGGCGATCGTCTTCTTGCCGACGTAGTGCAGGAGCGTGGCGTCGCGGTCACCCCCCGCGAGGCCCGTCAGCATCTGCTCGTCCCCCTGGATCGCGGCCTGATCGGGCCCGAGCCCGTTCTTCAGCACCTCCGCGGCGCGGGCCGACGTGAAGCGATCCTTGAGGTACATGAGCGCCAACTCGTCGAGTGCCGTCCGCTCCTCGCCGGTGAGCGTGGGGGCGGGGATCTCCGCCGGCTTCCAGTTCTCCGTCGACCGCAGGAGGTAGGCCGTGGCGTCGGATGCCGGGTCGGACATCTTCCCGTCGGCGAGCGGCACCGGCTCGAGCAGCACGTTGGGCATGATCGTCCGGGGATGGTAGCGGGCGGGCTCACGCAGCCAACTGTAGAGCCACGCCGCGCCCTTCGGATGCGAGGCCACCTTGGCGCCGATCCGCGAGAGATTCGGGCCGTGGGTGCTCGTGGCCTCCGGGAAGTCGGCGTGCTGGTGGCAGGCGAGGCAGCCCCGCACCTGGAAGACCTTCTTGCCCCGCTCGACGTCGGGGGCGGCCGTGATGCCTTCATAGGGCTTCACGTAGTCGAACGGCGCGCTCGACCGCTGGAGGTAGGAGACCATGGAGCGGATCTCGAGCGGCTCGTACCGCATCGACTCTTCGAGCCCCTTCCCTTCGAGGTGCTCCCACAGCCCGAAGAACCGCGGCATCTTCGTGCTCGGGCGGAAGTCCTGGGGATTCCGCAGCCACGAATAGAGCCAGTCGAAGCCCACCTTGCTCGCGACGTGCCGCAGCGACGGTCCGACCTTCGGCAGCGTGCCGGGCGTCTCGGGATCCTTGAGCAGCGTGGAGAGCGAATGCGTGCGGGCGGAGAGCTTCTTCTCGTCGCCGGCGGCGTCGCGCTCGATCAATTCCCGCAGCCGCTCCCGCGCCTGTCGGCCGTCCGGGCTCGACCGCACCTCCTCCACCCAGCGCGTCACCGTCGGGCCCAGCGCCGCCAGGCCGTCGTCGGCGGAGATCGCCTCGGCGACCTCGTGGTAGTTGGGCGCGAGCCGCATGTCGGGACCGATCCGCTTGCCCGGGCCGGCCCAACCGTTGATCTCGTGGCAGCCGTAGCAGCCGTACTGCCGGATGAGGTGGTAGCCCTCGACGAGCTTCGGCGCCGGCGGCTCCGGGAACCGCTCGCTCGCCTCGAGATCGACGACCTGATGGTGGCACTTCAGGCAGCTGGACTCCTCGAACCGCTGGGGCAGCATCGGGAAGATCCAGTGGTGGTTGTTGAACCACCCGTGCTCGTCGTGCCACTCGTGCCCCTGCTTCGGCGAGTTTGGCGTGTGCGAGGACCACTTGAAGCTGGTGGCACTGCCCTGCCCCTGGTGGCAGATCGTGCAGCCGAACGTCTGCATCGGATGCGGACTGGTCGAGCCGACGAAGAGATCGAGCCGCGGGTGCGAGGAATAGGGCTGCGGAACCCCGCGACGGACGGTCAGCCGCAGCGTCCGGCCCCACTGCGGCGTCTCGATCAGGTTCGCGACCGCCACCTCGCGGGCCAGCGTCTTGCCGCCGTCGATGTCGACGATCACGTCGCCGCTGGTCAGGCCGGCCACGGCCGCGGGCGACTCGGGCAGCACGGCGAGCACGGTCGGATCCTCGGGGTGGAAGAGCCCCTGCTTGGCGAGGTGAAAGCCGTAGAGATCCTCGAGTTGGGCATTGCCGTCGCCGCTGGTCACGGGTGCGGACGCGGGCTTGGCCGGCGTCGGCAGCGAGATCGTGACGAGGTCCTCCGACTTGTAAAGCGGGTCGGCGGGGTCGCCGGGCACGGCCTTGTCCATGCCCTTGTGGCAGGTGATGCAGCGGTCGAAACGGGCGACGTCACGGAAGTTGTTGTTGAGCGTGAGTTGCGGCAGCCAGATCTGGTCGACCCGCAACGGGCCGTTGAAGGCGTCGAGCACGGGCAGCTCGAGCAGGCTCTTGCCGGCGGAGGCCTGGCGATCGTCGCGGGCCTTAACGAGTTGGTTGAGCTTCGAACGGTGGTCGGCCACGGCCTTCGCGGCGGCGTCCTCGGGGCCCGTCAGCCTGCGGAGCGTGGCTTCGAGCGCCTTGCGGTGGGTATTGGCCGTCTGGAACGCGAGCGTGGCGTCGTTCACCTCGGTCCGCTTCGCGTCGGCCAGGGCCAGCAGCGACACGAGCTTGTCCTGCGGGGCTTCTTCGGCCACGCCGAGTTCGTAGTCGGCCCGGTTCTTGTCGAGTTCGGCCTTGCGGAGCTTGAGCTGCCCGGCGAGCTGATCCTCACGGAACTTCGCCCGCTTGGTGATGTCGCGCAGCCGCGTGAGCAGGTCGCCTCGGATCGCGAGCCGCACGGACGGATCGGTCTGTCCCGTGAGCCGGTCGACGTCGAGCTGCGCCTGGTCGGCGGCCTGCACGTCCTCGGGCACCGTGCGGATCTGGGCGAGCAACGCGGCCGTCACGGCCGGATCGAGATCGGCGCGGCGGGCCTCGGCGAGGACGTCGTCGAGTTCCTTCGACTTCCGTTCGAAGCTGCGGGACTCCTGCTCGTCGATGCGGGCGCCGGCCGTCCAGGTCTCCAGCGCGCGAAACTCGCGCTGGTATTTCTTCCACGGGCGGTTGTGGTCCGACGTCAGCATCAGCACCGTCGCCAGCAACAGCAGGATGGACGTCACGCCGAACACGACGTGCAGCACCTTGAGGTTGCGCCAGGTCTGTTCTGTGGCAGGCATCGGTGGGGCTCCGGCAGAGCGTGGAAGAGGGGACTACGACGGCGGCGTCAGAAGTTCAGGGAGAGTTCGGGGATGCTGATGATGTATTTGAGATTCAGCGTCCAACGCAGGATCATCTTCAGCGGCAGCGTGAGCATCAGCAGCATGAGGTTGGACATGACCATGTACCGCACGAGACCCATCTTCGCGAAGAACCCGCGGAACACCGTCACGGCCAGCAGCGGCGGCAGCAGCACGAGATACGCGCCCATGAGGAGGAGCCCGGGGGCTTCTCGGAGCAGGATGTAGCCGACCTGTACGAGCGTTCGCCACCAGCCCGGGCCCGCGATCTCCGCCGGCGCCTTCGGCAGCGGCTGGTCGAGCAGCTTCACCCAGAACATCTGCGGCAGGTCGACGTTGTTGAGCACCTCCACCTTGTACGGCGTCCAGTACTCGAACGGACCGAAGAAGTTCCAATTCGGGCCACGGAGGAACGTGCCCAGGATGATCAGCGTGATCCACAGTTCGAAGAACCCGAACTGGTAGACGAGGTAGCTGAACTTCCGCTCCTCGATCGAGTAGTAGCCGTTCCCCTTCTTGTTGAAGTCGAGGTAGGGCATCGCCATCAAGCCGAACACCACCAGGCTCGGCAGCACCACGCCGGCATACCACGGATCGAAATAGACGAGCATCTCCTGCAGGCCGAGGAAGTACCACGGGGCCTTCGACGGGTTCGGCGTCTTCACGCTCGAGGCGGGCTCCTCGAGGGGCGCCTGGAGGAAGATCGCCCACACCAGCAGGAACGCCGACACGGCCACCATGCAGATCAGTTCGGTGTAGACGAGGTCGGGCCAGACGAGCACCTTCTCGTCGTTGACCTTCTCCATCGGCGGGAGCCCCTGCCGGATGCGGTCGTCGTTGACGACCGCCTGGGCGGTGGCCACCCAGGTGAAGAAGGCGAGCAGGAACACGAGGCCCACGATCGGCACGTTGTCGGGCTTCATGACGATGGACGCGAAATTTTCGTCGGCCATCGACAGGCCCATCAGCACGAGCGCGGCATTGAAGACGGCCCAAGCCACCATCGGCTTGACGAAGAACCGCCGGAAGACGAACAGGATCGTGAACAGCGCGGTCGTGCCGAGCGTGTAGAGCACGGGACCGGAGAGCCGGTTGACGAGCGTCCGCGTCCACTGCGGCAGCGCCGGCACGAGCGCCGACGAGCCCTGCAGCGCGAGGCTCGCGAGGATCATCATCGCGCCGGCGAACACGGCCCAGATGACCGCCCAGCCCGGCTGGTTCTTGCGCCGCCAGAGGATGAGCGCGGCCACGCCGTTCATGATGGCCACGAACGTGTAGTATCCGCCGAGGAAGCCGGCGACGTCCGTGAGGAAAAAGCCGTTGGAATGCATGGATTCGCCCTACAGCGGCCCGCTGATGCCGCCGTCCTTTCGCACCCGCCAGAAGTGGATCGCCAGCAGCAGCGCCACCGCCAGCGGAATGGCGATGCAGTGCAGCACGTAGAACCGGTTGAGCGTCTCCTCGCCGACGAAGCGGGCGCCCAGGAGGCCGAATCGCGCGTCGGAGCCGTCGGTGATCATGTCGATGCCGCCGATGGTCAGCAGCTGTTGGCCCGGGCCCTCGTAGCCGAGGATCGGCGTCGCGCGGGCCATGTTGGAGCCCACCGTGATGGCCCAGATCGCAAGCTGATCCCACGGCAGCAGGTAGCCGGTGAACGACAAGAGCAGCGTGAGCAGGAGCAGGATCACGCCCACCACCCAGTTGAACTCGCGGGGTGGTTTGTAGCTGCCCGTGAGGAACACGCGGTACATGTGCAGCCAGGTCGTGATCACCATCGCGTGAGCACCCCAACGGTGGAGCTCGCGGAGGATGCCCAGGCTGGTCACGTCACGGAGCGCGAGGATGTCGTTGTAGGCCCACTCGAGCGTGGGCCGGTAATAAAACATCAGGAGCACGCCCGTGACGGTCTCCACCAGAAACAGGAAGAACGTCACGCCCCCCATGCACCAGGTGAACGACAGGGCGATGCCCTGCTTCTTGATCGACACCGGGTGGAGGTGCAGAAAGAAGTTCGTGAGCATCACGACGATCCGATTCCGCCGGTCGAGCGGCATCGGATGACGGAAGATGCTCTTCCAGATCTGCGAGTTGCGAATCGTTTCGCCGATGGCCATGGGGAACTTTCTTTCAGGAACTCATGCCGTGACGTAGGAATCGGGGTCGGCCCACTGGCCGAGTTCCTCCTGGAACGACCGGCTCTTGTCGATTTCGAGCTGCCCGTCGTCGGAGATGCGGATCGCGTAGCGCTCGAGCGGACGGGGGGCCGGGCCCTCGAAGTTCACCCCGTCCTTGTAGAAGCCGCTGCCGTGGCAGGGGCACTTGAACTTCTGCTCGGCCTCGAGCCAGTTCGGCGTGCAGCCGAGGTGGGTGCACACGGTCTTGAGGGCGTAGATCTGCTGCTGCCCCTGGATGTCACCGTTGACCACCCAGACGCCGTATTGCGGCACGAACTTCGTCTCGACCTTGCCGGACGGGAAGCCCTCCTTGAAGCCGACCTTGAACCGGCTCGGGGGCTCCGCCAGCACGTTGGGGAACATGAACCGGGCCAGGCCCAGCGTGAACAGGCCGCCGGTGACCGACAGCGCTGAAAAGCCCACGGCCATGAACGACCCGAGCGCGATCTCGAGGAAGCCGCGGCGATCCTCCTCGCCCCCCTTGGCACCGGCCTTCGCCGCGGGCTTAGCGGGCCGCACGGGCATCGCGGGCGTCGACTTCACCGCCGCCGGCTTTTCCGGCTCGACGACCGCCGCCGGCTTGGGACGGGCTGCCGCGGGTTGCAGCCGCGCCGTGACGGCCGCCGGCGCATCGGCCTTGCTCATCGGCCCCGGCTTCGCGCCGGCCCGGGCCGCGGCGAGGATGCTCGCCGTGTCGCGCGTGACACCCGTCTTCGCCGCAGCGGCGTCGGCCTTCGCGGTCGCCGGTGCTCCAGCGGGCTTCGGCTTCGCCGCGGCGGGCTTCGCCGCCGGGGGTTCGGCCTTCGCGGCCGCGGCAGGCGGCGCCCCTCCGGCGTCTCCGGCGGCTTTGTTGGCCCGTGCCTGCGCGAGAATGTCGGCAACGCTCGGCCGCGCGCCACCGGCCGCCTTCGCCGCCGGTTTCGCGGCGGTCGGCTTGGCCTTGGCGGCGGGCTTGGCGTTCGTCGCAGGCTCCGCCGTCGAGTCGGCAGCGTCATCTCCGCCAGCCGAGGGCGAGTCGGCCACCTTCGGCGGTTTGTCGGCGGTCTTGGCTCCGCTGTCAGCCTTCGCTCCGCCGTCAGCCGACCGCGCAGCAGCCAGGATCTCCGCCACTGACATCTTCTTCTTGTCAGCCATCCAGGAACCTCGCGTAAGACTGTCTCGGACGTCGGGCTTCGAGGTGATCGCGCCTCGGAGTGATCGGGACTCGAGGTGATCGGGACTCGAAGTGATCGTGCTTCAGGGCTATCGGGTCGAACGGAACGAATACGACTCAGGGGCACTCGCGCGGGCAACGACCGCTCGAGTCGGAACCGTCAAAAAACGAATCTCCTGCGCCATGCACCGCGTCGAACGGTTGCCGCCGGGAACGAACGTCCGCCGTCCTGCGTCACGGCGGCTCCGAAACGCGCCCGAAATCCCGACAAAAACCTGGTTTCGACCGGGATTGGCAGAGTTCGTGATTTTTTTCACAAACTCTTTTTAACTGTATCGGAGCCGGCGGTGCTGTCAACGTCGGAACCGCCACAGTCATGAAATTGTGCCGCGTTTTGACGTGTCGTTCGCCGCGGGAGGACCGCGAGGTGACGGCGATGGGCGGAAGCGTTTCCCGGGACGGCGGGCGGCGGACTTCGAGCCGGCGGCGGCCGGCGGAACGCCGCCGCCCGCCCGCATCCCCCACTCGGGTTGCACGGCCGCTGGTGGAAGGCCGCCCAACGCGGGCCGAGCCGGTCGACGCTTGAAGCCGGCGGTGCCCGGCCGTCACAATCCGCTGGCGTCATCGACCGCCGACGTCGTGCCGCGACCGCGGCCGTTTCACGGGCGGGAACGGTGCCTTCCAGTTCGCCCCGCCGACCCCTCCGTCCTGCTTCAAGGAACCTGCCCGTGCCGCGATCCTCCGGTCCGAACGCAGCGGCGCCGGGACGTCGGGTGCTCGTCGTGGGAGGGGGCGGCAGGGAGCATGCACTGGCGTGGAAGCTGGCGCAGGACGGTGCGCAGGTCATCGTCGCCCCGGGCAACGCGGGCACCGCCGCGGTGGCGGAGAACGTGCCCGTGGCGGCGGACGACATCCCCGCGCTCGTGCGGATCGCCACGGAGCGGCAGGTGGATCTCACGGTGGTGGGGCCTGAGGCGCCGCTGGTGGCCGGGATCGTCGACGCCTTCTCCGCGGCCGGGCTACGGATCTTCGGCCCCTCGGCGAAGGCCGCGCAGCTCGAGGGGAGCAAGCTCTTCTGCAAGCAGATTCTCCACCGGGGCGACGTGCCGACGGCGATGTTCGTCGAGTGCCGCAGCATCGCCCGCGCCCGCGACTACCTCAGCGCCCGCGAGGACATGCCCGTGGTCGTCAAGGCCGACGGTCTCGCCTCGGGCAAGGGCGTGTTCGTGTGCGACGACCGCGCCGCGGCGCTCGCGGCGCTCGACGTGCTCGGCGGCGATCCGCAGTTCGCCCCGGCGGCGCGGGGCATCCTCATCGAGGAACGGCTCGACGGCGTGGAGGTGAGCGTGCTGGCGATCACCGACGGCCGCACGATCGTCACCCTCCCGCCGCTGCAGGATCACAAGGCCGCGCACGACGGCGACACCGGCCCGAACACGGGGGGCATGGGGGCCTACTGCCCGACGCCGTTCGTGGACGACGCCCTGCTGGCCGAGATCGAGGCGCGGATCCTCGTGCCCACGGCGCACGCCATGCGGCGGGCGAAAGTGCCCTTCCAGGGCGTCCTCTACGCGGGACTCATGCTTACGGCACAAGGGCCGAAGGTGCTCGAGTTCAACGCCCGGTTCGGCGACCCCGAATGCGAGGCGCTGATGATGCGGCTCGATTCGAGCCTGCTCGACCTGCTCACCGCCGCCGCCGAGCGGCGGCTCGACGAGGTGGAGCCCCCGCGGTGGCGTCCGGAGGCGAGCGTGACGGTGGTGATGGCGGCCGAGGGCTATCCCGGCGACGTGGCCAAGGGGCGGGCGATCCGCGGCCTCGAGGCGGCGGCGGTCGTGCCGGGCGTGCAGGTGTTTCACGCCGCCACGCGGCCCGGTGCCGCCGGGGTCGAGACGGCCGGGGGCCGCGTGCTGGCCGTGACGGCGCTCGGGGCCACGCTCGGGAGGGCGAAGCTGCAGGCCTACACGGCCGTCAAGGAAATCCGCTGGCCGGGGGCGTGGTGCCGTAAGGACATCGCCGACAAGGGCCTCGCCCGGGAGCGGGCGATCGTCGCCGCCGAGGCCGGTGCCGCGGTGGGCGACCGGACGGAGCCGGCCGCCGAACGGGCTGCCCCGGGGACGGCCTGATGAGACTCCGCGTCGGCATCGTGGGACTGGGCAGCCAATGGGAGGGCCGCCACTTGCCGGCGCTCCGGTCGCTCGCCGACCGCTTCGAGGTGCGGGGCATCTGCGAGCAGGTGGCGCACCGGGCGCAGCGGGCGGCGACGGAGCTGGGCACGGTGCCCGTCGACGGGTTTCGCGCGCTGGCCGCCCGGGACGACATCGACGCCATCCTCTTCTTCGCGGAGCAGTGGTACGGCGCCACGCCGATCCTCGCGGCCTGCGATCACGGCAAGGCGGTCTACTCGGCGATCCCGCTGCCCTTCGCGGCGGACGAGGCGGCGCTCCTGCGGCGGCGGGTGGAGGAGTCGGGCATCGCGTTCATGGCGGAGCTGCCGCGACGGCACGTGCCGGCCACGGTGCGGCTCAAGGAGCTGATCGCCACCCGGCTCGGGCGGCCGCGGCTGCTGTTCTGCCACCGGCGCGTGCCCCTGTCCGGCACGTCGGGCCCGGCGCCCATGCGGGACCGCGCCAGCGAGGCCCGCGACCTGATGGAACTCGTGGACTGGTGCTGCTACGTCGCCGGCATGGAGCCGACGAGCGTGGTGGCCGTGCGGCATGCGGAGACGCCCGGCGGGGAGACCGACGATTACCAGATGATGAGCCTCGACTTCACGCCGGGGACGGGGGAGCCGCCCGAGCCGGGCAACGGCCCGCTCGCGCAGATCAGTTGCGGCTACTACATGCCGCGGCAGTGGGAGGAGGCGGTGGGCTTCCGGCCCCCGGCCGCGCTGCAGGTCGCCTGCGACACCGGGATCGCGTTCATCGACCTGCCGGCGAGCCTCGTCTGGTTCGACGCCTTCGGGCGGCACCAGGAGTCGCTCGAGAGCGAGCGGCCCGTGGGCGAACACATGCTCCTGCAGTTCCACCGCAAGGTGACGAGCCTCGTGCGGGCGGTGAGCGGTCTCGACGACACGCTCCGCGCGATGCGGATCGTCCAGGCCGCCGCCGCGAGCCAGGCCGAGGGCCGCCGCATCCGTGTCGACGGGCCGCCGGGGGGCGCGGGGTGAGCGGCGCCGACCGCGGCGTGTCGCTCCCGCCCTTTCCCCCCCCGGGGGCATCGCCTACCCTGCTTTTTCCGCGCCCCGCCCTGTTCCCCGTTCGGCCGGCCCGCCGCCGCCAGAGTCCGCCATGAGCGTGTTCGTCTTCGGCCATCGCAATCCCGACACCGACGCCATCTGCTCGGCGATCGCCTACGCGGACCTCCTCCAGCAGACGACCAGGCCCGACGCCGTCGCCGCCTGCTGCGGGCCCCCCAACAAGCGCACCGAATACGTGCTCGAGCGGGCCGGACTGCCGGCCCCGAAGATCGTGATGGACGTGCGGCCGTCGGCGGAGGACGCCTGCCGTCGCGACATCGTCACGGCGTCGTTCGGCGACTCCTTCCACGAGGCCTACGAGCGGATGCAGGCGGCCGACCTGCGGGCGATTCCCGTCGTGGACGCCGACCGGCGGGTCGTGGGCGTGCTCTCGGTCCTCCACCTGATGGATCTCTTCTTCCGCGGCGAGGGGGATCCGCTCAAGCTGCGGACGGTCACGACCTGCCTGCAGAAGATCCACGACGTGCTCGGAGGCAGCTTCCAGCACGTCCTGCGGCCGGACCAGCGGGACGAGCTGCTCGTGATGGTGGGCGCGATGAGCGCCGAGGGCTTCACGGAGCGGATGCAGAAGTTTCCCGCCGACCGGCTGATCGTGGTCTGCGGCGACCGCCCCACCATCCAGATTCCGGCCATCGAGCGCGGCGTGCGGGCGATGGTGGTGACCGGCGGCTTCGCCCTCTCGTCGGGGCTCGCCGAGCTGGCCCGCATCCGCGACGTCTCGGTGATCCGCAGCCCCTTCGACACCGTCAACACCGTGCTGCGGCTGAAGTCGTCGCAGTTCATCGATCCGGTGGTCGACACGGACGTCGTCACCGTGCCCGCCAAGGCCAGCGTGGCCGACGCCCGCGGGATCGTCGAACGGTCGCCGCAGCCCGTGTTTCCCGTCGTCGACGACGACGGACGGCTCGTGGGCATGTCCTTCAAGTCGGATCTCATCAACCCGCCGCGGCCCCGGCTGGTGCTCGTCGATCACAACGAGCTGTCCCAGGCCGTGAGCGGGGCCGACGAGGCCGAAATCGTCGAGGTGCTCGACCACCATCGGCTCGGCGGCGGGCTGAAGTCGACGCAGCCGATCCGGTTCATCAACGAGCCGGTGGGCTCGACCTGCACGCTCGTGGCCCGGCAATTCCGCGCGGCGGGCCTCGTTCCACGGCCGGGGATCGCGCTGTGCATGGCCTCGGGCATCATCTCCGACACGCTCTTCCTGCGGTCGCCGACCACCACCGACACCGACCGCGAGGCGCTCGAGTGGCTGCGCGGTCTCTGCGCCGTGGATCTCGACCGCTACGCCCGGGAGTTCTTCGAGATCGGTTCGGCCCTGCGGTCGAGCCTCCCCGCCGCGGTGATCGGCGAGGACTGCAAGGAGTTCACGGAGCACGGCGTGCGGTTCTCGATCTCGCAGATCGAGGAGTCGGGCTTCGATCTCTTCTGGGAACGCAAGGACGAGCTCCGCTCGGCCCTCGAGGATTTCGCCACCCGCCACCGGCTCGACTTCTCGGCCCTGCTGGTCACCGACGTGGTGAGCAACGGATCGCTGCTGCTGCTCTCCCGGGAGAGCGAGGCCTGGGAGGAGATCAACTACCCCCGGCTCGGCCGCGGCCTCTACGACCTCAAGAACGTCGTCAGCCGCAAGAAGCAGCTCCTGCCGCTCCTCGCGCAGCTGATCGCCTCGGCCCAGAGCTGATCCGCGCGTGCGGGTGACGCGGGCGGCCGCCCCGGAGCGGCGGCCGTCAGCAGGCTGTGGATAAACAGCCTGCTTGGTCGCAGGGATGCGATCGCGGGAGCGCAGCTCCCGTGAAAACCGGAGGTTTTCGTGCCTGGAAAAAGTCCCGGAGGACTTTTTCCACGGGCTGCTAGTGTCGTGAGTCGGAAGTTCGTTTCGATTCACGACACGACATTCCCGGCCTTTCAGGCCGGGAATCAAGCAACTTCTAGTGTCATGAACTTCTGGTTGAGGACACTAGCAGGCTGTGGATAAACAGCCTGCTTGGTCGCAGGGATGCGATCGCGGGAGCGCAGCTCCCGTGAAAACCGGAGGTTTTCGTGCCTGGAAAAAGTCCCGGAGGACTTTTTCCACGGCCAGTTAGGCCAGCGCCGCCACGACCAGGTCGCCGATGGCCTTGGTGCCGTGGCCCATCCGGCCGGCGGCCTGGCTCTTCATCTTCGTGCTGGTCACGTGGGCCACGGCCCGCTCGATCCGGCCACCCGCCCGGGGCTGGCCGGTGTGCTCGAGGAGCATCGCCATGGCGTTGATGGCGGCGATCGGGTTGATCTGGTCGAGGCCGGTGTACTTGGGCGCGCTGCCCCCCATCGGCTCGAACATGCTCACGCTGCGCCGCCCGTCGGGCCGCAGGTCGGGATTGAGATTCGCCCCCGCCGCCACGCCCATGCCCCCCTGCAGGATGCCGCCGAGGTCGGTGATGATGTCGCCGAACATGTTCGTGGTGACGATCACGTCGTACGCGTCGGGATTCTTCACCATCCACATGCAGCAGGCGTCGACGTGGTTGTAGTCGGTCTTCACGTCGGGGTAGTCCTTGGCCACCTCCTGGAACGTCCGCCACCAGAGGTCGTGGCCGAACGTCAGCACGTTGGTCTTGGCGACCAGCGTGAGGGTCTTCTTCGGGCTGTTCCGCTGCCGCGTGTATTCGAAGGCCCAACGGATGCACCGCTCGCAGCCCTTCCGCGTGTACACGGCCTGCTGCACCGCCACCTCGTCGGGCGTGCCCTTCTTGAGGTAGCCGCCGACACCGCAGTAGAGGTCCTCGGTGTTCTCGCGCACGACGACGAAGTCGATGTCGGCGGGGCCGCGGCCGGCCAGGGGCGTCTCCACGCCCGGCAGCAGCTTGACCGGTCGGAGGTTGATGTATTGGTCGAGCTTGAACCGCAGGTCGAGGAGCAGTCCCTTCTCGAGGATGCCGGGAGCCACGCTCGGGTGGCCGATCGCGCCGAGGAAGATGGCGTCCTTGCTCCGCAGGAGGTCGAGGCCTCCGTCCGGGATGATCTCTCCGGTCGCGAGATACCGGTCACCGCCCCAGTCGAGCATCTCGACGTCGTAGGTGAAGCCCTCGAGCTTCGCGACGGCCTCGAGCACCTTGAGCGCCTCGGCGGTCACTTCGGGACCGGTGCCGTCTCCGGGCAGGGCGGCGATGGCAAGCGGACGATCGGCCATGAAGGTCGAGGCTCCTGGGGCGGTGGGACGGCTGCGGTCGGGGAAAAAGCTGGGGGG
>Ga0207954_1000099_pt1 | contig 25273 bp, 22 predicted proteins | sample CryBogmetaGMA0M_FD_184547 | JGI IMG/M metagenome (GOLD analysis project Ga0207954, IMG submission 184547) | Freshwater microbial communities from Crystal Bog, Wisconsin, USA - MA0M (SPAdes) | ecosystem: Environmental > Aquatic > Freshwater > Lake | place: Crystal Bog, Wisconsin, USA | collected... | reverse complement strand
GGCTTCCCCCCAGGAGGCCGACGGCCGGCGGGGGGGGGCGTCGCGGCCGGCCTGGCCGCCAGGCCCACCGAAGCCGGCGGAGTCTGCCCAGCTGAAGCCGGCCTCGCCGGAATCCCGATGCAGACGCCGCCGCAGGGGCCTGGCCGGGCCGGCCAGGGCCAGGGCGGTGGCGGCCGTGGTGAGGCTGGCGCCGCCTGCGGAGGCCAGGGCGATCCAGGCCCCGAGGGGCAGGGACGGGCTGCGCCAGGTGAGCAGCCGCAGCGACAGCAGCGGCCGCGGGTTGAGGCCGGCCACCAGGAGCACCGCCAGCAACGGCAGCAGCAACGGCAGCAGCAACAGGCGGCGCAGCACGGCGGGCGGCCTCAGGGGGTGGAGGGGGCTGATCCGGGGCGCCCCGGAGCCGGCGGGCTGAGCGGCCCCTGCCAGCGCCGCAGGGAGCCCAGTTCCAGGCCAAGAGCATCAAAGACCCGGATCACCAGAAAATCGACCATCTCCTCAATTGTGCGCGGCTGGTGGTACCAGGCAGGCACCGGCGGGGCAATGCGGGCCCCGGCCTCAGCCAGTCGGGTGAGATTACGCAGATGAATCAGATTCCAGGGCAGTTCCCGGGGGGCAATCACCAGCGGCCGCCCCTCCTTGAGGTGCACATCGGCGGCCCGTTCGATCAGATCCAGGGCCACACCGGAGGCGATGCGCCCCACCGTGCCCATGCTGGCGGGCAGGATCACCATCCCCCGGGTGAGGTGGCTGCCGCTGGCGATGGCGGCGGCCTGGTCGTTCCAGCGGTGACAGCGCAGCCGGCCCCGATCGGTGCCAGCGCGCTCGCGCCAGAAGGCGGCCTGGAGGTCGGGTTCGGAGGGAACCCGCAGTCCCATCTCGGCCTGCCAGACCCCGATCGCGCCACGGCTGGTGACCATCTCGACCGGGAGATCGGCCTCCAGCAGCAATTGCAGGGCCCGCTCAGCCAGCGGCTGGGCGGAGGCGCCTGACACCGCTAGCACCACCGGCAGGGAGGAGGACATCAGGGCGCTCAGCTCTCCCCAGCGCCGTCGCCGTCTCCTTCACCTATGCCTTCACCTTCGCCGTCGGCATCGCTGGCGCCATAGCCGTCGTCGCCTTCAGGCCCGTCCGGTTGCAGCACGGCCAGGTCGATCTGGTGGCGCAGGGCATCAACCTTCTGGATCTCCACCTCCAGCTGGTCGCCCACCATGTAGGTGCGGCGGAACTTGCGGCCCACCAGGCGGTTCTGGCGGGAGCGGTACTCGTACCAGTCGTCCTTGAGGGAGCTGACATGCACGAGGCCCTCCACCTGGGACGGGGGAACCTCCACGAAGAAGCCATAGCTCTGCACGCCGCTGATCACCCCCGGCAGGATCTGACCCACTAAGGGCTCGGCGTAACGGGCCTGGGCCATCGCCAGCACATCCGCCTGGAATTCCTGCAGGAAGCGGCTGCGGCCATTCAGCCGCTGCACCAGCCCCCGCGCCAGCGATTCCTGGAAGGGGGCGAGCTGGCCGGGGGTGAGCAGGGGCCAGTCGATCGTGCCGTGGCAGCTGTCGGCCGCCAGATCGACGCTGATCTTGTGGCGGACCGTGGGGCGGTCCTTGCCGTCCACCAGCAGGGTGACCAGCAGCTGCTGGTTCCAGAGGTCGGCGTAGTGGAGGCCGGGCAGGCACCAGGGGGCCAGGGCTGTGTCCTCGCCGGCCAGGGCATGGGGGCCGGCCAGCTCCGAGAGCAGCACAGGGGAGAGGCTCTCGCGCAGCTGCTGCTGCAGGGCACGGCCGCGGTCGGTGGCGGCGAAGGCGCCGGCAAGTTCAGCGGCGCTGGCATTGCCCTCGGCGCTGAGCTCCAGGGGGATCTCCAGGGCCAGGGCCGCCTTGGCCACCTCATTGATCTCCGCCGGCTCGGCGGCGGCATTGGTGGCGTAGATCGCCGGCAGCTGCAAGGCCGCCAGATGGCGGCCCAGGGCCCGGTGGGCCAGCAGCACCGCCTCCCGCAGGATCGCCATGGGTTCGCTGGCCCCCAGCTCCACCAACCAGCCCTCCGCCGAAGCATCCGGCGGGAACTGGCGGAGATCACCGAGGCTGTCGAGGGCCGGCAGGGGCAGATCGAGATCGATCGACCCCGCCGCCAGGCGACGCTGGCGCAGGAGGGCACCCAGGCTGAGGAGCTGCTCCAGCAGCCCCAGCTGATCCTTGAGGGGCTTGAGGGCGGCGGGCACGGTGCGGGAGCGGGGCTTGCGCTCAGCCAGGGCGGCGAGCGCCGCCCCATCCACCGAGGCGGTGGGGGTGATGCGACTGAGACAGAAGCGATAGTGCTCCAGCTCGCCCTCGGCGCTCAGTTCCAGGGCCACCGAGAGGGCCTCCTGGCTGCTGCCGAGCTGGAAGGCGGCGGCCTTGGCCAGGGCCGCGGGCAACAGCGGCAGCCAGCTGCTGCCCGCACAGATGGCGTCGCCCTGCTCCCGCAGCCAGCCGTCGAGGGCGGTGCCGAAACCAACCCGCTCGGCCACGGCCGGGGCATGCAGCCAGAGCCGCCAGCCCCCCTCCCGCTCCTCCAGGGACAGCGCCGGCAGCTGGGGGGCATCGGCGGCCCGCCAGGCGTCGAACAACAGCACGGGCAAGGCGCTGAGGTCCTGGCGATCGCGAGCCGTCGGTGCCTTGAGGGTGGCGCGGGGGGCGGCCGGGCGGTCGTGCAGGTGGTGCTTGGTCAGCAAGAGGTCGATGTCCGCCGCATCGCCGCCCCGCACCGGCAGGCTGCGGGCCACATGGCCCTGGGGGGCGAACTGGGCCACCGGGAAGCGGTCGATGCGCACCTCCACGACCGCGTCCTGCTCGGGGTTGAGGTGGACCACATCGCTGGCGGGCAGCTCGACGCTGGTCAGCAGCCGGTCGTCGAGGGGCACCGCCAGCAGGCGCTCGTCCTGCTGCTCCACCTGGGCGAGCAGGCTGGAGGTGTGACGCTCGAGGATGCACTGCACCCCGCCTTCTGGGGAGCGGCGACGACCCCCCTCCCTGGTGATGCGCACCAGCACCCGGTCCCCGTTCCAGGCATGGTTGAGCTGATGGTCCCGGATGTAGACGTCCTCACCGCCGTCCTCGCGGAGGGCAAAGCAGAAGCCCTTGCTGGAGCAGCGCAACCGGGCCGGGATCAACTCCGGGTTCTCGGTGCGGCGTAGGCCGTCGTCCCCCTCCTCGAGCAGCTGCAGCTTGAGCAGGGCGTCGAGGCCGGTTCGGAGCTGCTGGCGATCGGCCTTTGTGGTGAGCCCCAGGGACTTCTCCAGCCGGGCCAGGGGCTGGCCATCGCTGGTGGAGAGCTGGTCAAGCAGGTCGGCGACCGTGAACTTCATGGAGGGGCGCTGGGGTCGGGTCGGAAGCGTCGCGGCGGGCGGAAACCGCTAGCGATGCGGGGATCGGGGGATGGGGCATCGGCCAGGGAGCCGGGTCGGCCCCGTCCCGGGGACGGGAGGCCACGGATGGCGGACCGGCGTCTGCCGGGGTGCGCGACCCAGGGGCGGGGTGCGCGGCGGGCGTGAAGCGATCGCCCGTCAGCCGATGGAGCTGCGCAGACTTTAGGGAGCGGTCCGATCGTCGTCCGGATCGGCGCTCGGATTCGCTGCCACTGGCTGGGCGATTTCCGACTCAGGCGCGTCAGGGGTGCTGGCGCCGCTGCGCAGGATCAGCCGGCCGCCGAGCACAAGGAAGCCCAGGGATGCGGCCAGCTGCAACGCATCAGGGGGAATGAGACTGGAGAGGGAGCCGCCGGCGGCGGCACCCACCAGGCTGGCCAGCACCAGGGCGGCCGAGCTGCCGGCGAAGACGGCACCGGGCCGGCTGGAGGTGCCGCTGATGCTGACGATGGCCAGCTGGGTCTTGTCACCAAGCTCGGCCAGGAACACGGTGACGAAGGTGGAGGCCAGCAGGGCAAGCATCGATTCAGAAATGAAAATCCAAGGCGAGGCGTCAAGGGACGGCGCCAGGGGGGATCAAGCCGGGGGCAGCGGTAGGGGTGCCAGATGCAGCACCGCCTGCCGACCGAGCCACAGGCCTAGGGCCACCATCAGCAGGCCGGCCAGGCGCTCCAGCTGCTGGGCCGGCATCACCGTCGAGAGCCAACGGCCCAGGAGCACGCCCACCAGGCTGGAGCACACCAGCGCCAGCGAAGCCCCGACGAACACCACCAGCGGGCGCCCCGATTCGGCCGACAGCAGCAGGGCCGCCAGCTGGGTCTTGTCGCCGAGTTCGGCCAGAAAGACCGTGGTGGCGGTGGAGAGGAACACCGCCCCCCAGCTGCCGGCGGTGGCTACAGAGTCAGGAGCCGCGGTGGCGGCAGCGGCAGGAGCCGCAGTGGCGGCAGCGGCAGGGGTATCCCCGGCCGAAGGATCCGGAACGCTCATGGGGAGGGAAAGCTCACGGACGGGGTCTGGGGAGAACGGGGAGGGACGTCGTTGCGGGGAGCGCCCGATTCAAGCCGGTTCAGCCTGGTCTGGAGCGCAGGCGGATCGCGCGCTTGAACCGTTTCATCACCCTGCCACGGCCGCCGCTCTCGCTACGGATCTGCTGGAGGCAGCAGGAAATGGCCAGTTCATCGGCATCCCGTCCCTCGGCCCCGAACAGCTCCATCAGGCTGCTCACCCGGCAGAAATCCGGCCGGCCGTCGTAGACGCGGCAGCGGCGGCGGCCCGTATCGAAATGCCGGCACCAGCCATCGGCGCCGACCATCGAGAGGTAGAGCTCCCGCTGGGCGGGATCCAGGGCCGCCAGGGCCTCCTGACGCAACTCGGGATCCAGCCGGCAGCAGGCGCCGCAGCCGGTGATGCATTGCCAACGCTGCTGATGCTGCCCAGGTTCCAAGGCTCCCCTCCAGCCCCGCCCGGGCCGTTGCTGGTTGGAAGTCTGGCGTTCTGCCCCCCCCGGGGCATGCCTCTGGCTGTGACAAGCCGTCACAGTGGTCGGGAGGGGCTGCGGAGTGGCCGGCCGGCCGCGTAGCCTTGGCCACCAGCGCCACCCCGAGACGACGCACCATGGGCATCGACTTTCACCTGATCGCCAATTTCGGCGCCCTGGCCCTGATCACCCTGGCCGGTCCCGCTGTGATCTTCATCCTCTTCTACCGCCGCGGCGCCCTCTGAAATCGGCCTCCCCTTCAGGCAGCCAGACCAAGGGCCATCGCCGCCTCCTGCAACAGCGAACGGATGTATGGGTGGGAATGGTCTGCAGCGGCCTTGCCACCGCCAGCCCTGAGTTCCTTGCCGGCGTCGTTGCGAATCAGCAGGTCTCCGCCCTCCCGGCGACACCAGTAGCTGCGCTCCCCCCGCCGCAACACCACTTCACCGGCGGCACTGGGGCGTAACGCCACCAGCTCGAGCTGCAGGCGCTCCTGTCCCTGCCAGCGGTCCCGCCGCAGGGTGTAGGCCACATCCACGGGCCCCTGCAACCGCTCCGGCCCCTGCCACCGCCAGGCCATCGCCCGCAGTCGGGCCTCGCCCTGGCCCAGCAGCAGTTGCAGGTGTCCGCCACGCAGCAGCTTCTGCTCCACCAGTTCACAGCCCTGGCTCCAGAACACCGGCGCCGGATGGCTGATGCCAAAGGGTTCCAGCCGCTGCAGTTGCTGCCAGAAGGACCGATCGATCCGCTCAAGGCGCAACAGCGCCTCCGGTTCCACCTCCAGGCCGCTGCTCCGGCCCTGGAGCCAGTCCTGGGCAAGGGCGTTGAGCCGTTCATGCAGGCTGCTGACCCGGTCGGCCCGCACCGAGAAGCCTCCCGCGGCGGGATGGCCGCCGAAGCGCTCCAACAGTTCGCCACAGGCCTGCAGGGCCCGGTCAACGGCGAAGCCCCGCGGCGCCCGGACCGAGGCCCTCAACCGCCCCTGACCTTCCCCGGCCAGCAACGCCGCCGGCAGCCCGAAACGGTCCACCAGGCGGGCCGCCACGATGCCGATCACACCGTGGTGCCAATGGCTCTGGGCCAGCAGCAGGAAGGGCGGCCGATGGGGACCATCCGCCTCAAGCAGGGCCAGGGCCTCCGCCTCGATGGCCTGGCAGAGGTCGCGGCGCTGGCGGTTGAGGCCCTCGCAGCTTCGGGCCAGCGCCTGGGCCCGCTCCTCGGAATCGGTGGTGAGCAGCTCCACCACCATCAACGGATCGCCAAGCCGGCCAACGGCGTTGATGCGGGGGGCCAACTGAAAGCCGACGCTGGCGGCATCGAGCGGTTCATCCTCCAGGCCGGCCAGCTGCTGCAGGGCCCGCAGACCAGGCAACGGACTGCGGCGCAGCCGCGGTAGGCCGTCCATCAGCCAGCGGCGATTGACCCCCACCAGGGGGGCCATGTCGGCGATGGTGCCGATGCAGAACAGATTGAGGGCCACCTCCAGACCGTCAGCGAAGCGCAGCTGCCGGCAGAGGGCACTGGCCAGCAGGTGGGCCAGGCCCACGCCGGCCAGTCCCCGGTAGGGGGAGCCGGCCGGGGTGACGGCCGGATGGAGCAGGGCCAGGTGGGGTGGAAGCTGCTCGGGAAGGGTGTGGTGGTCGGTGAGGATCACGCTGACGCCGAGTTGTTCAGCCCTCTCCAGGGCCTCCCGCGCCGAAACGCCGTTGTCGACGGTGATCAGCAGGCCGACACCCTCATCGGCCAGCCGCTCCACCATGCCGGCATTGAGGCCGTAGCCATCCTCCATGCGGCTGGGAATCGCGGCGGTGGGCCGGGCCCCGAGCCGGGAGAGCACCCCCACCAGCAGGGCCGTGCTGGTCATGCCGTCGGCGTCGTAATCGCCGCAGATGGCAAGCCGTTCGCCGGCGCTGCAGGCCTGGCTGAGGCGGCTGACGGCCGCTGGCAGATCAGGAAAGTGGTCGGCGGGATCAGGGGCGGCGGCTGGATCGAGGAGGGCCTGCACCGCTTCGGCGCTGGTGTGGCCGCGACGCAGCAGCACCGCCAGCAGCTCCTCCGGCAGGCCGGCGGCAATCGCCGTCAGCCCCGTTGCGGTCAAGGGTGCGGGCAGGGGTGCGGGCAACAGCCAGCGTTGCTCGGTGTCGGGGGAGAGCAACGAAGCAGGGGCGGTTCTCCGGCATTGTGAAGCGCCGCTGGCCTTCGGTCAGCCCTCGGCCGGGCCCGCTGCCCTTAACCTGCGGCAGCGGCGCGACGGACGGAGATGGCGGCATCGCTGGCGGGCCTTCTCTGGGATGTGGACGGCACCCTGGCTGAAACCGAGCTGCACGGCCATCGCCTCGCCTTCAACGCTGCCTTGGCGGAGGCAGGGCTGCCCTGGCAGTGGGATATCGCCACCTACCTGCAGCTGCTGGCGGTGGGCGGCGGCCGCGAGCGGCTGGCCTTCTTTCTCTCCGAGGCCGAAGGAACCAGGCCGGACTCCCGGCGACTTGACGCCCTGGTGGCCTCGAAACAGGCCCACTACGCCGAGCTGGTGGCCGCCGGCGAGCTGGCCCTGCGCCCGGGGGTGGAACGGCTGATCCGGGCCGCAGCCGCCGCCGGGCTACCCCAGGCGATCGTCACCACCAGCTCCCGGCAGGCGGTGGGTGCCCTGGCTAGCACCTGCCTCGCCCCGCTGCGGGATGCCTTCTCCTTCTGGATCTGCGGCGAGGATGTGGGCGCCAAGAAACCCGATCCCGAGGCCTACCGACTGGCCATCCAGCAACTGGGAGCGGCGGCCGCGCAGGTGCTGGTGCTCGAAGACTCCGTGGCCGGCCTGGCGGCGGCCAGCGGCGCTGGGCTCGCCTGTCTGGTGACGGTCAGTGCCCAGTCCAGGGAGGGGGATCCAGCCCGCTTCGCGCGGGCCCGGGCCGTGGTTGACGAGCTGGGGGATGGCGTGCGGCCGACCCGGGTGCTGCAGGGCCCGGCTTGCACCAGCGGCCTGGTGACGCTCTCCTACCTGGAGCGCCTGTTGCAGCCATGAGCCCCCTGCCCGCCCAGCGCACCCGCCTCGAAGGGCTGCTGGGGCGGCTGGGGCGATCGCTGCTGGGCCAGCTGCGCAGCAGCTGGCGGGGGGGCAGCCTGGCGCTGCTGGCCCTGCTGATCGGCTTCTTCGCCGCCCAGAACTTCACCTCGCTGTGGATGCAGCGGTTGCCCGGCGGCCGGCCGGTGGTGGTGCTGCTGCTGGTGCTGGTGATCGAAACGGTGGTGCGACTGCGTTCCCGCTGGCTGCGCCAGGAGCCGCCCCTGGCCTGGGTGATCGCCGACAACCTGCGCATCGGCTTCACGTACTCGATCGTGTACGAAGCCTTCAAGCTGGGTTCATGACGGCCGGCAGCCCCCCTGAAGCCACTCCGCAAACGGCCGGACTGGAGCGCTGGCAGCAACGGCTCGCCGGCCTGGAGCCCGCCCCTGCCGCCCTGCGACGGCTGGAGCCCAGCCTGCTCTGGGGCGTGGCGATACCACTGCTGGAGCAGTTTGAGCAACACCTGGCCGGCGGCCGGCGAGCGCCGCTGCTGGCCCTCAATGCGCCGGTGGGCGCCGGCAAGACCAGCCTCGGCGCCGTGTTGGCGGCCCTGGCGCCGCTGGCGGGGATCCGCCTGGCCGTGGCCTCGATCGATGACCTCTACCTGCCATGGCCCGAGCGGCAAAGGGCGATGGCGGGCAACCCCTTCGGGGTCTGGCGGGTGCCGCCCGGCAGCCACGATCTGCCCTTGTTGCTGGAAGCACTGCAGCGCTGGCGGGACGGCGCCCCGCTGCGCTTGCCCCGCTTCGACAAGATCCTGAGGGGCGGCCACGGGGACCGCTGCGGCTGGCGGGAGCAGGGGGCCGATGCCCTGCTGCTCGAAGGCTGGTTGCTGGGTTGCCGGGCCCTGGGTCGCCAGCGGCTGGAGCAGCAGCTGGGCCTGCTGGAGGGCGTCGGGGGCCCTGGCCTGGCCCTGCCCCTGGACCAGGAGGAAAGGGCCTGGTTACCGCTTTGGGACAGAAATCTGGAGGACTATCAACCGCTCTGGGAGGCCTTCGATGGCCTCTGGCTGCTGAGACCTGCCAGTTGGAGACTGCCCTTGCGCTGGCGCCTGCAAGCCGAAGCCCGCCAGCGGCGCGCCGGCGGTGGCTGGCTGGCTGCCAATGAGGTGCGATGCCTGGTGCGGGCCAGCCTCTGCTCACTGCCACCCGAGCTCTACCAGAAGCCCCTGGAGTTCTGGGAGAACGCGCCTCTCCCGCTGCTGGGCCTGGCGCAACTGGACGGCCGCAGGCGCTGCCGCCTCAGCTGGACTCAGCCCTCGGAATCCTCAGCCTCTTCTGCCACGGGATAAACAAATCCCTGGGCGCGGCCGCTGAGCACGGCCTTGCCGATTGAGAGCGCCTTGGCGGCGGCCACACCGGCCTTGGCCTTCCAGTGGGCGTGACGCTGATTCCGCTTGCCTTTGGAGGTTTTCTTCTTGGGAACAGCCATCCCGGATCCTGAACCAAACCAAGATCTTCCGCTGCCGATGGACCATTCGTCAAATCGCTAAACTCTGCTGATCGATGGAACCCTGTGAGCAACAGTTCTTCGCCGGGGCAGGGGCAGGGACCGGCCGCGGTCAGCCCGACGGGTGGATCCGGGAACTCCGTTTCAGCCCAGGCCGGCAGCAGCGCGCGCCCCGTCAAGGCCGGCCGGCAAGCTGCTGGCTCCGGTAACAGCTCAGGTGAGGGCTTCAGTTTCGGCGGCCGCACCGAAACGGTGCCCTCGTACAGCAAGCTCCTCCAGGACATCCGCAGCGGCAAGGTCAAGGACCTTGAGCTGGCCCCCCGGGCCCGGCTGGTACGCGTCATCTACAGCGATGGCCAGCAGAATCAGGTGCCGGTCTTCAACGACAACCAGCAGCTGCTGCGCACCGCCGAACAGGCCCGGGTGCCGCTGAGTGTGAAGGACGAGCGCAGCGAAGATGCCATGGCCGGCATGGTTGGCAACCTGCTGCTGGTGCTGCTGCTGCTTCTAGGGCTCGGCCTGCTGCTGCGCCGCTCGGCCCAGGTGGCCAACAAGGCGCTCGGATTCGGCCGCAGCCAGCCGCGGATGCAGCCCGAAGGCAGCGTGACCGTTCGGTTTGAGGACGTGGCCGGCATCGCCGAAGCCAAGGAGGAACTGCAGGAGGTGGTCACCTTCCTTAAGACACCGGAACGGTTCACCTCGATCGGCGCCAAGATCCCCAAGGGGGTGCTGCTGGTGGGCCCGCCCGGCACCGGCAAGACCCTGTTGGCGCGCGCGATTGCCGGTGAGGCGGGGGTGCCGTTCTTCTCGATGGCGGCCTCGGAATTCGTGGAACTGTTCGTGGGGGTGGGCGCCAGCCGGGTGCGGGATCTGTTCCGCAAAGCCAAGGAAAAGGCCCCTTGCATCATTTTCATCGATGAGATCGACGCCGTCGGTCGCCAGCGCGGCGCCGGCATCGGTGGTGGCAACGACGAACGTGAGCAGACCCTCAACCAGCTGCTCACCGAGATGGATGGTTTCGAGGAGAATTCCGGCGTGATTCTGCTGGCGGCCACCAACCGTCCCGACGTCCTGGATACGGCGCTGATGCGGCCCGGCCGCTTCGATCGCCGCATCAGCGTCGATCTGCCCGACCGCCGCGGGCGGGAGGAGATCCTGGCGGTCCATGCCCGCAGCCGGCCCCTGGCCGATTCGGTATCACTCACCGACTGGGCCGCCCGCACCCCCGGCTTCGCCGGCGCTGACCTGGCCAATCTGCTCAATGAAGCGGCGATTCTCACCGCCCGACGCCAGCAAACCAGCATCGATGACGCCGCCATCGGTGATGCCCTTGAGAGGATCACCATGGGGCTCACGGCCGCCCCGCTGCAGGACAGCGCCAAGAAGCGCCTGATTGCTTACCACGAAGCCGGCCACGCCCTGCTCACCACCCTGGTGCCCCATGCCGACCGGCTGGACAAGGTGACCCTGCTGCCCAGGGCTGGTGGCATTGGCGGTTTTGCCCGCACCATGCCCGATGAGGATATCCTTGATTCGGGCCTGATCAGCCGGGCGTACCTGCTGGCCCGCCTGGTGGTGGTGCTGGGCGGCCGGGCAGCCGAAGTCGTGGTGTTCGGGCCAGCCGAGGTGACCCAGGGGGCGGCAAGCGATTTCGAGCAGGTGTCGCGGATTTGCCGCGAGATGGTCACCCGCTACGGCTTCTCCAGCCTCGGGCCCATGGCCCTGGAAGGCGACGGAACCGAGGTGTTCCTAGGCCGCGATTGGATCCGCTCTGATCCCCACTACTCCCGGGACACCGGCAACAAGATCGATCGCCAGGTGCGCGAGCTCGCCCAGCACAGCCTTGAACGGGCCGTGGCCCTGCTGAGGCCCCGCCGCGCCCTGCTTGATCAGCTGGTGGAGCGGCTGATCCAGGAGGAAACCATTGAGGGGGCTGATTTCCGCACGATCGTTGAGGCCTGGGAAGTCGCCAATCCAGCCACCAACGCCATCCCTGTGGAGGCGCTGACACCGGCAAGCTGAATCGGGGCTGGCAAGCAGTCAGCCCTCCACTCTCAGGACGCCACGCTCACAGCTGCCCCAGCCAGCGCAGCAGCGCCTGGCGCTGCCGAGGAGCCAGGGCCAGGTAGCGGTCACGGCTGCCGCTGGCCTCGCCGCCATGCCAGAGGATGGCCTCCTCCAGGCTGCGGGCGCGGCCGTCGTGGAGGTAGGTGGCCTGGGGGTTGATCCTGCGGGTGAGGCCGATGCCCCAGAGCGGCGCCGTGCGCCACTCGCTGCTGGCAGCGCCGAGCTCGGCCACGCCGTCGTCGAGGTCGGGGCCCATGTCGTGCAGCAGCAGGTCGGTGTAAGGCCAGATCGACTGGCCATTGAGCGCCGCGGCGGCGGCGACGGCACTGGAGCCCGTCCGCAGCTGGGGCACGTGGCAACGGGCACAGGCCAGTTCAGCCATCAGGCGCTGGCCCTCCCGCACGACCACACTGGCCGCGGGCCGGCCGGTGCGGGGAGCTCCCAAAGTCTGGCTGTAGTAGGTCACCAGATCGAGCTCCCGGTTGCCGACATCGGCCGACCGGCCGTCGGCGGCGCGGTCGCTGGCGGTGGACACCGGCGTGGTGAGCCCCATGTCATTGAGATAGGCAGCGACCGTCTGTTGCCGCACCGAAGCGGTGATCGCCTTCCAGCCGAAGCGGCCGGGCCGGCGGCCCCCCTCCGGGTCGTCGAGCCAGTGGATCCGGCCGGAGATGCCGTCGTGGTCGGCATCCTCGGGATCGGCCAGGGCCTTGAGCGTGGCCTCGGGAACCGCCTCCAGCAGGCCGATCCCCACCAGGGGAGGCGCCAGCCGCAGGGAACGGGCCACCGCGGCCGAATCCAGGCTCTGGCCAGGGGCCTGGAGTTCGACATCGGGCCGGCGCAGGGGCGCCGAAGCCGCCTGGGACACAGCTCGCCAGCTGATGCGCACCCTCGCCTCCGGCTCCGCCCCCAGCACCGCCTTGTCCTGGACCTGGTGGCCGAGGCCAGGCACGCGGTCAAGACCATCGGGCTGCCGCAGGGCGATGCGTACCAGGGCCTCCTCAGGGGTGGCCTGGCCACGCCCGTTGCGGACATGGCAAGCGATGCAGGAGTTGGCGATGAATTGCGGGCCGAGCCCGTCGCCGCCATCACCGCTGCGGGGCACATGGGTGCGATCGAACAGCAAATCGGCGTCCCCGTGCCGGCGACGCTCCGCCGGCGTGAGCCCCCCGGCCGGTTGTTCAAAGGCGGCGGAGCTGCGGTTCATCACGGTCATCGCGCCCGCGGCGCGCTGGGGATCGGGCCCGAACCAGGACCACAGGAAGAGGCTCAGCGGCAGCAGCAGGGCCAGCAGCAACCAGAGCAGCCAACGCCGCATCAGCCCCACCCCTCGCTGATCCGCTGGAGGGTCGTGGCGCAACGGTCGATGGCCTCGATGGCGGCGCTGATCCGACTGCGGCCAGCGGCATCGGCAAGGCTGGCATCCAGGCGCTTCGGCAGTTGCCGGACCCGTTCCAGGGCCATGGCGAAATCCTCCACCAGGGCACGGCCGGCCGCGCCATCACGGCGGTTGATCAACTGCTGCAGCCCGGTCCGCTCCAGACCCTCCTGAATGCCGGCGAGGTTGGCGACCACATCAGCCTGGGTGGTACCGCTGTAGAAGCTCTCCAGATCGGAAGGACTGCGGCTGGCAAGGGGTTTGCCGAGCTTTTCGGCACTCACTTCCTGCAGGGTGCCGAGCATGCCCTGCAGGATCTCGGTGACGGCTTCACCGGGATTGTCGCCACGGCCCGCGAAACGGGCGCCGAATCCGGAGGGGCCCTGCCAGGCCTGCAGGAGGCCCCTGGACTGGCGCGCCAGATCATGGCCAGCCAGCTGGAGATAGCGGAGCTGGGCAGGGCTCAGCTGCTCGGCGCGGGGGGCCGGGGCGGAAAAACCGTAGAGAACCGCCTCGATGCCATGGAAGCCGCGGGCCGTGCTGGTGAGCTGGGCAAACAGGGCCGGGGAGACCGGAGCGCGGGCCAGGGCCGTGCGCAGATCCTTCTCGTTCACCGGCCAGTCATCGAGGTTGGTATCGAAACCCTGGGTCTGGGCAGGCCCGAACGCCCAGCTCTCAGCGGTTTCCCAGCTGCGGCGGGCCGCCGCCCAGGCCTCCCTGGCGGCCTGGAGGCGGCGGGCATCGGGATGGGCGGCCAGCTGATCGAGGCGCTCGGCCAGCTGCTGGGAGCGCTGGGCCAGCTGCCCGTAGCCGGGCAGTACCACCTTGGCCACGAAGGCCTGGGCCACGGCCGCGCTGCGGTCCTCCTCAGCTGCCGAGGGGCCACCGGGGGGAGCAGAGCCGCAGCCCGCCAGCAGCAGGGGGATGAGCAGCAGCGCAGACGGCAACCGGCCGCGGGATCGGCTGAAGGGGGCCATGGCCCGGTCAAGGTTGTCGGTAGACCCCCAGTGTTGATGCTGCTGGGCCGACGCGGAGGCCGCCAAGGCACCAAGCAAGGTCTTAATTGTTACAGGGTCGAGGGGCTCAGGGCCTCACTGGCCCTTGACGAACTCCGTCACCTTGCCCTTGCCATCGGTGTTGCAGTAACCGCTGTGCTTCATCACACTCCAGTTGTAGCTAAGACCACTTTTGTTGATGTCCTTGAGAGTCCTCTCGCCACTGTCAATGTCCTTGCGGTCAGAAGCCGAGAGCTGCACAGAAATATCGGACATCGCGGCCTTTGGATATTTGCCAGCCACGATATTTTTACAGTTACGCCCCCAGGTTTCGATACGGGCATTGATCTTTGCACTGTCATCCGCATGGGCGGCAGGCAGCACCAGAGTGCTGGAAATCGAGAAGGCGAGCAGAAGCAGCAGTGAACGGCGCATGGCCCAGGTTCGGAGGTCCAGAACTAGCCTATCCAAGGTAGGCGCGGCCGCCCACTGGTCCGAATCACCGATCCCACAGGCTGAACATCATTGCCGGAATAGCGAAGATTGGATCGAGAATCATCTCAGCCAACCCATCGGCGTGGCTGAGGGGGCCGGCAATCAACCGGCTCAGGCGCCGACGCCAAAGCGGGCCAGCATGATCCGCCGCCGCAGCCTGCGGCTCCAGGCCAGGGCCACAGCAGCGCCGGAGAGGGGCAGGGGACCCGGCACTTCAGTGGATTGGATCGCACCGATATCGCGGAGACCATTGCGGCTACGCGGATTGCCGAGAACATCCAGCTGAATCACACTGCCATCAATCGGATTGATCAGCTGGTTGAGACCGTTGGCATCGGCGATCTGATTGCGGAGGGGACCCGTGGGATTGGGAACAGCTCCAGCGGGAAGCGGCTGGTAGCCGCTGAGCCCGCCGCCGAAATCCTGAAGAAGGAACGGGGAACCAGCGGTGAGCAGCCCGGGACTGCCCATCAGGCTCTGCAGGGCAGCGGCGCTCTGGGAAGGGGTGGTCTGGACCCAGACGGAATCGAGGGCCTGAATATCACCTCCTGAGCCGGAACCAAGGGCTGCCTCCGAATAGGAGTTGACACCGGCGGGAATCAGACCCGGCACATCCGCATTGATCAGCGAAACCACGCTCTGGCGCAGCCTGATCACCCCCCCTTGCAGGGCCGTCAGGGGCTTGCCGTCACAGTCAAAGTCAGGAGACGTGCAGGCTCCGTAGCTGTTCTGGAGAGCATCCTGAAGCAGCGTCGATGCGGTGATATTGAGTTCCCCGCCGGCGATCGCCTGGACCCGTTGAAGATCGGAATTCTGGGCCGAAATCGAAATCAGGCTGTTCACCAGATTCATCACACCTGCCGATGTGTCGTCGCGGATGGAAATGCCGCCAGAGTTCTCAATGATGGAGGAAACAATATTGGCAACCCCGCCACTCCAGACCACCGCGCCAGCCGCCGAGGCGGCATTGCTGATGCGGCTTCCAATCATGTTCAGAGTTGCGTTGGTGCCGGCGATCGCACCCTCCCACGCTGCATCAATCGTTTGCAGTGCAGGGTTGATGCGATCCAGAACAAGATTACTGATATTAAGGATCGAGTTGTCCAGGGCTTCAAACACCGATCGGCCCACACCTCCATAGCTCACGGTGTTACGAACGGCTCCATTGGAAATGGTGGCATTAGCACCATTTCCAAGCTGGAGGAATCCATTGAGGCCATCGAGTGTCAGGCCATTGATACCGATCGTCACACCTGGATTAACCTTGGCAAAGGAGAAAGCCTGTTGCGTAAGAATATCGCTCCCCAGGGGTGGAGGGCTGAAGCGATCCACGTTGAACTTGGTGTAGGTCTGGCCACCTGTGGTGATGAAGGATGGGTTGCCGACCAGGCTGGCGCCATTGCCCTGAATGGTGAGACCGTCGCTCACGGTGGCCAACCAGGAGCCCGTCCCGGCCGTAGCAGCGTCCACGTTGATCACGAGGCCGGGGGCAATCGTGATCGTGTCGGCCCCTGGATTGGCATTGGCCTGGGCCAATGCCCAGGCCAGGCTGTTCACCTGGCTGGAGCTGCCCCAGGCGCTGTCACTCACCCCGTAGGTGCTGGCGGCGGCGGCCAAGGGGGAGAGCAGTGCTGCGCCCGTTGCGAAAACAGCAGCAGCACGACCAAGGCCGGAGCGTTGGAACACCACCTGAACAACTCATATCAATTCCCTCCCAATATGACCGGAAGAAAGTCAGCCTGGGGCCGGAACGGGGCCCAGCCAGACGAGAGACTCTCTGGACTCATTCAACCGTTGCCCCCTCGCGGCTGCCCTCACCGCCGGCAAAACGAATATCAAGGCTGCGCAGGTGGGTGTGCAGGCCCGCATCCTGAATGGGCAGCAGCCGCGCCGTGCGGCCGCTTTCATTGACGTGGGCATGCCAGTACCCCGGAGGGGTGATGAAGGCACCGCCGGACTCCCAGTCGATCCGCTGGGGGTTGCGAATGGCCCCGTCCCGGTCGAGTTCGCTGCCCACCAGGGTGTAACAGCCTGGATCGCAGTCGATGATCAGATCGAGGGCCACCGACTGGTGCCGGTGGGGCGGCTGAATCGCTCCGGGAGGCACCAGCCCCAGCATCGCCCAGAGGGTGTGGCTCACCGTGCGGCTGGCGGGGAAGGCAGCATTGGCCAGCAGCAGGCTGAGGCGGTTGCTCCGCCTGGAGCTGGGGTCGGCCAGCAACCGCTCCAGTTCCTCCTCGAGCCGCTCGCGGCCGTAGTGGGTGGCCGCGAAGCGGGGCCGGCTGGGCTCCACCCCGAGGTAGGTGAGCAGGGGGCCGTCATGAACCCAGTAGAGAACGCTGGCCTCCAGGGCGCTGAGCAACGGGGCATCGCCGCTGGGCAGTACGAATAGATCACCCTGGCGCCAGTGGAGGCGGAGTTCTTCACCTGGGGCGCCGGCTCCACGCTCGAGCAGCCCTTCCCCCCGCAGGACGTAAAACAGGGAGCTGGTGGCCATGGCGCCGGGCTTGAGGCCCTCACCGGCCTGGAGCCGCAGGAAGTGGGCGGCAAGGCCTGGGCTGGTGGCCGGTCCCGGGCAGCCCAGGGCAGCACTGAGGTCGAGGGGGATCACCGCCGTGGGCCCCGGAGCGTGGATGGCTGCCTCCCAGCGGTAATAGCGGATCGGCTCAGTCAGGCCGGGACGCACAGGATTGGCGGCATCGCGGTAATCGAAGACCAGGGCCGCCGCGCTCCAGTCGTGGGGGGCCGCCGTGCCACCGGGGGGAGCCGGGGTGGGGAGATCAGCGGGATCAACGGAAACGGGTGAGGAGGTCATCAAACTGAGCGCAACTGCCAGGGAGCCTATTGAGCCCTCCCGAACCGCAACGTATGGCAGCAGCGGCTACGGAATCCGGCTCAGCCGCCCGCCACCGCCGGCACGATGCTCACCTCGTCACCATCGGCCAGGGCGGTGGCCTGGTTGTCGAGGAAGCGAATGTCCTCGCTGTTCACATAGACATTGAGGAAACGGCGCAGCCGGCCCGTGTCATCGCACAGCCGACCCTTGATGCCTGGGAACTGATTATCCAGCCCGTCGATCAGGGCGTCGACGCTGTCGGCCTCGATGGCAACGCTGGCCTCGTCGTTGGTGTACTTCTGCAGAGGGGTGGGAATCAGAACCTGAACAGCCATGGTGGGAATGGAAGGGAAGGACTGCGTCGATAAGGTGTGCGTGCGTCAGACCTGCTGGGCCTGGGCCCGCTGCCAGGCGGCATTGAAGCTGTCGAGCTGGGCCTCGATCAGGTAGGGCTCACCGATGGAGGCGCTGACGGCTTCGGTGGTCTTGAGGCCGTTGCCGGTGATGTAGGCCACGGTGGTTTCCTCGGAGTTGATGCGGCCCTGCTCCACCAGCTTGCGCAGCACGGCGATGGTGGTGCCGCCAGCGGTTTCGGTGAACACCCCTTCGGTTTCGGCCAGCAGCTTGATGCCCTCAATGATCTCGGCGTCACTGACGGCGGCGATGCTGCCGCCGGTGGTGTTGGCGATGTCGATCGCATAGGGCCCATCGGCAGGATTGCCGATGGCAATCGATTTGGCGATAGTGTTGGGCTTCACCGGGGTGATGAAATCACGGCCGGCGGCAAAGGCCTGGGCGATCGGCGAACAGCCCTCCGCCTGGGCACCGCTGAAGCGCACCGGCTTCTCGTCCACCAGGCCCACCTTGATGAATTCATCAAAGCCCTTGCGGATCTTGGTGAACAGGGATCCGGAAGCCAACGGAGCCACGATGTGGTCGGGGAGCTGCCAGCCGAGCTGCTCAATCACTTCATAGCCGAGGGTCTTGGAGCCCTCCGAGTAATAGGGGCGCAGGTTGATGTTCACGAAGCCCCAGCCGTAGGTGTTGGCCACCTCGGAGCAGAGCCGATTCACCTGGTCGTAGTTGCCCTTCACCGCCATCAGGGTGGGGTTATAGATCAGGGTGCCGAGCACCTTGCCAAGCTCCAGATCGCTGGGGATGAACACGCAACACTCCAGGCCGGCGTGGGCAGCAATGGCGGCGGTGGAATTGGCAAGGTTGCCGGTGGAGGCACAACTCACCGTGGTGAAGCCGAGCTCGCGGGCGCGGGTCAGGGCCACCGACACCACCCGGTCCTTGAAGGACAGGGTGGGCATGTTGACGCCGTCGTTCTTGATGTACAGATGCTTCAGGCCGAGCCGGCGGGCCAGACGATCGGCCCTCAGCAGGGGGGTGAAGCCCGTGCCCACATCGATCGGATCCCCCTCGACGGGCAGGAAATCGCGATAGCGCCAGATCGAGACAGGACCCGCCTCGATCGTGGCGCGACTGACGCGGCTGCGGATCAGGTCGTAGTCGTAGACGACTTCAAGCGGACCGAAACAGACGTCCTCACAGACATGGCGGGCGGAAGCGGGGTAGTCGTGACCGCATTCCTTGCAGCGCAGACCGGTGAAGGTGGAACGGGACAGGGTGACGGTCACGGGTGTCGCCGGCTCGAACTGCATGACGTTAACAGCGATCAACCGGTCGCAGATTTAATCCCGACCTCCAGCATCGGGCTTAATGGCGGCGGCGGCGTTCCCCTTGCCGCAGTCGTTGATTTGCCTACGCTCATCCCGTGGTGACCACCCCTTCCATCGGCCAATCCCTTCGCCGCCCCCGGCGCCGGCCGCCCCTGGCGCTTCTGGTGGCCCTTCTGTTGCTCGGCCCCGTCCTGCTGCTGGTGGTCTGGGCGCGCCTGGCGGTGGAACTCCAGTGGTTCGCCCAGTTTCGGTTTGAAGCCGTGCTGCTGCGGCGCTGGGGCCTGCAGGTCGTCACCTTCCTGCTGGTGTTCGGGGTCGGCTCACTGCTGCAGCTCCAGCAGCTGGGGCGTTGCTGGCGCCTGCGCCAGGACGCCAGGGCCAAGGCCCTGCCACCGGCCCCGATCGCCCGCCTGGGATCCCGGCTGCTGGTGAGCTGCCTGCTGGGGCTGCTGCTGCTGCTGGTGGCCGGACTCTGCTACCTGCTCGTGCAGGCCCGCGGCCTGATCACCGCTCCCTTCAGCGGCGCCGTGATCACCGGCTTCCCCCTGTTCCGGGATCTGCCGCCCCAGCTGCTCGGGGCCGTGGCCCTAGCCCTGGTACTGCCGCTGCTGTTCTGGCCCTTCACCACCCTGCGGATCACCCTGGCGGCGGCCCTGGCGGCATCGGCCACCGCCCTGGCCCGCGGCTGGAGCCTCTGGCTGCCGGCCCTGCTGGCGGTGCCCTTCGGGGAGCGGGATCCGCTGACGGGCCTGGATCTGTCCTTCACCGTGCTGCAGCTGCCGGCCCTGCGCCTCTTGCTGAGTGTGCTCTTCGCCCAGGGGCTGGTGGGGCTGGCCGCCTGCCTGCTGCTCACCCTCAGCGAGGGCAGCAGCCTCTCGGATCTGCGCTTCCAAGGGCTGAGCAGTGACCAGCAGCGACTCCTGCAACCGCAGCTGGCGGTGCTGGTGACCGTGGCGGCCCTCAGCTCGGCCCTGGCGCCCTTTGACCTGATGGTGCAGGGCAGTGGCGTGGCGGCCGGAGCAGGCTTCGTCGATCTGCACGTGCGCCTGCCCCTGCGCCTGCTGCTGTCGTTGCTGCTGCTGCTCACCGCCTGCGGCCTGCTGGTGCCGCTGCCGCGCGGCTGGTTGCGGCGGGTGGCCCTGCTGCCGCTGGCGGGCACCACCATGCTGGTCCTGCTGAGCGAGTGGTTGCTGGCCCCCCTGGCCCAGCGCCTGCTGGTGCAACCCCGCGAACTGGCGATGGAGGCCCCTTACCTGGCCCGCAGCATCCGGGCCACCCGCCGCGCCTTCGGGCTGGAGCGGGTGCAATCGATCACCCTGCAACCCCGGCAGAAGATCGACGCCGGGGACCTGGCCACCGCGCCAGGAACCCTGGCCAACATCCGCCTCTGGGACAGCCAACCGCTGCTGGCCGCCAACCGCCAGCTGCAACAGCTGCGGCTTTACTACACCTTCCCCTCGGCGGCCGTCGACCGCTATCCACTCGTGCAGCGGGCCAACGGCGCCAGCAACCAGCAGGTGCTGATCGCCGCCAGGGAGCTGGACAGCTCCGCCCTGCCCAGCGGCTCGCGCACCTGGCTGAACCGCCACCTGGTGTTCACCCACGGCCACGGATTCACGGTTTCACCGGTGAATGCCTTCGGCCCCGATGGCCTGCCCCTGTTCTTCGTCAAGGACCTCGGCCGCAGCGGCCGGGTGCAGGGCATCCCCCAGCTGGGCATCAGCGACGCCGAAGCCCGGGCAGCGCTGCCGGTGGGCAGCCCCAGGCTCTATTTCTCCTCCGGTCCGGCGCCCTACGCCATCGCCCCCACAAAGGTGCAGGAATTTTCCTATCCCGATGGCGAACTGAACGTCTATAGCCACTACACGGGAAGCCGGGGGATCTCGCTGCACAGGCCCTGGCAGCGCTGGAGTGCGGCGCTCTACCTGGGGGAACCCCGCCTGCTGTTCACCGGTTCCATCACCCCCAGCTCCCGGCTGTTGCTGCGGCGCCAGGTGAATCAACGGCTCAAGGCCCTGGCCCCCTTTCTGCATTTCGAAAGCGAGCCTTACCTGGTGACGGCAAGGGTGGGGACGGCGAAGGGCTACCGGAGTGAGCAGCATCAGTATTGGCTGCTCGATGGTTTCACCACCAGCCGCTCCTATCCCTACAGCGACCCCAACCCCGCGGGCCTGCGCTATTTCCGCAATCCGGTCAAGGCGGTGGTGGATGCCCACGATGGCCGCCTGATGCTCTATGTGAGTGATCCCAGTGATCCGGTGCTGCGCACCTGGCAACGGGCGTTCCCGGAGCTGTTTGAGCCCCTCTCGGCCATGCCCCAAGCCCTGCTCCGCCATATCCGGGTTCCGCTCAGCCAGTTCTCGATCCAGACCGAACGGCTGTTGCGCTACCACGTGAGCGACGTACGCACTTTTTACAACGGCGACGATGTCTGGGCGATTCCCTATGAGATCTACGGCAACTCGAATGTGCCCGTCAGGCCCTACCACCTGACCCTGCAGCTGCCGGGCAAACAGGAGAGTGAATTCGTGCTGCTGCTGCCGTTCACCCCCCTGAAGCGCACCAACCTGGTGGGCTGGCTGGCGGCCCGGAATGATCCCCCCAACTACGGGGAGCTGCGGCTGGTGCGCTTCCCCCAGCAGCGGCTGTTGCTGGGACCCCAGCAGATCTCGGCCCTGATCGACCAGGATCCGACCATCAGCTTCCAGTTCGGCCTCTGGAACCGCCTGGGATCCAAGCTTTTCCGCGGAAACATGCTGGTGCTGCCGGTGGGTCGGGGGCTGCTTTATGTGGAGCCGGTTTATCTGCAATCGAAGAGCAACGACCTGCCCACCCTGGTGCGGGTGGTGGTCACCGACGGCCGCCGCTTCGTGATGGAGCGGGACCTGCGCCGTGCCCTCGATCGCCTGGTGGCCGAGGGGCAGCCGTCGGCGACGGATCAGAGCAGAAACAGGCTGCTGGAGGCCAGCAGCAGGTAAACGAGCACGAGAAACGCCCCTTCAAACCAGTCGATTGAGCTGTCTTCAGTGACCCACTGCACGGCAAACACCGACGCCACCACGGCCACCATCGCCGGCGGACTGAAGAAGATGCCAAGCGGCCGGCCGATGGCGGCCCCCACCAGCACCAGCACCGGCAACACGAACAGCACGATCTGAATGCTGGAGCCCACCGTGGTCGCCACGGCAAGTTCGAGCCGGTTGCGTTGGGCGGCCCGCAGGGCAATCAGGAATTCGGCGGCACTGCCGAACAGTGGCAGCAGAAAAACACCGGTGAAGAAGGGATGCAGGTGGAAGCGGGCCACGGCACCACTGAGGCCATCCACCAGGGCCTCGGAGGTGAAGACCAGCACCACCGTGGTGAACAGGAGCACCGCCAGCGAGCTCTTCAGACCGCGGCCCCTGGGATTGTCATGCCGCTGCGGCTCGGCGGCCCCCAGGGCCTCCATATCAAACGGCAATGGCATCTTCTCGGAGCGAAAGTCATCACCATGGGTGAAGAACTGATAGACATAAGACAGGGCGTAGAAGAGCAGAAGCGCAACTGAAAGCAGCACTGAATAGCCTTCATGATGATCACTTTGATGGAACATATTAAGATGCTTAAGAGCCGATGGCACAAAGGCCACCAGCATCACCGCCAGCAATAACTTGGCATTCAGGATAGACATGCTGGTATTGATCTCCATGCGCCGATAGAGCAGGCCGCCCACGACCGACGCGGTACCAAGCACCAGCAGCAGGTTGGTCACCAGCCCCCCCACCAGGCCATCCAGCACCACCTCGTAGAGGCCGCCGGTGAGGGCAGAAATGGCGATCACCAGCTCCACCAGATTGCCGAAGGTGGCATTCAAGCAACCACCCCACTGGTCGCCGAGATGTTCGCTGATGCGCTCCACCGCCTCGCTGATCAACTGGGCCAGCGGCACGATCGCCAGACCATTGACCACGAAGACAACAAATGGATTCACATCCGACCCGTGGTGGGCGAGCACCAGACCGATCGGCACCATCACCAGCAAGGGACTGAGCGGAGATCGGTAGCTGCGCAGGACGGACTGCATGCCGGGCGGGCTGGGGTCGTGCCCAGTGTGGCGCCTGGCCTGTCCTGCCCCCGGCGGGCGCAAGCATGAAAAAAGGCCCCCGTGGGGGCCCGGTAACGGAGCCAGTTGGCTCAGGCGGCGACGGCGGTCTTGGGGTCAAGGGCGCCCTTGGCGTAAAGACCGGCGTAGTAGTTGATGTCGCGCTGCTTGATCTTGCTGGCGTTTCCGGCGCACCAAAACTGCTGGTAGCGATCCAGGCAGACCTGCTTCATGTAGGCCCGGGCGGGCTTGTTGAAGTGGCGGGGATCGAAGTTGGCGGGATCCTTGGCGGCAGCTTCCCGCACGGCGGCGGTGAAGGCCAGGCGGTTATCGGTGTCGATGTTCACCTTGCGGACGCCGTTGCGGATGCCTTCCTGAATTTCCTCCACGGGCACGCCGTAGGTCTCGGGGATGGCACCGCCGTACTTGTTGATCATCTCCAGCCACTCCTGGGGCACCGAAGAGGAGCCGTGCATCACCAAGTGGGTGTTGGGGATCGACTTGTGGATCTCGGCGATGCGGCTGATGGCCAGCACCTCACCGGTGGGCTTGCGGGTGAACTTGTAGGCGCCGTGGCTGGTGCCGATGGCAATCGCCAGGGCATCCACCTTGGTTTTGGCAACGAAGTCGGCGGCCTCGGCGGGATCGGTGAGCAGCTGGCTGTGGTCGAGCTTGCCCTCAAAGCCGTGGCCGTCCTCGGCCTCGCCCATGCCGGTTTCCAGGGAGCCCAGGCAGCCCAGCTCACCTTCCACGCTCACGCCAATGGCGTGGGCCACATCCACCACTTCCTTGGTGACAGCCACGTTGTACTCGTAGCTGGCGGGGGTCTTGGCGTCAGCCATCAGCGAGCCATCCATCATCACCGAGGTGAAGCCGTTGGCGGCGGCGCCGAAGCAGGTGGCGGGGCTGTTGCCGTGGTCCTGGTGCATCACCACCGGGATGTCGGGGTAGGTCTCCACCGCCGCGATGATCAGGTGACGCAGGAAGTTCTCGCCGGCGTACTGGCGGGCACCGCGGGAGGCCTGCAGGATCACCGGGCTGTCGGTTTCCTGGGCGGCCTCCATGATCGACTGCACCTGCTCCAGGTTGTTCACATTGAACGCAGGAATGCCGTAGCCGTTCTCAGCGGCATGGTCCAGCAGCAGCCGAAGCGGGACGAGCGCCATGGTTATACCTCGCGAAGGTGGGACGAAGGGATTGGGGGACGACGGCTGGCAGGGACACCCTGCCTGGTCTGGGCGGGAGTCTAGGGGATGCTCCCGCTGGCCCTGGCCAGGTCGCAGCACCGTTGGCTCGCCACAGCTTCCGCCAGGCCGGGAATCATCGGGCGCCCCGCGGCGATCGCCTCAGCCCACCAACCGATCAGGCGCCGCACCGGCGCGATCCGTCCATCCCCCCAGGTGCGGGGGAAGGCCAGGGCCGGGTCGGGCGCCAGGGGGCGCAGGGGCTCGCCGGGACGGGCCTGCCAGAGCTGGAAACCGTGCACATAGTCGGCCTGATTGTCGGAACCGAGCACCAGGGTCGCGTCGCTGCCGTAGAGCTCCAGCCAGCAACCACGACCGCCGCGGCAGACCGAAGCCAGGCTGAGCTGGGTGGACACCGGCCGTCCATCGGCCGCCTGCAGACGCATCTGGATCAGGGCGATGTCCTCGGCGTCACCACGCACCAGCCGACCGCTGCCGTCGGCCATGGGCCGCTCGTGAATGGCGGTGCTGAGCCGGGCATCGAGATCAAGGCTGGGCCCCACCAGCCAGTGCAGGATGTCGAAGGCGTGGGTGCCGAGGGCGCCGAGCACGCCGCCACCGCCAGCCTGTTCGGAATACCAGGAGTGGGGTCGGCCGGCATCGGCGCGGCTGCTCATCAGCCAGTCGAGCCGGAACAGCCAGGGCTCGCCGAGCACCCCCTGTTCCAGCAGCGCCGCCAGCTGCTGGAACAGGGGGACGGCCCGATACTCAAAATCCACCGCCACGCAGCGCCGCTGCACCAGGGCGAGCCGCTGCAGCTCCTGCACCTGATCGGCCGTCAGGGCCACCGGCTTCTCCAGCAGCAGGTGCTTGCCCGCCAGCAGGGCCTGGCGGGCAAGCTCGAAGCGGGGCGCCGGCGGCGTGGCGATGACGACGGCATCGATGCCAGGGGCCGCCAGCAGCCCCGCAAAGTCGTCGTAGCAGGCCAGCCCATGGCCGGAGGCCGCCTCCAGTCGCTCGCGGCGCGGATGCCAGAGGGCCACCGGTTCGGTGAGCGGGCAGTCGTGGAGGGCCGGCAGGTGCACCTTTTCCCCGAAGCCAAGGCCGGCGACGGCGACGCGCAGGGGGGCAGGGGCCATGGCGAAAGGGGGAGAACGGG
>Ga0207954_1000097_pt1 | contig 25459 bp, 21 predicted proteins | sample CryBogmetaGMA0M_FD_184547 | JGI IMG/M metagenome (GOLD analysis project Ga0207954, IMG submission 184547) | Freshwater microbial communities from Crystal Bog, Wisconsin, USA - MA0M (SPAdes) | ecosystem: Environmental > Aquatic > Freshwater > Lake | place: Crystal Bog, Wisconsin, USA | collected... | reverse complement strand
CCCGGCAGCCCCGCCCACGCCATGACCGAACGCTACGAAGTCCGGCTCCGTAAGGCCGTCCACGTCTTCTCCGCTGGCCACTTCATCACACTCACCGACGACCTCTGCGAGCCGGTTCACGGGCACAACTGGACGGTGGGCGTGGACGTCGCCGGCGTCCCGGACGCCCACGGGATGGTGGTCGATTTCATCGCGCTTCGCGATGCCGTCACCGCGGTGGTCGTGCGGCTCGACCACAAGATGCTCCTGCCCGCCGACAATCCCCGGCTCACGGTGGCCACGGTCCGCGGGCCGCACGGTGGCGACGAGACCACGGTGACCTTTCGCGACCGCCGCCGCTGGGTGTTTCCCGCCGACGAGTGCGTGGTGCTGCCGATCGCCAACACCACGGCCGAGTGGCTCGCCCGCTGGATCGGCGTGAACGTCGCGGAGTCGCTCGTGGCCTCCGGCCACGCGGCGCCGCAGTCACTCCGCGTGTCGGTCGATGAATGCCTCGGCCAGTCGGGGATCTGGGAACGCTGACGCTCAGGCGTCGGCGACGATCAGCTTGTCGGCGGCGTCGAGGGCGATCGCCAGGCCGGAGCCACCGACGCGGATCCGCATCAGCCCCGCGCCGTCGGGATTGCTCTCGACCCGTCCGACCGTGCCCAGGGTGAGTCCACAGTCGGTGAGATAGCGGAGGAAGTCGGACGACTGATCGAGCACCCGCGCCAGCCGGAATGCGTCGCCCGCCGCGCACTCCGCCAGCGGCCGCGTGACGCCCTCGGCCGGATCGGTGAGCGAGACCGCGTCGGCCCGCGGAATCGGATCGCCGTGCGGATCGACGTCCGGCCGACCGAGGAACGCGTCGATCCGCTCCACGAGCAGGTCGCTGACCGCGTGCTCCATGTGCTCGGCCTCGTCGTGGACCTCGTCCCAGCTCATGTCGAGCGTCTTGAGCAGAAACAACTCGATGAGGCGGTGACGCCGGATCACCCGCAGGGCCAGCATCCGGCCCGCCCGCGTCAGGGCCACGCCCTCGTAGGGACGATGCGTCGCGAGCCGCGCCGCGTCGAGCGTCTTGAGCATGCTCGTCACCGTGCCGGGCGACACGCCGAGCGCGGCGGCGATCTGGCCGGTGGTGGCCGGCCGCCCGTCCTGGCCGCTGGCGATCTGCTCGATCGTCTTCACGTAGTTCTCGACCGTCAGGCTGGGCACGGAGGCAGGTCTCGCGGGATGATGCTGGGCGACGCGGTTCTCGGCCGCGCGTTGTGGGCGGCGTGCGGAGATCGCATTATGGTCGCGTCCCGGAGTCGCACCATGTCTCTCAACGACGCCGCCTACGACGTGGTGCGGCCCCTGATCGAGCAGCCCGGACTGCACGACACGTCATGCCAGCGCCGGGCCGGTGCCTGGATCGTCGACTGTGGCGTGGCCGCCCCGGGAAGCCCGGAGGCGGGCCTGGTGATGGCCCGGGCAGCGCTCGGTGGCCTCGGCGAGGTGCGGCTGGTGGAGGACTCGGCCGAGACCCCCTTCGAGGGCGGCTGGCCCGGACTGCCGTGGCCGACCGTCACCGTGGCGAGCCGCTCGCCGGTCGCCGCCTGCCTGGCGGCACAGTACGCCGGCTGGAAGGTGTCCACCCCCGACTACTTCGCGATGGCGAGCGGCCCGATCCGCGCGGCCATCGGTCGGGAAGACCTCTTCGACCACATCGGCCATCGCGAACGTCCGGCGTGGGCCGTCGGCATCCTCGAGGCGTCGTCGCTGCCGCCGGACGACGTGTGCCGCACGCTCGCCGCCGACGCGGGTGTCGCGGCGGAGCGACTCGTGCTGCTCGTCGCCCGCACGGCGAGCGTGGCCGGCGGCATCCAGATCGTGGCCCGGTCGCTCGAGACGGCGCTCCACAAGCTGCACGACCTCGCCTTCGACCTCACGCGGATCTTCGGCGGCCGCGGGGTCGCACCGCTGCCACCCGTACCGCGGAAGGATCTCACCGCGATCGGCCGCACCAACGACGCGGTCCTGTATGGCGGCCGCGTGGTGCTCGAGGTGCGAGGCGACGACGAGAGCCTCGGCGCGATCGGGCCGCGGTGCGTGAGCGCGGGCTCGGCGGAGTACGGCGAGCCGTTCCTCGCTCTCTTCGAGCGGGCGGGCCGCGACTTCTACGCCCTCGACCCCGCGCTCTTCGCGCCGGCGGTCGTCGAGTTCGAGAACATCCAGACCGGTCGGCGACAGCGGTTCGGCACACTGGCTCCCGACATCGTGGCCCGCTCGTTCGCCGACGGCCCCGCTGGATGACGCGCATGCTCGTCGCGCTTGTCGGTGAGCCCGGCGGCTGGCACCTCGAGCGGCTGGCCGCGACGCTCCGCCGGCGCGGGCACATTGCGGAGACGGTGTCGTGGCGGTCGATCGGGGCCGCGATCGCCGCGGATGGACTCCGCTTCACACCCGACGCGCTGGCTGCCGCCGACGCGGTCGTGGTCCGGGGCATGCCCGGCGGCGGCGCCGGCCCGCAGCGGCTCGAGGAGGTGATCTTCCGCATGGACGCACTGGCCCAGCTCGAAGCGGCCGGCACGCCGGTGATCAATAGCCCGCGGGCGCTCGAGATCGCCATCGACAAGTACCTATCGCTCGCCATCCTCGCCCGGGCCGGGCTCCGGGTGCCGCGTACGAGGGTCGTCCAGGGAGAAGAGGCCGCTCGACTGGCCTGGGACGAACTCGGGGGGGCCTGCGTGGTAAAGCCGCTGTTCGGATCGCGGGGCCGGGGGATCAGCCGCGTCGCCACGGCCGACGAGGCGGCTGCCGTCGGCCGTGGGGGTGTGACGTATCTCCAGGAGTTCATTCCGCACCCCGGCTGGGATCTGCGGATCCTCGTCGTGGGCGCCGACACCTTCGCGATGCGGCGGGTGGCGGCCGCGGGGGACTGGCGGACGAATGTCTCGCTCGGAGGACGGCCCGAGGCCGTCGAGGCGTCGGCGGAGGAGATCGCCATGGCCCGCCGCGCCGCAGCCGTGGTCGGCGCCAGCATCGCCGGGGTGGACATCCTTCCGGGCCCCGCCGGGCCGGTGGTCCTCGAAGTGAACGCCGTCCCCGCCTGGAGAGGCCTCCAGTCGGTGATCGAAGCCGACGTGACCGACACCGTGGCCAGGGAAGTCGAGAGGGCCGTTTTTTCGGCACAATCGACACAGACAGTTGGGAAACGCGAACCACGGCGACTGCCCAAAGACTAAGCAGACCGCCGACTGCCTCGCCCGAAGGCAGTGGTGCAACAAAAGAAGACACCGCCATTCCACTGGCTGCAAGTCGTTGCCGCGCAAGCACTTCGTGCTGTCGCTTGACTCCTCCCGAAGAGTTTTCCATCGCGGGTCGTGGAGATGCCCCCGGGCGATCTCACCGCGATGCCGACGGCGAGGGCCGTCGTCTCGAACGACCGCTCCGGAGGGATCCGCCATGCCGACCAAGACCGCCCAGCCTGACCGAACCGACAGCCATGCCGCCACGGCGGTCCTGCAGGTCGCGGAGCGGCTCTATGCCATGGAGCCGGAGTGGGTGGTCTTCTTCCGGGAAGTACTCGGCGTCGAAGGGATCGTCCGTCGAACGTTCTCCGACCCCGAGGCCCTGATGCGGTTCGAGTGCTCGCCGCACTACGCCCGAATCCGGGAGATGCTCGACGGGCTCCGGGCCCGCCAGAGCGGCCAGCAGGCGGAGCGGGAAAGCCAGCGGGTGGTGACCGTGCGCATGCCCAAGTCGCTCCACGAGACCCTCAAGAACGAGGCGGAGCAGATGAAGGTGAGCGTCAACTCCCTGTGCATCTCCAAGCTGATGAAGCTACTCGACGAACAGGAACACCGCGACCTCGCCCGGGTCCGCACGGAACCGGCCGGCGCCTCATGACGCGGCGGGCCGGGCCGAGGGAGAAGCGGACTGGAGCGGACCTGTAAGCCGGGTTCTGTCCCCGCCGCACGGGGCGGCGGGCGATGACCATTTCTCTAGGACCCAGGTTGCCCTGGGCCTCGAGCAGCCGACCCGGAAGCGGGTGCGAGACGGACCGCCTCGCGCCGCTCCGTCTTGAAGGACGTCGCGGTCTTCTTCCTGCTTGGCCTTGCTCCCGATGGGGTTTGCCGAGCCAGACCGGTCACCCGGCCTGCTGGTGAGCTCTTACCTCACCGTTTCACCCTTACCCGCGGGGCCGAAACCCCACGGGCGGTTTGCTTTCTGTGGCACTGTCCCTGACCTCGCGGCCGGTGGGCGTTACCCACCATCGTGCCCTGAGGAGCCCGGACTTTCCTCCCGCCACGGCCGCGAACCGGCGTAAGCCAGCCAGCGCACCGCGGCCGGCGATCATCCGGTCCGCTCCAGTCGCTTCGGCCGTCATTCTACCGTCACCGCGACCGACCGCCGCCTTGACCATCGCGAACTCCGGTCGTACCTTCCATTTCAGGGGCACGTGTGAGTTTTGCCATGTCCATTCCAGACTCTTGCGGTGACTTTCGCGTGTACGGCGAACTCCTTCCGGTCGGTGGTGGCGATCCCATTCCGCTGCTCAAGCCGACCCTCACCGTCGGGCGGCGCGAGAGCGCCGACATCGTGCTGCGCTTCCCGAACGTGTCGGGAAGCCACTGCGAGTTGGCACTCGTGGATGGTTACTGGATGGTGAAGGACCTGCGGAGCAGCAACGGCACGAAGGTGAACGGCACCCGGGTGACCGAACAGCGGCTCCAGCCCGGCGACAAGATCGGCATCGCCAAGCACGTCTACGAGATCGCCTACGAGCCGGCGCGACTGGGTGCCGCGGCGGCGGCCGTGGAGCAGGCGCCCCAGGAAAACATCTTCGGTCGCTCGCTCCTCGAGTCGGCGGGGCTGGAGAACCGTCGTCCCTCGGCGGCCGCGAAGCCGCGGCGCCCCGCCACCTGACCGTCACCGCATGGCCAAACCCCACAAGCAGCGCGTCGAGTTTCGCAAGAACCGCTCGACGCGCCGCCGTGACGGGGATCTGACGCGCAGCCTCGGAGCCGACCTCGACTCCACGGCGGACCGCGCCACGTCCGAACGGATCTCGGGCAAGGGCGACCTCACCCGCAAGCGCACGGTCGTGACCCACGAGGGGGACGCCGCTATCGACGGCCTGCCAGTCGCCGCCGGCGACTCGGCCTGGCGAGGCCGCGTGCTCAACGTGCATGGCCTCGAGAGCCACGTGCAGGCAGACGACGGTCGCATCGTCCGCTGCACGCTCCGCCGGCTCCTCCGCACGGTCGCCACCGATCAGCGGCACCCGGTCGCCGCGGGTGACTGGGTCCGCGTCCTCGGCGCCGGCGCCGAGGGCACGATCCAGTCGATCGAGCCTCGGCAGCGATCGCTCTGCCGCGACAGCCGCGGGCGCCGCCACGTGATCGTGGCCAACGTCGATCAGGTGGTCATCGTCGGCAGCGCCGCCCAGCCCGACCTCAAGCCGGGATTGATCGACCGGCTGATCGTGGCGGCCGAGTCGGCAGGCATCCGGCCGCTCATCTGCCTCAACAAGGTCGACCTCGTCGAGCCGGCGGCACTCGTGCCGCTGGCCGGTGTGTTCGCACGGATGGGCTATCCGGTGGTGCTCTGCTCGACGGTCACCGGCCTCGGCATCGCCCGCCTCCAGGCCGAGCTTCAGGGCCGCGTGACCGCCGTGGTGGGGCAGAGCGGCGTCGGCAAGTCGTCGCTGCTCAACGCGATCGATCCCGGCCTCGATCTCCGCGTCGCGGAGGTGAGCCTCGACAACGACAAGGGCCGCCATACCACGACCACGGCCCGCCTCCTCCCCCATCGGCTCGGCGGCTGGTTCGTCGACACGCCGGGCGTGCGGCAGTTCCAGCCCTGGCAGCTCGTGCCCGCCGAGGTGCCGAGCGCGTTCCGCGACCTCAGGCCGATCGCCAACCTCTGTCGCTTCGCCGACTGTACCCACGACCACGAGGCCGGCTGCGCCGTGAAGGACGCGGTCGCCGACGGCCTGCTCGACGTCCGCCGCTGGGAGAGCTGCCGGCAGCTCTCCGTCGGCGACGAGCCCCGTGAGGAGATCGAATGAAAGAGCGTGATCGCAAGGGCGTGCAACACGAGCGGGCGGTGCTGGTCGGCGTGTTTCTGGAGACGCCGATCGATCCTCAGCAGCCCCTGGCCGAACTCGCCGGCCTGGCCTCGACGGCGGGCGCCAGCGTGGTCGGGGAACTGACGCAGCGGCGGGAGCGTCCCGACCAGACCACCTACATCGGCAAGGGCAAGGTCGCGGAGCTCCGCGGCGTCGTCGAGCACCACGACGCCGACATCGTGATCTTCGACAACGACCTCTCCCCCGCCCAGACCCGCAACCTGGAGCAGGCCCTCGAGGTCAAGGTGCTCGACCGCTCGGAGGTGATCCTCGACATCTTCGCGGCCCGGGCCCGCACCTACGAGGCCCGCCTCGCCGTCGAACTCGCGCAGCTCGAATACTCCCTCCCCCGGCTGAAGCGAATGTGGACCCATCTCTCGCGGCTCAAGATGGGAATCGGCATGCGCGGCCCGGGCGAGAAGCAGCTCGAGGTGGACCGTCGCCTGGTCGAGAAGCGGATCCACGACCTCAAGACCGAACTCGCGGAGATCCACGGTCGCCGCGAGCGGCAGGTGGCGTCCCGTCACGATCACATGACCGTCTCGCTCGTGGGCTACACCAACGCCGGCAAGAGCACGCTGCTCAACGCCCTCACCGGGTCCGACGAGCTCGCCGAAGACAAGCTCTTCGCCACGCTCGACACGCGAACCCGCCGCTGGCGGCTACCCGGCTGGGGGCCGGTCCTCCTCAGCGACACCGTCGGGTTTCTCCGCGACCTGCCCCACCGCCTGATCGCCAGCTTCAAGGCCACGCTGGAGGAGACCCGTCAGGCCGATCTGCTCCTCCACGTCGCCGACGCCTCGAGCCCTCTGGTGGACGTGCAGATCGCCGCGGTCCGCGGCGTGCTCGAAGAGCTCGGCGTGAATGAGAAGGACGCGCTGCTGGTGCTCAACAAGATCGACGCCGTGCCCGACCGCGCAGTCCGCGACCGGATTCTCGCCCACTATCCCCACGCCATCGGCATCTCGGCCCGCTCGGGGGCCGGGCTCCCCGAACTCGCCCGCGCCGTCAGCGACGCCCTCGGGCGGGGGTTCCGCGACGTGGACGTCGAGACCGACCCCGGGAACGGACGCCTGCTCGCCTGGCTCGGCCGTCACGGCGAAGTGCTCTCGCGGCGGTTCACCGACGACCGGGTGGTGATCCACTGCCGCGTTCCCGCGGCCCTGCTGGGCCGGATCCCCGAGGCGGAGGCGACCGTGCGGCCGCACGCCCATGCCGACGCCGCGGCGCTCCCGCCGGCAAGCGGCCTCGTGGACGCGGCCCCGCCCCCGGCGCCGCGGTGACCCAATGCCCTTCGGCCGCCGCCGGCTCGCCGGCAAACGCTTCATCGTCACCGGCGCCTCGTCCGGTGTCGGTCGCGCCATCGCCGTCGAGCTCGCCGGCCGCGGGGCGCGGGTGCTCGCCACCGCCCGTCGCGGAGAGCGGCTCGACGAGCTCGCCCGTTCCGTGGCCGTGCCGCTCGACTCCCTCGCCGGCGACATCTGCGACCCGGCCTTCCGCAGCCGGCTGGTCGGCGTTGCCGGTGAGCGGCTCGGCGGTCTCGACGGCGTGGTGGCGGCTGCGGGCGGTGGCGCGATCGGCCGGTTCCAAGACCTGACGCCCGAGACCTTCGCCCGGATCATGGACCTCGACTTCACCGCGCCGGCCGAACTCGTCCGCGCGGCGCTGCCCGCGCTGATCCGCGGCGCGGATCCGGTGATCGTGCTCATCGGTTCGATCCTCGGCCTCCATCCCCTGCCCCTCCACGGCGAATACTGTGCCGCGAAGGCAGCGCTGCGGTCGCTCGCCGGCACGCTGCGGACGGAACTTGCGGCCGAAGGCGTGGGCGTGCTGCTCGTCGATCTCGGGCCCACCCAGTCGGAGTTCTGGGACGCGCTCGTCGTCGGCGACCGGCCCCCGTGGTCGCGTGGGAGGCGCATGCCCGCCGCGGTGGCGGCGCGGGCCGTCGCCACGGCGATCGAGCGGCGCCGGGCCGAGATCGTGCCGGGCTGGCAGGCGCGGGGCTACGCCCTCGCCGCCCGCTTCTTGCCCTGGGTGATCGATCGTGCCGCCGCTCGGCACCTGCCACGAGGCCCTCAGGGCACGGCAGGACGGCAGCCATGACCGAGGCACGGTCGCAGGCGACGCTCCCGGGCGACGAGTTGTTCGTGATCGCCTGTCCGGCTTGCCGCGGCGAGTTGTCGGCCTTCGCGAGCGCCGCCGGCCGCACCGCCTGCTGCCCGCTCTGCACGGCCACCTTCGTGATGCCCGCGCCGCGACGCGGGAACGTCGGCCACGAGCCCGCCGACGTCCCCACCGCCCTGGTCGAACCGCGCCGCGGGACGGACGAGGTCGGGCGACGCCGTCGGGGACGCCGCACTCTGATCTTCCTGCTCGCGGGCGCCGCGGTGCTCGTGGGGGTCGTATTCCTGCTCGCCTCGTGGGCGCGACGCTGATCGTCAGCGACTGGCCTCGAGTTCCGCGCCAATCGCGAGCAACTCCTCGGCGTCGAGGAAAGCGTCGGTCTTCGTGAAGATCCGCCCGAGCGCGGCCTTGTGGATCTTCATCTTGGTGCCGCCCACGCCGAGCGCCCCGTAGACGACGGCCGCCCCGTCACTCCGGGCTTTGTCGCCCGCCGACACCCCCTCGATACCGGACGGCGGCACGGCATTGAGGTCGATCAGCACGCGGGCATTCACCGCGGCCCGGCGGCCGGCGGCATCGAGCAGCACGGTTCCCGCAGACCCCGCCGCCACGATCACATCGGCCGCGGCGATCACCCGGGCGAAGGCCGAGTCGGCGAGACAACCGCCCTGGTGTTCGACGGTCTCCAACGCCGACGCCGCGACCCCCGCAGTCTCCTGCAGCCGGCGCGTCACCGCCTCGGCCCGGTCGCGCGACCGTGATACGACGGTGACGTGAGCCCCCTGCCCGGCGAGCAGCCGCGCGACCCGCTGGCCAACCGGTCCGGTGCCCCCGAGGACAACGGCGCGGGTGGGGGTGGCGACACCCTTCGCGATCGCTCCATGGCGGCCGACGGCCACGACGGCCGCGGCCGCCGTGGTGTTGGCCCCAGACGGATCGACGAGCACGCCGAGCCGCACCGGACCGAAGAACGCGGACCGCACCTTCGCCGCCACCCGCTCGGCGGCCGCCACGTCAGCCCCGCCGATGAAGATCGCCGTCGAAGCGAGATCGCCACCGCCGCGGGTGAACATGCCGCCGTGCACCAGCGGGACGACGTTCTCCGCGGTGACACCGCCATGCCGGAGCAGCACATCGACTCCGGCATCGACCGCGACGATCGCATCGAACGTGCTCGGCTGCGGATCGCAGTCAAGTTGGATGAGCACTTTCTTGGGCATGGTGGATGCCTCGTGGTCCAACGCCGCGGGAGCGGCAGTGGCCGCCCGGACGTGCGGCCGTTGCCCGCCCGGGTGCACCTCGGCTGCACCCGCGGCGGGCCAAGCCGGCGGGGGCCATGGATGGCCCCGCCGGCGTGTCTTCAGAACCCGCGGAACGGATGCGCGGCCTTGTCCTTCCCGGCGATCATCTCGTCGGCGGTCGGCTTGCCCTTCATCGCGCTGGCGATCGCATCCATCGTCGCCTGATAGTTGTAGTCGTAGATCTTCTTGTCGTCGGCGGCCAGCCAGTGGATGAACACGCCGCAGACGATCACGAGGTTCTCCGCGTCGCTCTTGGGAATCACGCCGGCGGCTACGCTGTCGGCCACGGCCTTGGCGACGGCGGCCTGCGCCGGGCCGAACATCTGCACCGCCTGCTTCGCACCCTTGATGGTGACCTTCGTGATCATCACCGTCGACGGCTTGACCGCGAGGTTGGGCGTGAGCACCGCGAGCAGGTTCGAATGGCCCTCGCTCTGACGGGCCAGGGCATTGGCGAACGCCACACCCACCGGGCCGTCCTTGCTGCCGATCAGGAGATCGATGTGGGCAATCTCGTTGCCCTCGCCACACAGCGCCTCACCAACGAACATCGACATAGACCACTCTCCAGGAAGGATGCGGAACAGACACCGAAACGGGCCGACAGGATACCATGGTCGCCTCACCCAACAAGCAGCGGACGGCGACCCGCACTCCCATGGGCCATGCTGCTCATCACGGCGCGTCACAAAAGCCCGTGCCGAAGCGGTGCGTGGTGGTGGGGGCATCCGTCCGCGCGGTCGTCGAGTCGGCCGTCCGGGCGGGATGGGTGGCCCACGCGGCCGATCTCTTCGCCGACGCCGACCTGATCGCCACGGCGATCGAGGTCGTGCGACTCGGCGCCGCTGGAGGCCACGCCTATCCCCACGGCATACCCGCCGTCGTGGCCTCGTTTCCCGACGCGGTCTGCTTCTACACCGGCGCACTCGAGAATCATCCCGACGTGCTCGCGGCCATCGCCAGCAAGCGATCGCTGGCCGGATGCTCCGCGGCGGCGGTGCGCCGCGTTCGCGATCCCCGCGCGGTCGCGGCCGTCGTCCGCGCCGCGGGCCTGCGGTTCCCGGAGACATTCGCTACGCCGGACGGCGTGCCGACGGACGGTTCCTATCTGGTGAAGCCACGGCGCTCCGCGGGAGGCCGCGGTGTGCGGCCCTGGCACGGAGCCCGCCGCGGCCCCGCGGCCGCGGATTGCCTCTGGCAGCGGCTCGTCGCCGGCGTGAGCCGCTCGGCGAGCTACGTGGCCCGCGCCGGCACCGCGCGGCTCATCGGCTCGAGCCTCGCGCTGCCAGACGCCGGTTGGTGTGGTGGCCGCCCGTTCGCCTACTGTGGCTCGATCGACGCCCCGCTCGAACGGCTTCCCGACCGCCTGCAGCGGTCGTTCGAGCGGCTTGGTGCCGCGATCGCCGCGGCGTTCGACCTCACGGGTGTGTTCGGCATCGACGTGATCGAAGACATCGGGGGCGACGTGCACGTGCTCGAGGTGAATCCGCGACCGACCGCATCGCTGGAACTCGTCGAACGGGCCACGGGCTGGTCGGTCGCGGCAGCGCACCTCGCCGCCAGCGGCTGGGGCACGGAGCCACGCGGCGGTGCGGCTGCGGACGGCATCTGGGCAAAGGCGATCGCCTACGCACCGCCCACCGTCACCGCGGCGGCCGTCGCCGACACGCTCGCGGTGCTCGCGGACCGCTGGACGGCCGCTGACGGGCTGTCCGCCGTGACCGACGTGCCGCGGCCCGACGAACCGCCGGCACCGGGAGCCCCGCTGGTGACCGTGTTCGCCCGCGGCGACACCGCCGCGCAGGCCGTCGCAACACTCCGCGATCGCGTGCGCGAACTCCGCCGCTCGATCGCAGTGCGATCAGGAAGCCCAATCGCGTAAGCGATGGGATCTCGAGCCGCCCCGCGTGGGCCTGCCCGTGCCCGTTGCCGGACGCTCGCTGCGCCCATCCTGGGCTTCGCTCTCTCGATGCTGACTTCGCTTCGCCATCCATGGCTTCGCTCGTCAGCAACGCCGGCTCTCGGGCACGGGCAGGCCCACGCTCGCCCTGTTCCTCGAAGTGGCCGCAGGTTTTCAGCCGGCGAGGCGGCGCTCGAGCGGCAGCGCGGCGGACTCGAGGGCGTACTGCATCATGTAGGCATCTTCCGTGGAATCGCGATAGAAGTCCTTGAGCACCGACGTCGCGCGGAAGCCGAGCGAGCGGAAGAAGAGCTGCGCGGGGAGGTTGGTCTCGCGGACCTCCAGCGCGATTCTTCCGCGGCGGTCGGGCGTCAGCTTGGCGACGAGTTTGTCCATCATCTGCGTGCCGATGCCGAGGCGGCGGTGCGACCGCATCACGGCGAAGTTGAGCATGTGAAGCCGAGAGCGGTGCAACTCGTAGATCATGAAGGCCACGACCGAGTCGGCCAGTTCGGCCACCATGCCGATGCAGTTCCGCTGGCGGAGGCAGCGGGTGAAGTCCTCGTCAGACCAGGGAAACTCGAAGGCCTCCTGCTCGATCGCAATCACCTCGGGCATGTCGCGGCGGATCATCCAGCGGACGTGGATGCCGAGGCCGTGGGGAGTGGTCGCCGTCACGATGGCTCGCTCCGTATGGAGTGGTGGATGGAAGGCTGGATGGATGGACGGGTGCTGCCGGCGGGCGGCCCGCGGCGGGGGCGAACCCTAGCAACCGTCCCGCCGCCGGGCAATCGCGGTCCTGATGTCCCAAAGCACCCTTGACCCTCTTCACACCGCGGGCCTACGTTCCCGCCCCGCCCGCGGTCCGGACCAGCCGCCCGCGGCTCCCTTGGATGTGCTTCCCATGCTCGCCGACCGCCTGTCGTCATCGTCGCGAGGTCCGTGTGGCCCGGTCGCAACCGTGGGCTGTCTGCTGCTCGCGACGGCGGCCCTGGCGGCCGGATGCGCCGGGCCGGCCATCCGCAGCCAGAGCCCCGAACTCGAGGCGCTCGCCCAGCTCGAGGCCGACACCAAGCTCGTGGGCGACTACACCGCCCCGTGGGGCCTCAACGCCAAGCGGATCGAGCGGGCCGCGCTGGTCACGGGCCTCGCCGACACCGGTAGCGATCCTCCGCCCGGCCCCCAGCGGCAGACCCTCCTCGCCGACATGCAGGCGCGGGGCGTGATCGAGCCCAACGCCCTGCTCGCCTCGCGGTCCACGTCGCTGACCTGGATCCACGGGTACCTCCCGCCGGGCGTCCGCAAGGGCGACCGCTTCGACGTGTTCGTGGAGGTTCCGGCCGACAACGACACCACCAGCCTCGCGGGGGGCTGGTTGATGGAGACGCGGCTCACGGAGATGGCTGTCATCGGCAACACGATCCGCGATGGGCACGAACTGGGCGTGGCGGAAGGCCCCCTGCTCGTCGATCCCGTGTCCGGTGGGACACTCGATTCGAAGTCGAAGATCCGGGCCCGCGTGCCGGGGGGCGGCGTCGCCCTCACCGATCGCGATCTCGGCCTCGTGCTCGGCGCCGAGCATCGTTCGTTCGCCATGTCGAAGCGGCTCGGCGACTGGATCAACCGCCGGTTCCACGCCGTCATCAAGGGCGTGAAGCGGGGCGTGGCCAACCCGCAGACCGACCGCTACATCGAACTGGAGGTGCCGCCGACCTACCGGCACAACCTCGGCCGCTACCTCCGCGTCGTCCAGAGCATCGCGGTGATCGAGCCGCCCGGCGGCCGCCACGCCCGCATGCAGCTCCTCGCCCGGCAGCTCGAGGATCCAGTGACCGCCCCGATCGCGGCACTGCGGCTCGAAGCGATCGGCAAGGAGGCGATCCCCACGCTCCGCACCGCCCTCGACTCCAAGGATGCCGAGATCCGCTTCGCGGCCGCCGAGGCCCTCGCCTACCTCGGCGAGTCGGTGGCGGCGACGCACCTCGCCGATGCCGCGACCAACCTGCGAAGCGCTCGGCCGGCCGCGTTGGCGGCCCTCTCGGTGCTCGACGACGCCAACGGCGTCGACGCCCTCCAGACGCTGCTCGCCAGCCGCAGCGCCGAGACCCGGTACGGCGCCTTCCGCGCGCTGTGGCGCATGGACCCCGACCTGCCGCTCGTCCGCGGCGAGCGGCTCGGCGACGCCTGCTCGATCCACGTGATCGACGTCGAAGGACCTCCCCTGATCCACGTCACCAGAAGCCATCGGCCCGAGATCGTGTTCTTCGGCACGGAGCACGACGTCGCCGACGCCCTCCGCGCCGAGGCAGGTGGTTCCATCGTGGTCGTCGTCGAAGGGGACGTGGCCACGGTCAGCCGATTCTCGCCCGGCCAATCGGACCAGCAGGCGGAGGTGCCCGCCACCGCGGAGCGGATCGTCCGCGCCATCATCGACCTCGGCGGCACCTACCCCGACGCCGTCCAGTTCCTGCAGCAGGCCAGTGCCGCCCGCGGCCTCACCAGCCGACTGGCCTTCGACGCCCTGCCCGACGAACTCGACGGTCGGCCCTCGATCCACCAGGAGGCGTCAGCCCGCTCCCGCGACATCGCCGACGACGCCGAAAACGCGGCGGCCGACGGGAGTCGCGGCGGTGACGAGCCTGAATGACGCGGCTCACCGCGCTCGAACTCTTCGGCTTCAAGAGCTTCGCCGACCGAACGCGGTTCGAGTTCCCCGAAGGAATCACCGTCGTCGTCGGCCCCAACGGCTCGGGCAAGTCGAACGTCGTCGACGCCATCAAGTGGGTCCTCGGCGAGCAGTCGGTCCGCAGCCTCCGCGGCAAGGAGATGACCGACGTCATCTTCGCGGGGTCGGCGGCCCGCAAGCCGCTGAACATGGCGGAAGTGTCGTTGTGCTTCGACAACGCCGCCCACACGCTGCCGGTGCCGAGCGAAACCGTCCAGATCACGCGGCGGGTCTACCGCAACGGTGAGAGCGAGTATCTCGTCAACGGCGAGGCCTCCCGGCTCCGCGACATCCGCGAGCTCTTCTCCGGCACCGGAGCGGCCACCGAGGCCTACAGCGTGATCGAGCAGGGGCGTGTCGACGCGCTCCTCGTCGCCTCGGGGCGGGATCGCCGCGCGGTCTTCGAGGAGGCCGCGGGCATCACCCGGTTCCGCAGTCGCCGCGCCGAGGCGCTCCGCCGGCTGGAGCGGGCCGAGCAAAACCGCCAGCGGCTCGCCGACATCGTCGGCGAGGTCGCAAGCCGCCTGGAAACGGTGCGGCACCAGGCGGCCCGCGCCCGCCGCTGGCAGTCGATGCAGCAGCGACTCCGCCGCCTGCGGGTGAACGCCGCCACGCGAGATCTCTCCGGCATCGATGCCACGATCACCGCGGTCGAGGCGGCGCTGACCGCGGCACGGACCGCGGCGGCGGACAACGACACGCGAACGGCCGAACTCGTGGCCGCGGCGGCCACGCTCGTGAACGATGCCGAGACCCTCCACCCGCGACTCGCGGCGGCCCGGGCGACGGCCGTGACCGAGCAGCAGCGGCTCGCCGCGGCCGAGGCGACGGAGAAACTCGTCGCCGGACGACGGCGTGAGTTCGATACCGACCTCACCGAGGCCGCCACGGCCGTCGGTGTGGCGGCCGACGCCGAGCGCTCGGCAACCGCGGCGCTCGCCGCCGCCGAGGCGACGGCCTTGACGATCGCCGCCGCGCTCGACCGCCTGCAGACGACGCTCGCCACCAAGCAGACGGCGGTGGCCGGGTCGCAGCTCGACGCCACGACCGCCCGGGAAGCGCTCGCCGCCGCCACGGCGGCGCTCGCGGAGGTGTCGCGGCGGCAGCTCCGGCTCGAGTCGGATCACGAGCGGGCCACCGCCGCGGCGGACGACGCGCGGCTGGCCGCGGCGGCGGCCCACGAGCGGGTGGCACAAGCCCGGGGCCGGCACGCCACGCTCGGTGAGTCGCGGGCGGCGTGCGAGGGCCACCTCGAGTCGCTCGAGACGCGACTGGCAACGGCGGCCGGCGACCTGGAATCTCTCGAAGCCGCCCAGCGCGACGCCACCGCGGCGCTGCAGGCGGCGTGGCACGAACTCGGCGGTTGGCGGGCGGCCCTCGAGGCCTGTCGCGAGCGTCGCAGCCTGCTCCAAGACATCGTCGATCGGCACGAAGGCCTCTCGGAAGCGTCCCGCCGACTGCTCGACGGCAGCGACGGAGCGCCCGTGCCGGGGCTGACCGGGGTACTCGCCGATCTCGTCGTCGCCGGCGTGGACTGGGCGCCGCTCGTCGATCTGGCGCTCGGCGAACTCGGCCAGTGCCTGGTGGTGGAGTCCCTCGACGACGTCATCGGCTGGCATGCGGCATGGGCAGCCACGCCCGCCGCCGCTGACGTGCTGGCCGCTGGCGGCCGCATCGGCTTCCTGGCGGAGCCCAACCTCCACGGCCCCGCCGGCTTCGAGCCCGACCAACACCCCGGCATCATCGGCCGCCTCGACCGGCTGATCGCGGACGACGCCCACGCCAGCGCCATGCCGGAGTTGGTGCGGCGGCTCCTCGGTCGCACGTGGATCGTGGAGCGGGTGGAGCACGCCCTCCCGCTCGTCGCCACGGCGCCGCCCGGCACGCTGTTTCTCACCCGCGACGGCACGAGCCTGGCGGCGGACGGCGGCTTCACCATCGGCTCGCCCGCCGGGATCACGGGCCTCGTCGCCCGGCGGAGCGAACTTCGGGCGCTCGACGAGCGGCACGCCGAACTCACCCGAACCGTCGATCGCGCCCAGGCAGACATCGAGGCGCTGCAGACGGTGATCGCCGACCGTGCCGCGGAACTCGCCCAGGCCGCCGGCCGCCGCCAGGAGGCCGGGGAGGCCCTGGCCACCGCCCGGTCCGAGCTTGCGAGAGTCAAACGCGACGAACGGTCTGCCGCCGACGCGATCCCGGTCGCCGAGGCGGAGGCCCGCCGGGCCGACCAGCGGGCGATCGCGGCGGAGGCGGCCCGCGAGTCGTGCGGCGGCGAACTCGACGACGCGGTGTCTCGGGCCGGCACCGCGCGGCACGAACTCGAACGCTGCCAGGAGGCGATCGCCGCGGTCGAGCGCGACCGCGGGGCCACGATCGACGAGATTCATCGCCTGCGGGTGGACGAGGCCGCGACCGCCGAGAAGCTCGCCCGGTCGCGCGATGCCGTGGCCGCCGCCACCACGACGGTCGCGACGAAGCGGGCCGAGATCGGCATCGCGCGGCAGCGGCTCGCCCTCGCGGGCCAGCGTGCCGATCACCACCAGCTGGAGCTGCTCGCGGCGACCGCCCAGCGGGCCGAGGCGGCCTGGGTCGCCGAGCAAGCGACGGCAACGCTCGCCGCCCTGGTCGAGGAAGGAGACCACCTCGACGCCGATCGCGAGACCGTGGCTGCGGCGCTCGACACGGCGCGGTCCACCGCCACCACCCTGTCCGAGCGGCTCCATGCCCTGGAGCTCGAAGCGGGCGAGGCCCGCCATCAGCGGGCCCGGATCGTGGAGCGGATCCGCGACGAATACGACATCGTGATCGACACCGCCGCCGTCGAACCCGCTCCTGCCGATGCCGCGGACGACGACGACCCGATCCCGGCCGACCGCGCCGAACTCGAGGCCCGCATCGAGGAGCTCCGGCGGAAGCTCGGCTCCATGACCTCGGTCAACCTCGAGGCCCTGCAGGAGGCGGAGGAACTCGCCGAGCGGCTCGCGAAGCTCGAGTCGCAGCTCGCCGACGTGACCGGGGGCAGGGAATCGATCGAGCAGCTGATCGCGCGGATCGACGAGGAGAGCCGGCGTCTGCTCGGTGAGACGATCGAGACGGTCCGCACCTACTTTCGCGACCTCTTCGAGCGGGTCTTCGGCGGGGGTCAGGCCGACATCGTGCTCGAGGAAGGCGTGGACCTGCTCGAGGCGGCGGTCGAGATCGTCGCCCGTCCGCCGGGCAAGGAGCCCCGGAGCATCTCGCTGCTCTCCGGCGGCGAGAAGACCATGACGTGCGTGGCGCTGCTGCTCTCGATCTTCAAGTCGCGGCCCAGCCCGTTCTGCGTGCTCGACGAGGTGGACGCCGCGCTCGACGAGGCCAACGTCGACCGGTTCGTCGGCGTGCTCCGCGACTTTCTCTCCTCGACCCAGTTCATCGTGGTCACGCATTCGAAAAAGACGATGGCCTCGGCGACGACGCTCTACGGCGTCACCATGGAGGAGTCGGGCGTCTCCAAGCGGGTGAGCGTGCGGTTCGAGTCGGCGGCGGTCGCGGCCCGCCCCTCCTCCCGCGCGGCCTGAGGTCAGGCCGGCCCCAGCCTCGGGAATTCCAGCGGTTTTCCGCCGCGCCCGGCATCGTCGGCACAGCCCGGTCGAGCGCTGCCACCGGCGCGTCCGTGAAGAACGTCTCAAGTCTCACGACGCGATCTTTCGATCTACCCTCCTGGACGGCCATGCCGTGGAGATGTCTGGGAGTGATCCCGACGCTTCGCGGGTATGGCGCAGGGGGGGAACCTGCGAGTCACGGCCTCGTTCGGGAGGCGTCCTGCCCAAGGGACGCGCGCCCGGCGTGCCGGTGTTCACACGCCCCCTCCGCGCCTCTGGCCGGCCTTCGTGGGGCACGACGACGCGGGCGTCCCCACGAAGCAGTCCGCGTCACAGGGGGGCCGTGTTCGACGCTCGGAAGGGTGCCGACTGGCCAGGGACATATCCGGACACGAACGATCCCACAGGGAGTCCAGACGATGAAGGTTTTCACGACAGGCCAGGTCGCCAAAATCTGTAAAGTCGCACCACGGACGGTGAGCAAGTGGTTCGACTCCGGCCGCCTCAAGGGCTACCGCATTCCGGGCAGCCAAGACCGCCGCATTCCACGCGAGTATCTCATCAAGTTCCTCAAGGAGCACGGCATGCCGCTGGGCGACCTCGAGGACGAGGCGATGGCCAAGGTACTGCTCGTCGGCCAGGATCAGGTGCTCATCGAGAACCTGAAGAAGCAGCTGCCGGTCGAGCGGTCGTTCAAGATTCAGGTCGCCGCCAGCGGCTTCGAGGCCGGCATCCAGGCCGAGAGCTTCCACCCCGACTGCATCGTGGTGGACTATTCGATCGGTCGCATCGACGCCCAGCAGATCTGCCAGAACCTGCGACGGAACCAGGAGTATGCCGACACGATCGTGATCGCCCTGCTGCCGGACGACGGTTCGCAGATCACGGTCGATCGGGCCCACGTCAACGAGAGTTTCAAGAAGCCCTTCGACGTGGCCCTGCTCGCCGAACGCCTCCGGACGCTGATCGGCGCCCGGAAGGAACTGGTCTGAATTGAGCGCCCGCCGGGCCATCCATGGCCCCGGCGGGCTTGGGCAGCCGGGGGAACGCCAAGGGTTCCCGCGGCTGCCAGGCTCGCCGTCCGGGCGAGCCGATGACAACCAGCCAGCCGGGGGAACGCCAAGGGTTCCCGCGGCTGCCAGGCTCGCCGTCCAGGCGAGCCGCGCGACACACGTCCGACCCCGAACCGTCGGCCGGTCCGCCACCAGCGGGCCGGCCGGCGGCGTGTTCGGGGTATGCTCGCCGTCATGAGCGACGAAGCACACGGCATCCGGATGATCGACGTGGGCGGCAAGCCCGTCACCGCCCGCACGGCCCGGGCGTCGGCCGCGCTGCGGGCCGATCCCCAGACGGTGGCCCGGATCCAGGCCGGCGACCTCGCCAAGGGGGATGCCGTCGCCACCGCCCGAATCGCCGCCATCATGGCCGCCAAGCGGACGAGCGACCTCATTCCCCTCTGCCACTCGCTGCCGCTCGACGGCGTCGACGTCGCCGTCTCTTTCCCCGAGCCCGGCCTCGTGCTCCTCGAGACCGCCGTCCGCACCACGGCCCGGACCGGCGTCGAGATGGAGGCGCTCGTCGCCGCCTCGGCGGCGGCCCTCACCATCTACGACATGTGCAAGTCGATCGACCCCGACATGACGATCGAGCAGGTCCGGCTCGAGGAGAAGACCGGCGGCGTCCACGGCGACTACCGCCGCCCCTGAGCCTGATCCCGCGTCCGGGTCAGACCGACGCGTCGCGGACCGGGTCGTTGAGGATCGGCTCGAGTTCTTCCACGAAGTCGCGGGCGTCCTTGAACTCGCGGTACACGCTGGCGAAGCGGACGTAGGCCACCTGGTCGAGGTGGCGGAGAATCTCCATGAGCCGCTCCCCGATCACGCGGCTCGGCACGTCCCCCTCGTACGTGCCGTAGAGTTCGGCCTCGAGCGCCGAGACGGCATGCTCGATCTCGTCGGCCGTCACCGGCCGCTTCCAGCATGCCTTCGCGAGCCCCCGCTTGAGTTTGTCGCGATCGAACGGCTCACGGTCGCCCCCCTTCTTCACGACCGTGAGCGTCTGCCGCTCGACGCGCTCGTAGGTGGTGAACCGGCGGCGGCAGGCGAGGCACTCCCGCCGACGGCGGATCGTGGCGCCGTCGTCCCCGGCGCGAGAGTCGATCACACGGTCGTTGTCGGCTCGGCAGAAGGGGCAGCGCATCGGCGGCCTCCGGGGAAGGTGGGGGCCGTGATCGTACGAGCGGCCGGGAAAAACCGGCAAGAGCGGCCGGCGGCCGCGGACCGCATCAGGCGTCGGCGTCGTCCGGCTCGTCGTCGTCGGCAGCGGTGGACAGAGCGCCGGCGGCCGACTCCGCCGCAGTGTCCCGCACCAGTTTCCAGTCGCGTCGCTGCCTCGAACTGGGGATCTTCATCGCCTTGCGATACTTCGTCACCGTCCGCCGGGCCACCACGATGCCCTGCTTGGCGAGCGCCTGCACGAGGTCGTCGTCGCTGAGCGGAGCGTCTTTCGGCTCGGCATCGACGATCTCCTGGAGCTTGAGCCGGACGGCGTCCCACGCCACCTCTTCGCCGTCGGCGCTGACGGTGCCGCCGACGAAGAACTTGCGGAGCGGATGGAGCCCGCGGGGCGTCTGCAGCCATTTGTCGTCGACCGCGCGGCTCACGGTGGTCACGTGCATGCCGATGCGGTCGGCGATCTGCTGCATCTTGAGCGGCTCGATCGCGTCCGGGCCGTCCGTGAAGAAGCGGGTCTGGTGGTCCACGATCGCCTGCGCCGTCTTGAGCAGCGTGCTCCGCCGCTGCTCGATCGCGTCGATCAGCCACTGCGCGGAGTTGATCTTCCGCTTGATGTATTCGCGGGTGCCGGGGTCGGTGTCGGGCGACATCAGCATGTCGCGATACAGCGGGCTGATCCGCAGGTTGGGCAGGTCGATGTCTTCCAGCCGCACCTTCCAGGTCCCATCCGGCTGCTGATCGACGTACACGTCGGGCTTCACGGGCACCACGATCGGCGAGCTGAAGATCGCCCCCGGCTTGGGCTTCAGCGTGTGAAGCTGCTCCCGCAGCCGCTCGATCTGCTCGAGCGACAGCCCGGTCTTCCGCTCGATGACCGGCAGGCGGTTGCCGGCCAGATCCTCCAGGTGGTCCGACACGAGCCGCCGCAGGTTTCGGGCGTTGGGCGTGTCGTGCCGGATCTGGAGCAGCAGGCACTCCTTGAGGTCGCGGGCGCCCACACCCGGCGGATCCATGTTCTGGACGGCGGCCAGCGCCTTGTAGAGGTGGGTGATCTGATCGGGTGGCCCGTCGGCATCGACGAGATCTTCCAGCGGCATCGGCAGGTAGCCGTTGGCGTCGAGGTTGTAGATCACCTTGTCCGCGGCCACCCGCTCGGCCTCGGAGAGCTCGTAGTTCGAGAGCTGGGCGTGGAGGTGGTCGCAGAGGGTCTCGGGACGCTCCGCCATGTTGGCCATGACGTCGAGGTAGCGGTCGCCCGCCTGCTCGATCTGCGCCGCCGAGGGCCGGCTCCGGTCGTCGTCACTGTCCGGATACTCGGTGGCCCAGTCGTAGGTCCGCTCGAAGTCCGCCTGGTTGGAGTGATCCTGATCGACGACCAGCGGCTTCTCGTCGACCGTCCGCTCGACCGTGGCCGCGTCCACGTCGGTGGCGGGCCCGGCCAGTTCGGCCGTGGGGCCCTCCTGCCCCGCCTCTTCCATCTCCAGCGTCTCGTTGTTCTGGATCTCCTCCTCGATCCGTTCCTCGAGGGCCATCACCGGCAGTTGCAGGATCTCCATCGACTGGATCATGCGCGGCGCAAGCACCTGCTTTTGCGCCATCCGCATTTCCTGGCCGAACGACATCCGCATGACAGCAATCCTCGTGCCGGTTTCCGTCGCCACCCGACGACCCTGAACCAGCCTTAAGAATACAGCCCGAATCGCCTCGGTGCGCGGTCTGGCATGAAAAATGCTATGCTAGGGGCGTGTGAGGACGCTCGGTGACGGTCCTCGCCCCTGCGGTCACGCCCCGCTCCGAGCCGTCAGAACTTTCGCCGGCCGGCGAATGCGTCGACGAGCATTTCGCGGTTCGCCTGCTCGAGCGACGCGCCGACCGTGAGCCCGCGGGCAAGTCGGGTGAGTTCCACGGCCAGACCTTCGAGCCGCTGCGCCACGACGAGCGCCGTGGCATCCCCCTCGACGTTCGGCGTGGTACCGAGGATCACCTCGCGAAACTGTCCCTGCGATACGCGGGCGACGAGGACATCGAGGGTCAGGCCGTCGGCCCCCTTCCCCTCCAAGGGCGCGACCCGTCCCTGGAGCACGTGGTACAGGCCGCGGTAGCTGCCCGCCTGCTCGAGCGCCAGCAGGTCGCGGACCTGCTCGACCACGCAGAGGACCGTCCGGTCGCGACGCGGATCGGCGCAGATGCTGCACTGCTCCCCCTCGGCCAGATTGAAGCAGGTGCGGCAGGGCCGGAGGTTTTCCTTGACCGCGCGGATCGCGTCGGCGAAGGCGAGGGCGTCGTCCTTGGCCATGGTGAGCACGTGATAGGCCAGCCGCTCGGCCGTCCGCCGGCCGATCCCAGGTAGGTCGGCGAAGGAATCGATCAGCCGCGCCACCGCACCTCGTTTCTCAGCCATCCTCGCCCTCCCCGGAGCCCGTGTCGTCGTCCGCGGCGACGGCCATGTCTTCTGCGGCCGCCATCGTGGCCGCCGTCGGCGCCGGCTCAGGAGGCCGAGGATCCCGCGCCCGCGGCGGCTCCACCTTGCGGATCGCGGCATCGAACAGGGTGCGGGCGTGGGCCACGAACGGGTGCTCCGCGGCCTCGCGGAGGAGCGCCGCCTGCGTCTGCACCCCCGTCGGCCGGGGCTGCTCGACGAGGGGGGACACCGCCGACTCAACGGCCGCCTCCGCCACCACGATGGTGTGCCGAATCCGCCGTCCTGCCGCGGTCTCGAGCGCCCGCGTGACCGCCGCCGCCACCTCCGCCCGCCGGAGGAAGGCCACCGCCGTCGCAGCCTGTGCCGGGAGCGTGATCTCCAACTGGCCGTCGCGCCATCTGGCCCCGGTCGCCTCGGTCGCGCAGTCGCCGGCCAGGCCGCCCACCGCGGCCGCCACGGACTGCCACGTCGCGACGGCGTCGAGCGGCAGGTCCGTCTGCGGCTCGTCGTCGTTCGTGAGCGACTCGTTCACCGTCGCCCGCTCGGCCACGGCCGCCACATTGCCGACACTCGCCGACGGCACAGCGGCCGACCGCGCGGGTTCAGCGCCCGGTGCGGTCAGGTCGGCCGTTTTTTTTTGCGGCGCGGGCGGCGCGACCGCGGGCTCAGCCGGTCGCGGCGCAGGGGCAGACGCGGACGGGGGCGGGGCCGTCGTGCCCGTCGCAGACGCGAGCCGATCCACGGCGGCCGAGACACTCTCCAAGTCTTCGAGCGTCGCCAGCCGGATCACCGCCATCTCGGCGATGAGCGGGGCGTGGCCGCTCGTTCGCATGCGCGACAGGGATTGATCGAGAATCTGCAGCATCGCCAAGAGCGTGGCCGTGCCGAGCGACCTGCCGAGCGCGGCGAGGTCGACCCCGAGCCCCGACGAGAGCGTGAGCATCTCCGGGTCGCAGCCGACGCTCGCCAGGAGGCACTCGCGGAGGGCTGCGAGGAGTTGGTCGAGCACGCCGCCGGGGTCGGCGCCTCCCTGGAGTGCGGCGTCGAGCGCGGCCAGACCGCGGGCCGGGTCGCGAGCGGCGAGAGCCGCCACGAGCGCGCCGATCCGCTCCTCGCGGCCGGTGCCGATCAGGGAGTGCACCTCGTCCACGCCGATCGGGCCGCTCGCCGAGCCGAGCAGCTGCTCGAGGAGCGACTGGCTGTCCCGCATGCTGCCCGCGGCCCGCCGCGCGATCAGCGTGAGCGCTTCGGGGGTCACATCGACGCCTTCGGCCTCCACGATCTGCGCCAGCCGCCCCGCGATGGACCCGGTGGCGACGGTGGTGAAGTCGAACCGCTGGCAGCGGGAGAGAATCGTGATCGGGAGCTTTTCGGGCTCCGTTGTGCAGAGCACGAACTTCACGTGCGACGGCGGCTCCTCGAGCGTCTTGAGGAGCGCGTTGAACGCCTCCCGCGTGAGCATGTGGACTTCGTCGATGATGTAGATCTTGAACCGGCCCCGCGCCGGCCGCACGGCGACGTTCTGACGGAGCTGGCGGATCTCGTCGATGCCACGGTTGCTGGCGGCGTCGATCTCGACCACGTCCACATCCTGCCCGGCGGCGATCGCCCGGCAGGAGTCGCATTCGTTGCAGGGCTCCGCGGCGGGCCCCCGCTCGCACTCCAACGCCTTGGCGTAGATCCGGGCCGCGCTCGTCTTGCCGACGCCGCGGGCGCCCGTGAACAGGTAGGCATGCCCGATCCGGCCGCTCTCGATCGCCCCGGACAGCCCCCGGGCCACGTGCTCCTGGCCCACGAGGTCGGCGAACCGCTGCGGCCGATACCGCCGGGCGACGACCTGGTAGGCGGCCGATTCAGCCATGGATTCTGGGCACCGTCGCGAACGGAGAGCATGGCCGGGGCGCCGGACGCGATGCCCGCCGACCGACCGGAGGCCGATGAGAGGCCCACCGCACAAAGAGACGACTGCTTATGGCTGCTGCGGTTAAGCCCTGACCAGGTTCACAGGCCCCCATCGCAGGGGCCTCTCATCGGCATCCGGTTCACCATGATTTGTACGTCCCACCGCCGAACCGGTCAAAGGCTGATACATTTCCGCCCATGGCGTCGACGACGTCCCCCATGATGCAGCAGTTCGAGGCGGCGAAGGCCCGCTGCCCGGGCGCGCTCGTGCTCTTCCGGATGGGCGACTTCTACGAGCTCTTCGGCACCGACGCCCGCGAGGCCGCCGACCTCCTCGACCTCACGCTCACCAGCCGCGACAAGGGCCCCGACGCCCTGCCGATGGCGGGCTTCCCGCACCACCAGCTCGACACGCAGCTCGTGAAGCTCGTGGCGGCGGGACGGCACGTCGCGATCTGCGAGCAGATCGACGACCCGAAGACGACCAAGGGACTCTTGCGGCGCGAGGTCACGCGGATCGTCACGCCCGGCATCGCCGCCGACGAGACCCTCCTCGATCCCGCGCGGAGCAACTGGCTGCTCGCGATCCTGCCCCGCGGCGGTCGCGACGACGTGGAGGCGAAGGTCGGCCTCGCCTGGATCGACGTGGCAGCCGGCCGGTTCGAGGCGGCGGTCGTGGACCGCGACGACGTGGCCGACCACGTGCTGCGGCTCGACCCGTCGGAGTGCCTCTCGAGCGAGAAGCACCGCGACGTGGTGGCGGAGCTCGTGGCGCCGAGTGGCCGGCGACTCCTGACCACGCGGCCCGACTGGTGGTTCGACGACGCCAGCGCCGGGGCGGCGGTGGGCCGGGCCCTCGGCGGCCGGCGGCTCGAAGGACTCGGCTTCGAGCTGCCCGCCGACGCCCTCGGTGTCGCCGCCGCGGGCGCCGTCGTGGCCTACCTCGAGCAGAACGAGCCGGCGGCGATCGCGCGGATCGACACGCTGGGTGCCTGGCGACCGGGTCGGCGGCTGGAGATCGACGAGGCCTCGCGGCGCAGCCTCGAGCTCGTCCGGTCGGTGGCCACGGGCCGCCGCGACGGCTCGCTCGCGGGCGTGCTCGACCGCACGCGGTCGCCGATGGGAGCCCGCCTCCTCGGCGAGTGGCTGTCGGCTCCGCTCGTTGACAAG
>Ga0207954_1000092_pt1 | contig 25812 bp, 6 predicted proteins | sample CryBogmetaGMA0M_FD_184547 | JGI IMG/M metagenome (GOLD analysis project Ga0207954, IMG submission 184547) | Freshwater microbial communities from Crystal Bog, Wisconsin, USA - MA0M (SPAdes) | ecosystem: Environmental > Aquatic > Freshwater > Lake | place: Crystal Bog, Wisconsin, USA | collected... | reverse complement strand
CTTCACCGGCAACGCCCTCACCGGCGTCACCAGGCGATCCCGAGGCGAGGAAGAGCCTGCCGTCGGTCCGCATGTCGATATCGCCGACGGGCGTGCCGGAGTACCCTCCCTGAACGATCGGGGTCACGGTGCCGCCGGTGAGGGCGTTGCCGGTGAAGAGCGAATCGCTCGTCGACACAAAGAGGGAAACGTCAGCGAGCGTGAAGGCTCGGACGTTGGCCGCAAGTTGCTGCGAGGTGCCGACATTGATCAGAGCGCCCTGCGTGGGCTTCACATCGATGCCCTGCGACTTGTATCCGGTCGATCCGATGTGATCCTCGACGACGCGTTGCACCGAGTCGAGAGGCTCCAGGCGCACCAGCGCGTTGGTCGCTCCACTCTTGAACGTCGCGTCGAGGGAACTGGGGAGTTGGGCGTTGGAGGTGATCGCAACGTAATACTTCGTCGGAGTGTCGGGCGTCGCCCCCGCCGGGAGTTGCACGGCGCCGATGTAGGGATCGAGTTTGCCGACGGAGCCGCGAGAGAGATCCTTGAAGTCGTTCCCCTGGCCCGCCCCGGGCTGGTCGGCGGCGACGTTGGAATCCCGGCCGATGTAGATCAATTTGCCGGTCGAGTCGTACACCGACATCGTCAGGTCGCCACGGAAGCCGTCGGCATAGTCGATGTCGAGGACCGTCGCCCAGGTCTTCTTGCCGCCGTTGACACCACCGATCGCTTGGATCCCGGCGTAGTCGACGGAGAAGGTGTACCAGCGGACGTCGGTCGACGACTGGACATTGCCCGCCAGGCTGATCGTGTTCTGATCGCTCTGGAGGAGTTTGCCGATGTCCTGGGCCTCGATCATCGTCTTGTTGGTGTTCAGGGCGCTTTCCCCGGCGGTGCCGGTGAGCAGCGAATTGCGTGGCAGCCCCTGCACGTCGATGCCGGTCGTGGCGAAGCGGATGTCGGCGTACTGGACGGTCGAGCCAGGCACCTGATCGCGCTGCTGGAGGCGGAGGCGGAGTTCGTAGGCACCGCTGGTCGCCCCCGTCTTCACGTCGGGATCAGTGAGCGCTGCCTCGTAGGCAGTCTTCGTCGCGGTCGGCGCGACATTCGGCTGGCTGCGGACACGGACGAAGTACGTGTTGAGGCTGCCGTTGGTGCCGGGAAGGATCGCCCGGAAGCCGGCGTCGCGGGGATTGACCGTGTAATAGTCGTTGCCGCGATATTCATCCTTTTGCAGCGGCAGAGCACCATGCTCGCCGGTGGCGGTGTAGCCGAGGGTCGCCAGGGAGAGATTCCCGTAGGAATAGTCGGCCTCGATGCGGGTGGTCGTGGCCGCCACGGAACCGTTCCAGACGAACGTGATCGCGCCGGTGTCGCGGTTGAGCGTCGCCGAGGAGACCCGCGTCGCCGGGCTGCCGATCGGCGTGAAGGTGAACTCGCCAGCCCGGTTGAGCGTGAACGTCTGGATCGCCGTGTTGCCGTTGTAGATCGTCCCCGAGAGCGTGCCGGGGAGGATGTTCTGGTGGGCGAGCTGGTAGGTGAGCGTCGTCCCCGTGACGGTGTTTCTGACGATCTCGCCGGTCACCGAGCCGGTGTCAGTCTGGCTGTCGGCCGAGCGGGCGAGCACGGTGCCCGAGGCGTCGAGCAGCTCGAGCATCGTGTCGAGGGCGACCGACGTCTTGTCGAGATCGAGCCACACCTCCGACCCGGCGTAGCCGCTGAAGCTGTAGATGTCGACGTCGCTGGAGTCGTCGGTGGCGATCGTGCCGCGGACGGTAAAGCCGTCGCGTCGGTTGTCGTCGCTTGCCTTGTTCTGGACCGACTCGCTCGAGGCCGTGCCGGTCGTGAAGTTGGGGGCGAGAACGCCGAGCAGCTGGGCGGCATCGGTGACTTGATTGACGTCGACCTGATTCGTGAACGGCTTCTCTGCTTCGCGGACGATGGCGACATTGGTGTCGTTGGAGAGCGGGAGGAACTTCAAGCTCCGCCAACTGCCGGTCACCGGGGCCGTCGCGGTGGCGTCGATCCACGCCCGGCCGTCGTTGTTGGTGTCGGTGACGGTGCGGCCGAGCGGGTCGAGGCTCGCGCCGACGGTGTCGTCGTAGAGGCTCGTCAGCACGACCGGGTATCCCGGCGCGCCGACAACCTGGATCGAGCCGCCGATCCGGTCGTCGATCTCGCCCGGCGTACCGGTGGCGGTGAAGCCGGCAGTGGGGCCGTCGAGCTTGACCACGAGGCTCGCCCCGGCCTTGCTCTCCAGCCGCAGGCTCGTGGCGGTGTGGAAGTTGTCGACAATGATCTCATTTCTGAGCACGTGGACGAGATCATCATCGTCCCAGACGCTGTCGACCGTGATCTGACCGCCACGGACAACCACGCCGCTGATCGACGGCGCGTAGCCGGCGGTGCCAGCCTTGGGCAGATAGTCGTCGGCGGCGGAGTAGTTGACCGAGTAGCCCATGTCCTGGAACGCCCCCACCGTGAGCCTGGTGAGGGGATTGATGCCAGGATTGACGTAACCGGTGAGGAGTTCCGAGCCGAAGGTCGACTCCGACCAATGGGAGTACGCGGTGCCGGAACCGCCGCCCCCCTCGAGCGGGACAGAGGTCGCCGTGGCGTCGAAGGTGTTGCGGTATTCGCGGAGGGCGTTGGCGCCGACGTAGCTCACCCCGGAGGCGAGCTTCATCACCTGGCTCACCGACGTGAACCCGAGCGCATGGCCGATCTCGTGGGTGAGGATGGTGACGAGTTGGCTACTCGCGGCATCGGCCATGTCGATGCCGACATCGGCCTTGTAGGGGAGGTATGGGTTCTTGTCGGTGGCCGACCGAAAGAACGTCGGCGTGGCATTGGCAAGCGTGCCGCCCGATCCGTCGCTGGCAGTCGCGCCGAGGAGCCCCGGCTGCACATGGATGAGGATGTCGTCGATCGTGTTGTCGTTGCCGTCCTTCACTGGCGTCAGATCGCCGGTGATCACCGTCTCCCAGCGGAAGGCCGCCGCCGCCATCGCATCCTTGATCGCCTGGGACACCCCAGCGGCGAACTCGAGGGTGATGTCGAAGGCCCCCTTCTGCCGGTCGGTGGCATAGTTGATCTTCGTCGAGATCCGGTTGTCGCGGAGGAGCGGCCCGACGTTGTCGTCATACTCGACGAAGCGGTCGACCTCGCCGGTGCTCCGGCCGTAGTCGGGCATCGCCCGATCCGACATGGCGTTGGCATTGACGCTGATCGTGGCGCCCGAGTTGTCGCGGAAGTCGTTGCCGACGATCACCGGCTGCGCAGCGCGGACGAAAACGGTGGAGTCGTCGTTGGTCCCGCGGGCGTTACGATCGCCGGTCGAGCGGCCCGAGGCATTGAACTCGATCCGGCTGTTGGCGAGGCGCAGCTCGCCCTGCTGAACTTCGAAGGCATCGAAGCGGTCGAAGCCTCCCTCGATCGCCGTCAGGCCGCCGGCATAGGCGACGTAGGCGTTGTCGATGCTCGCCTTCGACCCGGCTTGGATGACGATCCCGCCCCAGTCGCCGGCGGAGCGGACATCGGGGGCGTTGCCGTTGGTGTCAAACGTCCCCCCGGCGCCGTAGCGATTGTCGGCCAGGCTCGTGAAGATCACGCGCTGCTCCGACGTCCCCTCGGCGATGAGCTGCGCGTTGCCGCGCTCCAATTCGATCCGCGCTCCCTGGAGCTTGACCACGACCCCTTGGTCGATCTGCAGGCGCCCCACCGCCCGGGCCTCCGGTCTCCCGGTCGTCTCGTTGAGCAAATAGCCGCCGGCACCGCCGGCGAGGATCAGATTCTCCTGGATCACATAGACGATGTCGGTGCTCTTGAAGCGGGCCGGCACGTCGAGCTTGTCGATCGGGCTGCCGAGATTCGTGCGGATGCGGACGAAGAGACCGTTGATCGTGTTCCCGAGGAGCCGGTTGCCGCGGACTTCGGGTCCATAGCGGCCGTCGGCGTCGAGGAAGGCATCGGGATCGGCCGAGATCGCCGCCCCAGCGCTCGACATGATCTCGTTGAAGGCGAGCGTCGGCCGGGTGCTCTCGACATGGATCGGCGCGAACGACTGGAGCTTCGGAATCGACGTAGACGTTGCCGCCGCCGTACTTGAGCGACGCCAGGCTGATCGTGTTGAGGAACACCTTCCCTGTGGCGGAATCGGAGTCGCGGCGGAAGACGATGCCGCCCCACTGCCCCCCCTGCACCACCGGCCCGACGCCGTCGCTGTCGCCGCCGAGGGTGTCGTCGTGGTAGGAGGAGAACTTCACCCGTGCCGTCGGCGTGCCAAGCACCTGGAAAGCGGCCTCGGCCCGGGAAACGAGCCCCGAGGAACTGCCGACGTTGATGACGGCGGCGCGGAGCTTGAGCGCGGCCCCCTCGTCGACCATCACCGTCACCCCCTTCGGGACGTTGAACGTCGCCCCGTCGGCCAGCGCCGTGCCGGCAAGCGAAGTGCCGATGAGGTAGGCCTTGTCATCGAGGATCGAAGCGTCGTTGCCGGTGTTGCCGAGGATGCGGATGATCCGCGTCGAGGGGGTGACCGCCGCGAGTGCCGCGCCGATTGTCCGGTAGGGGCTCGACAGCGTGCCGAAGGTGAGCCCAGTGGTGGCGTTGGTCGCCGTCGCGTTCTTTGAGAGCGTGAACTGCGTCTGGCTGACGATCGCAGCGACCGTGGCCCCGCTCGGGATCCCCGTGCCGACGACGACGCGACCGACGACGAGATCGGCCGTATTGGCGACCGTCACCGTGGGGGAGCCGCTGACGATCGCAGCGGATGTGTTCACCCCCGCCTTGTCGACCCAGATCGTCCCGGCCGACGTGGCCGTGTTGAACCAGAAGTTGAAAGCGCCGCCCACCTTCCCGTCACGGTCGCCGTCGATCGCCGTGCCGGTGGCATCGACGATCGTGTTGGCAACGTCAGAGATCGGCGTGAAGTCGATCTTCAGGTCGTAGGCGCCGTCGGAGCGGCCGCCATACCCCGAATCATTCACCGCGGGATTGAAGGCGGTGTTTCCGGTCGACGTCACGGCGATGAAGTAGGTCCCCGCCTGGAGATCGAGGCCGACGAACGAGTCACGCCCGTAGTAGTCGTCGTTGCGGGCCACGAGCGTGCGGACCCCAGCCACTTCCTTGTAGAGCGTGAGGACGGTGTCGAGCTCGCTCTTCGCTGCCTGCCCTTGGCGGGCCACGATCGTCTGCGCCGAGAAGGTGCCGGCGGTGTCGAGGGAGAACTTGTAGACGTCGATGTCCGACCCGGTCTTCGGATAGAGGACGTTGATGTGAACGTAGTCGTAGTCGTAGGGAAGGACGTTTTCACCGATGGAACCGACCGTCCCCGACTCGCCTCCCCCCATCACCGAAGGGATGTCGTAGGCGTGGCCCAAGCCGATGGCGTGGCCGATCTCGTGCATCGCCGTCGAGAACCAGCCACCGCCGTATTCGCTCTGCCCCCAATCGAGCGTCGAGTTCATCACGGCCAGCCCGCCGCCACAGATGCCACCGACGGCGGAGGGGGGAATGCCCGGAGAGACGGCGCGGACGTCGCCGGTGACGACCGTCAACCCCTGGTGGGCCGTCTCGACGAAGCGGATGCCGGCATTGAGGCTGAACAGGGTGAAGATCTCGCGGGCGCGCTGCTTTTGCTCCTCGGTGATCGCGTTGTGGAGCGTGTTCCCCTGGGGATCGGCGCCGTAAACGTCTTGGAAGTTGTAGGGGAAGACCGTCATCCCGCTGGCTGGATCGATGTAGGAATCGGGCATGCCGTGCGACTCAATCCCGACGGGAATGTCGCGGTGGCCCGGCTCGTCTCCGGTGCCCGGCTGGCTCGGGAAGAGAAGATCGCCGGCCGGCGTCTTGATCGTCGCGCGGACGTCGATCGCCCCCGTCACTGACTGCCCGGCGAGGCCGATCGTGCCCAGGGCCGTGGCGGTGGAGAAGCTGGAGTTGTCGTCGGAGGCAGAAACAGCGACGGTCGACGCGAGGGCGAGTTTGTAACCGCCACGCGTCGTTCCGCCGGCGGCGCCGGTGCCGGTCGAGGGGTTGTAGGCCGCGTTCCCCGCACTTGAGATGCCGACGTAGAACATCCCCGCAGCGGGCGCGACAAAGGAAACCGTTCGGGCCGCCCCAGCGGCTGCCACGGTGCTTACGGCGACTTGATTGCCGGCAGAGTCAAAGAGGCGAACGAGTGGCGCGAGGGCCGCGTCGGGCGTGATCAGGGCCGTGATCGTGCCGGCCGCCGTGAGGCTCACGCGATAGAGATCGACGTCGTTAGCCTGTTCGGTGCCGTCGCCGAGGAACGATTGGATAGAGTAGCCGTTGCCTGTGAACAGCGAGCCGACGTTGACCGCCTTGGCGAGGAGGTTGTTCTCGTCGGTCGAGTTGCCGACCTGAAGCCGGTAGAGCTTGTCGGCCGCCACCTTCCCTGATTCGAAGGTCAGCACCGAGGTGCCGCTGACGGCGTCGTAAGAGACGCTCGCCGGCACCTGAAGAGAGAGGTCGAGCCCGGTGGCGGGATCGGTCTCGATGAGCCGGTAGTTGCGGGTATTCTGCGCCGACGACTGGGTAAGGGGATCGTTGGCGTTAAAGTAGACGACGACCTTGTCGGCCAACTGCGTCAGCGCGGCCCCGTCGCCGATCGTGACTGGCGACACTGCCGGCACCGCACCGGAGCGAGTGAAGGCCACGACCGGCGTGAACTGGGTGCCGCGGAGATTGATCCGGGCGCCGTTGACCGTAGCCGCTCCCAATTCACTGCCGAAAACGCCCGACGAGCCGATCGCCGCGTTGATCTCAGCCGCGAGGTCGGTGGCGGTCTTCCCCGCGAGCCCGACCGCGGAATTGCCGCTGGCGACCTTGCCGTCGGTGTCGAACTCGAAGGCCATCTTCCCGCCACGGATCGTGACCTGGAGAAGATCGCCATCCTTGTATTGCGTCATGTCGGTGCCGAAGGTGATCAGCTTCGGGCGGGCCACCGGCTGTGGCACGATCGACATCACCTGAGCGCCGAGGTCGAGCCGGAAGTTGAGCTCGAACGTGCCGCCGTCACGGAACTTTTCCGACGGGATGCCAGACCCCTGCGAGACGGTCTTCAGCCCCCCCGTCCCGGCACCCGTGATCGTGATCCGGTAGGCGTCGTCGGGGAGAGTCTCGGCAAAGCGGATGACGACCGCGTTTTGGTTGGGGAGATCGTCGACGGTGATGCTGCCGGGGGAGACGATGATGTCGCCACCGTCCCCGATCACGCCATTCCCGCCCCTGACCACCGTGATCCCACTCGCGATCGACTGCGAATCGACCTTCGAGCCCGGGCTGAAGGTGAGCGTGATCTGCGGGGGGGCCTCCTGCTGGATGCTCCCTTCGGTGATGAACGCGCCGACGTGCGCAGCGGCCGACACGAAGTCAAACGCCATCACTTGCCGGGCCTCGAGTTGCTCGAGCTGCTGCTGAGCGTCGGACTGCCGCCAGCGCCGCACGGGACGGCGGACCGCCCGGAGGCGACGCGACGAGAAGAGATTCCGGACGGAGGTCAGCCAGCAGGACAGAAACATGGAAGTCCTCGCAGAGAACGGATCCGAACGAATGAAAAAATATTGAGAGAGGGAAGGATGTCGGCAAAGGAATCAGCTGAGGTGGTCCGAGCAGACCCCCCTTCGAAGCGAGCGGCCATCAAGGCCATGACCCCTGGGAAGTAACCCGCGCAGAACGACACAAAAATCTCTTCGACCCACCCGCAGGCGTGGGATCAACGGCCCTTCCCCCTCCTGAAGAAAAACCTTGTCGGCAGGGTAACGTCTCGCTGCAGACGGGGCAACGAATCGGTTGCTGGGTGTCCCGCACGGCTTTTGAACCCCTGTGAACCCTTGTCATGATCGACCAGCAGGAGCCCTGAGCCTCTCCCCTACCCTCGCCCGTCGGGTGGGCTTGCGCGGATCGCCCCATCCCCCACGCGACGGGGCTGGCGGGGCTGCCTGGGAAAGCCCCTCTCGTCGGGGGATCCGGCGCCCATCCTTCCCAGATTTCCTGACAGGAACTGCGGGCACAACCCTACCGCCGCAGGACCGGCATGACCGATTTCATCCCGCAGTTCGGAGTTTCCACCGGAGACGGGAAAGATGATGCGGAAACAGGCGCGAATCGGAGGGTGGATGGCCGCCATGTCTGTGGCGGCGACCGCAGCGATGACGGTGGTGCCCGCCGCCGGCCAGGACTGGGGCGCAGACGAAGACGGCAGCCGGGCGGTCGTGGCCGACAGCGGCGTCGAGCTCATCGATCCGCCCACGCCGGACGGGCTCGGATTCTCCCCGACCCCGGCGGAGACCTCAGGCCCGGGCTACGAGCGGGAATCCTCCGCCGTCGTTTCCTCGAGCCCGTATGAGTCGAGCGCCAGCGTCGTCGACGACGGCGGCGGCTCCGGCGAATGGACCGGCTGGGTGGCCGACGCCTGCCGCTACCCCCGCGACCAGGGGCCGTTCGAGCAGCCGGGCCTCCTCCAGGTGCTCCGCGACCAGAAGTGCGCCACGTGGACGTTCCGCAGCGATGCCCTCATCCTGTGGCGCAACTCCCCCAACGACATTCCGCTCTATTCCTATACCGCCCCCACCCCCAACGGCTACGGGGCGACGGCGCTGAGCGCTGGCCAACTCGAGAGCACGCCGGCCGCCGGCCCGCGGTTCTCGATCTACCGCACCGACGACTGCCAAAATGCCTGGGAAACGACCTGGTTCAACGCGGCAAACTTCCGCTCCCAGGAAGCGACGCTGCCGTCGATCAACGGCTACGGGATGACGCCGCCGGGCATCTATAACAACCAATTCACGCCGGTCGACACCGCCACCGCCGACTTGAGCGCGTCGATCTGGAGCTTCGAGTTCAACCGCTGGGCGCGGGTGCGGCCGAACATCGCCCTCATGCAGGGCTTCCGGATGCTCGGCTGGGGGGAAAACCTCACCCTCGCCGACCACTACCAGATCGATCCGACCAACCCGTCGCCGGTCTACGGACAAGACCTGTTCGGCAACCAGACCTACAACAGCCTCTACGGCTACCAGATCGGGACCGACATCCGCCTCTGGGACAGGGGCCAAGGCTTCCGCCTCGACGGCCTCCTCAAGGGTGGTGCCTACTACAACAACGCGGTGCAGAACTCGGCCTACACCTACGAAGTCTCCCCGGGTGAATGGCAGACGTCCAACGTCCGGGCCGCCGGTGGCTCCGCCGCCTTCGTCGGCGAGGTCGGGCTGACCGGTACGCTCCCGATCACCTGCAATCTCTCCCTCCGCGTCGGCTACCTCGGGCTCTGGCTCCAGGGCCTCGCCCAGCCGACCAACCAGCTCCGTGGCCAAACGCTCAGCTCCGGTGGTCCGGGTTCTCCGGTCCTCGGGTCGCTCAACACGGCCGGGAGCACGGTGGTGCAGGGGCTGTCGCTCGGCCTCGAGGGGCGGTGGTAATGAGCCGCTCAGGCCAGTCCGAACCTGCTCAGTGCCTTCCCGCCCCCCGGCGGGAACCGGCATTTCAGCACCAGGGGCCGCAAATCCCCGCAATCCCCCAAACGACGAAAACCCCGGAAATACTCATGTTCCGATCGGAGAAGCGGGGCCGTCTGGAAAAATCCGGAACCGACGGGCGAACTTTTTCCGATGAGAGCCGTTCTAGTGGAGACGGGGCAACTCAAGGATCAGACAATCGCCTTGCCAACAGGCAGGCACGGGAGAAGCAGGAAACGGCAGGCCGCAATCCGCGGCCGGTGCATGGCTGTGGGGTGGTTCGCCACTTCGCTGCCAAGCCTCCGGCTGTCGTAAGCGACCGCCCACGCGATGGGGATCGCCCCCCGCGCTGCAGCCACGCTCCCCGCCGATCTGATTCAATTGCCCCGTATCTCCTCAAACCGTGCGACGGTTTCCCTTTCTCTCCCTTTGGGCATTGCCGTACCCCGTGCGTCGACTCCCTGTCATCCTCCTAGGCCGGTGACCCCACCACCGGCGGTCGTAGCTTTCCCCCGCTTCCTCATCCGTCCGTCAGCAGATTTCTTTTTTAGGAAAAAGCGCCATGAAGTTCGGCAGCATTTTCAGCCGGTTCGCCCGTAACAACGACGCCTCCCGCACGCAGGGAAGCGCGGCCCGGTTGGCTCGGCGGAAGCGGATGCGCGGCCAGGATGTGGTCGCGGCAGTGGAGTCTCTCGAAGATCGCCGGTTGTTGGCGTTCCAGTACGTTGGCTTCACGCACACCAACGATGGGCCCCACAACAAAGACCAAGCGTACATGTACAACTTCGAGATCTTCAACGATAAGACAAATCCCTCCGACAGCGCGACGATGTACGTCCGCAACGTCGCCAACTCGAACGAACTGCAGTTCGACACCGGTACGACGTTCTCGGGGCTCCCCTATTTCTCCACCGGCACGCAGTTCCACAACTGGGGCACGTCGCTCCCCTCGGTCGGCGGTATTCCCAGCCAGAACTGGGTCGGCCCGATCTCGCTTGCCAGGCAGGCCACCGTGCAGGCCACGTGGAACAACACCGACCAGCCGGAGCCTTTCCACCTCGCGAAACTCCGCGTTTCCGCCGCCCCCGGAACGGTCGATCCGACGTTCATCCTCAACGTCGGTGACTCGATGCCGCTGGCGATGGAGATCGACTTCAGCCAGGCCGTCGGCACCGGCAAGATCATCATCCGCTCCAACGCCGCGGAGGCCTATCCTGACGCGGCCCCGGTGCAGCTGCTCCCCAATGGCGGCGGTGGATACAACCTCCTCGGAACGCAGATCTTCGTCCAGGCGACGATGACGTCGAAGCACGGCAACACGCTTGCCGCCGAGAGCCTGGTGCAGATCGAGAACCAGATCACCGGCCCCATGAACGGGCGCGTTGCCAACGGCGACTTCAAGGTCATCGCCGGCGCCTCGATCGCCGCCAACGGCGGTGGTGTCCAGATCTTCACCGGCGGTGGCGTCCCGCAGAACTCGACGCCCTACCAGACCTACGGCTACGGGGCCAACGGAGGCGACATCCTCATCGACGGCCAGATCGCCGGCACCAACTTCGTCAATCTCCAAGTCAACTCCACCAATCCCCACAACATCCTCACCGGCGCCTCCGGACTGATCAGCGGCTCGCAGAGCATCACGCTCAACAACGCCGCGGCGGACGGCGGCACGATCAATGTCCGCACCGCTGGGTTCGCCCAGCACAACATCTTTGCCGGTACAAACGTCGGCCCTGCTGCCGACATCGCCATCAACATCGACCAGACCCAGGGCGACCTGACGATCAACGCCCTTCCCGCCTCCAAGGCGACGATCTCGCTCAAAGCCAGCGAGCCGGGCCGGCAGGTGATCACCAACTCCAATTTCGATACGATCGGCGGCCTCTCGCTCGCCGCCAGCACGCTCAACATCAACCGGCCGATCTCCACCCAAAAGGGCGATCTGACGCTCACCGGCAACTCGGTGACGATCGGCAGCAACGTCTCGGCCGGCACCGTCGGCATCGGCAATCTGAACGTCACCGCGACCGCAGGTGACATCGCCGTGACCAGCGCCGCGGTCGTGAAGGCCTCGGGCGATTCGATCAACCTGACAGCTTCGGGCAATATCGCGAGCCAGGCGCGCCTCGAGGCGACAAACCTCAAGCTCACCGCCGGCGGGTCGATCAACACCCTCACGCGCACCGACGCCGTGACCGCGAAGGCCGGCGGATCGATCGTGCTCGCCGACGATGACGCGATCACGCTCACCGACCTCGCCACCGCGGGCAACGGCTCGATCACCGTCACCGCCAAGGGGCTCCTCGACGCGGTCAATGTGGTCACCGCCGGGACCGGCGACATCAGCCTGACGACCTCCGCAGCGGGCCTCATTGCCCGTGATCTGACGACGTCCAACGGCACGATCCGGCTCCGCGCCCAGGATGGCGACATCAACGCCGTCGGCGATGTGTTCGTCAACGATGCCAACCCCGCCAACCCGACGCAGGACTTCATCCTCACCGCCGACACCGGCAACGTGATCATGAGCCCTGATGCCACGTTCACCGTGGCCGACCAGCTCTCCTTCTCCGCGCCGCTCGGTCGCGTGCTTACGCCCGGCAAGATCACCGGCGTGACGGTCACCAACCCCGGCTCGGGCTACGTCTCGCCGCCGACGGTGTCGTTCTCGGCCGGCAGTGGCGCCCAGGTCACTCCCACCGCCGGTGACGGCAAAGTGACGTTCGTCAAGGTGCTCTCCGGTGGCGCGGGCTACGTGACCGCACCGCAGGTCGTCTTCGACAATGCCGGCACCGGTGGCTCGGGTGTCGTCGCCACGGCACAGGTCAGCGCTGGCAAGGTCACCGGGATCACGATCAGCAACGGTGGCGTCAACTACAAGACCGCGCCGAAGATCTCGTTCGTCGGCGGCGGCGGCTCGGGCGCGGATGCGGTCGCCTCCGTCAGCGGTCTGACGGCCCTCTCGGTCACCAACGGTGGTTCCGGCTATCAGGTGCCGCCGGCCGTCGTGATCTCCTCCGGCGACGGCGCTGCCACCGGGGCGGTGAGCGTCAACGCGACCGGTGCGATTCAGGGGATCAACGTCGCCCAGGGGGGCACGGCCTACACGGCCGCGCCGCTCGTTCAGATCACCGACTCCAGCGGCTCGGGCTTCGGTGCCTCCGCGGTGGCCAACCTCACCGGCGGGGTGACCAATGGCTTGGTCACGAGCGGCGGCTCGAAGTATCCCGGATCGACCACCGCCACGCTCTCCGGCGGCGGCGGGAGTGGCGCTACCGCGCAGCCACTCCTCGGCCTTACCAACGGCTCGCTCGGTACGATCTCGAACACCAACAGCGGCTACGTGCCGGGTGATCTCCTCACGGTCGTCGCTGGCACCGGTGCCGAAGTGAAGGTCACGGGGATCTCCGGGTCTGGCGTCGTCACCGGGCTTGCCGTCGTCCGCGGCGGCGGCAACTATCTTCCCGGCGACCGGCTCTACCTCTCCGACGCCACGCTCGGGGCCACCGGTTTGGTAGCGAATGTCGACACCGTCAGCACCGATGGCGTGATCACGGCCGTCTCCGTGGTCAGCGGTGGAACCGGCTTCAACACCTCCTCCACGCTCAACCACGTCGGTGGCCAGGGGGGAATCCTCCGGGTCGACGGCGACACGATCGTGAATTTCGTGCGGCTCGATTACGACGGCTTCTACACCTCGGCCCCGACGGCCACGATCGATGGCGTCAATGGCCATGGATCGGGGGCCACCGCGCAGGTGATCTGGGACAGCACCCTCCTCCGGGTTCTGGGTGTCCGTGTCACCAATGGCGGCACCGGCTACACCCAGGGGGCCACGATCACCTTCAGTGGCGGGGGGTCGTTTGCCATCCAGGCCCGTGGCACGGTCTACACCGCCACGAACGTTACCGGTGTCACACTGTTCGATCCGGGCTCCGGCTACACCACCCGCCCCACCGGCGTCACCGGTGGCAGCGGCAGCGGCATGCAGGTGGCGTTCAACGACCAGAATTACACCGTCGTCGGCTACCGGGCGATCGAGTCGGGGACGAACTACACCGGCACGCCAACCGTCAGCCTCTCCTCTCCAAATGCCGGCGGCACGACCGCCGCGATCACCGCCGGCGTCGAGCAGGTCGTCGGCTCGATCACCGTCGGCAACCGCGGCACCGCCTACAACCCGGCCACGACCACGATCTCCCTCGTGCCGGTCGCTTCCGGCGGCGGGGCCACGGCCGCGCCTGTCACCGTCAACGGCATCGGTGCGATCACCCGAGTCAATCTCGCCACCCCCGGCAAGGGCTATGTTGCGCCGCCGACGGTGAGCATCGTCGATCGCAGTGGCTCTGGGTCGGGCGCCGTGGCCACGGCCACGACGGCGCTGGGCGTCACCGGGATCACGTTCTCGAGCGCCGGTTTCGGCTATAGCTCCGCCCCGACGGTGACCATCGCCGGTGTCGGTGGGGCTGGCTCGGGGGCCGAGGCGGTCGCCACGATCACCAACGGCTTTGTCACCGGGATCACGATCACGAAGCCCGGCTCGGGCTACGTCAACGGCGCCACGGTGAGCTTCACCGGCGGCGGCGCCTCGCAGCAGGCGGCGGCTACGGCCACCACGTCGTTCGTCGTCACCGGCGTCACCGTCACCAGCAGCGGCTCGGGCTACAACCCGTCGACCACCGACGTGATCCTCAATCCGGTCGGCTCGGGCGCCACCGGCGTGGCGAACATGTCGGGTGGCGTGGTGACGAGCATCCGCATCACCGACAACGGTTCGGGCTACAGCTCCACCACACCGCCGACGATCAGCCTCATCCCCTTCGGATCGGGGGCCCTTGCCACCTCGACGCTTTCCGGGGGCTCCGTGAACGGCGTCACCGTCACCAATCCCGGCGTCAACTACGCTGTGCCGCCGGTGGTGACCTTTAGCCCCGCCCCGGGCGGCGGCACGACCGCGACGGGCGTGGCGACGGTCGGTGGAGTAGCGCAGCTTTCGGCCAAGCGGCTCGATTGGACGGCCCTCGAGCAGCCGCTCGACGCGCTCCTGGCGCAGTTCTCGATCGCCGGCATCACGCTCACCGGCGCCGGTGATCTGACGATCAACCGCCCCTCGAGCGACCTGACGCTCGACAAGGCGGTCACGAAAGACGGCTCGGTCTTCGTCACGGCCCAGAAGCTCACGGTGAACGGCCCGATCACCGCCGGTGACTTCAATTCGACCCGCACCGAGACCGTCAGCCTCGTCGCCACTGGCTCCGATCTGATCATCAATTCCCCAGTCACCGCCCCCGCGGCGGTGACGCTCCAGGCCGACGCTGGCTCCATCATCGGAGCCCCAGCGGGCCTCGTGACAACCAAGAATCTCGCCATCTCGGCGCTCAATGGGGCGACCGTCACCACGAAGGTGGAGACTGTCTCCGGCCGCGTCAACGGGGCCGGTGCCGCGATCACGATCAACGAGTCTGACGATCTCGTCGTCGGCACTCCGACGACGAGCCTGTCGGCGAACAATGGCTCGATCACGGTCAACGCCGGCGGCGCGATGTCGGTCTATGTGGCCGATGCCGGTCCGAACGGATCGGTGACGCTCGCCGCCGGATCGAACCTCACCGAAGCCGTCGTCGGCAATGGGGCCGAAGTGATCGCCGCGTCGGCGAATCTGTCGAGCAAGTCCGGACGGGTCGATCTCGACACCCAGGTCACGTCGCTCTCGGCATCGGCGATTGCCTCGACGATCGACATCGACAACATCGGGACTCTGCCGCTCACGCTCCAAAACGTGGCGGCTGCCAACAACGTCCGCATCACCACCAGCTCGGCGATGACGGCCAAGAGCGTGTCGTCGAGTGCCAACAACGTCACGCTCACAACGCTCACGCCGCTCGGCACCACCGCCACCAACTCGATCTTCGTCGACACCGTCTCGGCCCCGAAGGGGGTCGTGACGCTGACCGCCACCGGTGACGTGCTCTCTTCCGATCCGACCGGCACGGCCCCGAACGTTCTCGCCACGACGGCCCGCGTGAGTGCCGTTTCGAAGGCGGACGGGATCATCAGCCTGCGGACGGCCATCGGTACGCTCGGCGCCCAGGCCAATGGCGACATCACGATCGCGGAACTCGACTCGATCACCCTCGGGGAGCCGACCGGACCGACGGGCTTCCAGTCGGTGCTGTCGACCGCCGGGAATGTGAAGGTCACGGCCGGTGGGACGATCAGCGCCACCGACGTCCAGGCCACGACCAGCAAGATGGGCATCACCCTCACCAGCACCGGCGGCGGAGTCCAACTCGGCAGCGTGGTCACCAACGTCCTCAACGGGCTGGTGACCGTCACGGCCAATCAGTCGATCACCGACGGCGATACGAAGCTCGACGTGACAGCGAAGAATCTCGTCATCACCTCGCAGACCGGCTCGATCGGCGCTGTCGATGATCCGATCGAGCTCCACGTTGCCACCGTCACGGCCTCCGCACCGGGCTCGATCTACTTCGGCAACGATCAGGCCCTCTCGATCACCTCGATCACCGGCGGCACGGTCGGCATCTCTGCCAACGGCGGGATCACGCAGACCGGCGTCATCAACGCCGCGTCGCTTGCCGTCACCGGCAACGGTGCGGCGATCGTCCTCGACTCCCAGGCCAACACGCTCGGGGCCTTCGGGGCGACCAACCCGGCCAGCGCCAACGGCCCCGGCAGCGTCGTCGTCAAAGACACCAGCGGCTCCCTCGACATGCTCACAAGCGACGTCGGGAGCATGGTGATCACGGCTGCCGGCCCGGTCACGCAGTCGGGGGCCATCCGCGCTCCCCGGCTCACTGTCCAGGGCAACTTCAAGGACGCGATCTCGCTCGACACGCAGCCGAATGCGATCGGCACCTTCGCCGCCAGCAACGGCAGCGGCGGCGTCGGGATCAAGGACGCCGAGGGCGCGCTCGACATCGCCTTCATCCAGGGTGGCCCGGTGAACATCGTCGCCGGCGGCCCGCTGACGCAGTCGGGCTTCATCAACGCCACGGCCCTCACCGTCACCGGCAATGGCTCGCCGATCACGCTCGACACGCAGACGAACAAGGTCGATTCGTTCGGGGCGGTCAATCCCGGCGGGTCGGTCGTGTTCCAGGATGCCAGCGGCGGCCTCGTGCTCACGAAGTCGAACGCCGGCCTCCTCTGGATCAAGGCCGCCGGGGCGGTCACGCAGTCGGCCCCGATCGCGGCGGCGAACCTCACCGTCCAGGGGACGGGCGTCGACCCGATCACGCTCGACACCCAGGACAATGAACTCGGCTCTGTCGCCATCGCCAACGGCCTCGTCGCCCCGGTGTCGATCAAGGACACGGTCGGCGACCTCAACGTCGCGTTCATCGACGGCGGGCCGGTGACGCTCACCGTCGCGGGTGGCCTGTTCCAGTCGGGCTACATCCATGCCACCGACTTGGTCGTCAACGGCGCCGGCAACGGCCCGATCGCGCTCACCAACGCCGGAAACACCGCCAACACCTTCAAGGCGAGCAACGGCACGGCGGACATCACCTACAACGACTCGGCCGGCGACCTCGTCCTGGCCGGTCTCGACGGCGGGAAGCTCGCCATCACTGCGGTGGGCGACATCACGCAAACCGCACCGCTCACCGGCAGCACGCTGAACGCCGTCTCCACAACCGGCGGGGTGAAGCTCACCAACCAGCTCAACGACGTCGACACCGTGACCGGTACGGCCCTCAAGGACTTCGTCTACACGAACTTCGGGACGTTCGCCGCCGGGCCGATCACCGCCTCCGGGACGAACTCGAACATCGTCCTCTCGAGCGTCGCCGGCGACGTCAATGTGGTTGGCAACCTGACCGCCACGAACCTCGTCACCCTCGACGCCACCAATGGCACGTTCGTACTCGTCCCGCCGTCGGTGATCAGCGCCCAGGTGCTCTCCTACAACACCCTCACGACGCCGACCTACAATCCCGCCAACGTCCCCGACACGATCGCCGTCGACGGCAACCTGACGATCAACAAGCCCGGCCAGGCGGTGACATTCGGCAACTTCGCCTCGACCGGCACGATCAAGATCACGGCTGACTCGATCACGGTCAACGGGCCGCTGGTCACCACCGGCACGAAGCAGTCGATCCAGTTGACGGCCCTCACCGGCGCGGTGACCTTCGTTGGCACGGGCTCGGCCGAGAACGCCCCGGTCCTCGGCGGCACGACGAGCGTGACGGCAGCCGGTGCGATCACCGGCGGCACGACCGATCCCCTCTCGGGCGAAACGCTGACGCTCTCTTCCGGGGCGGCGATCACGCTGCCTGGTGTCCTCTCCGCCAAGACGCTCACCGCGACCTCGACGGGCGGCGCCATCGCACTGGCCAACGCCAAGAACGACTTCGACACCGCCTCGGTCACCAACGGCACCCGGGCGGTGACCCTGACCGACGTCGACGACCTCTCGATCGCCGGCATCACCGGCGGGGCGGTCGTCCTCAGCGTCGGTGATCACCTCACCCAGACCGGAGCGATCGTCGCCACGAGCCTCACGGCCACGTCGACGACGAAGAACTTCGGCAACATGATCCTCTTCAATGCCAACAACGACGTCGGCACGCTGACGATCGACAATGGCCCGCGGGTGGTCAACTTCACCGACAAGAACGGCGTCATCATCGGCGGCATGAAGGCCGGCGACCTGACGCTCAGCACCGCTGGCGAGATGACGCAGACCGGGCCGATCGTCGTCACCGGGCCGACCACGATCACGAACACAGCCGGGGCGATCACCCTGGCCAACAATGGCAACGACTTCACCTCGCTGAAGGTGAGCAACGGCACCCGGAACGTGACGATCGTCGACAAGAACGACATCGCGATCGCCGGGGTGACCGCCGGACAGTTCACCCTTGCCACGGTGGGGGCTGTCACCCAGACCGCCCCGATCACTGCCTCCGGTATCGCCGTCGCGACGGTCGCCGGAGCGGTCACGCTCACCAACGCCGGCAACGACGTCGGCTCGCTGCAGATCACCTCAGGCACCCAGCCGGCTTCGTACACCGACAAGAACGCGGTCAGCCTGTCGACGATCGCCGCCGGGGCCTTCACGCTCCGCGCCGGTGGGGCCATCACCCAGACCCAGGCGGCGACGACGTCGTCGTTCGACGTCGCGACGACCCTCGGCGGTGTGACGCTCGGCAACGCCGGCAACTCCCTCGGCACCCTGTCGGCGAATCTCTCGGCAGCCGGGGCTCCCCTGACGGTGGTCAACAACGGCCTCCTCAAGATCGCCCAGGTTTCGACCCAGGGGCAGATCGCGATCAGCACCCTCAATGGTGGCAACGTCAACATCGGCCCCGCCGGGACGCCGGCGCCGACGCTCCAGACGCCGAGCACGGTCAACTTCTCCGGCGTCACGGGCGGGATCGTGATGGCCAACGGTGGCACGATGGTCGCCCCGGGCGGCGTCACCGTCCCCACCGGCAAGAAGATCCAATGGACGCTGACGAGCTCCGCCAACTCGGGCGCGGGCTCGCTCCGCGACACGCTCCAGTCGATCAACTCCCTCAAGGCCCCGGCGCAGATCACGTACAACGCCCCGGCAACGATCAACCTCACCTCGGCCCTCCCCACGGTGGCCGTGCCGCTGTCGGTGGTCGGCAAGGGCAATCTGACGCTCAACGGCAGTGCCGCCGGCGCGGGTGTTAACGGCCTGGCGTTCAGCAGCACGGCCAAGGGGAGTGCCGTGAGCGGCGTGACGTTCCAAAACTTCGGTGGGGCCGGCCTGAATCTCACCGATGCTGCCGGGACGACGGTCTCGGCGATCAGCGTCAGCAACAGCGCCATCGGCCTGCGGGCCACCGGGGCGCTCGCCTCGACGGTCATCACCGGCTCGACGTTCATCGGCAACGTCCAGGGGGCCTACCTCGCCGGCACCGGCATCACCTTCGGCCTCGCCGGCCAAGGGAACGTCCTCACCGGCAACGCCTCGACGACCGCCGGCATCTACATCACCGGGGTTTCGACCGGGACGATCGTGCAGGGCAACGCGGTCAGCCAGGCTACCTCCGGGATCTCGATCGTCTCGGCCACCGGGGCGACGATCGGTGGCACCGGGAGCGGGCAGTTCAACTCAGTGGCCTACGCGACCAACGGCGTCTTCGCCACCGGCACCTGCTCCGGCTCCTCGGTGATCAAGACGGCCTTCGGGGCCAATGTCACCAAGACCTACAACACGGCTGGTGCCCGCGGCCTGAACGTTGTCCCGTGAACGGACAGCTCTGATCAGCCGGCATGAAACGCTTCCGGGGGATGGTGGCCACCATGGCCACCATCCCCCGCTGTTTTGGGCTTCGTATCACGGCGGGAGTGAGATCCCCGCCCCCGCCGCAGCAGCCCTCAGCCGGCCCGATCGATGACGTCGTGGCCGCCGTCCTTCGTACGCCGTGTGAAGAGGATGTTGAGCGTCCGCAGGAAGGTGTGGAGCCCGGCATCCTGGATCGGGAGGATGTGGGCCGGCTGGCCCGACTCGTTGTGGTGGGAGTGCCACAATCCTGGCGGCGTCACGAAGGCCGAGTGGGGCTTCCAATCGACCCGGATGCCATCCTTGATGCTGCCGTCGCGGTCGAGCGTCCGCCCGACCATCGTGTAGCAGCCCGGGCGGGCGTCGACGACGAGGTCGAGGGCCACCGATTGGTGGCGATGAGGAGCTTGGAGGGCGCCCACCGGCAGCAGGCCGAACATCGCCCAGATGACGTGCGTGACGGTCATCGTGTGGGGAAAGAGCCGGTTGCCGAGGAGAACGCTGAGCCGGTTGGCCGTGGCACTCGAGGGATCGCGGAGGACGCCGTCGAGAGCCTCGAGGATCGCTTCTCTGGCGTAGAGCGTCGGCGTGAACTGCTGCTGCGTCGCCTCGGCTCCGAGGTAGCGGAGGAGCGGCTCGTCGTTCACCCAATAGAGGGCTGCGTCCTCGCTCGCCTCGTGGAGCATGCGACTGCGGGCCGGGAGGATGAACAGATCCCCGGCCTTCCACGGGATCACGGGCGTGCCTGAGTCCCGCTCGACGGCGCTGCTCGCTCCGCTCCCGCGCATCGCGAAGAACAGGTGGCTGGTGGCGTTGGCATCGGTGATCACCGCCTCACCGGCCCGAACGCAGACGAAGCTCGCGCACAGGCCCGGGCTCGTGGCCGGGCCGGCGCACCCCAGCACGGCCGAATTGTCGAGCGGCAGCACGCGCGAGCCGCCCCGCTCGTGAAGCTCGGCGTCGAACCGGGTCAGTGGCACCTCGCCGGTGGCACCCTCGACGAGGGGATTGGAGGCGTAGCGGTAGTCGTGATAGCGGGCCGACGCGGTCAGGTGGCTGAGGGCGTGCGGATCGTGGGTGTGATTGGCCATGGAAAACCTCCTAGCGGTAATCGGCGGGAGTGAGCCCCTTCTTCGCGCCGTTGAAGCCGAACGGCGTCGGCTCGAAGGTGCCGACGATGTCGACCTTCGACATCTCCGGGATCTTCGCCTCGAGGCCCGCCGCCCAGTAGCAGGCGTTGACGAGCATCCGCCTCGTCCCCTCGGCGGTCATGTCGGTGGCGGCCCCCATCGTCGTCGTGAAGGAACGCCCCTTGGGCCCCCCGTCGACGGAATAGCTCTTCGTCCAGGCCACCGGCATCATCGGCTCGTTCTTCTCCCCCGTCACCGGCGGCGAATCGGGCTTCATGCCGGCCAGCACCGCCCCGAGGACGAGCGGCTTGGAATCACCGGGGAGCGGGAGGCGGACGCCGTAGACGTCGGTCGGCCCCCAGATGTCGCCATCCTTGATGCCGCGGAGGATCGGGTGGTCCTTGGCGTCAGGGGCCATAAGCCCACGCGTACTCTCGCTGCCGTGGCCGCCGTGATGGCTGATCCAGGTCTCTCCGAGCACCTGCCGGCCAAAGCCCTGCGCGAAGCCCTCGCCGCCGTTATCCCAACTCCAGCGGCGGTAGGCCCGCCCCTCGGGGATGTTGAAAGCGTGGGTTGCCGTCCGCATCGCCACCACCGGCTTGCCCGCCTTCAGAAACGTGTCGACGTGCTTCATCTGCTCGTCGGGAAGGTTGCGAAACCGTGTGGCGATCACCATCAAGTCGGCAGATTCGAGCTTCTCGAGGCCGGGAATGTTATCGTTGGTGTTGGGGTTGATCTGGCCGGTGGCCGGATCGATCGCGAACACGACGGTGCAATCGAAGCCATGGTGGCGGGCGAGGATCTTCGCCAGCTGCGGGAGAGCCTCTTCGCTGCGATACTCCTCGTCGCCGCTGACCAGGACGACCTTCTTCCCCTTCCCGGGCCCGTCGCCACCGGCGACTTCGAGCCACGGGTCGGCAGCCTTCGCCGGCAGCGCCAAGAAGATCAGACCCAAGAGGATCAGAACGCAGCAAGCCGATAGCAACCGTCGCATGGAAAGCCCCCCTGTTCGAGACACCGCAACGCCAAAACGGGCGGGCGGCAAGTCACGACAGGATAGCGTTCACCACGCGGCCATGCACATCGGTGAGGCGGAAGTCGCGCCCGGCGTGCCGGAACGTGAGCCGCTCGTGGTCGAGTCCCAGGCAGTGGAGGACCGTCGCCTGGAGGTCATGGACGTGGACCTCGTCGCTGGCAACATGGAAGCCGAGCTCGTCGGTTGCCCCGTGCGTGATGCCGGGGCGGATGCCCCCTCCGGCAAGCCACATCGTGAAGGCGTTGGGATGGTGGTCGCGCCCCTTCGAGCGGCCGAGGACGGCACTCGCTTCGACCATCGGCGTCCGGCCGAACTCCCCCCCCCAGACGACGAGCGTCGAATCGAGCATGCCGCGGCGGCGGAGATCGGTGACCAGTGCCGCCGAGGCCCGATCGGTCTTCTCGCAGTTGCCCCGGACATTGCCGGCGACGTCGGAGTGGCCGTCCCAGCCTTCGTGATAGATCGTCACGAACCGCACGCCGCGCTCGACGAGCCGGCGGGCGAGGAGACAGGCCCGGGCGAAGCTCGCCTCGGCCGGTGTGCAGCCGTAGAGGGCGAGCGTCTCGGGAGTCTCCTGGGAGAGATCCATCAATTCCGGTGCCGAGGTTTGGAGGCGGTGGGCCATCTCGTAGCTGGCGATCCGGGTGGCGATCTCCGGATCGCCGTCGGCGGCCAGACGCGTGCGGTTGAGCGCGCCGACGACGCCGAGGGTGTCGGCAGCGAGCCGGTCGTCGGCGCCGGCCGGCTGGCCGACATTGAGGATCGGGTCGCCGGCATTGCGGAAGCGCGTCCCTGAGTGCATTGACGGCAAAAACCCGCTCGACCAATTGGCACTGCCGCCGCTGATCCCGGCGCCGGTGCTCATGACGACGAACGCCGGCAGCTCGTCGCTCTCGCTCCCCAGGCCGTAGGTGACCCACGAGCCCATGCTCGGCCGGCCCGGCTGCGCGAAGCCGCAATTCATGAAGATCTGTGCCGGGGCATGGTTGAATTGGTCGGTGCGGCAACTGCGGACGATGGCGATCTGGTCGACGACGCCGGCCAGCCAGGGGAGCATCTCAGAGATCTCCGCCCCGCTCTGGCCGTGGCGGGCAAACTTGAACTGCGGCCCGAGAACAGCGGCATCGGGGCGGATGAAGGCATACCTCTGGCCGCCGATCACCTCTGGCGGGATCGGCTTCCCCTCGATCTCGGCGAGCTTCGGCTTGTGGTCGAAAAGCTCGAGCTGGCTCGGGGCCCCAGCCATGAACAGCTGGATCACCGCCCGGGCCTTCGCCGGGAAGTGCGGCGCCTTCGGGGCGAGAGGCCCGGTGACGCCGCGCGGCCCTTCGGCGGAGAGCGCGTCGCGCGCGAGCAATCCGGCCAGCGCCATCTTGCCGACCCCGAGGCCGCACTCGGAGAAGAAATGACGCCGCGTGGCGTGGAGGAGGCCATTCATCGCTTCACCACCGTTTCATCGAGGTTCATCACCGCTCTCGCCACGAGCATCCAGGCCGCCCGGTCGACCGGATCACCGCCCCCCTCGCCGCCGAGCTTGGCAGCATCGAGTTCCCCGGTGGCCAGACGCTGCCGCTGGGTCGAGAGGAATCCGAGCAGCGTCCCCCGTTCGTCGGCCGCGAAGGGGCGCGAGAGGACGCGACGGCCGAGGTCGTCGAGCCGGGCTGCGTCGTCCCCTGGGCTTGCCAGCGCCGCGGCCCCGAGGGCCCGAGCGACCTCGACGAACATCGGGTCGTTCATGAGGGTGAGGGCCTGGAGGGCGGAGTTGGAGACATCGCGGCGGGCGAGGCAACTGTCGCCGGAGGGGCCGTCGAAGGTCGTCACGAACGCGAACGGCGCCGTCCGCTTTTGAAACGTATAGAGGCTGCGGCGGAAACGATCCTCCCCCGGGCTCGGATCCCAGGCCCCGCCCCCGTAGGCCGTCTCGGTGACGCCGGCCGGCTGCGGCGGCCGCACCCCCGGGCCGTACATCTTCTCCGAAAGAATCCCCGCCGCCCGGAGCAGGCCGTCGCGGATCTGCTCCGCCTCGAGCCGCACGCGCGGCCCACGGGCGAGAAGGATGTTGGCCGGATCGGCCGCGAGTTGCTCTGGAAGGGCAGCCGAGTCCTGCCGGTAGGTGGCACTCGTGACGATCAATCGATGGAGTTTCTTGAGCGACCAGTGCATGTCATCGACAAACGTGGTCGCGAGCCAGTCGAGGAGTTCAGGATGCGAAGGGGGTGTCCCCTGGTATCCGAAATCCTCGAGCGTCGGCACGATGCCGCGGCCGAAGAAGGCCTGCCACTGCCGGTTGACGGTGACGCGGGCGGTGAGCGGATGACTTCCCGACACGAGCCACTCGGCCAGCGCCAGCCGATTGGCGGGAGTGCCCTCGGGCAGGCCGGGGAGAAACGCAGGCACGGCCGGAGCGATCTCTTGGCGGGCCTGCGTGTATTCGCCACGGTGCCGGAGGAACGTCTTCCGCGGGTTGTCGGCCGGGCGCTCGCGGAGAACGAGCGTCGTCGGCCCGCCACGGAGCTGCGCCTCGAGCCCGCGGATCTCCTTCATCGGCTCGACAAGCTCCGGAGCCGCGGCGAGAAACCGGCGCCGCACGGCCTTCGTTTCCGCCTCGGTTCGCTCCGCGGCCGGCTTCCGCAGGGCCGCCTCTTCAGGGGCCGTGAGCCCGCGGGCCTCGGCGCCCTTCGTCCCCGTGACCGAGAGCCGGAAGCAGCCAAGCGGGCAGGCGTAATGGCGTTCGAACTTCATCACGACCCTGATCGGCGTCCCTGGGGGCACCGGCTCCGCGAAGGAAAACACCGCCGCATGGGGCCGCCCCTGATCGCCATTGGTGCTCCAGCCGCTCGACATGTCGCCGTCGAGGGCGAGCGACGCGGTGCTCTTGCCCCCGGAGAAGGCCGCGGTGCCATTGAAGGAATCGCTCGCCGTGGCGACCGGCACGCGGGTCTCCCCCGCCATGATCTCGAGCTCCGACAAGAAAAAATCTCCCTTCGGCCCCTCGTACCAAGCCATGCCGGGGCCGTACGCCGGCAGGCTCGGGTCGGGGAGGACTTCGAGGCGGATCGCCTGGACGGGATGGTCGGCTGCGGGGAGAACGATCTCGTAGCGGTCGCTCTTGGTGACATCGCCGCTGGCGAGGATCGAGCCGTCGTCGCGGACGCTCAAGTGCGGCATCGAAGTCTGCCACGACTGCGGCTTCACGACGTGCCAGTCGATCGCCTTGGCCGTTTCGTCACGCTCCCAGCCGGCGTAGCGTTCTTCGAGCGGCACCGGTGCCGGCTGCCCCTCGGCGGCAGGGACAAGAGGCCACTTTCCCGGCAGCTCGTTCCACGCCGCTTCGAGCCGGGCGGTCGCATCGGCCACGGCCTTCGTCTGCTCGGCGTCGGGGATCACCCACTCCGGCTCGTCGGCATTGTCGAGGCAAGCGAAGAGGCCGTAATAGTCGGCCTGAGTGAGGGGGTCGTATTTGTGGTTGTGGCACTGCGCGCAGCCGGTCGTCAGCCCGAGCCAGGTGACGCCAGTGGTGCTCACCCGGTCGACCATCGCGAGGTAACGAAACTCGAGCGGATCGATCCCGCCTTCCTCATTGATCATCGTGTTGCGGTGGAAGCCGGTGGCGACGATGTCGTCGGCCGTGTCGCCGGGGAGGAGATCGCCGGCGATTTGGCGGCGCGTGAAGGCGTCGAAGGGCATGTCGTCGTTGAGGGCCCGGATCACCCAATCGCGATACGGCCAGATCCGCCGTTCGCGGTCCTTCTCATAGCCGTTGGTGTCGGCATAGCGGGCCAGATCGAGCCAGCGCCGCGCCCAGCGCTCGCCGTAACGCGGGCTGGCAAGCAATCGATCGACGAGTTTTTCATAAGCCTCGGGGCTCTCGTCGGCGACGAAGGCGTCGAGCTCGGC
>Ga0207954_1000091_pt1 | contig 25974 bp, 19 predicted proteins | sample CryBogmetaGMA0M_FD_184547 | JGI IMG/M metagenome (GOLD analysis project Ga0207954, IMG submission 184547) | Freshwater microbial communities from Crystal Bog, Wisconsin, USA - MA0M (SPAdes) | ecosystem: Environmental > Aquatic > Freshwater > Lake | place: Crystal Bog, Wisconsin, USA | collected... | reverse complement strand
TCAAGCACCCGAGCTTCCCGCGGGTGAACTACGTCCGCGACTGCATCGTCTGGGGCAACTCCTACTACCTGTTCGATTGGCTGCGGCTCTACGGCGAAGTCGGCTACGCCTTCTTCAACGCCGGCGGGTCGCAGCCCTGGGAGTTTCAGTACGGCACCGAACTGATCCAGGCCCGGCCCACCGGCATCCGCGGGGCTCCGTTCTTCGCGATCAACGGGATGTCGCGGCAGGAACTCGACTGGGGAGGCAACGTCTGCGTGCAGACCGGTTGGGCCTGGCGGGGCAGCCGTAGCGAGAAGCTCTTCCGCGTCGGCTTCGAATACCTGCAGGGGTCCGACCCCCAGTACCAGTTCGTCTACTACAACCAGAATCGCTGCGGCATCGGCATGTGGTACGACTACTGACCACCGGCCCACACGCCCTCCGCCAGACCCGCGGCCGAGACGATGCCACTGCTCGCGATCGAAACCACCTGCGACGAGACCGCCGCCGCGGTGATCTCCCGGAGCCGGGAGGTGCTGTCGAGCGTGGTCGCCTCCCAGGAGCGGCTGCACGCGCGGTGGCGGGGGGTCGTGCCCGAACTGGCTTCCCGCGCCCACGTCGAGCGGATCCTGCCGGTCATCGACGAGGCGGTGGCGCGGGCCGGCATCGCGCGGTGCGACATCGAGGCGGTGGGCGTGGCCGTCCGCCCTGGCCTCGTCGGTTCCCTGCTCGTCGGCCTCTCCGCCGGCAAGGCGATCGCCGCCGCCCTCCGCGTGCCGATCGTCGGCTACGACCACATCCTCGCGCACCTCTACGCCTGCCGCCTCGCCTATGGGGAGCGGTTCGCCTATCCGTGCGTCGGGCTGGTGGCGAGCGGCGGCCACACGTCGCTGTTCCATCTCCGCGGGCCGCTCGACGCCGAACGGCTTGGCGGCACGATCGACGACGCCGCCGGCGAAGCCTTCGACAAGGCTGCGAGCCTGCTGGGGCTCGGCTACCCGGGCGGTCCGGAGATCGAACGGATCGCCGCCGGTGGCAATCCCCGGGCCCATCGCCTGCCGCGGCCTCTGGCCACGGATCGCGATCGGCTCGACATGAGCTTCAGCGGCCTGAAGACCGCCCTCCGCTACCTCGTACGGCCGCCGCACGCGGCCGCGGACGTCGCGCTGCCGACGGGCCGGCCGCTGGCCGACCTCGCCGCCTCGTTCCAGCAGGCCGTGGTGGACTCGATCCTCGCCAAGGTCGATCTGGCCCTCGATCGCACCGGCTGCCCGGGCGTGGCCGTGGGGGGAGGCGTGGCGGCCAACGCGCTGCTCCGCGAGTCGCTCGAGGCGCTCGGACGCCGGCGGCGGGTGGCGGTGTTCGTGCCCCCGCGGTCGCTCTGCACCGACAACGCCGCCATGGGCGCGATCGCCTGGGAGCGGCTCGAGCGGGGCGACGACGACTCCTTCGCGCTCGACGTCACGCCGGGCACCGATCGCGCCGCCGCCAACCGTCGCTGACTCCGTCAGGAAGCCCAATCGCGTCAGCGATGGGGACATGCCTGCTTCGCCGCGCCGCTCGGGGCTGCCCCGAGTGGCCGCAGGTTTTCAACCTGCAGTGTGTCGGCTGGTGCGCCGCGCCGCTCGGGGCAGCCCACGCCCCGTCGCCGGACGCTCGCTGCGCCCCTCCAGGGCTTCGCGCGCTCGATGCTTTCTCCGCTCCGCCATCCCTGGCTGCGCGGAGAAAGCAACGCCGGCTCCCGGGGCACGGGGCAGCCCCTCGCTCCTCATGCGTGATGCCGAACGGGCTTGCTCCGCAAACAGGAAGCCCAATCGCGTCAGCGATGGGATACGGCTGAGCCGCCGTCACCCCCCAGGAAGCCCAATCGCGTGAGCGATGGGGATATGACTGCTTCGCCGCACCGCTCGCCCGGATGGCGAGCTCTCACGCTCAGGCTGCCGGGGCCACGATGGCCCGGCAGCCGTGCACAGGACCGCTCGCCCGGATGGCGAGCTCTCACGCTCAGGCTGCCGGGGCCACGATGGCCCGGCAGCCGTGCACAGGACCGCTCGCCCGGATGGCGAGCTCTCACGCTCAGGCTGCCGGGGCCACGATGGCCCGGCAGCCGTGTATTCAGAACCCCGTCGAGCTGAACTGCTCGAACTCGTCGTAGGGACGGTGCTCGAGGTTCACGAACCGCGTGAAGTCGTGCTGCCAGAGGAGCTTCACGTCGCCGATCGGGCCGTTTCGCTGCTTGGCGATGATGATCTCCGCCTGGCCGCGGACTCGTTCCCGATCTTCGTCGTTGGTCTGGTAATACTCTTCGCGGTGCACGAACATCACCACGTCGGCATCCTGCTCGATGGCGCCCGATTCACGCAGGTGATTGAGCCGGGGACGGTTGTCCCGCGACACTTCCGCCTGCCGATTGAGCTGCGCCAGGCAGAGCACGGGGATGTCGAGCTCGCGCGACATCCCCTTCAGTCGCCGCGCAATCCGCGCCACCTGCTCCTGACGCGGATCCCGCGGATTGTCGGGCTCGATCAGCTGCAGGTAGTCGATCACGATCATCGACAGTCCCTGCTTCCGCTTGAGCCGGCGGGCCACGGCCGCGATCTCCGTGAGCGTGCGGCTCGGGGTGTCGTCGATGAACAGCGGCGCCGCCCCGATTTCTGACGACTTCTGCACGAGCCGCCGCCGGTCTTCCTGCGAGATCGTGCCGTTGCGGAGCCGATGCCCGTTGACCTGCGCGGCGGAGCAGAGGAGACGGTCGGCGAGTTCGAGGGCCGCCATTTCGAGGCTCACGAACAACACGGGCTGCTTGAGGTTGATCGACGCATGCTCCGCGATGTTCATGGCGAAGGCCGTCTTGCCCATACTCGGACGGGCCGCCAGGATCACCAGCTCCGAGTTGTGCAGGCCTCCACAGAGCTGGTCGAGCTCGGTGAAGCCGGTCTCCACGCCGCCGATCGCGTGCTCGTGCTTCATGCGGGCATCCATCCGCACCATCACCTCTTCCAGCACCGACTGGATCGGCTTCGCCTCTGCCGAGCTGCGGCGTTCGAGGATCGAGAAGATCTTCTCCTCGGCCCGCGCCAGCAGTTGGCGAGGCTCGTCGGACGCGTCATAAGCATCGCGGAGGATGTCGGTGCCGGCGTCGATCAGCGACCGCAAGAGCGCCTTGTCGCGGACGATCGCGGCGTAGTGCGTGGCGTGGGCGGCGTGCGGTACGGCCTGCACCACGTCGGCGAGCGCCGCCGCGCCACCGATCCGCTCGAAATCGCCCTGCGTCTTCAGCCGCTCCACCACGATGGTGGCGTCGATCCGCTTGCCGGAGTCGTGGAGATCGAGCAGGTGGCGGTAGAGGAGCTGATGCGACTCGTCCGAGAAGTCCTCCACGCGGACGACCAGCGCCACGTCGTCGCAGACGTCGGGCTTGAGGAGGATGCTGCCGAGAACGGCCCGCTCGGCATCGACGTTGGCTGGACGGTCGCGGGGGTCGAGGATCGAGGTGGCGACCGTCTGGCGGTCGCCATCCCGGCGCGGCCGCCGTCGTTCGCGGTCGCCGCTGCCCCTGCCGCCGTCAGTCGGTGCCGCCATCGACGCGCCTCCGTTCGCGAGCCACCTCGGTGTTCGAACCGAAAACCAACCGCGACTCCGGCGCGATCACGTCGGAGCACGTCACGATGCCGCGGCGAACCGCTACTTCGCGCCGCCGTCGCCGCTGCTCGGCACCACCCACACCTTGAGGTCGCCTTCGACTTCCGGCGCCAGCTTCACCTTCACGGTGTAGAGGCCAACCTCCTTGAGCGGACCCTGGAGGATGATCTGCTCCGGCGTGACCATGAGGTCTTGCTGCTTCAGCGAGCGGGAGATTTCCGGGGCGCCGACGGAGCCGTAGAGATGGCCTTCGTCGTTGGCGTTGGCCTCGATGGTCACGCTCGTGCGAACCAGTTCCTGGAGCACGGCCCGGAGCCCGGCGAGCCGCTCGCGGGCGATCTCCTCGAGCTTGGCGCGGTGCTTCTCGACCATCCGCTTGTGGTGATCGGTGGCGACGGTCGCCAAGCCCTGCGGGAGCAGGTAGTTGTAGGCGTAGCCACGCTTCACCTCGACGACCTCGCCCTGCTTGCCGAGGTGCTCAACCGAATGAACGAGGAGCAGTTCGATTCCGCCACGCTTCCCCTTGGGCAGGCGGCGACCGGTGGCCTCGACGAGAGGGGCTTCTTTGGTGGGCATGATTCGACTCCTGAGAATGGAACTGGATGAACGGTGATCAGTGAGCAGGTGAGCCGCGGGCGAACGGGGGCCGCGGGTCAGAACGGGATGTCGTCGTCGGCGGCCACGCCGCCCGACGGCGGGCCACCATCATAATCGGGCTCCGACTGGCTGTAGTCGTCGCCGCCGGAGGCCGGTCGGCCGCCAGTGGCGGGCCGTTGCGACCGGGCTGGACCACCGCCGCCGCCACGGGACCCCTCCCCCTTGGAGCCGAGGAGCACCATTTTTTCGCCGACGACGCGGAGCTTGGAGTTCTTCTTGCCGTCCTTCTCCCACGTGTCGAGTTTCAGGCGGCCCTCGATCATCAGTGGGGCGCCCTTGGTGACGTATTCCCCGGCGATCTCCGCCGTTCGCCCCCAGAGCGTCACGTCCACGAACGTGGTCTCCTCGACCCACTCGCCGGACGCCGTCTTGCGGCGGTCGTTGACGGCCAAGCCGATCTCGGTGACCGCGGTGCCGCTGGAGATGTAGCGCAGCTCCGGGTCACGGGTCACGTTGCCGAGCAACACCACCTTGTTGAAACTCGCCATGGCTTTTTACCTCCAGGGATGAAGTGAACGCCCGTTCACGTCCATGATCCTAGCCCCCCCGACCGGAGGTTGCAAGGTCCGGGGAGCACTCAGGCAGGGGCGGCCGGGGCCGCGGGGGCAGCCGGCGGAGCCGGCGTGCGCTTCGGGGCCACGTCACCCGCGAGGGCATGCTGCACGAGGGCATCGGCGATCCGGTCGTCCACCTTGAGCACGAGCTTGCGAATGATCTCGTCGGTGATCTCGCACTGCCGTTCGAGGGCGGTGAGGTTGCCGCCGGGCATGGTGAAGTAGGTCAGCCAGTAGACGCCCTTCTTGTGACCGTTGATCGGGTACGCGAGTTTCCGCTCGTCCCAGAGCCGCGCGGCCAGCACGGTGCCGCCGTGGCCGGTGATCAGATCGGCAACCTGCTGGGCCGCCGCACCCGGATCGCGGGCGAACTTCGTCGGATCGAGGATGAACATGCCTTCGTACACCGCCATGACTGTCAGACTCCTTGATGTCGCTTTGAGAAAGATGCTGCTTCGAGAAAGATTGCTATGCGTCGAGTGTTTCGTCGTCTGCCGCGCACCCGACGCGTCAGTTGTATGCGTTCATCGCCGCCTGGATGCCCAGGGCGGCCCATTCCTCGGCGGCGTCGGCCGCCCGTTCGATCACCACGCCGACCCGATCCCGCTCGGCCTTCGGGAACTTGCCGAGCACGAAGTCGGCCGCCTTCCAGCCGGCCGGCACCGGACCGATGCCGAGCCGCAGACGCGGGATCGTCGTCGTGCCGAGCCGGGCGAGCACATCGGCCAGCCCGTTTTGGCCGCCGGCCGAACCACCCGGCCGGAGCCGGATGGTGTCGAGCGGCAGATTGAAGTCGTCGCAAATCACGATCATGTCAGAATCCGGGATCTTGTAGAAGTCCCTCGCCGCCAGCACGCTGGATCCGCTCAGATTCATCCAGGTGAGCGGCCAGAGCAGGAGCACGGGCACCCCCCGGATGGTGGCCTGGGCGGCTTCGCCCTGGAACCGCTGCTTCCGGGCCGGGGCGCCCGCCCTGGTGGCGAGCATCTCCAGCACCTCGAAGCCCACGTTGTGCCGCGTGTCCCGGTAGGCATGCCCCGGATTCCCGAGGCCGACGAGGAGTTTCACGGTCGATCGGCGGTCTCCAGGGGGTCGTGGGGCCGAGGCGTGAGCCTGCTGGCTGCCCTCTCAGGCGGCCGGAGCGAGCCTCACTCCTTCCCCGCCTCCGCCTCTCCTTCCTCGGCAGCCTTGCGGCCGATGATCTCGGGCTCGACGCCACCCGACGGCGCCGTGGCCTCCTCGGCCTTCTTGCCGGGGATCATGCACGTCACGACGGTCTCTTCGGGATCGCCGCCCGGCTTCGCACCGTGGGCGAGTTCGAGATCCTTGACCTTGATCGAGTGGCCCAGTTCGAGGTGGCCCACGTTCGCAATCACGAACTCGGGCACGTGGTCGGCGGTGCATTCCAGATCGACCTCGTGCTGCACGAGGTTGACGATGCCACCAGCCCGCTGGCCCGGGCACTCGCCCTTGAGGTGCACCGGCACCTTCACGTGGATGCGGTCGGAGGCGCTGACCCGCAGGAAGTCGATGTGGATCGGCTCGACGCCGTAGGTGTCCCACTGGAGTTCGCGGACGAGGGCGGCGGTCTTCACGGCGCCGGTCAGGTTGACCACGCGGCTGCCGTGCCGCACGGCGGCCTCGATGGCCTCGCGCTTGGCCGACAGGTCGACGCACTTCTCCCCATGGCCGTAGAGGATGGCGGGCACGTGGCCCTGATTGCGGAGCCGGCGGCTCTCGCGGGTGCCCTTGCCGGTGCGGAGGGAGACTTCGACCGTGTCGCTCATGGGAAAACTCTGGGGGAAAACGCTGGCGGGAACCGATGGAAAGCCCACAAGTGTGCCATCCGCCGCGACTTCTGCAAGGCGGACCCGTTTCGGCCGCGGGGCGGGCGGCTCAGGCGTGGCTGGCGGGCCGCCGACGCGGCTCCCGGGGGCAGGTTTTCAGGCAGTGGGCCTCAACGAGGCCGCAGGTTTTCAATCTGCGGTTGCCGGCGTTATGCGCCGCGCCGCTCGGGGCTGCCCGTGCCCCGTCGCCGGACGTTCGCCTCGGCCCTCCCGGCCGAGGCTCTCTGCATGTCCGCTGCGCTTCGGCATCCTGCCTGCGCTTGCTCCCATAGCCCGGCTCCCGGGGCACGGGCAGCCCCGAGCTCCGGTTGTGAAGTGGCCGCAGGTTTTCAACCTGCGGAACCCGTCGCCGGGCTGGTTGCTGTGCAGGTTGAAAACCTGCACCCACTGCCCGGTGCGGCGAACCTTGGCTTCGCCCCGCCGGGCTTCAGCCGGCAATGGCCAGGAGGGCATTGCCGGCGTGTTTCCTGCGAGCCCGGATGGCGAGCCGCCCGGCGCGGCGAACCTTGGCTTCGCCCCGCCGGGCATCAGGCCGCACCGGCCAGGGATGGCGGTGCGGCCGTGTGTCCAGCCTACTGAAACATCATGCTCACCGACTCGTTGCGGTGGATCCGCTTGATCGCCTGGCCGAGGAGGCTGGCGACGGAGAGCACCGTGATGTTGGGGAGCATCTTGCCGGGAGTCAGCGGGATCGAATCGGTGATGATGATCTTGTTGAACGGCGCCTGGCGGAGCCGCTCGATCGCGGGGCCGACGAGCAGGCCGTGCGTGGCTGCCGCGTAGATCGCCTTGGCGCCGTGCTTGTTGAGCACCTCCGCGGCGCCGCAGATCGAGCCCGCGGTCGAGATCATGTCGTCGAACAGGATCGCCGTCTTCCCCTCGACGGCCGCACCGATGATCGTGGTGCTCTTGGTGGTGTCGGCGGAGAGCCGCCGCTTGTCGATGATGCCCAGCGGGGCGCCGATCCGGTTGGCGTGGCCCACGGCCCGCTTGATGCCCCCCTCGTCGGCGCTCACGACCACGATGTCGTCCTTGGGGATTTCGAGCGAGCTGAGGTGGTTGTTGAGCACCGGGGCGGCGTAGAGGTGGTCTACCGGCACGTCGAAGAAGCCCTGGATCTGCGCAGCGTGCAGGTCCATGGCCAACACGCGGTCGGCCCCCGCACGGGTGATCAGGTTGGCGACCAGCTTGGCGGTGATCGGCACGCGGCCGGAGTCCTTGCGGTCCTGGCGGGCGTAGCCGAAGTAGGGGATCACCGCCGTGATCCGGAAGGAGCTCGCCCGCTTGAAGCTGTCGATCATCACGAGCAGCTCCAGGATGTGCTCGTTGACCGGCGGGCAGGTCGACTGGACGATGAACACGTCGCGGCCGCGGACGTCTTCGTCGATCTTGCAGGAGATCTCGCCGTCGGGGAACCGCCCCAGCGAGATCTTGCCCATCGGGAGGTTGAGGTAGCGGCAGATGTCCTGCGTGAGCGCGGGATTGGCCGGACCGCTGAAAATCTTCAGGTCGTTCATCGGATCGCTCGGGAGGCGAAGGGGGGGCTGCGGTTGCCCGCGGCCCGGGGACGTCAACTCTGCCCGCGCCGCGGAGTTGCTTCAAGCCGACTGCGTGGCGGGGCGGCGGCACGGTATCCTGCCTGCGGTGACCACCGGGAATCCGCACGAGCCGAAGGGAGCCTGACGATGTCGTCGCAGACGCTGCAACTGATCACCTCGCACCGAGGAGCCTCGTTTTCCGCCGCCGACCGGGTCGACGTGGCCCTCGGCCGGCTGGCCGTCCGCACGCGGCGGCTTTCCGGCGGACTCCGCGAGGGGGTGTTGCTGGTGGAACTCGTCGCCGGCGACACCAAGGTGTTCGTGCTGCCCGACCGCGGGCTCGGCCTCTGGAAGATCATGGCGGGCGGCGTGGAGCTCGGCTGGCAGTCGCCGGTGCACGGGCCGGTCCATCCACGGTTCGTGCCGCTGGCCGAGCCCTCGGGATTGGGCTGGCTCGACGGCTTCGACGAACTCGTCGCCCGCTGCGGACTGGTGAGCAACGGCGCCCCCGACTTCGACGCGGCGGGCCGGCTCCGCCATGGGCTGCACGGCCGGATTGCGAACCTTCCCGCCCATCACCTCGACGTCACGCTCGACGAGGCCGCCGGCACGATCACGCTGACCGGCGCCGTGGACGAGACCCGGTTTCTCTGCCACGCGCTGCGGATGACGACGTCGCTCACGCTCCACGCCGACCGCCACCGCGTGTCGTGGACCGACAGCGTGAAGAACATCTCCGACCGCCCCACGACCATGCAGATGCTGTACCACGTGAACTTCGGGCCCCCGCTGCTCGGCCCGGGGAGCGAACTCGTCGCCGCGATCGAGGAGTTGGCCCCGCGGGATGCCGCCGCGGTGGCGGACGTGCCGACGTGGAACCGCTATGTGTCGCCGCAGGGGGGCCGCGGCGAGCAGGTGCATTTCGCGCGGCTCAAGCCCGGCGCGGACGGCATGGCCACGGCCCTGCTGGTGGGGCCCGACGCCCGCAACGCCGCGAGCCTGTCGTGGCGGGCCGACACCCTCCCCTGCTTCGCGCTCTGGAAAAACCAGGGCGGGCTCGCCGACGGCTACGTGACCGGCCTGGAGCCGGGCACGAACTACCCGAATCCGCGGTCGTTCGAGGAGACCCAGGGGCGGGTGGTGCCGCTCGATCCGGGGGCGAGCGTGCGGTTCGATCTCGCCATCGAGCACTTCGCGGCGGCGGCGATCGACGCCGAGCGGAGGCGGGCCACGGGAGCTGTCGCGCCGGTGCCGGCCATCCATCCCCAGCCCAAGGCCGGCTGGAGCCAGGGCTGAGCCCACGTGGCCGCAGGTCTGACGTGGCCGCAGGTTTGACGTGGCCGCAGGTTTGACGTGGCCGCAGGTTTGACGTGGCCGCAGGTTTGACGTGGCCGCAGGTTTTTAACCTGCGGTGAACCAGAGCTGGCATGTGCAGGTTGAAAACCTGCACCCACTTTCGGGCGGCGCTCACGCCGCGCTTCGGGTATCCTTGCGAGGGGTTCGGGACGATTCCTGACGCTGCCGGCTTGACCCGCCAGGAGCTGCGACATGTCGCTCGATGACCGTCTCTCCGCCCGCTTCTGGAAGGCCGCCGTGCGGCGACTCGCCGTCGAGATCAACCTCGGCTGGTGGCTGTCCGCCTGGCTCCCGATGGCGGCGGTGGTCGCGCTCGCGGGAATGGTGGCGATGCTCCAGGTGCGGTGGCGGGCGGGTGAGGCCGCAGCGTGGGTGTGGGTCGGCATCGCCGCCGCGCTGGCAGTGGCCGCCGTGATCGCCTGGTGGCAGGCTCGGTCGCGATTCGAGTCGGAGGCCGCGGCCCGTGTGCGACTGGAAGATGCCCTCGGTCTCAAGGCCCGGCTCACGTCGGCGACCGACGGCGTCGGTCCGTGGCCCGAGCCCGTGCCCCGGCAGTCGATGACGTGGCCGGTGTCCTGGAAGTGGCGGAAGCCCGCGGCGGTCGTCGGCTGCCTAGGGTCACTGCTCGTGCTCGCGTGGCTCGTCCCGATCGCCGGGGCGAGCGTGGCTCGCAGGCACGTCATCGAGAAACCCGCCGACGCCCGGATGGTGGAGCAGTGGATCGACGAACTGCGGCGCGAAGACCTTGTCGATGAGCGGTCTGCCGACGAGGTCGAGCGGAAGATCAAGGAGCTGACGGAGCGTCCGGCGGAGGAGTGGTACGAACACGCGAGCCTCGAGGCCGCCGGCACGCTCAAGGAGCAGACCGCATCCGAGATGCGCGAGATGGCGGAGAACGTGGCCGCCGCCGCGCAGGCTGCCGCCGCCCTGGAGGCGATGCAGGACTCGCTGCCGGCACCGCTCCGCGAGGCCCTCGCCAACCAGCTGGCGGCGGCCATGCAGGACCTCGAGCGTGGAGAGTTCAAGCCGGCGGGCGACCTCGCCGCGCTCCTCCGTGACCTCGAGCCGGCGGACCTCGGCCAGCTCTCGCCCGAGCAGCTCGCGGCGCTCGCCAAGCGGCTGGCCGCCAACCGCCGGGCCTTGGCGGCGGCGCTGGCCAACTGCGAGGGCTTCGATCTGGGCGACGTGGACGGCTGGTGCGACGCCTGCTCCGGCTGCAAGCCATGCGGCGAGTGCGCGGGCTGCAAGGCGGGGAAGGGCTGCCTGAAGAAGTGCGCCGCCTGTGGCCGGTGCCAGGGCGGACGGCCCGGGCGTGGCGGCATCACTCGCGGCCGGGGCGATGCGGAGCTGTCGTTCGGTGAGGAAAACGACCTGGGCGAGAAACGAATCGAGAGGATCCAGAAGCCGATCGACGTGGACCGGGCTGCGCCGGACGAGGTGCTGGCGGTGGTCGATGGCGAGCATGAGGTCGATGAATCGGCTTACACCGGCCCGCGGGCCGGCGGTGGTATCGCGGGCGAGGGCGACGGCGGCTCGGCCGTGCAGGTCGACGCCCTGCTGCCCGCAGAGCAGTCGGCCGTGCGCCGGTTCTTCGAGTAGCGGCCGGCCGAAATCGGATACGCTGCACGCATCACCCCCCCGATGGAAGGTTCCGTCATGGCGTCCACCTCAACCGCCCCGACCACGGACGGCCACGCCCTCGCCCCGCTGTCGGAGCGGCAGGCCGAGGCGGCGGCGGACTCGATCGGCCGGCTGTCCGCCGCGCTGAATGCGGTGCTGTTCGGTCAGGAGCGGCTGATCGAGATGGTGATCGTGGGCCTGCTCGCCCGCGGCCACATCCTGCTCGAAGGGCTGCCCGGCCTCGGCAAGACGGAGCTCGTGAAGGGGCTCTCCAAGGCGCTGGCGCTCGTGAGCAAGCGGGTGCAGTTCACGCCCGACCTCCTCCCCGGCGACATCACGGGGAACCCCGTGCTCGAGGAGGTCGATGGGAAGCGGCGGTTCGTGTTCCAGCCCGGGCCGGTGTTCGCCAACATCCTCCTGGCCGACGAGATCAACCGCGCGAGCCCCAAGACCCAGTCGGCGATGCTGGAGGCGATGCAGGAGCGGCGGGTGACCGTGATGGGGCAGACGCACCCGCTGCCCGCCCCCTTCTTCGTGCTCGCCACCCAGAATCCGATCGAACTCGAGGGCACCTATCCGCTTCCCGAGGCCCAGCTCGACCGGTTCCTGTTCAAGCTCGACGTGAAGAGCAACGACGTGGACACCCTCGAGCGGATCGTGCTCCATCGGGAGATCGGTGTCGAGCCGGCGGTGCCGCAGGTGATGGATGCGGCGGAACTCGAGATGCTCCTGGACCACGTCCGCCGCGTCTACATGCCGCCGACCGTGGCCAACTACATCGCCCGCCTCGTGCAGGCCACGCATCCGGGCGGGCCGCATGCCGCGGGGGTGAAGTTCGGGGCGTCGCCCCGGGCCGCGCTGGCGCTGGCCGCCGCGGCCAAGGCCCGGGCCCTCTGCGACCGGCGGATCAACGCGAGCTACGAGGACGTGCGCGGCGTGGCTGCGGCGGTGCTGCGGCACCGGGTCGTGCTCGATTACGGCGCCAGGCTCGAGGGCGTCACGACCGACGCCCTCGTAGCGCGGCTCCTCGAGCAGGTGCCGGCCCAGGACAGGCCCCTGCCGGCGAGCCTCGCCGCGGCGAAGGTGTGAGCGATGGACATGATCGCGGCCAGACTCGCGCGGAGCTGGGCATGGGTCATCGTGCTCGTGGTCGCCGCGCGTGCCGCCCATGCTGAGACCGTGCCCCTCTCCACCGTCCCCGAGAGCGGGATCATTGTGGACGTCGATGCCTGGGCCGGCCTCGACGCCCGCAACGTCGCCGGTCGCGACGCCGGGCTCGTGCGCGTCGTGGTCACGATCACGAACAATTCGGCCCTCGACCGCCTTTGGACGATCGGGCCCGACCGGATCCGCTCGTCGAATCCTCCGGCGGCCATCGTGCCCGTCACCCGCCTCGCCGTGCCGGCGGGCCGCACCGGGAAGGCTGTGGTGTTCGTCGACCCGGGTGATCGCTTGGCCGTCGGCTGGATCTGGGTCCATCTCGCGGTGAGCGGCTACGGCCTCACCGACGGTGAGCAGCCGTTCATGATGTTGATGTGCGACCCTGCTGTGGGCACGGGCCCCGCCGCCACAGGAAAGCCGTTTCTGCCCACGGCGCTTTCCAAGGGCGCCGCCTCGCAGTCCCGCCAGCTCGGTCTCGAGCGGTTCGCGATTCCCGGGGGGGTAGGGCTCGACTTGGACCGCGCCCCGGATGATTGGCGGGGTTGGTCGTCGTTCAGCTGCCTGTTGTTCCTCGAGGCGGAATGGATCGCGATGTCGGCGGGCCAACGCAAGGCGCTGCTCGACTGGGTGGGCCTCGGCGGGATGGCGGGTCTGGTGGTCGACGAGGCGTCGGCCGAGCGGCTCGACGCCATCGGCCTCCCGGCTGCCGATGCCGATGGCCGCCGGCGAGTCGGAGCCGGGGAGATCGTCCCGGTGCCCCGGGAGGGCGGCGAAGCCGCAGTGGACCGGTTCCTGGGCGGGCGCTCGGTCCAACCCAGGGTCGAGCGGCTCGAGCAGTACGTCGCCGCGAAGCGGCCCGTGTTCTGGGAGCCGGGCTTTCGGAAGCTCTTCGACGTGTTCGGACCACGGCTGATGCCGGTGACGGCCATTCTCGGGTTCCTGGCGATCTTCGGCCTCGTTGCCGGCCCGCTCAACGTGATGCTGCTCGCGGGGCCAGGTCGGCGGTCGCGGATCTTCTGGACGACGCCACTCATCTCACTGGTCGCGACGGCGATGCTGCTGGGATTCATGGTCTTCCGGGATGGCTTCGGCGGCGCCGGGGTGCGGCGGATGCTCGGCCTGCTCATGCCCGGGCAGAACGCGATGGCGGTCATCCAGGAGCAGTACAGCCGCACGGGCGTGCTGCTCGGCAACTCATTTCCGATCGCCGAGCCGTCGTGGATGCGGCTCCTCGGCGGCGTCGAGACCGAGGCCAGCTTTCTCGAGGTGGACGGCCGGGTCCGCGAAGGCGACTGGTTTGCCAGCCGCTCCGACCAGGCCTACTTGATTCAAACCGTTCGCCCGTCGCGGGCGGGGATCGAGTGGGTCGGCGGCGGCGCGGGCCCGCCGGCGGTGATCTCCAGCATCGAGCTGCCGCTCGACCGCCTGTTTCTGATCGACGACGAGGGTCGATACTGGACGGCCTCCGACCTGGGCACGGGCGAACGCAAGCCGCTCGAGCCGAGCGACGCCGCCGCCTACGCGGCCTGGTTCAACCTGATCGCCGCTGCCGCGGGCCCGATCCGCCGCGCGGCGCTCGACGCCGTCCGCGACCGCCGCGGCCATGCCTACGCCGAGTCGGCCCGGGCGGGAAAGGTCGCCATTCAGACGCTGCCGTCGATCCGCTGGACCGACGACAGGGCCGCGTTCGTGGGCCCGTTCACGAGGACGTCGCCGCCATGACGCAGGCCGCTTCCCAGGCAACCGCGGCCGTGTCTTCGCCGGGCGCCCCGCTCGTCGAGGTCGTCGGCCTCAACCGGGTCTTCGACTCGGTGCACGCCGTCCGCGACCTCTCCTTCGTGATCCCGCGCGGGGCCGTCGTCGGGTTCATCGGCGCCAACGGCGCGGGCAAGACGACCACCATGCGGATCATGGCCACGCTCGACGAGCCGACGTCGGGGAGCGTCGTGGTCGATGGGCACGACGTGATCGAGGATCCACGGCCCGTCCGCCGGCTCGTGGGCTGGATGCCCGACGCGTTCGGCACCTACGCCAACATGACCGTGTTCGAGTACCTCGATTTCTTCGCCCGCTCCTACGGCTTCAGCCGGCCGGAGCGGCGGGCCCGCCTCGAGGAGGTGATGGACTTCGCCGATCTCGTGCCCTTGGCGGACCGGCAGATGGGCAAGCTGAGCAAGGGGATGGCGCAGCGGCTCTGCTTCGGCCGCATGCTGATTCCCGACCCGGCATTCCTGATCCTCGATGAGCCGGCCGCCGGGCTCGACCCGAAGGCGCGGCTCGAGTTCAAGAACCTCGTGCGGCTGCTCGCGGCCCGCGGCAAGACGCTTTTCATCTCGAGCCACATCCTCAGCGAACTCGGCGAGATGTGCGACTCGCTCCTGTTCATCGACGGCGGCCGGCTGGTATTCCACGGCGACGCCGAGGCGCTGAAGCATGGCACGCTGCCGGGGGTGGCGGCCGCGGCGACGCTCGTGCAGGTGGTGGTGGCGGGCGATCCGGCGCCGCTTGTGGAGTGGGCGGAGACGAACCGCGGCTGGCGGGTGGTCGAGGTGAAGCGGGACGGGGCCCGGCTCGACTGCGAGGCCGGCGATGCCGCGGCGCTCGCCGACGGTCTCCGGCGGATGGTCGCGGCGGGCATCGCCGTGGTCGAGTTTCGGCGGGAACAGCGGCGGCTCGAGGAGGCCTTCGTGGACATGGTGAAGGGGCAGGGGGGAGGCGCATAGTCGATGGCTGGATCAATCCCGCATGCGGTGCTCCTGCCTCACTTCGAGCGAGGGTCATACCGATGAGCGAAGGTCTCGCCGCCGCCGGAAAACGGCAGCTCTGGCCCGGGGACGATTTCCCCTCCTGGCTGAGCCCCATGATCGTGAAGGAGCTCCGCCAGGGGGTGCAGTCGGGGGCGTTCGCCTGGACGTTCATCGGCCTCCAGGGGGCGATGTTCCTGCTGATGTCCTTCGCGCTGACGGTGTCCGAGCGCGGCATGACCGCCGGTCCGGACTTCGTGCACACCCTGTTCTGGATGATCGTCGGCGTGGGCGTGCTGCTCGTGGTGCCGCTGCGGGGGATGGGGGCGATCAGCAGCGAGCGGATCGGCAACAACCTCGATCTCGTCCGGCTCACGCGGCTCTCGGCCACCCGGATCGTGATCGGCAAGTGGCTGGCGATCGTGGCCCAGGCGGCGCTGCTGGTGGTCGCTGTCCTGCCCTATGTCGTGCTGCGGTACTTCTTCGGCGGCGTCAACGTGATTCGTGATCTCGAGGTGGTGGCCTGGCTCCTTGCCGGCTCGATGGCCGTCGCCGCCGCGGCCCTGGCGCTCTCGACCCAGCCGTTGGCGGCGCGGATCGGCGCCGGAGCGGGCGCCTGGCCGTTGGCGATCGCGATGCTCCAGGTCGTGAACACCCGCGGCTTTGTGACGTGGGGATCGGCCGGGCGGCTGGCGGCGGTCGCCGCCCTCGCCCTCTCCACCGTGGCGCTCCTCGAGTACACCGCCTCCCGGATCGCACCGGTCGCCGAGAATCACGCGCTTCGAAAGCGACTGCTGGCCCTGTTCGTCGGCATCGCCTGGCTCTGCGTTGCCGTCTGGGGCGACGCGGGAGCCATCCAGGCAATGGCCTTCCTCGCCCTGCCGATCGTGCTCATGGCGGCGATCGAAGCGGTGCTCGAGCGACCGGTGCACCTCGTGTCGCAGGCGCGGGCGTTCGTCCGCTACGCGCTGCCGGGCCGGTGCGCCGCCCGGCTGCTCACGCCCGGGTGGGCGACCGGATTGCTCTTCACGGTCGTCCTTGCCGTGGTGTGCGGGTCGGCATGGTGGATCACCCACGCACGATTTAAGTCGCCGGGCGGGTGGACCGCGGCGCTGGCGTCCGCCACCGCCCTCTCCGCCGCCGTGTTCTTCCCGCTGCCGTTCCTGGTCTATATCCCCCGTGTGCGGTATCGGCTCCTACCCTACGCGCTCATTCAGTTGCTCTGCTTCATGGCCTTCGTCTACGCGGAAGCGATGAAGCCGCCGGCGCTCGCGTGGAAGAACTGGCCGCTCGGGTGGCGGGCGATGCTCCCGTTGCCGCTTGCCTCGCTCGGATCGCTCCTGGCCAGCGAGGGGAAACCTGAGATCGCGGGAGCCGTGATCGTGGCGAGCGGGATCGTGGCCGCCGTCTTCTGCGTGGCCGTTCTGCCGGCGTGGCTGCGGGAGATGCGGGAGGGGGAGCGGGTGCTCGATGCGGCGCGGACCGGGCGGCCCGGTCGCACGCTGCCGGGCGGGCCCGGAGCCGCCGCATGAACCTCGGCGAGATTCACGCCCGCATGAAGGCTGCGGCCGCCGTGGCTCGCCTGCCGCTGCGGAGCGGCCGCTGGACCGGCACCGCCGGCACCGTGCTCGGCCGCGGCACCGGCAGCTCCGTCGACTTCCAGGATCATCGGCAGTACGTGCCCGGCGACGACCCGCGGCACATGAACTGGCAGGCCTACGCCCGGACGGGCCACTACACGATGAAGCTCTACCGCGAGGAGGTCACGCCGCGGATCGATCTCGTCTACGACCTGAGCGGCTCGATGTTTCTGGATGCCGCCAAGGAGGCCCGCGTCTGGGAGCTCTGCTACTTCTGCCTCGAAAGCGGGCTGCGGATCGGGGGCCACCTCAGGCTCTTCGTGCTCGGCAGGGAACAGGCCGAGCCTCCGCGGGAGCTTCCCGTCCAGCAGGCGCTGGCCCATGGCTGGCCGGCCACCGCCGGCCGCCTGCGCGACGGCGCCGAGCCGGCGGGCCGTGGCGGGGCGACGGCCGCCGCCGCGGTGCTCGCCGATCAGCTCGACCGCGTGCCGTTTCGGGCGGGCGCGCTCCGCGTGCTCGTCAGCGACCTGCTCGACGAGTCGCCACCGGGACGGGCGGCTTCGGCACTCGCGGCCGCGCGGGGCCGCGGGCTCGTGCTCGCCCCCTTCTCCCGCGCGGAGAGCGACCCCGACTGGTCGGGCACCATCGAGTTCGATGACGTGGAGCGGCTCACCCGCCGGCGGCAGCGAGTCGAGCCTGACCTGCTCGACCGCTACCGGCAGGCCTACCGCCGCCACTTCGCCGTCTGGCGGGAGGAGTCTGCGCGGCGGGGCGTGGGGTTCGCCCGGGTGGCCGACGCGGGCGACTTCCTCGCCGCGCTGCGGGGGGAGGCGGTGCCCGCCGGCGTGATCGACATGGAGGCTGCGGGCTGAACGGATGAGCGTCTTCTTCGCCAACCCCTGGGGCCTGCTCGCGCTTGGCGCCATCCCGGCGATCGTGGCGATCCACTTTCTCCAGGAGCAGTCCCGCCGCGTCCGCACGAGCACGCTGTTTCTGCTCGAGCACGCGCAGCCCACGAGCGCCGGCGGCTTTCGCCTCGAGCGGCTCCGCAACTCGCTCCCGTTGTGGATGCAGATCCTGGCGGCCTGCGCCATCGCCTGGCTGCTCGCCGACCCGCGGTGGGTGCGCGTCCAGGCCCGGCAGACCGTGGCCGTGGTGCTCGACAGCTCCGCCTCGATGCAGGCCGTTCGCCGCGAGACCCTCGCGGCCCTCGCGGCCCGGCTGCGGCACTGGGAGGCGGCCGCGGACCGCACCGACTGGCATCTGCTGGAGACCGGCCCGCGCCGGCCGCCGCTCTACGCGGGGCGGGCGCTGAACGAACTCGTGCGGGCCGCCGAGGAACGCTGGCAGCCCAGGCTCGGCGGTCACTCGTTCGCCGACGCGGTCACGGCCGCGCGGGCGCTCGTGCCGGGCGACGCCGGGGCCGTGGTTCTCGTGACCGATCGGCTCGCCCCGGTGCCCGCCGGCGTGGCCGTGTTCTCGGTCGGCACGGCGGGGGACAACGTGGGCTTCTCGGGAGGCCTGGTCGAGGCCGGGGACGGCACGGCATCCTGGCGGGCGCTCGTCACAAACCACGGCGCCGCGCCGCAGGTCCGCGAGTTCACCGTGCGGGCGGCCGACGCCGGCGGGCTGGCAGCCGGCGAGCCGCTCGCCGCGCCGCAGCGGATCGACCTGGCGCCCGGGCAGACCCGGTCGTTCGCGGCCGCCTGGCCCGCTGGCCGCGACCGGCTTGTGCTGACGCTTGCCCCCGACCGATTTTCGCTCGACGACGCGCTTCCGTTCGTGACGCCGCGGCCGCGGCAGGTGCGGGTTGCGAACCGGCTCCCGGGGGCCGTGGGGGAACTCGTCGGCCGGATGGTGGCGGTCGCCGACGGGGTGGCGCTCGTCGACGCCGCCGACGAGGCCGATCTTGTGATCGCCGCCCTCGACACGCAGCCCGACGCGCATGCCGTGCTCGTCGCGACGGACACGTCCGAAGCGGAGGCGGCGTCGCAGGCGCCGGAGGCCCCGCGCGGCCTCGATCCCGCCTGGGTGTCGGCCGAGGACCATCCGCTCACCCGCGATCTCGGATGGGGCGGTCTGCTGTCGGGGCCTGCGGGCGATGTGGGCCTCACTGCCGCCGACACGCCGCTGTTGTGGAAGGGGGCCCGACCGCTCGCGTTCCTCAGGGCCAGTCCGCTGGCCGGGGGCACCCGGGTCGAGTCGCTGGTGCTCAACTGGGATCTCGCGAGCTCCACGGCGGCACGCACGGCGGCGGTCGTCGTGATGCTACAGCGGTTCGTGGAGCGGGTCCGCGAGCGGATTCCGCGCGGGTGGGCGGACAACTTCGAGACGGGCCAGGCGATCCCGCTGCCCGATGGCCGGCAGGCGCGGGCGCCGGAGGTGCCGGGATTCTTCGCGGTGCCGCTCCCGCTGATCACGGGCACTGTGCGGCAGGCGGTGACCGGCGCGGCCCACTTCGCCGACGCCCGGGAGTGCGACTTCCGTGATGCCGCTCCGGTGGACACGCTCGATGCGGTCCGCATGGAGCGGATCACGAAGCGGGCGGTGGAGGATCCGTGGGCAGCGTTGTGGGTGGCGGTCGTCGCCGCGGCGCTGCTGGTGGCCTGGGGATGGAACCGCAAGCCATGATCCGCTGTCTCGCTCCGCAGTGGTTTCTGCTGGTGCCCGCGCTCGCCGCTGCCGGGTGGTATTGGCGCGGCCTGCACCTGGAGCGACCGCTGCGGGCTGCATGCCTGCTGCTGGCCGTGCTCGTGCTCGCCGAGCCGCAGATCCGCCGGCATGGCGACGGGCTCGACCTCTGGGTGCTCGTCGATCAGAGCGATTCGGCCTGGGAGTACGCCCAACCGCGGCTCCAGGAATGGCAGACGATCCTGGAAAAGTCGCGCGGAGTCGACGACCGCATCTTCTACGTTGACTTCGCCGACGAGGCGGTGACGCGAGGCGCGCTGCTCAAGGGGGGCGCGGCTGCCACCGACTACGCCGGGCGGCGATCCGCCACGCGGTTGGCTTCGGCGCTGGCCTACGCCCTCGGCCAGATGCCCGAGGATCGGGCCGCCCGGCTGCTCGCCCTCACCGACGGCTACAGCACCGAGCCGCTCGACGGCGTCGCGGAGAAGCTCGTCGCCAAGGGCACGCCGCTCGACGTCCGGCTGCCCCCCGACCGCATGGAGCCTGACTTCGCCGTGGCCGCGCTCACGCTGCCGCGCCGGGTGCAGCGGCGCGAGGGTGTGCTCGCCGAAGTGGTCGTCCGCGGCAGCGAGGACGCCGCCGTGCCGCTCGAGATCCTGCGGGACGGCCGCGTCATCGGCACGCGGACGGCCGAGCTCGTCGACGGCGTCGCACGCGTGCGATTCACCGATCGGCTGGGCACGCCCGGTGCCCATCGCTACGGCGTCCGCCTCCTGCCGGAACAGGACTCCATCCGGGGCAACAACGACGCGGCGCAGTGGGTGGAGGTGCAGGGAGGACCGCGGATCGTGCTCGTGACGGCCTACGCCGACGACCCGCTCGCGACCGTGCTTCGTGCCCAGGGGCTGGCGGTGCAGGTGATCGTTGATCTCGCCGCGGCCACCGTGGGCGTGCTTTCGGGCGCCGAGGCCGTGATCCTCAACAACGTGCCGGCCTACCGGCTCGACGCCGGCTTCGTGAAGGCCCTCGACTTCTTCGTCACCGCCCAGGGGGGAGGCCTGGCCATGATCGGCGGCGCGACGAGCTTCGCGGCCGGCGGCTGGTTCGGCTCCGCGATCGACCCGCTCCTGCCGGTGAGCATGGAGCTCAAGCAGGAGCACCGCAAGCTGGCCACGGCGATGGCGATCGTGATGGATCGCTCGGGAAGCATGGCGATGACCGCACCGGGCACCGGCCAGACCAAGATGGCGCTCGCCGATGATGGCGCGGCGCGGGCGATCGAACTGCTCGGCCCCAACGACTTCGTCGTCCTGATCCCGGTGGACAGCGCCGCCCATCCGCTCTCCCCCGATCTCGTGCAGGTGGGCCCGAACCGGGCCAGCCTCGTCGCGGCGGCCCGCAGCGTGGCCAGCACCGGCGGCGGTATCTTCTGCTACACGGGACTGAAGGCCGCCTGGGACATCCTCCAGAAGTCGCCCGTAGGACAGCGGCACGTGATCCTGTTTGCTGACGCGATGGACGCGGAGGAACCGGGCGACTACCAGAACCTGCTCGCCGAGATGGCCGCCGAAAAGTGCACCGTGAGCGTGATCGGCCTCGGCACCGACAAGGACGTCGATGCGGCCTTCCTGCAGGACATCGCCACCCGCGGTGGCGGCCGGATCTTCTTCAACGCCGATGCCACCGAACTGCCCGCGCTGTTCGCGATGGAGACGGCCACGATCGCCCGCTCGGCCTTCCTCAAGGAACCCGTGGCCGTCAGGGGAACGCCCGGCTGGGCCGAGATCGCCGCCGAGCCGCTCGACTGGCTGCCCCAGGTGGACGCCTACAACCTCGCCTATCTCAAGCCGAAGGCGTCGCAGGCGGCGATTTCGGGGGACGAATACGCGGCGCCGCTCGTCGCCTTCTGGCGCAAGGGGACGGGCCGCGTGGCCGCGGTGACATTTCCACTGGGGGGCGGGTACTCGGCGCTGGTGCGCGACTGGCAGGGCTATGGTGGGCTCTCGCAGAGCCTGGGCCGCTGGCTGATGGGCCCGCCCCTGCCGGTCGGCGTCGGCCTGCGGACCGACGTGGACGGCAGCCGCGTGAAGGTCGAACTCTTCTACGACGCGGCGGATGCCGCGGCCGCGGAGCGGATCGCGGTCGATCCTCCCCAGTTGATGGTGGCCCGCGGTGCCGGCGGCGCGGCGACGCCCGTCACCTGGGAACGGCTTGCACCGGGGCGGCTCTTCGCGGCATTCGACGCGGCCGATGTCGAGTACGTGCGCGGCGCGATCCGCCTGGGCGACGACGCCCTTCCACTCGGGCCGATCAATGTGGCGACCAATCCCGAGTGGGCGTTCGACCGGTCGCGCCGCGACGAGCTCTCGGCTGCGTGCATCCGCAGCGGCGGCGAGGTGCGGGTGGACCTGAGCGACGTGTGGACGGCCCCGCGGCCGACGGCCTTCCGGGGCGTGCGCCGCTGGCTGCTGCCGCTTCTGCTCGTCGCGCTTGTGCTCGAGGCTCTCCAGACGCAGACGGGCTGGAGATCAGGGCCTCGCGCAGGGGCGAGTGCAGGTTGAAAACCTGCACCCACTCTGCGGGCGAGCCGGAGTGGCCGCAGGTTTTGAGTGGCCGCAGGTTTTCAACCTGCGGTGACCAGAGGTGGGCATGTGCAGGTTGAAAACCTGCACCCACTTTTTCGGGCTGCTCGCCCGGAAGGCGAGCGCCATAAAAAAGCTCGCCGGGGCCATGAACGCCCGCAGCGCACCGAACTGCTCGCCCGGAAGGCGAGCGCCACAAAAAAAGCCCGCCGGGGCCATGGATGGCCCGGCGGGCGTGAAGTGGAGGCGAGGGGAGTCGAACCCCTGTCCCGTGATGTTTCAGCGCGAACGTCTACGTGTGTATCCGGTCAACTTGAGTCTCGTCCGTGCGTCCCCGGCCGACAGGGTGCGTCACGGACCAGCCCGGAACTTGTTTAGCCCCGGCCGTACCAGGCGGTGAACCGGGGCGAGTCGGATTTGGCGACCGATTGGGAGGCCCTTCCGACTGGGGCCATCGCTCGGGGTTGCTTAGTTAAGCAGCCAGAGAAAACTGAGCTTCGGCAATTGAAGCTTGGTCGACTTTTAACGTGGCCAGCCGACCAACCACGACACGCAATCCGGGCCTCTTGCCATCCGGTCGAAACCGGTACGCCCCCGTTTGGTCATTGCCCACCGTCGGCCGAGGCCGGCCGGCAGGTGTCCGCCGCCCGGACGGCCCCGCGGCCGCCACCATCGAGCGTGGACATTCCTATCATACGAAACCTCAAGGGCTGTATCGGTCGTGCCGGAGGCAGGCCTTCATTTCCCGGAAAAAACCCGGCCTGCGGCCCGAACCGACACCCCGGCGGATGAATACTGGAGAGAGACGCACGCCCGGCTCCCGTCCGGACGACCGGTCTTCCCGGCCCTCCCAATCCATCCCCTCGTTGACGCTCTTCCCATGGCACTCGTACTCTTCTGTCAGCCGCTGCGGATCGCTGGTTCCCCGGTCGCCGCCTCTTCTCCGTCAGGCCGTCCCATGTCGCGCTCGTCAGTCGGTCTTGGCCGTGCCTTCGCGTGCGGCGTCGCGGTCGTGCTCGCGGCCTGCGGACCGTCGGCGTCCGCCCAGGAATGGGCCAAGAAAATGTTCCCGGTGACGAGCCACAACTTCGGCACCGTCGCCAAGGGGTCCAAGACGGAATACCGGTTCGTGTTTCGCAACGTCTACAAGGAAGACCTGCACGTGGTCGGCGTGCGGACGAGCTGCGGCTGCACCTCGCCCGAAATCACGCGGCACGACCTCAAGACGCACGAGACTGCCGAGGTCGTCGCCAAGTTCAACACCCGCACCTTCCTCGGCCAGCACGGGGCCACGCTGACGGTCACCTTCGACAAGCCGTTCCATGCCGAGGTCCAGCTTCGCGTGGCGGGCAACATCCGCGGCGACGTGACCTTCGAGCCGCCGTTCGTCGACCTCGGCAACGTCGATCTCGGGGCGGGGGCGGAGCGGCAGGTGCGAGTCACGCGAGTGGGCAGTGCGGCCTGGGACATCACCGACGTCCGCAGCGCCAACCCGAGTTTCGAGGTCAGCCTCTCGAAGCCCACGCGGACGCCGTCGCAGACCTCCTACGACCTGACGATGCGGCTCAAGCCCGAATCGCCGGCCGGCTACGTGAAGGGTCAGCTGATCCTGATCACGACCGACCCGCGGGCCACCCAGATCCCGATGGACGTGGAAGGACGGGTGGTGGCGGCGGTGACGGTGAGCCCGCAACTCCTCTCGCTCGGGTCGGTGAAGTGCGGCGGCACGGTCACGAAGAACGTGGTCGTCCGCGCCAATCGCGACTTCTGCATCACGGGTGTCGCCTGCGAGGACGGCTGCCTGACCTGCGAGCCGCGGACGACCCCGGCCAAGGTTCATATCCTGCCCGTCACGTTCCAGGCCGGAAACGCGGCCGGTCGCGTGGAGCAGCAGCTGCGGATCTCGACCGATCTCGGCGAGGGAGCCGTGCCCGCCGTCACCGTGCAGGCCGAGGTCGAAGCCGCTGCCGCGGCCCCGACCGTGCAGTCGGCGAGCGTGCGGTAAGGGGGCCGTCAGCCCCGGCTGGTGAGCGGCCGATATTCGCGGGCCGCCGGGCCCGAGTAGATCGACAGCGGCCGGATGATCCGGTTGTCGCCGACCTGCTCGATCACGTGGGCGGTCCAGCCGCTCATCCGGGCCACCACGAAGATCGGCGTGAACACCTTCACCGGCAGGCCCAGGGCGTGGTAGACGCGGGCAGCCGGCCAGTCGAGGTTGGGCTTGAGCGCCTTCTTCTCGAGCATGATCCGCTCGACGCGATCGGCGAGATCCTCGAGCTTCTCCGCCTCCGTGCCACGGGCCACCTCGCGGCACATCCGGCCGAGCAGCTTCGCTCGCACGTCGCCGTCCTTGTAGACGCGATGGCCGAAGCCCATCACCACCCGCTTCGCCGCGAACTGCTCGTGCACCCAGGCGTCGGCCCGCTCCGCCGAGCCGATCTCGCCGAGCACCTCGAGCACCTTCTCGTTGGCGCCGCCGTGCAGCGGGCCCTTGAGCGCTCCGATCGCGGCGGTGACGGCGGAGTGGAGATCGGAGCCGGTCGAGGCGACGGTGCGGGCGGCGAACGTGGAGGCGTTGAACTCGTGCTCGGCGTAGAGCACGAGCGTGGTGCCGAAGAGCGCCACCTGGGCGGGCGTGGGCTCCCGGTCGGTGAGCCGCTCGAGGAGAGCCTTGGCGAGCGGTCCGGCCGGCCACGGGCGGGGCGTGCGGCCGGCGGTGAGGTCGATCCAGGCGGCCAGGATGGCGGGCGTCTGCCCGAGGAGCCGTTCCGCCTGCGTGAGGAGCGCCGACCGGGGGCCGGGAGTGTCGTCCTGCTCCACGAGGCCGAGCATGCTGACGCCCGTGCGGAGCGCGTCCATCACCGAGGCCTGCGGGCTCGCGGCGGCGAGACGGGCGAGCGCGTCGAGCACGGCCGGATCGAGCGACCGGGCGGCCGCCGAGAGCCGCGCGGAGAAGGCGGCATGTTCGGCGGCGGTGGGCAGGTCGCCGTGCAGGAGCAGCCACGCCACCTCCTCGAAGTCGCCGGCCGCCGCCAGCGGCTCGATCGCGTAGCCGCGGTAGCGGAGGGTGCCGTCGAGCGAGCAGATCGCGGTCTGGCCGGCGATCACGCCGGCCAAGCCCTTGGCAAAGGCCGTCGCCGTCGGGGACGCGAGCTCGGAGGCTGCCATCAGGTGGACTCCTGGTCGAGGGAGCGGGCGAAGCGGTGCCGCTCCGGGTGCTTGGGGTCGTAGTCGAGCAGGTCGTAGAGTTCCTGCCGCGACTGCATGAGGTCGAGCAGGCTTTCCTGGGTGCCTTCCTCGGCGATCAGGGCGAGGCCGGCCTCCATGGCCTTCATCGCCAGCCGCATCAGCGTCACCGGATAGAGGACGGCCGCGAAGCCGAGGTCGGCGAGGTCGGGGATCGAGATCAGCGGGCTGGTGCCGAACTCCGTCATGTTGGCGAGCAGCGGAATCGTGCCTGCGACCGCACGGCCCACCCGGCCGAACTCGTCGCGCGACTGGAGCGCCTCGGGAAACAGCCAGTCGGCGCCGGCGGCTCGATACGCCTCCAGCCGCGCCAGGCAATCGTCGAGGCCATGCACGCTGCGGGAGTCGCAGCGGCCGATGATCACGGTGGCAGGGTCGCGGCGGCCCGCGGCCGCGGCGGCGAGTTTGTCGGTCATCTCCGCCGTGCCGATCACCTGTTTGCCGGCCAGATGGCCGCACCGCTTGTCGGCGCCCCGCTGGTCTTCGAGCTGGATCGCCGCGGCTCCCGCCGCTTCGAGGAGCCGGACCGTCTCTTCGACCTCCCGCGGGCCGCCGAAGCCGGTGTCGGCATCCACGACCAGCGGGATCGACACGGCGCGGGCGAGGATCCGCGTCTGCTCCACGAGCTGGTCGCGGGTGAACAGGCCGATGTCGGGCACCCCGAGCGTGCCGGCCGAGAAGGCCGCGCCCGACAGGTAGACCGCGTCGAACCCGGCCGACTCGACGAGCTTCGCGGCCAGGGCGAATGGGGCGCCGACGATCCCGAGCGTCTCCGTGGCGGCGGCCAGGCGGAGCGCCGCGCCCCCGGGGGCGGTCGCGGGACCGTCGGGGGCG
>Ga0207954_1000090_pt1 | contig 26098 bp, 20 predicted proteins | sample CryBogmetaGMA0M_FD_184547 | JGI IMG/M metagenome (GOLD analysis project Ga0207954, IMG submission 184547) | Freshwater microbial communities from Crystal Bog, Wisconsin, USA - MA0M (SPAdes) | ecosystem: Environmental > Aquatic > Freshwater > Lake | place: Crystal Bog, Wisconsin, USA | collected... | reverse complement strand
CTGCCCTACTATCAGGAGTATGCGTTCGATCCGGCCGCCCCGGTCGTCTCCTTCTGCCGCTGCTCCTTCTTGGCGGGAAACTCCACCACCACGAGCTTCTTCGCGGCCGGATCGAACGCATACTCCTGATAGTAGGGCAGCATCGGCAGCGAGACCTCGTCGGGCGTGCCGGGCGCGATGATCTTCGCCATGAACTCCTTGTGCGTGGCGGGCACCTTGTTGTGCTCGGCTTGGTAGAGCTTCATCTTCTGCTCGACCGCGAGGCCGCCGATCGTTGCCACGCTGTGGCGATAGGCCTGCGAGTAGGCCCCGAGCCCACCCTCCTCGGCCTCGGCCGCGTTGTCCACCACGACGCCCCCCTGGGCCTTCGCCTCGGAGAGGTCGAGCACGTTCTGCGTGGTCTTGCGAATCGTCTTCCGCGTTTGAATGGGGGCCGGCGCCGGTGCCGTGGCCACCGGTGGCGTGGGCTGCTGCTCGGCCGGCCCGGTCAGCATGAGGAGTCCGATCACCAACGCGAGCCCGGCCAGGATCACCTTCCACGCATGCTTCGCCATCGGTCGTGCCTCCCGTGATGTGAAAGCCCATCATATCCGACCAGCGTGCGGCCATGCCGCCGGCTCGCCGCCGACAGCCACTGCTACACTTTCCGTGCCGCGTCGCCGCCGACTGTCCCCTGTGCCCCGAGGGATTTTGCCCATGCCGCGCACTCGCGATGACCACGACCGCCCGCGTCGCCGGCCTCCGGCAGGCCGTGGCCGCGACGATGGCGTGGTGGGCGTGTTCCGCCGGGCGGCGGCCGGCTACGGCTTCGTCCGGCCGCTCGACGCCCCCGCGGGCGACCGCTCGGCCGACGTACACATCCCGCTGATCGCCGCGCTCGACGCCGTCTCCGGCGACACCGTCCGCGTGCGGCTCGCGCGGTCGCGCGACGCAGGCCGCCCAGGACTCGCCGGCGAGATCGTCGAGGTGGTGAAGCGGCGGACCACGCGGTTCGTCGGCTCCTACTTCGAGGCGGCCGGCCAGGGCTGGGTGCAGGTGGACGGCACGTCGGTGGCGCGGCCGATCGCGGTGGGCGACCCCGGCGCCAAGGGCGTGCACCCGCACGACAAGGTCGTGGTGGAGATGGTGCGGTTCCCCACGCACCTCCGCGACGGCGAGGGGGTGGTGATGGAGGTGCTCGGCAAGGCGGGCGACGTGGGTGTGGACACGCAGACGGTGATCCACGAGCTCGGCCTGCCGGGACCGTTCCCCGAGGAGGTGCTCGACGATGCCCGGGCCCAGGCCGACCGCTTCGACGAGTCGATCCCGGCCGGCCGCCGCGACCTCACCGACCGCGTGATCGTGACGATCGATCCGGTCGATGCCCGCGACTTCGACGACGCGATCTCGCTGGAGCGGGTGGAGCGGGGCCACTGGCTGCTCGGCGTGCACATCGCCGACGTCTCCTACTTCGTTCGCGATGGCTCACCGCTCGACCAGGAGGCCCGCAACCGCGGCACGAGCGTCTACCTGCCCGATCGCGTGATCCCGATGATCCCGGAGATCGTGTCGAACAATCTCGCCAGTCTGCAGCCGGGCAAGGTCCGCTACGCCCGCACCAGCTGGATCGAGTTCTCACCCGACGGCATCCCGGTGCATGCGGCGGTGGAATCGACGGCGATCAAAAGCCGCCGCAGGTTCGCCTACGAGGAGGTCGACGTGTTTCTCGCCGACCCCGACACGCCGGCCGTGGAGATGCCGCCGGAGGTGCGGGCGCTGCTCGGGCGGATGCGCGACCTCGCCCGGATCCTCCGCGCCCGGCGGATGGCCCGCGGCGCCCTGCAGCTCGAGATGCCGGAGGTGAAGATCGACCTCGACCGCGACGGCCGCGTGTCGGGGGCCCACGTCGTGGAGAACACCGAGAGTCACCAGATCATCGAGGAGTTCATGCTCTCGGCCAACGAGGCGGTTGCCGAAGCGCTCCGAGCCGCGGAGGCGCCGTTCCTCCGCCGGATCCACGCCGCCCCCGATCCCCGCAAGCTCCGCCAGCTCACGGAGTTCGTTTCCGAGCTCGGCTTCGAGGTCGATTCGCTGGAGAGCCGGTTCGAGCTCCAGCGGCTTCTCGATCTGGCCCGCGGCAAGCCGGAGGAACACGCCGTGCACTACGCGGTGCTCCGCAGCCTCACCCGGGCCGCCTACGGGCCGCAGGCGGATGGCCACTACGCGCTGGCGAGCGACTGCTACTGCCACTTCACCTCGCCGATCCGCCGCTATCCCGACCTCACGGTGCACCGGGCGCTCGAAGCGATCGCCCACGCCCGCCGCCCCCCCGCGGACGGCCTCGTCCAGCTCGGCGGCGAATGCTCCGACCTCGAGCGGCGGGCCGAGACGGCGGAGCGCGAGCTCGTGAAGCTCAAGCTGCTCAACTTCCTGAAGTCGCGAGTCGGCGAAGAGATGGACGCGGTGGTGACGGGCGTGGAGCCCTTCGGCCTGTTCGTGCAGGGGCTCGCGCTCCCCGCCGAGGGCCTCGTGCCGCTCGACACGCTCCCCGACGACACCTACCGCTACGACCGCGCCAGCCACACGCTCTCGGGCCGCCGACCCGGCCAGACCTTCCGGCTGGGCGACCGCGTCCGCGTGGCGGTGGCCCGCGTCGACACCGACCGCCGCGAGCTCAACTTCCGCCTCGTGGGCCGCGGCCGGCGGCCCAAGGCGGGGATGCGCGATCGCCGCGCGCCGCCGCGGGGCAAAGGCCGCCGCGACCAGCCGCCGCGCAAGCCGAAGGGCAAGCCGTCGAAGCGCCGCCGGGGGCGCTCGTGACTTCACTGCCGCAGCAGCGCACCGCGACGGGAACCGCAGGTTAAAAACCTGCGGCCACTTTCGATCCAGCGAGGGGCTGCCCGTGCCCGGGAGCCGGGCTATGGGAGCAAGCGGAGGCAGGATGCCGAAGCGCAGCGGACATGCAGAGAGCCGAGGCCCGGAAGGCCGAGGCGAACGTCCGGCGACGGGCACGGGCAGCCCCTCGCGGGGCAGCGACCCAGTCCCCATCGCTCACGCGATTGGGCTTCCTGGACACGCAACCGGAGCTCGGGCCGGTACACTGTCGCTCCCCACTTCCGGAAAGGACTCCCTCGTGTCGACCACGCCGCTTCGCACGCCCCTCGCCGCCTGGCACGAATCGCACGGCGGCCGGATGGTCGATTTCGCCGGCTGGTGGATGCCGGTGCAGTATTCGTCGATCGTCGACGAGCACCTCGCCACTCGCCACGCGATCGGGCTGTTCGATGTCTCGCACATGGGACGGCTCGCGATCGAGGGGCCGGCCGCCCGCGACTGGCTCGAGTCGCTGCTCACCCGCCGCGTGTCGGACATCGCCGTCGGCCAGGCACGGTACACGCTCGTGACGAGCGACGAAGGGCTCGATGGCCTCACGATCCTCGACGACGCACTCGTGACGCGGGAGACCGATGCCGCCGACGGCACACCCCGGTTCGCGATGGTGGTCAACGCCAGCAACCGCGCGCGGGTGGTGGCCTGGCTGCGGTCGCGGCTGCCCGCCACGGGCGTGTCGTTCGCCGACCGCACCGCCGAAACGGCGATGATCGCGGTGCAGGGGCCGCTGGCCGTGGCGACGGTCTGCGTGCTCTGCGGCGACGACGACGCGGGCCGGATCTCGGGGCTGGCTAACTACCGGGCCACGCGGGCCTTCGTGGCCGGGCAGCCTGCGGCGGTGAGCCGCACCGGCTACACGGGCGAGGATGGCGTGGAGGTGGTGGTCGCGGCGGCCGTGGCGGAGGATGTCTGGCAGGCGATTCACGACGCCGGCGTGCCGCGCGGGCTCGCGGCCTGCGGGCTCGGCGCCCGCGACACGCTCCGGCTGGAGGCCGGCATGCCGCTCTACGGCCACGAGCTCGTGGCCGAGAGCGACCCCTTCGCGATCGGCCTCGGGCTGGCGGTGAACCTCGAGGATCCCGCCGGAAACCCGCGACCGTTTCCCGGCCGCGAGGCCCTTGCCAGGCTTCGGGCGGCCCAGCCGGCCCGCGTGCGCGTGGGGTTGGCCTTCGACTCGAAGCGGGCGGCCCGCGAGGGAAGCCCGGTGGTCGCCGGAGGCCGCGTGGTCGGCACGGTCACGAGCGGCAGCCTCGCGCCGTCGCTCGGCCATGCCGTCGCGATGGCCCTCGTGGATCGCGACGTGTCCGCGTCGACTGCGGCACTCGAGGTGCTCGTCCGCGACACACCCCAGGCGGCGCGGCTCCTGCCGCTCCCCTTTTATAAGCGGCCCGGTGCCCGCGGCTGACCGCATTCGCTATCCTTCCCAAAAGTCCTGCGATCGGAACGCCCCGAGGAGTGCTGCCCCATGGCCGAACTGAAGTTTGCGAAGTCCCACGAATGGGTCCGCCCGGAGACCGGTGGCCTGGCCACGGTCGGCATCTCAAAGTACGCCGTCGAGGCGCTCACCGATCTGGTCTTCATGCAGCTGCCCCCCGTGGGCAAGAAGGTGAAGGCGGGCGAGTCGCTCGGCGAGATCGAGAGCGTGAAGGCGGTGAGCGACATCTACGCACCGGTCTCCGGAGAGGTCGTCGAGGTCAACGCCGCCCTGCCCAACCAGCTCGACACGCTCGGCGCCGATCCCTACGGCGCCGGCTGGCTCGTGCGGATCAAGCCCGATGATCCGGCCGAACTCGCCGGGCTCCTCGACCAGGCCGCGTACGACGCGCTCGTGAAGTCGTGAGCTCGGATGTCCTGCCGGTCTGGTGGGACCCCGCCGCCGACGGACCGGCCAACATGGCGGCCGACGAGCTGCTCGCCGAGGAGGCGGTGCGGCGCGATGGCCTGGTAATCCGCGTGTATGCGTGGAGCGCGCCGACCGTGTCGCTCGGCGCGTTTCAGCCGTTCGCAGAGGCGGAAGCATGCGCCGCGATCGCGGGCCTGCCGATCGTCCGCCGTCCGAGCGGCGGCGGCGCGATCATCCACGGCACCGACCTGACCTACGCGGCGGCGGTGCCCAAGGGGCATCCCTGGGGAGGCACGCCCCAGGCGCTCTACGACGGCCTGCACGCGGCCATGGTCGACGTCCTTCGGGACCACGGGTTCGACGCCCGGCTCCACGCTCCGTCGGCCGACGATCCGCCGGCCGACGCCCTGCTCTGCTTCTCTCGGCGGTCGCCCGGAGACGTGGTGGTCCGCCAGGGCGACGCCCCGGCGGCGAAGGTGATGGGTAGTGCCCAGCGGCGTCTCGGAACAGCTGTGCTCCAGCACGGCAGCCTGCTACTGTCCGCCTGCCCGCGGGTGGCAGACGCGGCGCGGCATGTGGGCCTCGCCGAGCTCGCCAGAGGCCGCGTGGATTGGACCGCACGGTCGCTGGCGGAGCGCTGGATCGCCGGGATCGCGGTAGCCGGCGGACTCACCACGGCGGAGCAGCCCGCGGCGTTCGCGGCGAATCTCGGCGAGCGGGCCGCCGTCCGCGACGCCCATTTTCGCGATCCCCGGTGGACGGGCCGCCGCTGACCGCCTGCGGCTGGTCGCCGTCCGCGGCCACTTGCTATCATTCCGATGGTGGGTCGTCTCCCGATCTGCCTCCCCAGTCTGCGATGTCGGTTTCCCTCCGCTCGGGCCCGCCATGATCGCCAAACTGATCGTCGCCTCCGGCAAGAGTGCCGGGCGGTCCATCGCCATCAAGCGGAACAAGCTGCTGATTGGCCGAGCGGAGGGCTGCGATGTCAGGCCCCTGAGCGAGGACGTGAGCCGCCGTCACTGCGCGATCACCGTCGGACCGGCCGAGGTCTGGGTCGAGGATCTGGGCAGCCGCAACGGCACCTTCGTCAACGGCGCGAAGATCGCCGAACGGACGAAGGTCGTGGACGGCGACATCGTTCGTGTCGGCTCGCTGGAACTCAAGGTGTCGTGCACGATGCCGGCGGCGCAGACCCCCGGAACCGAGGACGACGTCTCGCGGTGGCTGATGGCCGACGATCAGCCCGCCGGCATGTCCGACACCACGCGGTCGCTGACCCCGGCCGACGACGATGCGGCGGACAGCAGCACGAGCAACATCCACGGAGCCGCGGCGGCCGGTTCTGGCGAGCCATCGACCGACGAATCGTTCGTGTCGGGCATCGCGGCCGCCCCGAAGGATGAATCGGGGTCAGGGTCGGGGTCGGGGTCAAGTCGCACGGTGCTCGAATCGCTCAAGGCCGGCAACGCCAAGCCCAGCGGGCTCCCGCAGGGCGTGAAGAAAGCGTCCGCTGATTCCTCGCGGGACGCCGCCGCCGAGGCGCTCAAGAAGTTTTTCGATCGCAAGTGAGCCGAGGTCCGCAGGCGGCAGTCGTGGCCGCCTGAGTTGGTCCGGGAGGCCTCAGGGCGTCGGCGGTGCGGGCTGCTGCAGCGCCTCCTGACAGCGGCGGAGATTGTCGCGGGCCGTCTGGTTGTCGGGGTTCAGTCGCACCGCCTCCTCGTAGTGGACGACGGCCTCCGCCAAGCGGCCCTGCAGGGCCAGGGCATGCCCGAGGTTGTTGTGGGCTTCGGCCGAGGTGGGCGTCAGCCGCACGGCCTCCTGGAAGTGGGGCACCGCCTCCGGAACGTTCCCGAGCAGCCCGAGGGCGATCCCCAGGTTGGAGTGGACGCCGGCGACTCCCGGTTTGATCCGCAGCGACTCCTGGTAGTGGGGAATCGCCTCCTGGGGGCGACCGAGTTGAAACAGGGCGTTTCCCAGATTGTTGTGGGCCTCGGCCGAGGTGGGCAGCAGTCGCAGGGCCTCGCGGTAGTGCGCGATCGCCTCGGGCGTCCGGCCGACGTTGACCAGCGCGGCGCCGAGGTTGGTGCGGGCCGTCCACGACTCGGGATTCGTGGCGAGGGAATCCTCCATCAGCGCGATGGTCGAGCGGAACACCGCGCTCCGCTGCCAGGTGAGCGCCCCGAACGCCAGCACGACCGCGGCGGCCGCGGCGATCGCGAAGGGGCGCACGCGGGCGGTCCGCGTGGCGGTCGCGAACCCGGCCGCGAGGAGGGCGGTGATCGCGGGAAGCGCCAGGTATTGGAGGTGATCCGACGCCAACGCGTAGCGGCGAAACCACATGTTGATGATCCCCAAGACCGGCCCGAGCAACACGACGTAGCAGCCGAGCGCCATGGTGAGGGGCCGGCTCCAGCGGGGATCGAGCCGCCGGATGACGAACGCGGTACCGCCGAGGGCCGCCAGCGGCAGCCATGCGATGAGCGTTCCCGGATCGACGTGCCAGCGGGGGTAGAGCATCGCCAGCCGCAGCGGCACGAGCGCCTTGGCGAGATAGAACCAGACGACCCAGCCGCTCGCCGCCAGCCGCGAGAGGAAGCCGTCGGGCTCCGGTTCACCCGGCACGGCACCGTGGGGTGCCTGGAGCACGAGCGTGATCGAGCCCATGGCCAGCGCGAGCAGGAAGAACGGCACGGTCCGGACCAGATCCCGGCGGTCGATCCGGCCCCGCCGCCACCAGCAGCAAGCCAGGAGCACCAGCGGCAGGGCAACGGTGGACGTCTTCGCCGCGAGCGCCAGGACAAACGCCGCCAGCGAGGCGGTATACCAGCGGCGGCGGCCGGTCTCGTCGAACCCCAGCCAGCACAGCAGGGCCGCCGCGAACAGCGGCAGGGAGAGGCAGTTCTTCAGTTCCGCGATCCAGGCCACCGAGGCGACGGTCACGGGATGCACCGCGAACAGCATCGCCCCGAGCCAGGCTCCCGGCACCCGCAGCGTTCGCAGCACGCGCCAGACCAGCACCGCCCCCAGGGCGTGCAGCCCGAGGTTGACGGCCCGATACCCGGCGGGATTCATGCCCCACCACCGCCACTCCAGCCAGAACATGGAGGTGGACAACGGCCAGTAATCCTCCGCCTCGCCCCGAAACCAGATGCGGAACAGGCCGTCGGCGTCGTGGATGAGCCGATGCGTCGGGGTGCTGGGCGCGGCGGTGATCCAGTTTTCGTCGTCCCAGAGGAATCCACCCCCGAGCGACGGCCAGAAGGCCACGAGCACCGCCAGCACGATCAGGAGCGAACCGCCGATGCCGAAGCCCGCGCGAAAGCCACCAGCGGCTGGTTCCGCGGCCGCAGCTCGCAACGACCGGGATGGATGCGGAGTCATCGGAGCGAGAGGATAGGCCGGTGCGGTGCCCGCTCGCAACCAGCCCGACGATCGCGGCACCGCGGCCGGCCACCGCCACCTGGAGCCGATCGTGACGTCGGGTCGTGCGGGCCCTGCGGGTCGTGCGGCCCGCGAACCTTGCCGGACCCATTTTTCTTGGCCGACCGGCACCGCTTCGCTGACCGGCAGCGGTCATGCTTTCGGCAGACCCTCGCACGCTGACCGCAGCGGGGGTCGTCGGCCGGCCCTCGTCACCAGGAGTTCACGCATGTCCGCCACCGCAACCGTGTCGTCGCCCCGCACCGCCTCGGCCCCCAGCGCCTCGGCCGCTCGCACCGCCGTCCGCCACGCCCGGCGGCGGATGATCGACCCGACCACCTGCGAGCGCGACTACGGCCCGGAGGAGCTCGAGTTCATGCAGGCGCTCGACCGCTACAAGCGGACCAGCGGGCGGATGTTCCCGACGTGCAGCGAAGTGCTCCAGGTGCTGCGGTCGCTGGGCTACGAGCGGGTCGCCGCGACCTGAGCAGATCCAACGCGTCGCGAGCCTGACGGGGCAGCCCTGAGCGGGGCGGCGGGGCACGATCCCCATCGCTCACGCGATTGGGCTTCCTGAGAACGTGCACCGGCGAGCTCGGGGCTGTCCGTGCCCCGGGAGCCGGGCTATGGAAGCAAGCGCAGCCCGGAGGGCGAAGCGCCGCGGACATGCAGTGAGCGGATGCCACGATGGCATCCGCGAACGTCCGGCGACGGGGCATGGGCAGCCCCGAGCGGGGCGGCGTGGCACGATCCCCATCGCTCACGCGATTGGGCTTCCTCATGGAACAAACGCCCGACGACGGGGCAAACCCGGCGATCTCGGCAGGTCTTGCCCCGGGGTGGCCCCTCCCACTACGGTTCCCACCCCATCGGCCGGCGCGCCGGCGGGTCCCGGAGCCTTGCCGTGCGGCTGCTTGTCCGACCCGTGCCCTCGTCTGCGCCATCGATGCGTGGCGTTCTCGCCGTGGGGCTGCTGGCTGCCTGCTGCGGGTGCGGCAGCGTGGCCAAGACCGACAACGCGGAGGGGGTGAAGCTCTACCAGCAGGGCAACTATCTCGGCGCGGTGAACTCCTTCCAGCAGGCGTTGGCGAAGCAGCCTGGCAACCCCGACACCTTCTACAACCTCGGGGCGACGTATCACCAGCAGTCGAAGCTCTTCGGCCGCGAGGCGGACCTGCAGACGGCCGAGCAGTATTACCACCTCTGTCTGGCGCGAAACCCGAGCCACGAGGCCTGCCAGCGGGCGCTCGCGGTGCTCCTCGTCGAGGAGAAGCGGAGCGACGAAGCGGCCGCCCAGCTCAATGCCTGGGCCCGCAGCCAGCCGACCAACCCTGCCCCCCACATCGAACTGGCCCGGCTCGCCCAGGAGCATGGCAACGTCCAGGAGGCGGAGAACCAGCTGATCGACGCCCTCGCCATCGATCCCAACAACCCCCGGGCTCTCGTGGCGCTGGGGAGCCTGCGGGAGTCGGCGGGCGACCCGACGCAGGCCCTCGCCAACTACAGCCGGGCACTCGCCATCGACCCCCAGCAGCCGACGGTGGCGGCGAAGATCGCGACGCTCCAGGCGGCGCAGGCCTCGGCCTATCGCACCGCGGCACTGCCGCCGTCGCCGCCTCCGATCGCGGTCGCTCCGCCCCCGGCACCGCCGGGGAACGCAGGCCGTTGACCCTCCGCGCGGCGACTCCTATTCTGCCCGGGGAATCCACAGGTTTTCCGGGTGCCGCCATGACGGATCGCGTGTTCAACTTTTCCCCCGGTCCGGCCGTCCTGCCGGTCGAGGTGCTCGAGCAGGCCCGAGACGAGATGCTCTCCCTGCCGGGGGTGGGCATGTCGGTGCTCGAGATCAGCCACCGCAGCCCCGCGTTCGACCGCATCCTCGACGAGACCCTCGCCGGGCTGAAGAGCCTGCTGGGCATCGGTGACTCCCACGAGGTGATCTTCCTCCAGGGGGGTGCCAGCCTGCAGTTCTCGATGGTGCCGATGAACCTCCTCCGGGGTCAGTCCGCCGCGGCCGACTACGTGATCACCGGCACCTGGGGGGCGACAGGGGCCAAGGAGGCCCGGCGCGAGGGCAAGGTGCACGTGGCCTGGGACGGCGCCGCCACCAACCACGACCGCCTGCCCACCGATCGCGAGATCGCGCTCTCGGCGCAGCCGGCCTACGTGCACATCACGAGCAACGAGACGATCCAGGGCGTGCAGTGGAAGCACGATCCCGACTTTGGCCCGGCGCCGTTGGTCTGCGACTGCTCGAGCGACTTCCTCTCGCGGCCAATCGACGTCTCGCGCTACGGCCTGATCTACGCCTGTGCCCAGAAGAACGCCGGGATCGCCGGTGTGACGACGGTCATCATCCGCAAGGACCTCCTCGAGCGGTCGCGGGACGAGCTGCCGACCATGCTCGACTACCGGACGTTCGTGAAGAACGGTTCGCGGCCCAACACGCCTCCGGTGTTCGCGATCTACATCCTCAACCTCGTCGGCCGCTGGATCGCCGGCCGGATGGGTGGCCTGCAGGGCATGGCGCGACACAACGCCGCGAAGGCGAAGCTCCTCTACGACACACTCGACCAGTCGGGGGGCTTCTACGCCGGTCACGCCCGTCCCGAGTGCCGCTCCGACATGAACGTCACCTTCCGCCTGCAGGACGAGGCGACCGAAAAGGCGTTCGTGGCCGGCGCGACGAAGCGGGGGTTGATGGACCTCAAGGGCCACCGCTCGGTCGGCGGCATTCGGGCCAGCATCTACAACGCGATGCCGGTCGCGGGCGTCGAAGCCCTCCGCGACTTCATGACCGACTTCCAGCGTGAGCATCAGGACTGACCTCTCCCACCCCGCCTTCCCTCAGCCCTCCGGACCGCCGCCCATGCCCTCGATCATCGTGCTCGACACGCTCAGCCCCGACGGCCTCGCCCTCCTCGACGCGGCCAAGCCGCACGGCATCACCTACGAGGTCCAGACGGGGCTCTCGGGCGATGCCCTCCGCGAGGCGCTCGCCCGGCACGATGGCGCGATCTGCCGCAGCGGCGTGAAGATCACCGCCCAGGCGTTGGCGGGCAATCACCGCCTGCGGGCGATCGTGCGGGCCGGCGTGGGCACCGACAACATCGACAAGGAGGCGGCGACCCGGCTCGGGATCGTGGTCATGAACACGCCGGCCGGCAACACGCTGAGCACGGCGGAACACGCGTTCGCGCTGATCCTCGGTCTTTCGCGGAACGTGGCCGCCGCCGACGCCAGCCTCCGGGCCCACAAGTGGGACCGCAACAAGTTCATGGGCGCACAGCTCGCCGGCAAGACGCTCGGCATCGTGGGGCTCGGCCGCATCGGTCAGGCGGTGGCGGAACGGGCGCGGGCCTTCGACATGCGGGTCATGGGCTTCGATCCATTCCTGTCGCCCGACCGCGCGGCCGAACTCGGCATCGAGTTGGTCGCCAGCGTCCGCGGGATGCTGCCCGAGGTGGACTACCTCACCGTCCACACCCCGCTCACCGACGAGACCCGCCACCTCGTGGGCATGAAGGAGCTCGAGATCCTCAAGCCGGGCATCCGGCTGATCAACTGCGCCCGCGGCGGCATCTACGACGAGGCGGCCCTCGCCGAGGGGCTGAAGCGGGGCGTGATCGGCGGGGTGGCCCTCGACGTGTTCGAGAAGGAACCCTGCACCGACAGCCCGCTGTTCGACATGCCCGGCGTGCTGGTGACGCCGCACCTCGGCGCGAGCACGGAGGAGGCGCAGTCGCAGGTGGCGGTCGAGGGCGTCGGGCTGCTCGTCGACTTCCTGACCACCGGCGCCGTCCGCCACGCCGTCAACTCGTCGGCGATCGACCCCACCGCGCTCGAGGGTGTCCGGGGCTTCCTCGATCTCGCCTGGCGGCTCGGGCTGCTCCTGTCGCAGCTCGACGCGTCGGCGCCGCGGTCGTGCTCGATCGCCTACCGTGGTGAGATCGCCGCGCGAAACACCCGGCTGGTCACGGCCGCCTTCGCCGCCGGCCTGCTCGAGGGTTCGATCGAAGACGTCAACATCGTGAACGCGGAGATGCTGCTGAGGGAGCGGGGCATCGAGCTCGTCGAGCAGAGCCGCACCGATCCGGGGGCGTTCAGCTCGGTGGTGGCCGTCGATCTCGTCGGCGGCGAGCAGGTGCACCGGGCAGCCGGCACGCTCTTCGGCCACTCGATGCCCCGCATCGTGCAGCTCGAGGGACACCGCCTCGAGGCCTACCTCGACGGGGTCCTGCTCGTGTTCACGCACCAGGACGTGCCGGGGATCATCGGCCGCGTCGGCTCGGCGTTCGGCGAGTCGGGCATCAACATCGCCCAGATGACGGTGGGTCGCTCCACTCCCGGTGGCGACGCGATCGGCGTGCTGAACCTCGACCAAGAGCCGTCGGCTCAGGCCGTGGCCGCCGTCGCGGCCTGCCCGGGCGTGAAGTCGGCGCGGGTGGTGAAGCTCCCGCCGGCCGGCCAGCTCCCGTCGTGGCTCGCGGCCTCGGTCGCATCGTCGCGGACGGCGCGGCGCGGCTGAGCCGGAGCCGCGTGGGCGATCGGGCTTCCCGGAGCCTGACTGCGCCCGAGGTTTGACGCGAATGCGCGGCGGTTTGAGAATGCAGTGGTGGCGGGAACGACCATCGACTGCACCACTGCGACGCCTTTCGTCATGTCCGCCCGTTGCCTGCTCCGGACGCTGCTCGCCCTCGGCGTCCTGCTCACCCCGGGTCTGACGCGGGGCGAGACCGCCTTCGACGCGACCACGCTCGCGCTCTTGGAGCAACTCGAGGAACGCGACCTGCCCGACGTGATGCTCTGGGTGATCGAGCGGGCGGCAGCGGCACCGGACTGCTCCGCCGACACCCGGAGACGACTGGAGTTCCTCAAGGGTTCTGCGCTCGTCAGTCAGAGCCGCGTGGCTGGCGACACCGAGAGCCGAACCGGCCTTCTCGACGACGCGGAACGGTCGATCGATGCGTTCGTGGCGTCGTCACCGGCCGACGACCTCGCGATCGCCGCCTTCACCCAGAAGGGCAGCCTCCTCGTGGAACGAGGCCGGCTCTGCCTCGCCCTCGCTCAGCGGCCCGGCGCCGACACCGCCGCGCTCTCCAAGGAGGCGGCCGCGTTCTTCGATCGCGCCATCAAGACGCTTCGCACGGCGGTCCCGGCACCGCCTGCCGGCGGCAAGGAGCCACCGTCTCCGGCCGTCGTTCCGGAGAACGTCGAGACGGCCGAGGACGCGGTCCTGCGGTCCCTGCGCGACCTCACCGCGGAGATCGAGCGGATTCGCCTGCCGGCCAAGGACATCCGCGCCGAGTACGAGGCCAAGAACGCGGAACTCGCCCCCTTCCAGAAGGAGATCGAGAAGATCGATGCCGGCATCCGCCAGAAGCAGGTCGAGGTCCCCACGATCCAGGCGGAGATCGGCGAGCTGCAGCGGCCCCCCGCTCCGCGCAGCCGGCCACTGACCCCGAAGGAAATCCAGGATCGCCGCACGCGGGCCACGCAGCTCGCCGGCCGGCTTCAGGCCATCGCGGCCGAGATCGCCGCCTTGGAAGCCACCAAGCAGAAGCCCGAGAACCAGTCTCGGAAGATCGCCAACGAGAAGGCCAAGCTCTCCAAGCAGTTGGCCGCGGCGGAGAAGCCGCTGGAGAAGGACCTGGAGGAGCCGCTCCGGCGGCAGGAGGAACTCCGCACGAAGCTCCTGCAGACGCGGCTGATGGTCGCGGAGATCTCCTTCGAGAAGTCGAAGGCCTACGCCACGGGCTCCCCTGAGTGGAAGGCCGCGCTCGAGGAGTCCCAGCGGCTCAACCACGACCTCGCCGAGAAGTACGGCAAGCTCGGAGTCGGCTTCGTGGCCCGGCTCAACGAGGGCCGCAGCCTGGCGCTCCTCGGCAAGCGGGATGCCGCGATCACCACTCTGGCCCCACTGTTCACGCTCGAGCCGGCGGCCGGCCAGCCCCTGTCGCCGCTCGGCCTCACCCTGAAGACGAAGGCGCTCGGGATCGCCATGCAGTGCTGGCTCGACGACAAGAAGTATGGCGACGTGACCGGCCCGTCCCCGTTCGAACCGGAGAAGTACCGGGTGAATCCCTACCTGCGGTTCGCCCTGACGCCGGTCAAGGAGGGACGGATGACACCCGAGGTCGCCACCCTCAAGTATCGCACCGCCGAACTGCTCGCCGCCCGGGCGAAGTCGCTCTCCGAAAAGGAAGCCACCGCGGCGAAGCTGCTGGAAGGCGATGCCTACAAGCTCGCCCGCGAGGTCTCGACCGCCAATCGCGACTTCGCGGCGGAAGCCCGGGAGTTGGCCGCGGGCCTCGGCAAGAGTCTGGGCCCGGTGGAGGGAGATTTCCCGGCCAAACTCGCCGACGGGCAGGCGGCCTTCCGCACCTTCCAGGAAGCGCAGGCCGAGGCGAAGGCGGCCCAGACCTCGGGTGACGCCGCGGCCGCCACCGCGGCCGCCGAGCGCGTCGCCAAGGCGCGCGAGGATGCCTTGGCGGCGACGCAGGCGGCGCTGACGCTCGGCGAGCAGGATGCCACGGCCGACGAGGGTGCGGTGAATCAGGCGCGGTCGATGCTCGCGTTCCTGCACTACGACGCCGGCCGATTTGCGGAAGCCGCCGCGCTCGGCACGAGCCTCGTGAAGGATCATCCCAACGCGGCGGCGAGCCGTCAGGCCGCGCGGGTCGCGCTCGCCAGCCTCCAGGCGCTCGCGGCAACGGCCGATACGGAGGCGCAGGCGCGGCTCCGGGATCTCGCGACGCTCGTGATCGCCCGCTGGAACGACGGGCCCGAGGCCGCCGACGCCACCATGGTGCTCGTGAATCTCGCGATCGAGGGCCACGATGCCGACGCCCTCGTGGCCCTCATCGAGGGCATGAGCCCCGCGCTCCAGAGGCGCCCGGAACTGCTCCTTCGGGCGGCGGTGGGCCTGCGGCAGGAGGCCGACCGGCTGCGGAAGTCCGGGGGCGATGCCGCTCGGGTGGCGGCCTGCACCGCAACCGCCAGACGCGCCATCGACGAGGCGCTGCCCGCCATCGAGGCGGCGGGCAGTCTGCCCGCCGCGCCCGCGACCGCGCGGATCGTCGTCTCGGCGGCGCTGGCGCGCATCCAGATGGCCCTGGCCGACGGCGACCAGCCGCTGGCTCTCGCGCTCCTCTCCAACCCCGTGGTCGGGCCGTGGACGGTCGTCTCGTCCGGGAGCGATCCGGGGCTGACCCAGGGTCCGCTGGCCACGTCGGCCCTGACGGTCGCGCTCAATGTGTTCGTCGAGGCCCAGCGGTTCGACGATGCCCAGAAGGCGATGGCGCTCCTGGAGCAGGCGGCCGGCACGGGCGCCGAGGGCTCCGCGCGGCTCACCGCGATGGTTCAGGCGCTCGGCCGCACCCTCCAGGATCGCTTGGACCAGCTCACGTCCGCGGGTGGTGCCGACGCGGCCGCGAAGGCGGCGCCTCTGCTCGCCGGCTTCGAGTCGTTCCTCGATGGCGTCGCGAAACGCGACCCCACCACCGCTGCCCAGCTCTGGGTCGCCACGACCTACCAGACCCTCGGCTCGGGCACGAGCGGCGTCGTGCCGCGCGCCAAGGCGGGGCACTACCTGGATCGGGCCGCGACGGCCTACGGCCGCCTCCTGGAACGACTCGGACAGGCCGGGCTGCCCGAGGCCGAGGCCGCCGACCTGCGGCGCTTCGAGCCCACGATCCGTCTGAAGATCGCCTCGCTGTCGCGCGAACGGGGCAAGTGGGACGCGGCCCAGGAGCAGATCGATGCGCTGCTCGCCGACCCGCAGCGGCAGAACTGGCTCGAGGCCCAGGTCGAGGCGGCTGAGCTTCTCCTCGCGTCCGGCCGCGCGGCCAAGGCCGCCGGCGACGCCACCGACGCCGACGCCAAACTCCTGCAGGCCGCCGCTGGCCGCAAGACGGGGGCCGCGATCTGGGGCTGGAGCGGCATCGCCAACAAGCTGTCGCGGCAGGCCTTCGCGGGCACCGACCCGAAGGCGCTGCAGGCCCGCGAGCTCTTCTTCCAGGCGCGGCTCAAGGTGGCCGAGGCCTTGCTGCTCCGGGCCGAGCTGAAGGCCGATGCGGCCGAGAAGGCCAAGGCCCTGCAGGCGGCCGAGACGTCGATCGCCATGACCCGCAAGCTTTACCCGGAACTCGGCGGTCCGGCGCAGCAGCAACGGTTCGAGAAGCTGCTCAAGGCCGTGCAGACGGCGCAGGGCAAGCCCGCCGGCGGGTTCGCCGCACTCGATGCCGCAGCATCCTCCGCCGTGGCCCCCACTCCCTGACCCACGCACCCGAGACGCCCCATGAGCTCCCCCCGCGTCACGACGCTCGTCACGATCGCCGCGCTGCTGCTCGCCACCGCGAGTGGCTCCGCGGCCCGGGCCGAAGACCGCCTCCGCCTCCGGCTGGGAACGGCGGCGGCCAAGGAGGCTCAGCCGAAGCCGCCCCGCACGCCGCGGCCGCCGGAGCTCCGCGGCAGCATCGCGGTGATCAACGCCGACTCGATCACCATCGACACACCCGCCAACACGATCAAGAAGCAGTGGGTGGTACCGACCGAGGACGTGCTCGAAGTGCTCCTCGACGGTGAGCCGGAGGAGCTCCGCAGCGGCCGCGGCATGGTGGCCGCGGGGAATGGCGCCGCCGCCCTCGAGCAGCTCGCCCCCACCGACGGCCCCGACGCCGACGGCATCTGGGACCAGGCCAGCGCCGTGGTGCGGGCGGAGCGGATCTTCGTCAAGGCGGCCGCGAGGGCTCAGCTCGCGATCCGCTCCGGGGAAGGGCTCGACGCCGCGCTCGCCGGCCTCCGCGACTTCCTCCGCCGGTATCCCGGCAGCCACCACGCGGCGGCCGTGCAGGAGCTGGTGGGGGACGTGCTGGTCCGCAGCGGCAAGACCGCCGACGCCGCCGCGGCCTACGCGGCGATCGCGACGCAGGCACCGGCCCGGCGCATCCGGGCCGCCAGACTCACCGGCCGCCTCGCACTGGAGCAGCAGCGTTGGAGCGACGCGCGGGCGGCACTCGAGAAGTCGATCGCGGTGGTGGCGCCGCCGGGCGACTTTTCGGCGGCGCTCGAGAAGCGCGACGCCCGGCTCCTCCTCGCCCGCTGCCTCGCTCGGGATGGCAAGGCCGCGGAGGCGATCGCCCTCGCCCGACAGGTGCTCGCGGAGGCCGACGCGACCGACAGCGAGGGGCTCGCCGAGATCTTCGTCGTCCTCGGCGAGGCCCAGCGGGCCGCCGGTGACAAGAACAAGGATGCCCTGATCTCGTATCTCTCGGTGGACATGGTCCACAACGGCGTCCCGGAGGCGCACGCGGAGGCACTGGCCGGCCTCGTGGAGCTCTGGGAACAGGAGAATCATCCGGAACGGGCCCGCGACGCCAGGCAGGCCCTGGAACAGAACTATCCCGACAGCCCCTGGCGCCGCCGCGTGGCCCCGCCACCGGGGTCCTGACGGGAGCGGACTCCCCTTCCGGCCGCGCGGGCCGCGAGGGTAGCCTGTGGCTGGGAAACCGGCTGAAACACCCGGCATCGTGGACCACAATCCTGCGAGGAGAGATGACCATGTTCGTGTGCTCGTGCGAAGGCCGCGGAACGGGCTTCCTGTCGCGGCTGGCCGCAGCGGCCTCGGGGCGGCTGACGCGGCTGCTCGTCGCCGCCTGCCTGACGGCGGCGTGGGTTCCGACGGCGACCTGCCTCGTGCCGACCGTGGCGGTCGCTCAGGACGAGGAGGTGGCGGTGGACGACGCCGCGCCCGAGGGAAAGAGCTATCTCACGTTCCTGGTCGAGGCCCTCGGCATCAAGTACGTGATCATCTTTCTGCTGCTCTCGTTCGGGCTCGTGGCCCTGCTCGTGATGTGCTTCATGCAGTTCCGCAAGTCGGTGCTGATGCCGGAGGCGCTCGCGCAGCAGTTCGAGCAGCATCTGGAGAACAAGGAGTTCCAGCAGGCCTACGAGCTGGCCAAGAGCGACGACTCGTACCTCGGCAAGGTGCTGGCCGCCGGGATGGGCAAACTCCAGTCCGGCTATCCCGCCGCTGTCGAGGCGATGCAGGCGGCGGAGAACGAGCAGGCGATGACCCTCGAGCACAAGATCAGCTACGTCTCGCTGGTCGGGGCGCTCGCCCCGATGTTCGGCCTGCTCGGCACGGTGGACGGCATGGTGGCGGCCTTCATGCTCATCGCCCAGCGGGACACGGCCCCCAAGCCGTCGGAGCTCGCCGTCGGCATCTCGCAGGCGCTCGTGACGACGCTCATCGGCCTCTGGCTGGCGATCCCCGCCATCGCCTGCTACGGGATGTTCAAGAACTGGCTGCAGCGGTTCAACATGGACATCGACGACGAGGCGATGCGGCTGATGGCGCGGTTTCAGAACATGGGCAAGAAGGCCGGCTGACCCCCCGGACGCCGCCGCAAGGGCCTTCTCCATGGCACGCATGAACCGCGATGGACCGTCGAAGACCGACATCGACATGACGCCGATGATCGACATGACGTTCCAGCTGATCACGTTCTTCGTGTTCACGCTCAACTTCTCGACCGCCGTGCAGGACGACCGGGTCCAGCTGCCGACGAGCCAGCTCGCCAAGCCGGCCGAGGGGCCGTCGGTCGATCCGATCACGCTGCAGCTGATGAGCGACGGCCGCGTGATCTACGCCGGAGAGCCGGTCTCGCTCCAGGAGATCGGCGGCTACCTGGAGAACGAGAAGCGGGTGATGATCGCCTCGAGCAAGGAGCCGAACGCCGCCACCGTGATCGTCCGGGCCGACGGCCGCTCGAAGACGGGCGACGTGCAGGAACTGATCAAGGCCTGCCAGGAGAAGGGGTTCGAGAAGTTCGTCCTGCGGGCGCAGTACGACGAGAGCAAGTGACCGGAGTCAGCCGTGGCCGCGACGCGTGAATCCCTCGCCGACAAGATCGCCATCGACATGACGCCGATGATCGACGTCGTGTTCCAGCTGATCACGTTCTTCATGCTCACGCTGAAGACGGTGATCACGGAGGGCGACTTCGACATCCGCATGCCGCTGGGCGCCAGCGCCGGCATCGCCTCCGAGGACCAGCTTCCGCCGGTTCGCGTGCGGATGACCGCGGGCCCCGGCGGCGAACGGACAAGCCTCACCATGAACGGCCAGCCCGTCGCCGACTTCGAGGAGCTGCGGCGCCGGATCGTCGATCTCGTGGGCGCCGGCCCCGGCTCGAATGCCGACAAGACCGAGGTGGAGCTCGACTGCGACCCCGACCTCAGCTACGACAACGTGATCCAGGCGGTCACGGCTGTTTCCGGGCAGGTTCAGCCGGATGGCTCGGTCGTGGAGCTCATCAAGAAGATCAAGTTCGCCCCGCCGAAGAAGAAGTAGGAAGCGGGCGGGGGACTGGGCATGGGGAGGTTGAAAACCTGCACCCACTTTCACCTCGAGGGCCGGGCCTCACTTCCGCGGGTGAAACTTCTCGTGCACCGCCCGGAGCCGACCGGCATCGACGTGCGTGTAGCGCTGCGTGGTGGCGATGCTGGCATGGCCCAGCATCTCCTGCACGTGCCGGAGATCGACGCCACCCGCCACGAGGTGCGTGGCGAAGCTGTGCCGCAGCGTGTGCGGGCCGATGTCGCTCGGCACGCCGGCGTGATCGGCGTGCCATTTGACGATCTCCCAGATCCGCATCCGAGACAGCCGATTCCCCCGAGCCGAGAGCACCGCCCAGGTCGGCAGGCCGGTGGCCCGCGCGGCGAACGCCTGCCGGGGCCCGTCGAGCCAGGCCTGGATGGCCGCCACCGCCCGGCGGCCGAGGGGCACCACCCGCTCCTTGTTGCCCTTGCCCCGGCAGGTGCAGAAGCTCTCCGCGAGATGCACGTCGGTGAGCCGGAGCGACGACACCTCCGAGGCCCGGCAGCCGGTCGCATAGAGCAGCTCGAGCAGGGCGCGATCGCGCATGGCCCGCGGCGCACTCCCCTCGGGGCTCGCCAGCAGTCGGTCCACCTGGCCCGGCGAGAGCGTGCCCGGGATCGCGTCGTCCCGCCTGGCGGGAGTGAGCAGCTCAGCCGGGCTCTCGACCATCACCCCTTCGAGCTGCAGGAACGCGTAGAAGGTCTTGAGCGTCGCCGCCTGCCGGGCGATGCTCGCCCGGGCCAGCCCCTTCTTCGCCAGAGCCGCGAGGTAGTCGCCGAGGTCGCTGACCGTGAGCGTGGCCGGCGATCGGCCCGCCAGCCAGCCGGTGAAGTCGCGGAGGTCGCGGCGGTAGGCCGCCTGCGTGTTGGCCGCGAGCGCCCGCTCGTGGCGGACGTAGTCGAGGAAGCGATCGACCAAAACCGCGGCCGACGACGACGTCTCGGCCGCGACCACCTGGTCGAGCACGATCTTCCGCGTCCGCCGTGGCTTGGGTGCGTCGGTCATGCTCCGGTACGATGGCCTCCCCTTTCCGTTCGAGGAGCCGGCGGCTTCATCGCCCCCAGGACGCTCAAGCCTCGCCCCGCGGCCCGCTCACACGTCGTAGCCAAGGTTCGGGGCGAGCCACCGCTCGATCTCCGACACCGCCATGCCCTTCCGCGCCGCGTAGGCCTCGACCTGGTCCCGCGTGATCCGGTCCACCGCGAAGTATCGGCTCTCGGGGTGGGCGAAATAGAGGCCGCTGACGCTCGCCGCCGGCATCATCGCGAAACTCTCCGTAAGCCGCATGCCCGCCCCCTGCTCCGCCCCGAGCCAGGCGAAGATCGCCTCCTTCTCGGTGTGGTCGGGACAGGCGGGATAGCCCGGCGCCGGGCGGATGCCGCGATACTGTTCTTCAATCAGCTGCTCTTGGGTGAGGTTTTCAGCCCGGCCGTAGCCCCATTCTCGGCGAACCTTTGCGTGCAGCCATTCGGCACAGGCCTCCGCAAGCCGGTCGGCGATCGCCTTCACCATGATCGACGAGTAGTCGTCGTGCTGGGCGTCGTACGTCCGGCAGAGCTCGTCGCAGCCGTGGCCCGTGGTGCAGGCGAAGGCACCGAGGTAGTCCTTCCGGCCGCTCTCGACCGGGGCCACGAAGTCGGCCAGGGCGTGGAACACGTCCTGGCCCTTCCGCTCCCACTGCTGCCGGAGCGTGTGCACCCGGCCGAGTTCGGCGGCGCGAGATTCATCGGTGTAGAGGGCGATGTCGTCGCCCACCGCGTTGGCGGGGAAAAAGCCGTAGGCCACCTTTGCCTGCAGGGCGTCGTCGCGGACGATCCGCTCGAGCATCTCCGTGGCGTCGCGGTGCAGTTTCCGCGCCTCCTCGCCGACCACCGGGTCGGTGAAGATCGCGGGATACCGCCCCTTGAGCTCCCACGACATGAAGAACGGGGTCCAGTCGATGAATGGGATCAACTCCGAGAGTGGCACGCGGTCGAGCGTCCGGACGCCGAGGAACTCGGGCACATCGATCGGGGCGCTGGCCCAGTCGGTCGTCCAGCGGTTCGCGCAGGCGGTCGCGTAGGAGACGAGCTTCGTCTCCTGCCGCCGCTTGAAGTTCTCGACGTCGCGAGCCTGGGCCTCGCGGGTGGCCCGCACGAACTCCTCGCGGGCGGTGGAACTCAAGAGTTTCTCCACCACGCCGGCGGCCCGCGAGGCGTCGTTCACGTGCACGACCGCCCCCGAATACTTGGGCGCGATCTTCACGGCCGTGTGCCGGGCCGAGGTGGTCGCCCCGCCGATCAACAGCGGCATCTTCAGCTTGGCGTGCTCGAACTCCTGCGCCACCTGCACCATCTCGTCGAGGCTCGGCGTGATCAGTCCGGAGAGGCCCACGATGTCGACCTGGTGCCGCACCGCCTCGTCGATGATCTTCGTGCAGGGCACCATCACGCCGAGATCCACGACCTCGTAGCCGTTGCAGCCGAGCACCACGCCCACGATGTTCTTGCCGATGTCGTGCACGTCGCCCTTGACGGTGGCCATCAGCACCGTGCCTCGCTTCGTGTCGGCCGCCCCCGAGGCGGCCCGCTCGGCCTCCATGTAGGGCAGCAGGTGGTTCACGGCCCGCTTCATCACACGGGCGCTCTTCACCACCTGCGGCAGGAACATCTTCCCCTCGCCGAACAGGTCGCCCACCGTCTGCATGCCCCGCATCAGCGGCCCCTCGATGATCTCGAGGCTGGTCGCGTAGTGCCCCCGGGCCGCCTCCACGTCTTCCTCGACGTGGTCGGCGATGCCCTTCACGAGCGCGTGCGTGAGCCGCCCCTCGACGTCGAGCGTCCGCCAGGTGTCCACCTTCGCCGCCTCGCCGGAGCCGCGGTTCTTCACCGTCTCGGCGATCTCGACGAGCCGCTCGGTGGCGTCGGGCCGGCGGTCGAAGAGCACGTCCTCGACCCGCTCCTTGAGCTCCGGCTCGATCTCCTCGTAGACCGCGAGCTGGCCCGCGTTGACGATCCCCATCTCCATCCCCGCCTTGATGGCGTGGTAGAGGAAGCAGGAGTGCATCGCCTCACGGACCACCTCGTTGCCGCGGAACGAGAACGAGATGTTGCTCACGCCACCCGACACCTTGACGAGCGGCATCGCCTCCTTGATCCGCCGCGTCGCTTCGATGAAGTTCAGGGCGTAGCGGTTGTGCTCCTCGATCCCCGTCGCCACCGTGAGGATGTTGGGGTCGAAGATGATGTCCTCGGGGGGAAATCCCGCCTGCTCCGTGAGCAGGCGATAGGCCCGCTGGCAGATGGCCACCCGCCGCTCCACGTCGGTGGCCTGCCCCTCCTCGTCGAAGGCCATCACCACGACCGCGGCCCCGTAGCCGCGGACCGTGCGGGCGTGCTTCAGGAAGACCTCTTCCCCTTCCTTGAGGCTGATCGAGTTGACGATGCCCTTGCCCTGGATGCACTTCAGCCCCGCCTCGAGCACCTCGAATCTCGAGGAGTCGATCATGATCGGGACCTTGGAAATCTCCGGCTCGCTGGAGAGGAGCGTGAGGAACTTGGTCATCACCTTCACGCCGTCGAGCATCCCCTCGTCGACGTTGATGTCGATGATGTTGGCCCCGTTCTCCACCTGCTGGCGGGCCACGCCGAGCGCCTCCTCGTAACGCTCCTCCTTGATCAGCCGGGCGAAGGCCCGCGAGCCCGTCACGTTGGTCCGCTCGCCGACGATCGTGAAGCTGCTCTCGGGCCGCAGTTCCAGCATCTCGAGCCCGGAGTAGCGCGACCGCCGCGGCGGATCGGCCGGCCTCCGCGGTGGGTAGTTCCGCATCACGTCGGCGATCGCCTTGATGTGGGCCGGCGTGGTGCCGCAGCAGCCCCCCACGATGTTGAGCCAGCCGTTCTGGGCGAACTCCTCGAGCACCGAGGCCATCATCTCCGGCGTCTCGTCGAACCCGCCGAGCGCATTGGGAAGGCCGGCATTGGGATAGCAGCTGACGAGGCGGGGCGTGGCCCGCGACAGGTCGGCCACGTGGGTGCGGAGCTTCTCGGGTCCGAGGGCGCAGTTGATGCCGGCCGAGAGCAGGTCGACGTGCGAGATGCTCGTCCAGCAGGCCTCCACCGTCTGCGCCGAGAGCGTGCGGCCTCCTTCGAAGATCGTGAACGAGGCCATCACCGGCAGGGACCGGCCGAGGTCGGCGAACGTCTGCTCGATGGCGTGCAGACAGGCCTTGAGGACGAGCGTGTCGAAGGCGGTCTCGGCGAGGAGGAGGTCCACGCCCCCCTCGATGAGCGCCTCGATCTGCTCCCGGTAGGCCGCCACCATCTCGTCGTAGGTGACGTCGCGGTGGCCGGGATCGGCCACGTTGCCGGCGATCGAGAGCTGCTTGTTCGTCGGGCCGATCGAGCCGGCCACGAACCGCGGCTTATCGGGCGTCTTGGCGGTGGCGGCGTCGGCCGCGGCCCGGGCCAGCGACGCGGCGACGAGATTCATCTCCCGCGTGGTGTCCTGGAGGCCGAAGTCGGCCAGGGCCACGCTCGTCGCCCCGAACGTGTTGGTCTCGACGATGTCGGCGCCAGCCTCGAGGTAGGCGGCGTGGATTCCCCGGATGGCGTCCCCCTGCGAGAGCGTGAGGGCATCGATGCAGTTCTTGAGATCGCGGTGGTGGCTGGCGAACCGCTGGCCGCGGAAGCCCGCCTCGTCGAGCGCCAGCTGGTGGACCATCGTCCCCATGGCGCCGTCGAGGATGGCGATGCGGCAGTCGAGGATGGAGCGGAGCAGGTCGGAGCGGGACGAGAGGGGGGCCTTAGACATCGGCGATCCGGATCGGGAAAGGGGTGCGAAGGGCGAAAAGTCTGCCGATTGACGGCGTTGCCGCATCATAGGCGACCCGGAGAACAGGGCATACTGCACCGCCTGGATGACGCGATTGGCTCGCCCCGATGGTGCTGGCTGGGCAGGGGCCGTCCCGCACGCCGCCGGCCGTTCAAGGGCCGCGTTCACCGACGACGATGCTCCGCGGAGAGGACGTCGATGAAGGTACTCGCCCGATTTCCCGCGCTCGATGCCGCCGCGATCACGATCGCCGGCGATGCGGCGGCGTTCGTGGCCAACGAGCCCGCGATGGCGGCGATGGCCCCGGCGACGACGACGCCCGAGACGCGGGGCAGGCTGCCGAGGACTCCGGTACGGCGGCAGCGCAGCCGGTTTCCCGGCGGCTCGGTCGTCGCCTTGGCGGTCCTCGCCAGCGTCGTCTGGGCGCTCGCCTCGTGGAACGACGCCCGCCGCGCGGAGCGGAGCCGCGCCGAGCGGCACGCGAGAATCCAGTCGGCTTTTTCGTCAGCGGGGACGCTCGCCCGATGACGCTCGACTTCCTCGACGCGGCCTTCGTCGCTCGCTGGCAGGCGTCCCTGTCACCAGCCGTGCCCGTGCCACCGGCCATTCCGGCGGCGGAGGCCGCCGTGGTCGCGGCCGCGGCCACGCTCGACACCGCGCCGCTCGTCGCCGCCGTCGCCACCGTCGATCCTCCCGCCGCCGATGATTTCGTCGGCCGACTGCTCACCGCGGCGCAGACCCAATGGGAGGCGCTCGCCGACGAGGTGATCGCCGCCCGCGACCGGGGCCGCCGGGCCATCGCGATCGTGGCCTGCGAGCGGGCCGCCGGCTGCTCGACCCTCGCGGTCGGTCTCGTCCGCGTGCTCCGCGACCGGGGCCGCGACGCGGTCGAATGCCCGGCCGTCGCCATCGCCTCGGCAGGAGCGCCGCACGACAAGCGGATCGTGATCGTCGATGGAGGCGTCTGGTTTCCCCCGGGGCGAATCAATCGCCAACGGCTGCTCGTGGCGTCGTGCGGGTGCGATGCGGCGATCCTCGTGGTCCGCTCGGGCCACCGCCCGCCCGCGGCCTGGTGCACCTCGCTCGAGGCGATCGGCGTCGAGCCGCTCGGCGAAGTCGTCTCGTTCGTTCCCACCACCGCCGGAAGCCAGCCATGACGCCCGCCTGCCGTACCACCGTCGCGCTCACCCCCTCGCAGCGGGCCGCGGCCGCGAAGATCGCCGCCGCGGTCGATCGCCCCGGCGGCGTGGCCCTGCTCTGCGGCCCGCAGGGCGTGGGCAAGTCGGTGGTGCTGGACGCGGTCGCGGCGGGGGAGCGACAGCGGGGCCGCAGCGTGGAATGCCGTGACCTACCCGAATGGCTTCAGGCCGCCGCACCGTGGCCCGGCGACCTGCCGGACGTGGTCGTGGCCGACGCCGCCCATCGCGCCGCCGATGGCGACCTCACGCGACTGCTCGCGTCATGCCGGCTGCGGGCCTCGCCCGCGCGGCTCGTGCTCGCCGGCGAGGGCCGGCTGCTCACGCTCGTCTCCCGCGACACGGCCGTGGAGCGAGCGATCCACCTCCGGGCGAGCCTTCGACCGCTGTCGCCAGACGAATCGAGGCTGGTGGTCGAGCCCGTGCTCGTGGCCGCGGGCATCGACGTCGCCGCGTCCGCCAGCATCCTCGACGTAATCCACGAGATCGGTGGCGGCGTTCCCGCGGCGATGCTCCGGCTGGCCGACCTGGCCGCCATCGTGGCCACGGCGCGGCCCGACCGGTCGCTGGGGC
>Ga0207954_1000088_pt1 | contig 26589 bp, 24 predicted proteins | sample CryBogmetaGMA0M_FD_184547 | JGI IMG/M metagenome (GOLD analysis project Ga0207954, IMG submission 184547) | Freshwater microbial communities from Crystal Bog, Wisconsin, USA - MA0M (SPAdes) | ecosystem: Environmental > Aquatic > Freshwater > Lake | place: Crystal Bog, Wisconsin, USA | collected... | reverse complement strand
TCTCCAAGACGAGGAAGCCAACGGCCATCAGCATCATGAGCATCGCGGCGGGCGTGCTGTCGTGGAAATGCTCCGCCATCGACAACTTGTAGTTGTACATCACGCCCACGGTCGTGATTCGGAAGGCGTTGCAGATGAGCGCGATGGGGATCGCACTGGCGGCGATCACCAGGTTTTCCCACCATTCGAGGCCGCCCACGAGCATGAGCATCGCCGCGAGCCAGACGAAGATCGTCAGCATCTTCAGGCCGCTGCAGGCATCGACGACACCGAGCACCTGCCCGTCGCCGAGAATGATGCGGTTGCCGTCGCGATAGGCGTCGAGTCCGATCGTCTGGAGCGTGTAGGTGCTCACGATCGTCGCCACGGTCTGCAGCGGGCCGAGCAGATACCGCGTCGCCTCGTCGGGCAGCGGATACATGAAGATCAGCGTGGCAAGTGGCGCCCATGCCCAGCGGAACATGCTCCAGCCGCCGGCTAGAAGAAACACGCCCATGATCGCAGGCACGAAGGTGTACATGTCGATCGTGACGATGCGATAACTCGCGCAGAAAAGTCGCAGCCCGAAGCTCGCAGCCAGCAGGCCGATGCCGGCGGCCCGTGCGGACCGCGTGATCGGCCCCACCGGCTTTCGCCACCAGAAAATCAACAGGGTGGTCACAACGGGCACGATCCAGCCGTGCTGGTACTGCGGGTTGTCCCAGAAGGAGGGCAACTGGGAAAGGCTCGGCCAGTAGCTGTAGAAGAGCAGGGCGGAGAGCAGGCCGACCACGATCCACGGCAGCCGCTGCTCCGGCGACTGCATATCGGCCATGAACTCCCGTGCCCGCCGCATGGCCCCTGCGACGAGCCCTTCATCTTCTACGACTACTCGCGCCGGCGCCGACGGAGCACTCTCCGCCGAAGACTGCGGGAGCGGCGACCGATTGGCCGGCAGGATGGGGGAGGGGAACGACATACGGTTTTAGATCGCAGGCTGGCAGGACCTAAGAACTATACACATCGTGCGCTGCGATTTCATGTAGGCCCGAGCGGGGGCAAAAATCATCCGGAGGTCAGATTCCGCCAGAATCCCGCCCAGGCTCCGACGAACGCGGACCAGTTGGCGAACAGGAGTGTCGCCGCGGCGGCTGGGGCCGTCGCAGCCAGCACCTGTGTCAGCCCTGCCGGCGCCGGCGTCAGGGCGACGAACCGCCGGGCTGCCATCGTTATCACCGCTACGACCGCTCCAGCTTGCCAGCCGGCTGCCGCGCCGAACGCCGCGAAGGCGGTCGCGTCGCCCGGGAATCGGGTGATGATTCCTGCGAGTCGCCCCGCCACCGCCCCCAGGCCAGCACTGACGAGGGCTGCTGCCCAGCCGGGCAACGCGCCGGCAGCCCCGCCTTCCCTCAGCGCGGCCGGCGGGCCGACCGCGGGAACGGCCATGACGATTGCGATCACGACGGCGACGAAGATCACCCCGCTCCGGCCGGGGTCGCCGCGGTGGCCCCGCTCGGGATCTCCTCGGCGGCCGATCGCGGCCCAGGCGGTGAGGTTCCACGCGAGCATCGCCACTGGCACGGCCGTGTGGAGCGCCCAGGCCAGGGCGATACGCCAGTCACCGGACAAGAGCCGGTCGATCCCGGGCCTGGTCGCGGTCAACAGCGGTGATCCCGACCCTGCCAGTTCCGCCGCCGCCACGGTCGTCGCGATCAGGCCGCAGGCCGCCTCGACCGCCGGGTAGCCCGCGGAAATCGCGGCCCCGCAGTCTCGGCACCGGCCCCGCAGGAGGAGCCAGCCCAGGATGGGCACGTTGTCACGCGGGCGGATCGCCGCGCCGCATGCCGGACACCGTGACCCGTGGGTCACGACCGACTCCCGCCTCGGCACGCGGTGGATCACCACGTTGACGAAACTGCCGAGAATCGCCCCCCACGCGAAGGCCATCGCGAGCAGGACCAGTTCCGCACCCGGAAAACCGGACGACCAGTGGACCATCGGGCTGGGGGAACACGCGTGGGGCTGCGGAACGATTTTGTGTAGGGTACCCGTCCCGGCGGCCCAAATCATCCCTGCCGCCGCGATCCCGTGCAGTCCGACGGTTCCGCATGTCCGACCTAGCAGCCACGTCAGCGTCCACCAGTCGCCGACCTTCGATACCACCTTGGCTCAACCTCGCCCTCCGGCTGGGAGTCACGGCGGCCTTGCTCGCCTACGCCCTCCGGGATGTGGACTGGTCGCAGTTCGCGGCGCTGCTGATGCAGGCCGATTGGCGGTGGTGGGCGGCGGGCATGGCGACGGTGGTGCTCGTGCAGGCAGTGGCCGGGGTCCGCTGGGCCGCGCTCGCCCAACCGCTCGGCTTCGACTATCCGCGGCGGTTCTTCGTCTGGCGGTTCTTCGAAGGCATGTTCTTCAGCCTCTGCCTGCCGTCTTCGATCGGTGGCGACGTCGTCAAGGCGTATCGCATCGGCGACACGACGTCCCGGCGGCTTCTTGCGGGCTGCTCCGTCCTTGCCGATCGGCTCACCGGCCTGTCGGCGCTCGGAGTGCTCGGAGGCGCGGCCCTCGCGGCGCGGAAATACGACCTCACCCTGCCGGTCACGATCCTGGTGGCGGCCGGCCTGCTCACCGCCGCCCTCGTGGTGTTCCTCCTCGCCGTTTCCTTTCTCGACCGGATCGTGGCGCTCCTGCCGGAAGGGAGCCCGGGCCGTGGCTTTCTCGCCCAGCTCCTGCCCTACCAGCAGCGGCCGAGCCTGATCGCGAAGGCGGTCGCCTGGTCGTTCGTCGTGCAGGCCGGAGGAGCCATCGGCGTGGCGCTATTGGCCCGGGCGATCGGCGTCGAGCAGCCGCTCTCGCTCTGGTTCTCGGTGGTGCCGCTGGTGGCGCTGGCGATGGTCCTGCCGATCAGCATCGGCGGCTTCGGCGTTCGCGAGAACGCGATGATCTTCCTGCTGTCGGAGGAGGGAGTGCCCAGCGACCGGGCCGTCGGCGTGGCCCTTCTCTGGGGGCTGAGCACGATCCTCATCGGTCTCCTCGGAGGGGTGCTGTTCCTGCTCGATCGCTCACCGGCGTCGGCGACCGCGCCTCCCGCCGAGCGTTGATCATCAGGATCGCGGCGATCGTCTTGGCGTCTTCGATGCGGCCGTCGAGGCACATCGCCACGGCGTCGTCCCAGGAGACGACGCGGGTGCTGATCTGCTCACCCGGTTCGAGCGCCTGCGGGCCGGCCTCCAGATCGCTCGCCGCGAAGAGGTGCATCCGCTCGCGGAGGATGCCGGGCGACATCCACAGGCCGCCGATCGGTTCGATCCTTCCCGCGAGGAAGCCAGTCTCTTCGCGGAGTTCGCGACGGGCCGCGTCGGCGAGCGACTCCTCGCGGTCGAGCGTGCCGGCGGGGAGTTCGAGGAGCGTGGTACCGACCGCCGTGCGGACCACGTCGATCAGGCAGACGCGGTCGTCCGGCAGAAGCGGGACCACGACCACGCTGCCTGGGTGGAGGACGACCTCGCGGATCCTCGTGCCTCCGGTGGGAAGGGGCTGACGGCGGCGGACCACCGTGAACCGGCTCGCCTCGAGGAGCGTGACGTCGTCGGCGAGTCGGCCCTCCATCATCATGCCTCCTGGGGGTCGCGGGGACTCACGATCCGAGCGTGGCGGTCCGCCACGGTGAGCGTTACCCCCGGCTCGAGGCCACGGCGGTGGACCAGCGCCAGCCCGCAGCCGCCCAGCCGCGGCGAGGCACACGAGGACGTGAGCGTGCCCACCGCCTCGCCACCGCACGACACGGCCGTACCCGGCGGCGGAACCTCGTCTCCCTCGATGGCGACGAGAACGAGCGTGCGATTGACGTGGCCGAGCGCGTCGATTCGCGCCACGGTCTCCTGGCCGAGGTAGCAGCCCTTGGTGAACGAGATCGCACGGGCCGTGCGGTCGAGTTCCTGCGGCAGCGTCTTTTCGACGATGTCTCGCGCCCACGGAACCCGCTGCTCGATCCGCAGGGCGTCGAGCTCGTTGGCCGTGGCCAGAGGCAATCCCTCGGCAGCCAGCCATGTGCGGAGGGCCGCCGCGTCGCCGTCCGCCACGCGGAGAACGAAGCCCGGCACCCCGAACCAGTCCACGGCGACGACGAGCGCCTCGATGCCGCCACACGCGAGCACGGCGTGGTCGAGAACGCCGGCCGGCAGTCGCCCCCCGACGCGGGCATGCAGCCACGCCGCGGCCTCGGGGCCGACGACGGCGATGCCGCGTTCCGACTCCGACACATCGACGAGCGCGAAGGCCTCGCGGATGTGGTAGTGCTCCAGGTGGTCGCGGAGGGGCGCTGCGACGGCGACATCGCAGTCGATCAGCACGCCGTCGTCCGTGCGCAGGATCGCGGTCAGGGCGATCACCCAGCCACGCACGTCGGCGAACATCCCCTCCGTGCCGGTGCCCGGCGCGAGCGGGGCGATCGCCGCCGTCGTGAACTTGTCGAGGAACGCGGCGGCATCCCGGCCGGTCGCCCGCAGCAGGCCGCGGGAGGGGAGGTCTGACCAGGCTGCGGCCGCGCGGGCTGGTGGGGGCGAGGCATGGTCCGGGGGGGCTGGCATGACCCCACCCTACCACGCGGCCCCCGCCTGCGAGCAGTCGGCCCGCGGCCCGATTTTCTCGATTCGGCGCGAACGACTCCGCAACGGCCTGCGTAGTTCCTTTCACCGCGACGACATGGATGCCATGGGGGTCGCGGCCCCGCCCCACGGTCATCAGGTCTGGAGGACGAATCATGGCCACCGTGCACTACGATCGGCACTGCAGCGACGAGTACGACGACTCCGACGCCCGCTACGACGACGACCCGCTCGCTGTCGCCGACACCGAGCACTCCGACGCCGCTCGTGCCGAGTTCGAGTACTCAAACCCGCCGGCGCGGCAGGCACGCGGTCAGGCCGCGCCGCTCCATCGGATCGCGGAGGTTCGGCAGCGGCAGGGCGTGACGCTCCGCAACGTCGCCCGCCGGCTCGGGATGTCGCTGCCGCTCGTCCGACGGCAGGAGCAGCCCGACTGCGACCTGCGGATCTCCGACATCCACCGCTGGCAGGAGGTGCTCGAGGTGCCGGTCGCCGAACTGCTCGTCGAGGGCGAGGGGCAGTTGTCGGGGCCCGTGCTCGAGCGGTCGCGGATGGTGAAGCTCATGAAGACGGCTGCCGCCATTCGTGAGCGGACGCAGGGGGAGCCCGTCGGCCGCATGGTGACCATGCTCATCGAGCAGATCCTGGAGATCATGCCCGAACTCTCCGACGTCACCCCGTGGCACACGGTGGGGCAGCGGCGGACGCTCGACGACATCGGCCGGACCGGGCGGGCGGTCGTTTCCGAGGAGGTCTTCCGTCGGGCGGCACCGGGAGGCTGAAAGAGGCCCCCCGGGTCGCCTTGTGGGGCCGGGGACGGCCGTCTACCATCCGGGCATCGCACGGCGGGATGGTCTCGCGGTGCTCCGCCAGAGGGCGTTTGGGAGTCAGCCGTGTCGTCGTTCGTCGGCGTGCTGGGTATCGCGCTCGTGCTGTTTTTCGTGGTCGCGGTCACCGGCCGCGCCCTGCTCGGCCGCTGACGAGGCCCGCGCCACGCCCAGGGCGATCGCGGCCAGGAAGCCGCCGAGCACGCCCACGAGCGTGACCCAGGCGGTGATCGCCAGCCAGAGATAGTCGCGGAGCCAGACCAGTTCCGGCGGCTCCGGGCTCTTGGGAACCTTGCGCTGCACGGGCCCGGCGCGGCCCGACTGGCTCCGCATGTCCGCGCGGAAGGCGTCCCATTCCGCCTGCGCCTCGGGGCTGGCCACCTCCGCCAGCCGCCGTTCCCGCCACGCCACGAGCGCGAGCGGAGGCACCACCACGGCGGCGAGCCAGCCGGCGAGCAACGCCCCGGCGAGCAGCCGCGTGGCCCCGGTCCGTCTCCCGCCGTCGTGTCGTGTCATGCCAAGTTCCTCGTGCGGGTCGCCAGAGTCCGCCGCCGGCACAGAGTGCCCGGTTTTCCCAGGGGCATCCAGTCTGGCATCGGCAGAACCGGCCTGCTACGGTCCCGCCCCACCCCGGATTGGCACCAGCGGTGGTCCGGCCCCGCACGACGCTGTTGTGGAGGAGTTTCACCAGTGCGCCGTCGCCTCTTCGATTCCCCGATCCAGTCCGCGTGCTTCGCAGCCGCGGTGGTCTTCCTTTCCACGCCGCATTCCGCGCCGGCCCAAAACGGCTGGCTGCCCACGAGCTGGTTCACGGCCGGCGACGTCGATCCGCAGGCGATGTATCCGCTGGCCGAAAACGACGGCCCCTGGCTCGTCCTGGCCACCACCTTTCGCGGCGAGGGGGCTCGCGAAGACGCCCGCAAGCTCGTCCAGGAACTCCGTGGCAGCCACCGCCTGACCGCCTACACCCATGAGAAGGCGTTCGACTACACCGGCGAGCAGCGGGGCATGGGCCTCAACCCGGACGGCACGCCGAAGCGGATGCGGTATGCCAACGAGGGGCACGTCTTGGAAGTGGCCGTCCTCGTGGGCGACTTCGCCTCGGCGGAGGACCCGCGGGCCCAGAAGATGCTGCAGAAGGTCAAGCAGCTCCGGCCGCGGGTGCTCGAGGGCACCAAGGCGAACCGTCTCGAGAGCGACTTCATCCAGGCCAATCGCGACCACGTCGGGGGCGGCGGCGCGGCGAAGCCACCCCTGCACACCGCGCTGTTGATCCCCAATCCGCTCCTGCCCGCCGACTACTTCTCGCGGCAGCAGATCGACGAGTTCGTGATGCAGATGAACGCCGATGTCACGCACAGCCTGCTCGACTGCCCGGGCCGCTACACCGTCCGCGTCGCCACCTTCACCGGCGCCGGCACCTTCAACACGGCGTCGGGTTCCGTCGAGCCCGAGTCCGAAAGCCGGAGCTCGGTGGACGTCAACCGGTTTCTCGAGGTGCTCAAGGGCAACGGCTGGAAGGATCCTCAGCTCCGGGGCGTGGAGGAGGAGAGCCGGCTCGTGGAGGCCGCCGACAAGGCGCATCGTCTCACCGAGGCCCTCCGCCGCAACGGCTGGCCCGCGTGGGAGTTCCACGACCGGGATTCGAGCATCGTCTGCGTCGGCAGCATCGAACAGCTCGCGGTGGCCGGGCCCGGCGGTCGGCAGATGCCGCATCCCGAGATCGCGCGGATCGTGTCGGGGCTCGGGCCCGATCCCGCGGCCCTCGCCCGCGGCCAGATCATGCCCAGGGCCTTCGACGGCATCCTGCTCGACGTGCAGCCCCGGCCGATCGACGTGCCGCGGCCACCGGCCGGGCGGCGGTGATCCGATGCTCGTGCTCGGCACCACCAACCGCGGCAAGCTCGTCGAACTCCTCGAACTGCTCGAGCCGCACGGTATTTCCTGCACGTCGCTCGCCGGGCTCGCCGGGGCGGTCGAGGTGGAAGAGACCGGGGCCACCTTTGCGGAGAACGCCGCCCTCAAGGCCCGGGGTCAGGCGGTGGCGGTCGGCCGCTGGTGTTTGGCCGAGGACAGCGGGCTGGTGGTCCCGGCCCTCGGCGGCGCGCCCGGCGTCTTCTCCGCCCGGTTTTCGGGGCCAGCGGCCGGCGCCGACCGCGAGACGGTCGATCGGCGAAACAACGCGCTGTTGCTCGAGCGGCTCGCCGGCCACGGGGGCCGAGAGCGGGCCGCGCACTACGCGTGCCACGCAACGCTCGCCGATCCCGCCGGGCAGATCGTCGCCCTCGCCGAGGGCACCTGCCATGGGCGGATCGCCGCTGAGCCGGCCGGCTGCGGAGGCTTCGGCTACGACCCGCTGTTCATCGTCCCGGAATATCATCGCACGTTCGGCGAACTGCCGCCGGCGGTCAAGGCCGTGATCAGCCATCGGGCGCGGGCGCTGCGGGCCCTGATCCCGGCGGTGGTGCGGGCCCTCGGCGGCCGCTGAAGGCGTCAGGCGGGCCGGGGCTGTTCGAGACGGTGCCGGATCACGCGCAGCACGTCGGCGGTGCCGTCCAGGCGACCGGTGACGGCCGCCAGCGGCGCGGCGAACCGCTCGAGCCCTTCCACGAACGACCGCACCTGTTCCGCCGTGACATCCTCGAGGGGGCTGAAGTCGCCGCAGCCCATCGCGCGGAGAAAGTGGCCGTTCATCATCTGCTCGGCGTGCGCCCGTTCGGGCAGCACGAGCATCGGCTTGCCGAGCTGCAGGGCCTCGCCGATCAGCTGGTTGCCGGCCGCGGATACGAGGCCGCGACACGCGGCGAGGTCGGCGACGAACGCCCGCTCGTCGATGGCATGGAACGACACGCTCCCCACGGGATCGCGCCGGCCCAGGCCGTAGACCCGCACCGGCACGCCGCAGTCGGCCAACGCCTCGACCGCCGAGAACGGGGTGTGCCGTCGCAGGTAGCTGAGGATGAAGCCGTCGTCGCGGGGCGTGGCCTCGAGGATCTCGCGGCGGAGCAGCGGACCGACCTGCACCACGTGCTCCCAGCCGCGCCGAAGCGGCGGCCGGAAAAACGCCGACACCACGGTGTCGGACGCCTCCATCACGTACATCCAGACGGCGTGGCTCATGAACCACGCATTCCACTGGAGCGACCGCGGCAGCGCGTCGAGGTCGTAGGCCATGAGGAAGTGCTGATGATCGACGCTGATCAGCGGGATCGCCATCCGGCCCGCCGCGCGGGGCAGAGCCGGCTCGAAATCGGTGATCGCGAGGTCGGCGCCAAAGTCCTCGAGGTCGCGAAGCATGCGGTCTACGAGCGGGGCGAGGAGCCGCGCCTGGTAGTCGAGGCCCGCGGCGATCGACTTCATGAGGTCGAGGCGGCCGCCGCTGTATTCGAAGACCACGCCCGGGATGTCCTCGATCCGGACCCGGGGGTGGCCCGTCGCGAACCGCTCGCGCAGGAAGGCGAGGGCATCGGCCGACGTCCAGATCAGGACGTCGTGGTGCTCCTCCAGATGCCCCACGAGCGTGCTCACCCGCGTGGCATGGCCGCGGCCCTCACCGCACAGGCTGATGGCGATTCGAGACACGTCAGCTCGAGCAGGGGCTGCGGGGGTCCCGCCGACACGGCGGCCCTCGACGCGGCCGATTGTGGCCACGACCGGGCGGTTTCGCCAGCCGCTTCACGCGGCCGCTTCTGGAGCGGCGGTCGGTTGCGTACGATGAACCTGCCCCGACAGGAAACGGCATGCTCGGACTTCGACCACCACTCAGTCACCGCTGCCGTCTCGGGCTGGCCGCCACCCTCGTGCTTCTGGCCGTGGCCGGGGCGGATGGGGCTCGTGCCGCCGACGAGGCGGCCGCGCCGGGGAACGCCCCGATTGCCTTCGTCGGCGAGGCCCCGATCGATCGCTCCACGATCGACCTGGTGATCCGTCGCCTGCATCCGGTGACGAAGCCATCCGGAGAGCAACGGATGCAGATCGAGGCATCGGTGCTCGAGCAGCTGGTGGACGAGGCGCTGCTGCGGTCCGAGTTGGCCCGGCAGCTCGTCGAGGTGGCCGACCGCGAACTCGATGCGGGCGTCGAGCGGCTCCGCGGCCAGCTCGCCACGCGGGGCGTCACGCTGGAGGCCTTTCTGGCGGAGTCGGGCCGCGACCTCGCCGGGCTTCGCGAGCAGATCCGGCTCGAGGTGGCGCTCGACAAGTACGTCCGGCCGCGGATGACCGCCGAGACCATCGACGCCTTTTTCGAGCAGAACCGCCGCGAGTTCGACGGCACGAGGCTGCGAGTGAGCCATGTCGTGCTGAGGCCCGATATCGTCGACGCCGACGGGATCGACCGCCAGGTGCGCCAGGCCGAGGCGATTCGCCGCGACGTGCTCCAGGGTCGTCTGGCGTTCGACGAGGCGGCACGGCGCTACTCTGCCGGGCCGAGTCGCCGTCAGGGCGGAGACATCGGCTGGATCACCCGGACGGGGCCGATGGTCGAGGCGTTCACCAAGCCGGTGTTCGCGCTGGCCAAGGGCGAGGTCTCGAAGCCGATCGTGACGCCGTTCGGTGTGCACCTCGTGAAGGTGGTGGACATGGAGCCTGGCCGGATCGGTCTGGATGCCGTCCGCCCCCGCCTCGAAAAGATGATGGCCGCGAAGCTCGTCCGCGAACTGCTGGGAAAGGCCAGGGCCACGACCCAGGTTACCTACACCCCAGGGGTGGCGCATTTCGACCCGGCCACCCCGGCCGACGGCACCGAGCCGAGGCGGATCGTCGTCGAGGGCGGCCGCTAGCTGGAGGTTCGGGCGGCCCTGTGCGGCGTCTTTCAGCGTTGTGGCGGTGCCAGATCGTCGCTAGCCTCCCTGGCCCGCGTCGAGGCCTCGCATCCCGCATGAAGACCCGTTCCGCACTCCTGCTGCTGTTCATGATCGCCGTTCCAGCGGCGGCGATGTTCTCGCATCGGATCCCGGCCGACGTCCGCCGCTCCCTGCGGCAGCAGTTCGGGCGGCTGACGGCTGCCATGACGCCGACCCAGCCGGTGGTGGGTGGCGGTGCGGGGACGACGGCCCCCGCGCCGCCGGCGACCGCCGCGGAGCCTCCGTCCGCCCACCGCGTCGCGAGCCCGGCCACCGCTGCCCCCCTCACGCCGCGGCAGGCATCGCTGCCTGCGTCGCCGCGGGGTGGTGGCGACGACATCGCGGGCGAACTGGCTCGCCTCGGGGCGATCGGGTTCGAGTGCCGGCCGATCGCGGGTGGCCGCGGGGATCACGTCGCCACGTGCAGCGTGCCGCTCGATGGTTCTGGGCAGTTGCTGCGGGTGTTTCACGTCACCGGCGGCGACGCCCGCGCGGCGACGGCCTCGCTGCTCGACGACGTCGCAGCCTGGCGGGATCGAGCCGGCCTGCCGCGGGCGGCTGGGGCGCCGGCCGCGCTCGGCGAGCGGCCGCTCCGATTCTGATCGTGGTCGCCACCGCATGAACCCGCTCTCGAGGATTGGTCGAACCGGCAGGCCTGCGACGCTCGCAGCGTGCCTCGCGGCGGTCCGGGGGACAACGCTGACCGAGGCCAGCCCCGGTCCCCGGCGGCGGTGGCTCCTCGACGATCCGCCGCGACCTGCCAAGGAGCAGCACGCGGTTGCCGGGCAGCATGGGCGGTCCGACGAGGTGGCGCGGCTCGAAGCGGCGATGTTCCTGGCCCGCGAGCCGCTCACCACCCGCCGGCTGGCCAAACTGGCACGCCTTCAGGACGGTACCCGGGCACGCGTCCTCCTGCGGGAACTGCGGAGGCTCCATGACGCCGCCGGCACGGCCTTCCGCGTCGAGCACATCGCGGGCGGGTATCAGCTGCTCACCCGCGGGGCGTTCGGTCCCTGGGTCCGTCGGCTCCTCGACCAGCCGTCGGCCAGCCGCCTGTCGCCGGCGGCCCTCGAGACGCTGGCGATCGTCGCCTATCGTCAGCCGGTCACGCGGGCGGAGATCGAGGCGATCCGCGGCGTCGGCAGCGAGGAGATGCTTCGCCATCTCCTGGAACGCGATTACGTGGCTGTGGGGGGGCGGGCGGAGGATCTTGGCCGCCCCAACGTGTACGTGACCACGAGGCGGTTTCTGGGGGCTTTTGGCCTCGCCCGGATCGAGGATCTGCCGGCCGTGGATGCCGGCGGCCGAGCCGCGGACGACGCGGGCGGCGAGGCGAGCGCTGCGGTGGGCTGAATCCCCGATTCGGCGACTTGCACCCGCCGCAGGCGATGGACACACTGTCTGCCTCTCCGGGTTGCCCGCGGCATTCCAAACGCAGGTGTTTTTTCCCCTGCCGATTGGACGATGCTGGAGCGATCGGGTAGAGAAATGTGCTGTGGTGATGAAGTCGATCAGCTCCAGGAGGTTTTCGCCGTGACGATCGCTGCAAGTGGCCGTGAGCATCGGGACGTTCGGGATGCCGACGTCTTCTCGTGGAACGAACTCCCCGAGCTGCTCGCCCCGGAAGACCTGTTCGACGCCGGTGGGACGGCGTGCGAGGCGGGTGAGCCTGCGGCTGCCGGTCTCGGCGGCGAGTGGGCGCACGACGACCGCAGTGCCATCGTGGCCGCCGATGAGGACGAGGACGACGATTTCGACGACGACGAGGAGGATGAAGAGGACGAGGACGACGATTTCGAGGATGAGGACGAGGACGAGGAGGACGAAGAAGACGAGGAAGACTCCGACGAAGACGACGAGGAGTGGGAGGAAGTTGACGACGAAGAGGACGAGGACGACGACGAGGAGGAGGATGACGAGGAGGACGACGAGGAGGAGGAGGACGAGGACTGGGAGGACGACGACGAGGACTGGGAAGACGAAGACGAAGACGAGGAAGAGGATGACGACGCGGACGACTGATCGTCGCGTCGCCGGGCTGCTCGATGCAGCCCCGATATGTCTCCGGTCGCAGCACGAACGCGACCACTCAGGGCCCCGACAGGGGCCCGCGGCTTTTTCGGTCGGCCCTGGTGAGGCCGGGGCTTCGCTTGCCCTGCCGAGCGTGGCCCCTTAGCGGGCCGCGTCGTGGAGTTCGAGGCGGGTGACATGGCCCCGCCGGTCGATGTCGATCACCGTGGTCGAACCGGCCGCCTTGAGCCGCGCGAGCATGTCGCCGTGCGAGGCGATCCGGGCGTCGTCGATCGCCACGATCCTGTCGCCCGCCAACAGGCCGCCCACGCTCGCGGGCGAGTCACGCCAGACGCGGACGACGATGGGTGCGTCCGGCTCGCCCGGGTCATTTCGCGTGCCGATGCCCCAGCGGCCGCGGGGGCTCCCGTCGGTGTCAGGCGTCGCCGCCTCGAGGCGATTGCGGGTGGCGTTCGATTCCTGGCGGCATTCCCCGCGAAACGGCGGGATCGCCGCCGGGTCGTTGGCGGCGGCCGCCACGAAGCCGAGCGCGAGTCGTGCCACCGGCTCGATCCCCTGGAGGTTGACCAGGTGCACGTCGTCGCTGGGGCGGTGGTAGTGATCGTGCAGGCCGGTGTGGAACATGACCGTGGGAATTCGGGCGGCGATGAAGGGATAGTGGTCCGAGTCCTCCTCGATGTCCCAGACGAACGACAGGTCGAGGCCGGCGGCGTGCGACGGCCGGTTGTTGGCCTGCAGGACCATCTCGCGGAGTCCGTGCGCCGTGCGGCTCCCGTAGACCTCGAGGCGGTTGCCGCGAAGGCGGCCGATCATGTCGAGGTTCACCGACAGCACCACGCGCCGGCCCGCCAGGCCAGCCGGGGGCACGCGGAGAAAGTGATAGGAGCCGAGCAGACCCTTTTCCTCGCCATCCCAGAACGCGATCAGGATCGACCGCCGGGGTCGTTCCGGGAGCTGGCCCAGGGCCTCGACAAGTTCCAGGAGCCCCGCCACGCCCGAGGCGTTGTCGTCGGCCCCGTTGTGGACGTAGCCGAACGGGCCGTAGCTGTTGTCGGCGTTGCCGTAGCCCACGTGATCGTAATGGGCTCCGACGACGACCACCTCCTTCGCCAGTTCCGGATCGCTGCCCTCGACGAGCGCGAGGATGTTTCGCATGCCACCGAACGGCTGAAAGTAGGTGCCGGAGTCGCCCGCTGGCGGGATGCCGAGCTTCGTGAGCTGTTCGACGATGTAAGTGGCCGCCGCCCGGCCGCCCCGGCTGCCGCCTTCCCGGCCCTCGAACGAGTCGTCGGCCAGCACGCCCACGTGGCGGCCCGCGTCCGCCGCCCGGATCGTGGCGTGGGCCGCCGACATCATCTCCGCCGCCGGCACCGGCTGAAGCGATGCGGCGGCCAGGACCGCGATGGCGGTGGCGAGGCGGGCGACCAATCGGCCTGTCCCGGGTGTGCGGTGGCGTGAAGTCGGGGTGTGTGGCACGGTTCGGCGCTGCCTCCTTGCGGGACGCCAGAGTGGCGTCCAGAATAGTCGGCGAAGGATTTCCCCGGACCACGGGGTTTCTTGCCGGTTCCGTCGGCCGAGTCCGGGGCGACCTTCCCGTCTGGGGAGGGCGTGTCGGCTCGGTGGGCGATCCGGTGCCGGAGAGGTGGCAGAGTGGTCGAATGCGCGTCTTTGCTAAAGACGTGTCCGGTCAAAAGCTGGACCGCGGGTTCGAATCCCGCCCTCTCCGCTCGTTGGGTCGATGACGGACGGGTGCCCCGGACCATGCCCAAGCTCACGAGGCGCGAGGTCAGGGAACTCGATCGCCTCGCGATCGAGGAGTTCGGCATCCCGGGCATCGTGCTGATGGAGAACGCCGGGGCGAGCGCCGCGAGGTTGCTCGTCGCTCAGGGCATCGACGGGCTGGTCGTGATCGCCTGTGGCCGGGGCAACAACGGCGGTGACGGTTTCGTGATCGCCAGGCATCTCGATGCCGCCGGGTACCAGGTGCGGCTGCTGCTGGCCGCCCCGATCGAGGCCTACGCCGGCGATGCGGCCATCAACCTCGCGATCGCCGAACGGGCGAGCCTGCCGATCGCGTGCCTGGCCGACGCCGACGGGGCCCGCTGGGGCCACGACCTCGCCGACGCGTCGTGGATCGTCGATGCCCTGCTCGGCACGGGCGCGGCGGGGCCGCCGCGGGGCGCCGTGGGGGCCGCGATCGAGGCGATCAACGCCGTGCGGGCCGCCGTGGTCGCCGAGCCAACGCGGGTGCTGGCGGTCGATCTGCCGTCGGGCCTCGATGCCGACACGGGCGACGCGCCGGGCGTCTGCGTGCGGGCCGATCTCACCGCCACGTTCGTAGCGGCCAAGGCGGGGTTCGCGAATCCCGCCGCCGCGGCCTTCACGGGTCCGGTCCACGTGCTCGGGATCGGCGCGCCGGCCCACCTGCTCCGCCGGTTCGGCGTCAGTCGGTGAGTTCGCGTTCCAGGAAGATCCAGCCGAGGGCGTCCATGAAGGACTTCTGCTTGTTGTCGGCGGCCCCGCCGTGCCCCCCCTCGATGTTCTCGTAATAAAGCACCGGCTTGCCGAACTCCAGCAGCCGTGCCGTCATCTTCCGGGCATGGCCCGGATGCACGCGGTCGTCCCGCGTGGACGTCGTGATCAGGATCGGTGGATAGTCGCGGTCGCGGGCCACGGTGTGGTAGGGCGAATAGCCGCGGAGAAACGCCCACTCCTCGGGGTTGTCGGGATCGCCGAACTCGCCCATCCAGCTCGCCCCGGCGAGGAGCTTGTTGAACCGCCGCATGTCGAGCAGCGGCACCTGGCAGACGACGGCCCCGAACAGGTCGGGCCGCATGCTGAGCATGTTGCCCATCAGCAGGCCGCCGTTGCTGCCCCCCATGATCCCCAGGTGCGCCGGGGACGTGACCTTGCGGGCGATGAGGTCTTCGGCGACCGCCGCGAAATCCTCGTAAGCGCGATGGCGGTCCGCCTTGAGGGCCGCCTGATGCCAGCGGGGGCCGAACTCGCCGCCACCGCGGATGTTGGCGATCACGTAGGCATGGCCCTTCTCGAGCCAGGCCACGCCCGAGACGGGGTTGTAGCCGGGCACGAGCGGGATCTCGAAGCCGCCGTAGCCGTACAGCAGCGTGGGAGTCGAGCCGTCGGCCGGCCGATCGGCGCGGCCGATCTGGAAATACGGGATCCGCGTGCCGTCCTTCGACACCGCCTCTTGCTGCTCCACCGTGATGCCCGCCGCCGCGAAGAACGCGGGCGTGTGCTTGAGTTTCTCCGGAGCCTTGGCCGGGGTGGCCGCCGACCCCAGCGCGAGCGTCGAGGGCTCGAGCGGGCTCGACGTCACGAGCCAGTAGTCGTCCGACTCCATCTCGTCCACGGCCGACACCGACGCCGTGCCGAACTCAGGGACGCCGGCGAGCGGCTCCCGCCGCCAGCTGCCATCCACGAACGTGAGCACGGCGATCCGGCTGCGGACGTTGTCGAGCGTGCTGAGGAGGAGGTGGTGTCGCGTGCCGGTCCAGCCGGCGAGCGACGACCGCTCGGTCGGCTCGAAGAGGGTGTGCAGCCGGCGGTCGCCCGCGAGAAAGGCCTCGAAGTCGGCGGCGAGCAGGGCTCCCGCGGGGTGCGTCGTGCCACCGATGGTCCAGGGCGACCGCAGCTCGATCAGGAGCCACTCGCGGTGGACGGAGGCGTTGGCGTCGTCGGGCTTGTCGATCTTGACGAGCTTCCCGTCGCGACGCAGGAAGAGCTCGTTCGTCCAGAAGGTGATCTGCCGCGTGAGCAGATCCCGTTCGAAGCCGGGCGTGAGGTCGCGGAAGGCTCCCACGGCCATGTCGTCCACACGTCCCTCGAACACCGCCGACGCATCCGCCAGCGGCGTGCCCCGCGCCCACTCGCGGACGACCCGCGGATAGCCTGAGGTGGTCAGCGACCCCGGTCCGAAGTCGGTGGCCACGAACAGGCTGTCGCGGCCCCGCCACGCCACGCGGCTCTTGGCCTCGGGCAGCGCGAAGCCCCCGTCGACGAACGCCTTCGCCTGGAGGTCGAACTCGCGGACCACGTCGGCGTCGGCGCCGCCCCGCGAGAGCGAGACGAGGCAGCGGCGGTCCTCGGGCTCGAGCACCGTCGCCCCGTGCCAGACCCAGTTCTCCTGCTCGGCCCGCGCGAGGGCGTCGACGTCGATCACCGTCTCCCAGGCGGGCTCGGCCCGGCGGTACTCGTCGAGCGTGGTCCGCCGCCAGAGGCCCTTCGGGTTCGAGGCATCGCGCCACAGGTTGTAGTAGTGGTCGCCGATCTTGGTGACGGCCGGGATCCGCTCCTTGGAGTCGAGGATCGAGAGGATCCGCCGCTCGAGCGCGGCGAAGGCCGTGCCGCTGGTCAGGGTCTGCGTGCTCTCGGCATTCCGCTCACGCACCCAGGCGAGCGGCTTCTCGCCCGTCACGTCCTCCAGCCAGAGATAAGGATCGGCGGGCGTGTCGTCCGGTGGGGATGCGAATGGGGAGGTCATCAGGAGCGTGAGGCCGAGGGCGAAGCAGAGGACACGACGATGGTTCATGGGCGGACGTGGCCGGCTCCGGTGACGAGGTATTTGTAGGTGGTCAGTTCCCGGGTGCCGCAGGGGCCGCGAGCGTGGAGCTTGTCGGTGGAGATCCCGATCTCGGCGCCGAGGCCGAGCTCGCCGCCGTCGTTGAACCGGGTGCTGGCGTTGACCATCACGCAGGCGGTGTCCACGCGGGAGGCGAACCGGCTCGCGGCGGCGGCATCGGCGGTGACGATGGCGTCGGTGTGCCGGGAGCCATAGCGATTGACGTGCTCGATGGCGGCGTCGAGCGAGTCGACCACGGCCACGGAGATCTTGGGGCCCAGGTATTCGGTCGCCCAGTCGGCCTCGGTCGCCACGCCTGCCGTCGGGATCCGTGCCCGCGTCGCGCCGTCGCCCACCAGCTCGACGCCGTGGGCCGTGAGCGCGGCGGCGATCCGCGGCAGGAAGGCGTCGGCCACGTCGCGGTGCACGAGCAGCGACTCGGCCGCGTTGCACACGCCCATCCGCTGGCACTTGGCGTTGACCGTGATCGTCTCCGCCATGGCGAGATCGGCGGCCCGGTCGACGTAGACGTGGCAGTTGCCGTTGAAGTGCTTGAGGACGGGCATTCGGGCCTCGGAGCAGACGCGGCGGATCAGGGCCTCGCCGCCCCGCGGAATCGCGATGTCGATCAGGTCGTCCATCGAGAGAAACGCCCCCACGGCCTCGCGATCGGCGATGTCGACGAGCTGCACGGCGTCGACCGGCAGGCCGGCTGCGGCGATCGCCGTGCGGATGCTCTCGACGATCCGGCGGCTGGAGTGGGCCGCCTCCTTGCCGCCGCGGAGGATGATGGCGTTTCCGGAGGCGAGGGCCACGGCCGCCGCGTCGGCCGTGACGTTGGGCCGGCTCTCGTAGACGAAGAACACCACCCCGAGCGGGACGCGAATCTTGCGGACGACGAGGCCGCTGGGCCGCACCTCCTCACCGAGCACTTCGCCGACGGGATCGGCCTGTGCGGCGACCGCCTCGATGCCCGCCGCGATGCCCTCGACCCGCCCCTCGTCGAGCACGAGCCGGTCGATCTGGGCGGGGCTGAGTCCGAACGACGGGGCGGCGGCGAGGTCGCGGGCGTTGGCGGCGAGGATCTCGGCGGCATCCTCACGAATCCGTGCCGCCGCGGCCCGCAGGCAGACCGACTTCCGCGGGCCGGGGACGTCGGCCAGATCGATCGCGGCGTGGCGGGCCCGGGTGGCGATGGCCCGACAGTGGTCGTGGAGGGACGGGGACGCGGCGGTGGTGGTCATGGCGAGCAGTGCGGTGACGAGGAGTGCAAGACGGTATCTTACCGGCCGGGGACGTTCCCTTCGAAGTTCACCGCGGCACCCGTTCCAGGAGTCACGAGATCATGCACCGCACCAGGCTCAGCCGTCGTTCGTTCGTCGCCGCGTCGGCCCTCGCAGCCGCATCCCTGCCCGGTCGCGGTCGGGCCGCCGCGGACGCCGGTGAGCCCAATCTGGGCATCCAGATGTACTCGCTCCGCGGCTATCCGGTGGACGAGGCGCTCGCCCACGTGAAGGAGCTGGGCCTGAAGTTCATCGAGTTCTATCCCGGGATGTTTCCGGTCACGGGCGACCAGGCGGTGATCGACGCGATGAAGGACAAGGTGTCGGCCCTCGGCCTGACGATGTCGGCCTACGGCGTGAATCGGTTCACGAAGGACGCTGACGCCAACCGGAGGATCTTCGCCTTCGCCAGGGCGGCCGGCATCCCGATCCTCGGCGCCGATCCCGACCCCGACTCGTTCGCGAGCCTCGACGACCTCGTCAAGGAGTTCGACATCCGGATCGCGATCCACAACCACGGGCCGACGCACCGCTACAACAAGGTGGTCGACGTGCTCGACGCCGTCGAGAAGCACGACCGCAGGATCGGGGCGTGCGCCGACCTCGGCCACTTCCTCCGCAGCGGCGAGAAGCCGACGGAGGTGATCCGCCTGCTCGCGGGCCGGCTCTACGGCATCCACCTCAAGGACTTCGCGGAGATGCAGGACAAGACGAAGGGCGTGATTCTCGGCCAGGGACACATCGACGTGCCGGCCGTGTTCGCGGCACTCGAGCAGGCGAAGTTTCCCGCCGCCGGCGCCCTCTCGATCGAGTACGAGGAGAATCCGAAGAATCCGCTCGCCGAGATCCGCGCGTGCATCGAGGCCGCCCGGACCGCCCTGGCGGCGGCGTGAGTCAGCCGTCGGTCGCGGCGGCCTCGCGCGTGGCCGCGAAGAGCTCGAGGGCGGTGCGGACGAGGCCCACGGCGTGCACGCGGACGATCTGCACGCCCTGGGCGGCGAGGCCGCAGGCGGCGCCGGCCGTGGCGGCGTCGCGGTCTTCTTCGGTAGCGGGCCGCCCGCGGGCCCGCTCGAAGGCCTTGGCGAGGAAGCCCTTGCGGGAGTGGCCCACGAGGATCGGCGTGCCGAGGTCGAGGAACCGCCCGGCGTGGCGCATGAGTTCGAGGTTGTGCTCGTGCGTCTTGCCGAAGCCGATGCCGGGGTCGAGGCAAATCCGTTCGAGGGGGATGCCCGCTGTCAGGAGCGCGTCGCGGCGGGCGGCGAGGTAGGCGTGGATCTCGGCCACCACGTCGTCATACCGCGGGTCGAGTTGCATGGTCCGCGGCGTGCCCCGCATGTGCATGGCGCACACGGCCGCGCCGCTCGCTCGGGCCACCACGACCATCCGCGGGTCGCCTTCGAGCCCCGTCACATCGTTGATGATCTCGGCGCCCAACTCGAGGGCCCGCTCGGCGACGGCCGCCTTCGACGTGTCGATCGACACCGGCACGCCGCTGGTGGCGGCCAGCTGCCGCACGCCCTCGGCCACCCGTCGCAGCTCCTCGGCCTCGTCGACCGGCTCGGAGAACGGCCGCGTGCTCTCGCCGCCGACGTCGAGGATCTCGGCCCCCGCGGCGACCAGCGCGAGTCCGTGGGCGACGGCGGCGTCGACGCCGGCGAATCGCCCGCCGTCGGAGAACGAATCAGGCGTGACGTTCACGATCCCCATCACGAGCGGCCGCGAGCGCGGCAGCTCGAGGTCCCTCGTCCGCAGTCGCCAGTGCGTGGGCCGGGAGCCAGGTGTCATGCGACCGAATCTAGCACGGGCCGCGGCATGCGATGAAAACCTGTATGACCCTGAAGGAGCTCGGGGCTGCCCGTGCCCGAGAGCCGGCGTTGCTGACCGAGCGCAGCCAGGATGGCGAAGCGAGGTCAGCATCGAGTGAGCGTAGGGCAGGATGCCCGTAGCGAACGTCCGGCGACGGGCGCGGGCAGCCCCGAGCGGCGGGGCGGGAAGAGTCCCCATCGCTTACGCGATTGGGCTTCCTGGCGAGGCGAACGGCCGGCGACGGGAATGGGCAGCCCCGAGCGGCGCGGCACCGCAGGTTAAAAACCTGCGGCCACTTCACCACGGTTCTTCCATCAGACCCACGATCTGCTGGGCCAGCTTGATGATCGCCTCCTGCTGCGTGCTCACGACCGAGCGGCCGAACTCCGGCACGAGGGCCGCCGACTGGCCCACGTCCACCGTCGCGGCCGGCAGCGGAACCTCGCCCGAGGCGATCACGGTGCCGCCCCGGTCGGCCCAGGTGACGAGCGTCTGGTAGTTCATCTCCACGAACCGCGACTGGTCGGTGGGGCTCTCCACCACCATCCGCTTCGTGTCGGCCACGATTCGCGCGGTGAGCACGCTGTCGGCGTTGGCTTCGCTGCCGACGACCTTGAAGGGCGTCCGCTTTTCGATCTCCTTGCAGACCGCCTCCGTGAGCCGTTCGCCGATGTCGATCGCGGGCGTCGTCCGGAAGCTGTCGCTCTGGATCATCGGCACATAGACGGTCCGGACGTTCGACGCGTAGAGCGTGTTGTTGCCGAAGCGGTAGCTGGCGCAGCCGGCCGGCATCGCGATCGCGGCCAAGGCTGCCGGCGCGAGCAGGAGGATCAGCCGGCGGGGGGCGGTATCTCGCATGTCGGAATCCTCGCCGGGGGCGTCAGAACCGCGGCGGGGCGATCCCCGATTCGTCCTGGCGGGCGATCTGCGTGTCGGCCTCGGCCATCGCGTCGAGTTCCGCCTCTTTGAGCGAGTCGGGATTGAGCACGCGGGTGAGGAGCGGCAACGGATCGTCGGAGACGTCGGCCTTGTCCTTGATCGCCACGTACTTCGTGCGGGCCTGCTGGGCCAGTTGGGTCTTGGGATAGTCCTGGGCGATCATGGCGTAGTAGATCCGCGCCGAGGAATACCGCTTGCCCTTGGCGTAGAACTCGGCCCGCTGCCAGTGCCGAAGCGCCTGCTGGGCGGCGATCTCCGCCCGCGTCTGCTCCACCCGCTGCTCCTCGTCGCGGGCAAGTTGGTCGGGGAACTGCACGATCACCTGGTCGGCGAGGACCTCCGCCTCCTCGAGGATGCCCCCTTCGTACCCGGGTCCCTGGTAGGCCCGCAGCTTCGCCTGCAGTCCGAGCAGGTGGGCCTGGAGGAGGAAGTCGCTGTCGGGATACTCGCTCCGCAGCAGCCCGTAGAAGTAGTCGGCGTCGAGCCACTGCCGGTCGAGGAAGTGGGCGTTGGCCGCGGCCATGATGCTGTCGTCGGCCAGCGGGCCGCGCGGATCGTTGATCCGGACGTGGTCGTAGGCCTTGAGGGCCCGGCCGCGGGTGTCGAACAGCGGCCGACTGCGGTCGAAGAAGTTCGGCACGATCACCGGCAGGTGCGTCTTCTGATCGAGCGCGATCCAGTACTGGGCGATCACGAACTGCCGCTGGGCGATGCGATCGAGGTACTTCGTGTTGGCGTACTTCTTGACGAGTTCGTCGTACTGATCCTCGGCCTTGGGGTATTGGTCGGTGAAGAAGTAGCTCTCGGCGAGCTGCCACATGGCGTCTTCCTCGATCACCGAGTCGGGCCAGCGGTCCACGGCCACCTTGTACTTCGCGATCGCCTCCTTGTATTTGCCCTCGCGGAACAGACCGTCGGCCTCGGCGAGCGCCTTGCGGGCCACCTTCTCGTTGGGGCCGCGGCCGAGCACCTTCTTCCACCGCCTCTTGATGTTCTCGCCCTTGAAGTAATCCCAGCCGACGTCGGCGGCGGGCGTGTATTCGGACGAGATGACCTCCGACTCGGCGTCCTCGCCGAGTTGGCGATCGATCTCCTTCTCGGTGTCGTCGGCGGCGGTTTTCGACCAGGGCCACTGGGGCTTCTGGAAGGTGGCGCAACCGGCGACCGCGATCGCCAGCACGGCGAGCGCGGGGGCGACCAGGCGGGCGTGCCGGCCGGGGAGCGGGCGTGTCGAGGAGGGGGTGTTCACGTGCGGTGCAGCCTCCGTCCTGCCCGCGAGATCGCGGCGGGCACGCGGAGCGGTCGCCCCAGGAGGTGGGACAGCAGCGTGGTCATGATCCCGCGAACCTCGCCGGCGACGGCGGCGGGCAGGGGCACGTCGTCGGCCGCCACCCGCCGGTCTGCCAGCAGCCGCAGGGCCGCCAGCGCCGGTGCGGAGACGGAGACCACGCCGCGGCGTCCCCGACGGCAGCCGTCGCACAGCGTGCCTCCGTCGAGCATGCCGAAGGCGGTGCGGCCGGTCGTGCCCAGGCGACCGTGGCACTCGGCGCACCGCGAGAGCACCGGGCCATGGCCGGTGATCCGCAGGAAGGCGAACTCGAACGAGACGAGCAGGGCCGCGAGCGGCGCATCATCGCCACTCCAACCCGAGAGCCGTCTGACCGTCGCATGCGCCACGTCGAAGAGCTCCGGCAGGGGGTCGGCGTCGGCCGTCAGGGCGTCTAGCAGTTCGGCGACATGCAGGCCGCCGAGCACCGCCGTCAGGCTCGTGCCCACGCGAAAGCGGCTTTCCAAGGCCGCCTCCGTGAGCAGATCGAGTCCGCCGGACGATTTACGGATGACGAGTACCTGACCGGCCGAAAGCAGGTCAAGGGCGGCATCGAAGCCGCTCTTCGGTCGCCAGGCGCCCTTGGCCAAGGCCCGCAGTTTGCCGAAGTCCCGGCAATAGAGGGTGACGACGCTGCTTGTCTCGCCGAACGCAGTCGTGCGGATGACCAGCGCGCGGGTCTTTTCAGCGGCCATCGGCGGCTCTCCCGAGCCGTTCCACCCGGACGAGGTCGATCCGCCGGCGGGTCGCGGCGAGTACCTCCAGGGCGGCGCCGTGCGACTCGATCCGCTCGCCGACCTCGGGAATGCGGCCGAACTGGTGAAACACGAACCCGCCGATCGTCTCGAAACCCTCCTCCTCCGCCAGGTCGAGGCCGAGCCGGTCGTTGACCGCCGCGATGCGGACGTGGGCGAGCGCCTCGCAGGCGTCGGGCGACGTCATCCGCATGCCATCGGTGAAGGCCTCGTCGTGCTCGTCGGCGATCTCGCCCACGATCTCCTCGAGGGCGTCTTCGATCGTCACCACGCCCGACACGCCGCCGAACTCGTCGGTGACCACCGCCATGTGGGTCTTGCCCCGCTGGAACTCGAGCATCATTTTCTGCACGCTCATCGACTCCGGCACGAACCACGGCGGCCGGAGGAGGCCCCGGAGCTCCGCCGGGCGGTCCGCCCCCGGCTCGGCAAGCCTGGTGAGCACGTCGCGGGTGTGGAGGATGCCGACCACGTCGTCGGGCGACCGGTCCCAGACGGGCAGGCGGGTGTGGCCGCTCTCGGCGGCGAGGCGGACGGCCGCGTCCCACGACGAGCCGAGCGGGATCGACGTGACCTTCGTGCGGGGCGTCATGATGGCCGCGACCCTGATCTCGTCGAGGCCGATGATGCCCTTGATCATGTCCCGCGTGGAGCCGGTCAGGCGGCCCTCGCGATGGGCGTCGTCCACGACGAGCCGCAGTTCGTCTCGCGGCCGCTCCGCCGCGTCGGTACCCCTCCGTCCCACCGCGGAGGCGAGCCGGCCGAGCTGCCCGACCACGGGCGCGATCAGCCCGACGATCGGCCGCCACACCGCCCACGTGGCCACCACGATCCACGGGCCGGCGAAGCGCACCAGCACCATCGGCACCACCACGAGCGCCAACCATGCCACCGCGATCCAGGTGATGACGGCCGAGATCTCCAGGGCCAGCGAACGGTCGCCCGCGGCGATCAGGCTGGGGAACACCAGCAGCGTGGCGCCGACCGCCGCCACCACCACCACCGACGCGGCGATGAAGGCGATCGTCTCGCTCGCGGCCACGATCTCCGCGTAGCGCGCCGGTCGGCCACGGCGCTCGCAGAGCTCCTGGATCGTGGTCCGCTGCGCGCCGCGGACGGCGCGGGCCTGAATCGCCGCGACGCTCGCCACGGCGAGCAGCACGAGGGCTGACTCGGCTCCCAGCGTGGCGGCGGTCATCGCGTGCCTCGCGTCGCGGGCCGCCGGCGCCGGGGGGGCGACGGCAGGCCGATCGCGGTCATCACGCGCCGCTCCCGCGACCGCATCCGTCGGCGGGCGGCGGGCTCGAGGTCGTCTTCGCCGGCGAGGTGCAAGAGCCCGTGCACCACGTAGTAGGCCAGCTCGTGCCGCGGCTGCCAGCCGAGTTCGCGGGCGACCCGGCGGGCGGTCTCCGCACTCACCGCGATGTCGCCGTGCAGGCCCGCGGTGCCGGGACCGCCGAGGTCGAAGGTGATCACGTCGGTGGGGTCGGGAAGGCCCAGCCAGCGGTCGTGCAACTCGGCGATCCCCGTGTCGTCCACGATCGCCAGGCCGATCTCGGCCTGCCCCGCGCCGAGCGCCGCGACGGCTCGGCGCACGAGGCGTTCGAGCCAGCCACGGTCGATGGCGACGAGCCGCTGCCGGTTGGCGATCTCCACACGCACCGGCTCGACCCCGCGGGCGGCGGATCGCGAGGGCGGCGGGCGCCCCGGGCGGCGGCTGGTCTTGGACCGAGAAGTCATGGTGCCCCGCATCGGCGGCCTAGGCCGTCCGCTGGTCGGGATACTTGACGCGGCCGTGATAGACGGCCGTCAGGCTCTTCACGAGGCTCTGCTCGATCAGGCCGAGTTCCTCGAGCGTGAGGCCGCACTCGTCGAACTGGCCGTCGAGCAGCCGCTTCATCGCGAGCTCGTGGACGAGGCTGGCGATCCGGGCGGGGGTGGGCTCCGTGAGCGTGCGGCTGGCGCTCTCCACCGCGTCGGAGAGCATCAGCACCGCGGACTCCCGGGTGGTGGGCTTCGGGCCCGGGTAACGGTAGGTCTGCTCGTCGACCTCCTCGCCGTTGGGGTCGGCCTGCGAACGCTCCTCCGCCCGGCGGAAGAAGTATTCCACCAGCGTGGTGCCGTGGTGCTCCGCGATCAGATCGACGATCGGCTGCGGGAGGTTGTACTGCCGCGCGAGTTCGACACCCTCCTTGACGTGGGCCACGATGATCAGCGTGCTCATCGCCGGTACGAGCGATTCGTGGCGATTCTCCTTCCCCTGGTTCTCGACGAAGTAGGCCGGCTTGAGCATCTTGCCCACGTCGTGGAAGTAGGCGCCCACGCGGACGAGCAGGCCGCGGGCGCCGATCGCCTCGGCGGCCGCCTCCGCCAGGCTCGCCACGTTGATCGAGTGGTTGTAGGTGCCCGGGGCGCGGCGGACGAGCTCCTGGAGCAGCGGGTGGGCGACGTCGCCCACCTCGAGGAGGCTGAGGTCGGTGAGCACGCCGAACGTCCGCTCGATGAAGGGCAAGAGGCCGGTCATGAGGAAGCCCGCGAGAATCGTCCAGCCGCCCGTGCGGCCGGCCTCGTGAAGCATCTGCATGTCGAGCGGCCGCTCGTCGAGCAGGCTGGCGCCCAGCTGCGTGAGCGCGGCGACCGCGCCGGCCCAGAGCCCGACGTAGATCAGCTTGCTGCGGCTGCGAATCCGGCCGGTCCAGAAGACCATCGCCGCGGCGGCCGAGGTGAGCGTGATGTAGGAGGCGAGTCCCCAGCCGAGGCCCTCGACCACGACCAGTGCCACCTGCGCCGTGAACAGCAGGGCCAGATCCTCGTCGTAGGCGATCGCGACGGTCATCGCGAAGATCAAGAGGGGCACGATCTCCGCCTGCCAGGCGTCGTTGGAGACGAGCATGCAGATCACGACCGTCACCAGCGAGAGCCCCACCAGCGTGAGCACGTCGGTGATGTCGTCGAGCAGCCGACGGTGGTGGAGGTGGATGTAGAAGCCCGAGAGGGCGAACATCGCGGCGAACAGGCCGAGCATCGAGAGCGTGCGGGCCAGCCGCTGCCGCGCGTCGCGCTGCCGGAGGTACTCGTCGTGCTCGCGACTGAGCAGCACGAGCTCGTCGGCCGTGACCGGCACGTTGGCTTCGGCGATCACGTCGCCGGCGGCATAGCGGACGAACTGCGGCGGCGTCTTCTCGATCGCCTCCCGCTTGGCGCGGTCGGTGCCGTCGCGGTCGATCTCGAGGGTGCCCGAGAGCCGCGGCTCGATCCAGGCGTAGAGCCGATCGACGAACGGTCCCTCGCCGAGTTCGTCCTTGAGCCGGGTCTTGAGCCGGGCCTTCGCCTCCACGAGCACCACCTCGGAGACCTGCACCCGGGTCGTCTCGGCGGCGTTGCCCACGGGGTGGACGTCGATCTCGTTCTGGCTGCCCTCGTCGTAGGCGTGCTGGATCTTCTCGAGCACGCCGAGGTTGACGAGATCCTGAAACGCGAGGTCGATCGCCTTGTCGAACAACAGGAGCTTGTCCTTCGTGTCGATGAGGCCGCGGAACCGCTGGAAGTCACGCTCGGCCTCGGCCAGCTTGCGGCCGGGCTCGGGCGGCGGTCCTCGAGTCGCTACCGGAG